>Ga0209062_1006202_pt1 | contig 11065 bp, 11 predicted proteins | sample Coa_R2_2_FD_187158 | JGI IMG/M metagenome (GOLD analysis project Ga0209062, IMG submission 187158) | Surface soil microbial communities from Centralia Pennsylvania, which are recovering from an underground coalmine fire - Coalmine... | ecosystem: Environmental > Terrestrial > Soil > Unclassified...
CGAGCGCATTCTCGCCGAGGGCGGTGGAAGCGTGCGCACCATCACGCGTCAGGAGATTGTGCCCCCGCTTCACTGCGGCCTCATCGGTTCGGATCGGCATGCGGCGAACGGCACGCTGTTTCCGCAGCCCTGGGTGTTCGGCGTCAGTGGCCGCGTTCTGCTCGATGCCCTTTGCGGCACGGGTTGGCGACTGGTGCTGAAGGCCGGCACCGAGCTTGCGATGTCGCGCGCAATTGCGGCGCAGGCGCGGGACGCGGGTCTGCGGGTGATCCGCATCGCGGCAGACGACGAAGACATGGCGGCGGATGCAATCCGCGAGGAGAGCGGCGTGGTCGGCCGCTGGTTCACGCAACACGAATGCGCGGCGGCGCTGGTTCGGCCGGATCACTACGTCTACGGCGTCGCAAGCGACGTATCGGCGCTCGCCAGCCTGTTGTCCGAGCTCGCCGGCCGACTGCAATGAAACAACGACAACATAACAGGGGGAAATCATGTCATCGTCGGAGGTCATGACGACCGCGCGCGCAAGCAGCCTGCGCGCCTTTGCGGTCCTCATCATGCTGTTCCTGTTTCAGACGCTGAATTTCTTCGACAAGCTGGTGTTCGGCCTCTCGGCGGTGCCGATGATGAAGGAGCTGGCACTCTCGCCCAAAGAGTTCGGGTTGATCGGCTCCAGCTTCTTCCTCCTGTTCTCGCTGTCGGGAATGGCGGTCGGCCTGTTCGTCGTCGGCCGTTTTCCGGTCAAATGGATCCTGCTGCTGCTGGCCGCGGTGTGGTCGGCGACGCAGATCCCGATCTTTTTCTCGAGCTCGGTGCTCGTTCTGGTGATCTGCCGGATCATCCTCGGCGCGGGCGAGGGGCCGGGGCTGCCGACCGCCCTGCATGCCTGCTACAACTGGTTTCCCGCGGACAAGCGCAGCGTGCCGAGCGCGGTGGTGCTGCAGGGGATCAGCGTCGGACTGCTGGCAGGCGGGCCGCTTCTGACGTTCGTGATCGTCAACTACGGCTGGCGCACCGGATTTCTGGTGTGCGGCGTGCTTGGCATCGCCTGGATGCTGGTATGGAGCGTGATCGGCGGCGAAGGGCCCTATGCGGCCGCAAATGCCAGCCACGATGCGCCCGCCAGCGCACCGCCGGTCCCGGCGCGCATGCTCTGGTCCGACCCGACCGTCATCGGCGTCATCATCATGTCGACCATGTCGTACTGGATTGTCGGCATGTCGGCGACCTGGCTTCCGCCATTCCTGCAGCTCGGGCTGGGCTACAGGCAGACCGAAGTCGGCTGGATCATCTCCGGCATTTATCTGTTCCAGTCGCCGCTCCTGCTCGTCGGCTCCTGGATCACGCAGCACCTGCAGCGGCGCGGCTGGAGCCTGCGCGCGTGCCTTGGCAACGCGTCAGGATTGGCGCTGCTTGTTGCCGGCTGTGCGCTGCTCGCGAGCATCGTCACCTCGGGCGCGCTGCAGCTCGCCTGCATTGCCGTCGCCTTCGCAGCCCCCAGTCTCACCACGATCTTCGGTCCCGTGGCGCTTGGCGCGGTGGCACCGGCCGTGCAGCGTGGCCGGCTCATTGTCGTGATCTATTCCGGCAATGCGGCCTCCGCACTGATCTCCAATGCGCTGACGGGATGGATTGTCGGCGCAGCCGGCGCCAACGCGCCTCTCGGCTACGCCCATGCCATGACGTTTACCTCCGGCATTCTCGTCGTCGGCGCCATCTCCGCCTTCGCGCTGATCTTTCCCGAGCGCACCATCGCACGCTTCGCAAGGAATACGGCCGAACCATCAGCTTCCGCCAGCATCGTTGCAGCCGCGTCGCGCTGACAGCCCGCTCCAAAATCGAGGACATCCCATGAAATTCGCAAGTTTCAAAATCGGCAACACCGCGTCCTGGGGGCTGGTGCAAGGCGACGATATCGCCGATCTCGGAGCCTTGCTGGCTGAGCGCTATCCCGACCTGAAGTCGGCGATATTGGCTGATGCGCTTGGTGAAGCGGCGGAAGCCGCCTCCAAGGCGAGGCGCCATGCGCTCAAGGACATCTTGTTTCTGCCTGTTATCCCCAACCCGGACAAGATCCTCTGCATCGGCCTGAACTATGAAATGCATCGCAAGGAGACCGGCCGCAGCGAGGTCGAAAACCCGACGGTGTTCGGTCGCTTTGCCAACAGCCAGACCGGGCATCTCACCAACATCATCCGGCCGCGCGTCTCGACCGATCTCGATTTCGAGGGCGAGCTTGCGGTCGTGATCGGCAAGGCCGGGCGCCACATCAAGCCGGCCGACGCCTGGGACCATGTCGCAGGCTATGCCTGCTACAACGAGGGCAGTGTCCGCGATTTCCAGCGCCACACCCACCAGTTCACCCCGGGCAAGAATTTTCCCGCCACCGGCGCCTTCGGTCCGTGGATGGTGACACGTGATGAGATCGAAGATCTCGGATCATTGCGGCTGCAGACGCGGCTGAACGGGCAGGTGGTGCAGGACACCACCATCGACCAGATGATCTTCGATATTCCGCGCCAGATCGAATATTGCTCCTCCTTCACGCGGCTCGAACCGGGCGACGTGATCGCGACCGGCACGCCGGGCGGCGTCGGCTCGCGGCGCAACCCGCCGCTGTGGATGAAGCCCGGCGACACCGTCGAGGTCGAAATCGAGCGCATCGGCCTGTTGCGCAATGGTATTGCCGACGAGGCGTGACGGCGAGAGCCGAAGGCGCGCGCTACTCAATGACCTGATCGGCCCGGGCGAGCAGCATGGGCGGTACCTCGAGGCCAAGCGCCTTGGCGGTCTTCAGGTTGATCACCAGCCGATACTGGCGCGGCGCCTGGATCGGAAGGTCGCGCGCTGACGCACCTTTGAGGATGCGGTTGATATAGCCCACCGGCGCACGGATCAGCTCGTCCCACACGAACGTATAGGAGATCAGCGCGCCGGCTTCGACCGCGCCAAGGACGGAATTCATCGCCGGCAGCTTGAGGTGCGCGCATTGCGCAACGATGTGATCGCGATGGCCGTTGGCGAACGGCTCGGGGATGACGAGCAGGGCGCTATGGGGCGTGCTGCGCAAAGCCTCCAGCACTGCTTCCGTCTCGCTATCGCTGTGCGTGCGGCATTCGACGATCTCGATGCCGTGACCGGCGTCCCTTGCGGCTGCGACCAGGCCCGGCGCGTAGGGCGCAGTGTCCGGATTGAACAGAACGCCGATCCTGGCGACATCAGGAACCAGCTCGCGCAACAATTCCACCCATTTGCCGCTGATGACAAAATCCCAGGTGACAAAGCCGGTGACATTGCCGCCGGGACGGCCCAGGCTCTCCGCAAGACCAAAGCCCACGGGATCAATCAGCTGGGTGAAGACGATCGGGATTGTTGGCGTCAGCTGGCGCAGCGCCAGCGTCGCCGGCAGCCCCTGCGCGTAGATCACCTCCGGCGCCAGCGCGACCAGTTCGGCGGCCGAGGCGCGGGTGTTGGCGAGGTCGCTCAGCGCGCCCCCGAAACGATAATCGATGCGGACATTGCGGCCCTCAACCCAGCCGGCATCCGCCATCGCCTCGCGAAACGGCTTGATGAAGGCCTGTGCGACCGGGGCATCTGCATTGGCAGCCAACCCAACCAGCACGCCCACATGCCGCATCTGCTCGTTTTGCTCGGCTGTCGCCGCGAACGGCCGGGCGGCGGCCGAAGCCGCAAGTGCAACCAGAAAATCGCGCCGCTTCATTGTCGCAAATCCAGCTTCTCAAATGGATGTTCTCAAATCCGAGCCAAGCTGATCCAATGCGCTTCCGTCCATGCCAGCTTGCCCATGCATCAAAAGCAGGAGAACGTGATGAAGTCCAGAATCCCGATCGCACTGTTTGCGTTTCTCGCCTGCCTTGCGGTCGCCCAGACGGCGTCCGCCGAGGTCGTCAGGCACCCAATTCCGAACTCCAATTTCCCGATTGCGCAGTCCGTCGAGGTCTCCGGCAATGTCACCACGTACTATATCAGCGGCCAGGTGCCGCCCGTGGTCAACAAGGATGCCGATCCCGCAAGCCCGGCCGCCTATGGTGACACCAAAACCCAGACCGTCGGATCTTTGAATCGCATCAAGACAATCCTCGAAGGCCTGGGGCTTACCATGGGCGACGTGGTCAAGATGCAGGTGTTCCTGGTGCATACGGCTCAAGCACCCATGGATTTCAAGGCCTTCATGGAGGGCTACACCCAGTTCTTCGGCGGCAGCCAGCCCGATCTGCCGGCGCGCTCGGTGGTCGGCGTCGCAGCGCTCGCCAACCCGGGATTTCTGGTGGAGATCGAGGTCCTCGCGGTGAAGAATGCGAAATAGGTGGTGGGTGCCTGCAGAAACAGTTGAGCTTGGCGGCTTGCCAACGGGCGCGCGTGCAGCCAGAAATTGACGGAGCCAATTCCACCGGAGCGCCTGATGTCCCGATCCGCCCGCTGCCTTGCCCTTGTGTCGACCGCGCTGGCCGCGCTCTCATTCGCTGCGCCTGCGCTCGCCGACGAGTTGAGCCCGCAGCAGCAATTTGCCCGCGACATCTACAAGGAGCTGGTCGAGATCGACACCACGACGGCGACCGGCGATACGCTCGCCGCTGCACGGGCGATGGCGGCGCGGCTGAAGGCGGCGGGGTTTGCGGACGAGGACGTGCATGTGTTCTCGCCGGCGCCGCGCAAGGGCAATCTGGTGGCGCGGCTGCATGGCTCAGGCGCGCGCAAGCCGATTCTTCTCGTCGCCCATCTCGATGTCGTGCCGGCGCTGCGCGAGGATTGGACGGTCGATCCGTTCAAGCTGACCGAAAAGGACGGCTACTTCTATGCGCGCGGCTCCAGCGACGACAAATACATGGCCTCGGCCTTCGTCACCAATCTCATTCGCTACAAGCAGGAAGGCTACAAGCCCGATCGCGACATCATCGTCGCGCTGGAGACGGATGAGGAGATTCTCGACGCCAACGGGCTCGGCATCCAATGGCTGATCAAGAACCACCGCGACCTGATCGACGCCGAGTTCGCGCTGAACGAGGGCGGCGGCGTCGGTATGGAGAACGGCAAGGCGACCCGCGTCTCCGTGCAGACCACCGAGAAGGTCTCGGTGAGCTTTGCGCTCGAGGTGCGCGACCGCGGCGGCCACTCCTCGGTGCCGCGCAAGGACAATCCGATCTATCGTCTCGCCGAAGGACTGGTGCGGCTGTCGAATTTCTCCTTCCCGATGCATCTCAACGACACCACGCGCGCCTATTTCGGCAAGCTCGCGCAGCTCGAGGGCGGCCAGACCGCTGCCGACATTCGCGCCATGCTGGCCGACAAGCCCGACATGGACGCGGTCGCGCGGCTGTCGCAGAGCCCAGGCAATAACGCCCAGCTCCATACCACCTGCGTCGCGACCATGCTGAGCGGCGGACACGCGGTGAACGCGCTGCCGCAGACGGCGGGCGCCAGGGTCAACTGCCGCATCATGCCGGGCGAGCCGGTTGCGGACGTCAAGGCGACACTGGAGCGCGTGCTTGCCGACGACAAGATCGTGGTGAGCCAGACCGAGAAGGGCGTGATCAGCCAGCCCTCGGCGTTGAACCCGGAAATTCTCGGATCGATCGAGAAACTGTCGGCCGAGTTCTGGCCCGGAGCGCTGGTGGTTCCCATCATGAGCTCGGGCGCCACCGACGGCAGCTATCTGCGCAACGCCGGCATCCCGACCTACGGTCATTCCGGCATGGCCAATGAGATCAACGATGTCCGCGCCCATGGCAAGGACGAGCGGGTTCCCGTCACCTCGTTCTACCGGGGCGAGGAATATCTTTACCGGCTGGTCAAAATGTTGTCGGGTGGGACATCTTAGATCGCGAGCAGGGCAGGGATGGAGGGCATGTTCCAGCCGCGCCGGTCAGGCGCGGCATTGCGCAAGGTTGATTGCGATGCGGATCAGTCTCAAGACAATCGCCGCCCTCGTGCTGCTCGCAGCCTCATCGAAGGATGTCTCCGTCGCGGACGAAGTGCTCGACCTCGAGATTCGCATCGGCAATGTCATGCCCTACACCGGCGAGCTTGCCGCCTTCGGCACCATCGGTCGCGCCGAGGCCGCCTATTTCGACATGATCAACGCGGAAGGCGGGATCAACGGCCGCAAGGTGAAATTCATCTCCTATGACGACGGCGCTGATCCCGTGGCGACGCGGGAGCAGACCGCAAAGCTGGTCGAGTCCGATCATGTGCTCCTGATGTTCGGCTCGCTGGGGACGCCGCAAAACCTCGCGGTCCGGCCCTATCTCAACGCGCGCAAGATCCCGCAGCTGTTCATAGCGTCCGGCGACGAGGAATGGAGCCACCCGAAATCCTTTCCCTGGACGCTCGGATTTCCGCCGACCTACCGCTCCGAGGGCCGCATCTACGCCAACTACATCCAGGCCTCCTATCCCGAACGCCGCATCGCCGTGCTCTGGCAGAACGACCAGTTCGGCCGCGACCTGTTCCGCGGCCTGCAGGAAGGGCTCGGCGACTGGGCGCGCATGATCGTCAGCGACGTCGCGGTCGAGGGCACGGAGAAGTCGCTGGATATGCAGCTCGATCAGCTGCAAAGCTCGGGGGCGGAGATCGTGCTGCTCGACGTCGCGCCGGCGATGGCGGCAAAGGCGCTAAGGCGCATGAACGACGTCGGCTGGCATCCGGTGCTGCTGCTCGACAATGCCTCGGCCTCGATCGCGCAGGCGCTGCGGCCGGCCGGGCTCGAGAATTCGATCGGCGTGATCTCGACCGCATTCCTGAAGGACGCCAGCGACCCCGCCTGGAAGGACGATTCCGCCATGCAGGCCTGGTCGGCCTTCATGGACAACTATTATCCCGACGGCGACAAGGCCGACAGCAACGCCGTGTTCGGCTATGCCTCGGCGGAGACCCTGGCGCAGGTGCTGCGGCAATGCGGCGACGACCTGTCGCGCGAGAACATCCTGCGCCAGGCGACCGCTCTGAAGAACTTCCGCCCCTCGGTCATGCTGCCCAGCATCTCCATCAGCACCAGCCCGACCGACTACCGCCCGATCAAGCAGATGCGGCTGGTGCAGTTCGACGGCTACACTTGGCAGCCGATCGGCGAGGTCATCGAAAGCGCCTTTGTCGGCACCACCGGGCAGGACCGGCCGAATTGACAGCTTTCTCGGCGCGCTCCGGTTCCGAATGGTTAAGGCGGCAGTCTAAATTGTAGGCTGCGACACGGCCGCGCAGTAACCTTGCCGGCAGCTTTACGGCTGGCAAACGGCGGCCGGCGTCCCTAAGTAAGGCATTGTGTCCTTTTGATTGAGCATGGTCCTTCGGAGAAGCGCAACGCGCTGTCTCCGGATCGTCTTGGGGTGGTTTTCAGGAGGCCGGAATGGTCCTGAAAGGTGTTTTTTGCGCTGTTCTCGGCGCCGCCTTGATCGCGGGCGGCGCAGCCTCGGCGGCTGACTACAAGCCGGATGAGTTCCTGAGCCTCGATCTTTCCAAGGCGGTGCTGTCGCCGGCGCCGCTCGGGCCCCAGAGCACCTTCGCGCCGGTCGCGGTCGAGGCCAAGGGCGATACGGTATCCGGCGTGCTGGCAAGGAACGACGCCAGGAAAGTCGCCGTCGAGCGCGTCAAGACGGCGCCAGTTCGCGCCGAGCTGAGGTCCACCGCCCGGCATGAGGCCCGTCTCGCCCAGGCGCCAAACGAGGAGCGGCGCGGCGCCGCGCGGACGCGTCTTGCGCATCGGCACGGCAATCCCCTGAACGCCGAAGCCATGGACACCCGCATCCAGAAATGGCCCTGCAATCCCGATATGGGCGGCATCTGCGCTTGGCGGCGCTAGCAGTCGCTCACTCGCGTATTCCCTGCATCCCGTTATCCTGAGGTGCTCGCGCAAGCGAGCCTCGAAGGATGACGGATCTAAAACGTCACATGCTCTCAGGATAACGGGCTGACAGATAAAGAAGCAGGTCGCGACTTCTTGATGCCCCGCCGGCTTGATCCGTGTCATGCGCTCCGGGCACACTGCCGTCGGCGGTTCCGCCAGCTCAATCATTTCAATCGTTATGTTTTGCACTGTGACGCCGGGCATCCGGCGCTCAATCGAATCTTTCGGGAGCGATCATGGATCATCTGCAAACTCAAGGCATCAGCCTGCCGCGGCTTGGGCTTGGCACCTATCGCATGCAGGGCGATGTCTGCCGCGCGGCGGTGGAGAGCGCGCTGGCGCTGGGCTATCGCCATATCGATACCGCCGAGATGTACGGCAACGAGGAGGCGATTGGCGCCGCGATCGCATCCTCCAGGCTCGCGCGCAAGCAACTGCATGTCACGACCAAGGTGTGGGTCGAAAATCTCGCGCCCGACGCGATCCGCCGCGCGCTCGATGCGAGCCTGAACAAGCTGAGGCTCGATGCCGTCGATCTCTATCTCGTGCACTGGCCCTCGCGCAGCATGAACCTGGCTGATGTGTTAGAGACGCTGTTGAAATTGAAGGAGGAGGGCCGCACCCGCGCCATCGGCGTTGCCAATTTCACGCTCAAGCTTCTGAAGACGACCGTGGAGGAGATCCGCGCACCGATCGCCTGCAACCAGATCGAGTATCACGTCATGCTCGACCAGTCGAAGGTCAAGGCCTATCTCGACGCGAACAGGATCCCGCTGGTCGCCTATTGCCCGCTGGCGCAGGGCCGCGCGGCTTCCGACGAGACGCTGATCAGGATCGGCAAGAAGCACAATGCAAGCGGCGCGCAGGTCGCGCTGAAATGGCTGCTCGACCAGGACAACGTCGCAGCGATTCCGAAGGCTTCGCGGAGCGAGAGCCAGCAAGCCAATCTCGACGCGCTGAAGATTGCGCTCGACGATGACGACCGCAAGGCGATCGCGGGCTTGCCCAAGGACAAGCGCTTTGTCAGCCCGGGCTTTGGGCCGGATTGGGACTAAAGCGCAATGAGATCAGCATGAATCGTCATCGCGCTTTGGCTCTTTGATTGAGCATGATCTCTTCGGAAAAGCGCTCACACTTTTCCGGATCATGCTCCAGGACCTCAGGTCTCAGCGGTGCCCCAAAAAAGAATGGCCCCTCGAAGGGGCCATTCTCGTGTCGTCCTCACCTTTAATAGGTGTCATGTCGCTGCTTGATCACCACATCGCGATCGCGGTGGCGCCAGCCTTCGTGCAGGCCGTAGTCGCGATGTATGCGGTATTCCGCGCGCGCGCCGAACGGGTGCTCGTGGTGCTTCTTGATGACCACCGTGTCGGCGCTGGCCAGCGACGGCAACGCAACGGCGAGTGAGCCGAGCGCAGCGACAACAAGTCCAATCTTCCGCATCGTGTCCTCCTCCGATTGAACACTATCTCAACTCGATCATCCGGACCAACGTTCCGAGGAAACTGCAGGAAACTGCAGGAGAATCCTGAACAGTTATTCAGGTTGCGCGAGGAGACGCCAAGCCGCGAAGAGAGCCGGTGCGTCGCCTGCGGTGGACGCGCGCGATTCGCTCACCCGCATTTGTGTTGTGCGCGGGTCGGCTTCTTGGTGGCGACGAACTTGCCATCCTTGATGGTGTACTCGCCCTTTTCGTTGCGGTTATAGATCGCGCGCAAGCCGCCGTCGGCATCCAGCATCAGGCCATAGTCGCGCTTCTGCTTGATCGCGGGAAAATACACCTCGAGATTCATCACGCCGTCGGCCGAGACTTCGGCCGCGAGCACCTCTGCCTCGTCGGTCACGTCGCCGAAATTGCGCCGGTACACGACGGTGCCGTCAGGGCCAATCTCGTACGACAGCACCGTGCCGTCGGCGTGATCCGGCGGCCGCGAGCAATCGATCGACCACGCCCCGAGCAATCCCCATTTGCGCAACGTGTCGGCGATCGGCTCATCGGCGAATGCGGGAGCGGCAAGGCCTGCAAGCAAAGCAAGTCCCAGCGCGATAAGCCGTCCCTTCACGTCTGCATCCCCTGTCCGTGCTGCGATTTTCGCGAATAAGCCTCTGAAAAGCCGCAGCCCTTCCTGTCACGGCCTTTGCAGCGCCGCAAGCGGTATCGCTTTGCCGTCCTCGTATTTGATCCGCATCAATGCGCAAGCCCTGTCGTCGCCGATGATGTTAGCCTGAACTGTAGGGCATCACGTGACCAACCAGCCAATGTCATCGCTTGCGCCGGCATTTTCCGGCCCGGCCGCCCGAGTCTCGCTTGACGGGCGGCCTCTCACCTATTCCGAAACCCTGTTCCTGAAGCAGCTCGGCGACCGCTTGCGCTCGACGCGGCTGCGCCGCGGCCTGTCGCGGCGGGAGCTTGCGCGCCGCTCGGGCATTTCCGAACGCTACATCGCCCGCATCGAAGGCGGCACGGGCAATGTCTCGATCGTGCTGCTCTTGCGCATTGCGCAGGCGATGCGCGGGGCCGAGGCGCCCTCGATGCTGGGAGGCGAATGTTGGGAGAGCTGGTTCTAGCCGCCAAGGTCAGTCACGTTCCCTCCCTGATGCTGTCGGAGGCGCCCGGCAGCCCGCTGCGCGAGGCGCGGCACGACGCGGTCGAGGCCCTGCGCCTGCTCGGCCGCCGCGCCCGCGAGCGCCGCGTCACCAGTTTCGTGGTGTTCGATACCCATTGGCTGTCGAACTTCGGCTATCATATCAACGCCAATCCGCATCATCAGGGCGCCTTCACGAGTCACGAAGCGCCGCACATGATCCAGGACCTGCGCTACGACCTGCCGGGTGACACGGCGCTTGCGCAAGCCATCGCCGCCGAGGCCGCCAAAAGCGATCTCAACGTGATCGCCCACAAGGTGCAAAGCCTCGGCCTCGAATACGGCACGATCGTGCCCATGCATTACATGAACGATGACGGCTGGGCCAAGGTGGTGTCGGTGGCCTCGCCGCTGTTCACCACGCTTGAGGAAAGCCGTGTGCTCGGCGAAGCGACACGGCGTGCGACCGAGGCGTCGAACGAGCGCGTGGCGGTGATTGCGAGCGGCTCGCTGTCGCACCGGTTGTGGCCGAACAAGAAGCTCGGACCCGAAGCCTGGACCTCGATCGCGAGCGAGTTCAACCGCCAGGTCGATCTGCGCGTGCTGGAACTGTGGCGCG
>Ga0209062_1006203_pt1 | contig 11065 bp, 12 predicted proteins | sample Coa_R2_2_FD_187158 | JGI IMG/M metagenome (GOLD analysis project Ga0209062, IMG submission 187158) | Surface soil microbial communities from Centralia Pennsylvania, which are recovering from an underground coalmine fire - Coalmine... | ecosystem: Environmental > Terrestrial > Soil > Unclassified...
GCCGCGGGCCGGCAGCGCGAAATTGCGGTGCGCTTTTCCCTGGGGGCCTCGCGCGCCTCGGTCGGGGCGCAGTTGCTCTGCGAGGTGCTGCTGCTGGCGGTCGCGGGCGCCGGCGTGGGATTGGCCATGGCCGGCGCCGCCGTCCGCGCGTTCCGCGGGTTCGCCCACGACCTGCCGCGTTTCGATGAGATCGCGCTCGACTGGCGCATCGTGCTCTATTCCCTGGCGTGCGCACTCGCCGCTACGCTGCTCTGCGGCATTCTGCCCGCGGTCCGCGCCACCCGCGGCGGGGTGGCCGCCGCGCTGGCACAGGCCGGGCGGGCGCAGGTCGGAGGTCGCGGCCGCGCGCAGAGGATTCTGGTCGGCGTGCAGATCGCGCTCGCAGTCACGCTGCTGGCGGGTGCGGGGCTGCTGGTCCGCAGCTTCGAAGCGCTGGCGCGCGTGTCGCCCGGCTTTCAGCCGGATCACGTCCTGACGTTTCACCTGAGTACGAGCTGGGCGGAATCGAACGACCGGCCCGGCTCACGCCAGCGGACCGAGCGCGTGCTGGACGCCCTGCGCGCCATTCCCGGAATCGAAGCCGCCGCCACCGCCTTAGTGCTTCCCGGCATTCCCGATCAGTACCAGGTGGAGCTGAAAACCAGCGAGGGCCGCGCCGGGACGCAACCCAGGATGCTGGCGCAGGATCGCGTGGTGACGCCCGATTATTTCACCGTGCTGCGCATCCCTCTACTCACTGGCGAACTCTGCCGCAACGACCTCAAGGATGCCAACGTCGTGGTGAACCGCAGCTTCGCCAACGCTTACCTCGGCGGCGGCGGGATCGGCCTGCACCTCCTCATTCCCGGCGACCCCTACACACCGGTCAGCGAGATCCGCGGCATCGTCGGCGACGCCCGCGAAACCGGCCTCGATCGCGAGCCCGTCCCCACCGTGTATTGGTGCACCAGCGCGATGCAGCCCGGGACGTATTTCCTCGTCCGCACGCACGCCGATCCGGCATCGATGGCTCAGACGGTTCGGCGGCGGCTGGCCACAATCGAGCCGAATCGCTCCGTCTACGATCTCACGCCTCTCGCCGGCAAAATCTCCGATGCGTACGCCCAGAACCGGCTTCGCACGGTTCTTCTGTCGTTCTTCGCCCTCACGGCCATCGTGCTCGCGTGCGTCGGGCTCTATGGCACCCTCAGCTACCTCGTCTACCTGCGCCGCCGCGAAATCGGACTGCGCCTGGCAGTCGGCGCCGTGCGGGCGCGTATCGTCGGGCACTTCGTCTTTGCCGGACTGCGGATCGGTCTGGCCGGCGCCGTCGTGGGCCTCGCGCTCGCAGCGGCATTCACGCGCGTGCTGGCCGGCATGCTGTACGGCGTCTCGCCGTGGGACCCGGGCACGATGGCGGCCGTGCTGGCAGGAGTACTCGCGGTGGCGCTGCTCGCGTCGCTGGTTCCGTCAATCCGCGCCGCGCGCCTCGACCCGATGGAAGTGCTGCGCGAGGAGTAGGCCAGCCGACCCAAAACCCGCTGATACGTTACGGCTCGGTGATCGCCAGAATCGTCAGCGGCGCATTCCCCTCCAGCCGATTGTTCACAAACAGAAACAGCGGCTTCTGATCCTCCCGCGCCCGGCCGATCAGCACCCGCATCGAGTCCCGCGCCTCCGGGTTCGGGTCCTGAATCTCGGTGTACGGAGCGAACGTCGCCACAGCGTCCTCGTACGTGCGGCCGCGCCGCAGCAGCGCGCGAGAGACCAGGAAATCCGCGGTCACCGAATCGGGAATCGCCATCTGCGACCGCAGTTCCGGCATTCGCGACCACGCATTGTACACATGCGCCACGCGATGCGTCCGCAGGCAGGAAAAGTAGTCCTTCTCGAGAAATTGCGGGTTGCGGATCTCGACCGCGTAGCGGAATTCCGGCGGCAGCGCGGCCAGGAACGGGTCCAGACGGTCCAGAAATTCTCCGAGCGAAGCAAAACTCCGCGGCCCGAACGCACCGAACTCGAAGATCAGCAGGGCGGTCTTTTCGCGGTAGGGCATCAGCGGCCGCGCGAACATCTCGCGGAACATGCGGGCGTCGAGGAATGCCTCGTTGTCCTTGCCCGCCTGCGGCCCGTAGCGCGCGTGCCGCGGGAACGCCTTGCAGGTGATCTGTTCCGGAACCTTGAACGCGAACCGGAAGCCCGCTGGAGTCTGTTGGAACAGGCGACGCCAGAATTCGTCCGTGGGGAACTGGTAGAACGCAAAATCGCCGCACACCGTCGGGAACGTCTCCGCGTATTCCCGCAGGCATTCGGCTTCGAACAGCTTGCGGGAAAACCGGCCGCGCGCGAGATAGCGCTCCCGCCGGTAGATCTGGCCGATCCATCCTTCGTACTTCCAGGAACTCCCGCCGATGTAGATGTGCTCCGCAGCGAGCGCGCGCAGCCGCGCCGCGAGCGCCTCGCGGTCGAAACCGCCGGGCTCCTCGAAGAGCGGCCCTACCACGCTTGCGCCGACCGGAAATAGAACGGGTCGGCCCCGGCCTCGATCAGCCCGGTCGGAAACATCCGGATGAACACCGGCGCGGACCCGCTCTGATACCGCGAGCGCCGTTCCACCAGGTGCCCGCGGCGCTGCAGTTCCTGGACGATGTTCATCGGCGTGCGCTCGTCGATCAGAAGCCCGCCCGGTTTCATGACGTGGTTGTCGAAGCTCTCCACCAGATGCTCGGACTGGAAGCGCGGCGCCTCGACCGCGTTCTGCGCGTTCATTCCCCAGACCGTCGCATCCAGGAATACCTGCAGGAGCGATTGATCCTGCACGTCGCCGCCCGGCGTCGAAAGCGTGATCAGCGTGCCATTGGGACCCGTGACGAGCGTCGGGCTCAGCGTCACGCGCGGCCGCTTGCCCGGCGCGAGTTCGTTGGGATGCCCGGGGATCAGCAGAAAGCTCTGCGCCCGCTCGGTCAGCGGAATGCCCGTGTCGCCCGCGATCACGGCCGGCGCCCACGCGCCCGAGGGCGTGATCGAAATCGCCACGCCGTCCTTATCGATCGCATCGACGCAGGTGGTGTCCTTCGCCAGCAGTGCCGGGTCGACCGGGTAATGCGCGATGGTGGCATAGTACGGATGCTTGGGCGGGTTCGGCTCCGCTTCGCCCGGCCGGAAGTCGAGCGAAGCTTTTTCGCCGATCAGCTTCCGCCGCACCGCGCCGTACTGTTTGGAGAGCAGAATTTCGGAGGGGATTCTGCTGAATTTCGGATCTCCGTAATAGGTGTCGCGGTCCGCGTAGGCCAGCTTGAGCGCTTCCACCAGCGTGTGGAGGTAGTCCGCCGAGTTGATCCCCATCTCGAACAGGTTGAAACCTTCGAGGATGTTCAGCGCCTCGATCATGGCCGGCCCCTGGCTCCAGAAGCCGGGCTTGTAAACGGTGTAGCCGTGGAACGTGGTGGAGACCGGGTCCTCCGGCTCCAGGTGGAACGCCGCCATGTCGTCGTAGCGCAGCAGCCCGCCGTTCTTTTTCGAGAACTCGTCGATCTTGTGCGCGATCTCCCCGCGGTAGAAATAATCCCGCACCGCATCGATCGCCTTGGTCCGGCTCGCGCCCGCCGCCAGAGCCTTCTTCTCCGCCGCGGCCATGGCGCGGAGGGTGCGGGCGAGGTCGGGCTGGCGGAAAATATCGCCCGGCTCCGGCACGCGGCCATTCGGCAGAAACACGCGCTTCGAGCTCGGCCACTGCTCGAAATATTTCACGCCGCTCGCGATCGCGAACGACCGCAGCTCATCGAGCGGGAACCCGTCCGCCAGCTCGATCGCCGGCTCGACCGTTTCGCCGAACGACTTCGTGCCGTAATCGCGCAGCGCGACCAGCGCCGCATCGACCATTCCCGGTACCAGCGCGGAGAGGATGCCCGCCACCGGCACCCAGTTCTTCATGCCGTGCTCTTCCGGCGGGTCGACAATCTCGTCCGGCTGCAGCTTGTGGCTGCGAAAAAAATCCGCCGTCGCCAGCTTGGGCATGGTGCCGACCCCCGCGATCGCGTGCACCTTGCCATCCTTGGTGCGGATCAGGATCGGCGACTCGCCCCCGAGGCCAAAGTGCGAAAACTCCGTGACCGAAGCCGCGAGCATCGCCGCGATCCCCGCATCCACGGCATTGCCGCCGCTGAAGAAGATGCGCATTCCGGCTTCCGTCGCGTACTCGCTCCCCGCCGCGACCGCGCCGTGCGTGCCGCGCGAAGCCAGCCGGATGGGACGAGTGGACGGTCCGCGCTGCGCGAACCCGGGAGCGGCTGCCGCCAGCAGCAGGGCCGCGAGTTGGATTTTCATTGGTTCTATTGTAGTCCGCGGGCCGGCGCCCAACGCGGAGACGCGGAGAACACGTCTCTCCGCGATGAAGAGTCTTCCGGCGCTATAATCGGGATTCGTGGACACGCGCGAACCCGAGCCGCCGCCGCCGAAGCCGGCGGAAGAGCCCATGCTCTACTGCCCCGTCTGCAACACCCGGCTGACCGTGCGAAAGTGCAAGCTGATCTGCGAAAAATGCGGCTATTACATGAGCTGCGCCGACTACTATTGAGAGCATCATGTCTGATATCGCTGCCTTATTGGAACGATACCGCCGCGGTCCGGAGCTGCTGGCCGTGATTCTTACCGGCGTGTACGGCGAAGAAGAGGATTTTTCGGTCGCGCCGGGCAAGTGGAGCATCCGGCAGATCGTCGCGCACCTCGCCGATGCCGAGATGGTCGGCGCGCACCGGTTTCGCCAGGTGATCGCCGAGGACAATCCCACGCTCGTCGCTTTCGATCAGGATGCCTGGACGCGCAATCTCGACTATGCACGGCGCAAGCCTAAGCAGTCGCTCGAAAGCTTCCGCCGGGTCCGCGCCGAAAACTACGAGCTGTTGAAGGAGCTCCCGCCCGAGGCCTTCGACCGCGCCGGCAACCACACGGAGCGCGGCCGCGTCACCCTGCGCGAGCTGCTCGAGGGCTATGCCGGCCACGCCGAGTCGCACGCGCGGCAGTTGCAATCGATCCGCGATGAGTATCAGAAGGTGAAAGGGAAAAAATGATCTCCAAATTCCAGGCGCCCCACCGTCTCCTCTTCGGCCCGGGGCCGAGCATGGTGGCTCCACGGGTCTACGAGGCGATGGCGCAGCCTGTCGTCGGGCATCTCGATCCGTTCTTCTTCCAGGTGACCGAGGAGGTCCGGAACCTGCTGGGCTACGCCTATTCCACCGTGAACCGCTTCAACCTCGCGGTCTCCGGCACCGGCAGTTCCGGCATGGAGGCCGCGGTCGCCAACTTCGCCGAGCCCGGACAGAAGTTCGCGCTGCTCACCAACGGCTTCTTCGGCGACCGCATCGGCGAGATCGCGCGGCGCCAGGGCGCGCAGGTCGTGCGCCTGGAGAAGCCCTGGGGCCAGCCGTTCGACCCGCAGGAAGCCCGCGAATTCATCCGCCGCGAGAGCCCGCGCGTGGTCGCGTTTGTGCAGGCCGAAACCTCGACCGGCATGTTCAACGACGCGAAGCCGATCTGCGAGGCCGCTCACGAAGCCGATGCCGTGACCATCGCGGATTGCGTCACGTCCCTCGGCGGGATGCCCGTCGATGTGGACGCCAACGGCATCGATATCGCCTACAGTTGCACCCAGAAGGGCCTCGGCTGCCCGCCCGGCCTTGCGCCCATGACTGTCTCGCCGCGCGCACTCGACCGCCTCAAGTCGCGCACCGCGCCGGTGCAGTCCTGGTATCTCGACCTCCAGTTACTCGACACGTTCTACAGCGGCCATAAGTATCACCACACCGCCAGCGCCACGCTGTTCTATGCGCTGCGCGAAGGCCTCGCCATGGTGAAGGAGGAAGGCCGCGAAGCCCGCTGGGAGCGGCACCGCCGCAATCACGCGGCTTTCGTGGCCGGCATCGAAGCCATGGGCCTGTCGATGTATGTGGCCGATCCCGCGCGCCGCCTGTGGACCTTGAACACCCCGCGTGTCCCGGAGGGAGTCGACGACGCGAAGGTCCGGGAGTGGCTGCTCGAAGATCGCGGCATCGAAATCTCCGGCGGCTTCGGCCCGCTCGCCGGCAAGGTGTTCCGCATCGGACTGATGGGCCACGGCTCGACCGGCGAAAACGTCTTCCTGATCCTGGAGGCGCTCGCCGCCGCCCTGCGCCAAGCGGGCTATCAGCCGCCCGCCGATGGCCGCGCCGCCGCGGAAAAGGTCCTCGCCGCCGCGGTGTGACATTGGTCACGGCATTCGGCCGTAAGCGGCGCGACCCTGAAGTGGGAGCCGCTGAGGCCAATGTTCCAATTTCCGATTCATCCCGCGCATCCCGAGCGCATCTGTTGGGGCTGCGAGAAGCTGTGCCCGGCGGACGACATGTGCTGCGGCAATGGCACCATCCGCACGCCGCATCCCTGCGAATTGATGGGCGACGACTGGTACGAGTGGCTGCGGGAGCATGAGCAGGCCGCCGCGGGCGGGAACTCCGCCGCGGATGCCGGTGTCTAAGCCGCCATGCAGTTTGTGTTGCTCCTCCTGTTGGCCCAACAGGCCCCGCCGCCTCCAGTTCCGCCGCGCCCGCCGGCCTTTATGTCGATGAAGAGCCTCCCGCTCGCCTGCTTCGACAAGCCCACCTTCGAAGAAGATGGCCTGGAGTTCTTCGTCTGCAACGGTATCCACGGCATCTCCGGAGTCCGGAAGAAATCCGACCCGGCGCACACCATCCTGGTGCGCGACCCGGATATTGCGCTGAACCTGAACATGCAAGCGGCGAAACTGGACTGCGGTAAGAATCGCTTCTCCGTTCACACCGGCTATGCCGGCACATTCTTCTTCGCCTGCGAGGGCAAGGAGATCGCCCGCCAGGAGCGATTCCAGCCTGGGTCGAAAACGGACTGGAAGCGTTTCGACGCGTATCTGAGCCGGTAGGAGGCCCGCTGTTCCCGGCGAATGCGCGAACGCCAAACCCGGTTCCGGCGCTGCCCCGCGAGATCGGAAACTAGAGTAAACACCGCGTCCTTGATCGCGACTTATCCGCCAGCGGTCTTCGTTGCCGCAAATCGGAGCCGGACATAGTCGGCAATCCATACGCCGGCCTGGTTCACAAGCTGGGGCTCCAGGACGGAGCGCACCTCCTGGAGATATTCTCCGCGATCCCGGCCAGACAGACCTTCGAGAAAACACAGCCCAAAGGTTTCAAGAAAGCCTGTAATGTCCCCAGGCAAGGGAGTTGGACGTGGAATCAAGGCAATGCTATCGACTCGAAAGCCAGCGCGCTCGAGGCGCGTTGCGTAGTCGCCAGGTGTTGGGAAGTACCAAGGAACTCGGGATTCTCCGTCAATCCCCCTCTTGTCAAGCGCCTCGACCAGGGCGCGCCGGATTTTGTCGACGCACCCGAATCCACCACACTCTGCAACGAAGCGTCCGCCTGGCCGCAGAGAACGATGGACTCCCGCAATCATCTCGTCGGCCCGCTTAATCCAATGCAGCACGGCATTGCTGAAGACGGCGTCGAACTCCTCGCGATAGGGCAGAGCTACAGCGTCGGCGACGTGAGCCACCAGGCCAAGTTTGCGTGCCGCTTCGACGAACGCGGCGCTCGAATCGACGGCAACAACGTCGCAGCCCATATCCGCGATTTTCTTAGTGAGAACGCCGTCGCCGCAGCCGAGGTCAAGTATGCGTTCACCGGGCTTTGGAGCCAAAAGCTCCAACACCGGTGATCCTAAATCCGATACGAATCGAGCATTTTTTGCATAGGACGCCGGGTCCCAGGTTTGCGCCGTGACCATACGCTTCAGAGTAACACTTGACGATAGGTCCCAAGTCGCCTGGCGTTTACCAAAACTGTTCGCCGCCGTAGCAGCCTGTGCGTCCGTCCGCTCAAGCCGCTCCGGACGCGCCCGCAATCGACGCGCTGCTGTCGCGAGTCAAGGCGAGCGCGATGCGCTACCCGGGGGCACCTGCCGGATTTTACCCGTACCCAATTCATCGTTCGCAAGGAGGACCGCTCCGGGGGCGAACAGGATGGCGCACGATGGACACCCTGGAAGAAGTGGTCTCATTCGCCTCCAGCGGGCGTGTTTCGAAGATTCTCATGAAGAAGAACGGCCGTCCGGCAATCGGGATGAGGCCCGGAGGTCTCACCGAAAATGCCGTGCTCTTATTCTTACAGCCAAAGCCGTCATGAGGACGGCCGTCCACGGCAAACGGCGCTACCAGAGCGACATTCAGTTTCCGGGCTACCGGAAGTATCAGGCAGACACTGCGATTCGATTCGACGGGCAGCGAGCGCCCTCGACAACGGATCGCCGGAAAGGCCGCGAAACTGCGCTTCAGCCCCCCACCACCCGCAGATACGCGTAAATCACCGGCAGCGCGAACAGCGTGCTATCCACGCGGTCGAGGAACCCCCCGTGCCCCGGCAAGATCGTCCCGCTGTCCTTCACCCCCGCGCCGCGCTTCATCGCCGATTCCGCGAGATCCCCGAACTGCCCCGCGATGTTCGCCGCCACCGTGATCCCGATGGCGTGCGGAATCGCCATCCCGACGAAATGTACAAGATACGCGCCGGCGAGGATCGCCGACGCCGCCACCGAAGCCGCCGCGCCCTCCCACGATTTCGCCGGACTCACTCGCGGTGCGAGGCGATGCCTTCCCAGCCTCCGCCCCACGTAGTACGCGCCGATGTCGCCCGCCCAGTTCACCAGCAGCCCGAACATCAGCCAGTGCGGGTTGATCCCGCGCAGCAGGATGGCGCACTTCCACGCGCCGAAAATGTACACCACGCCGATCAGCGCCAGCGCCGCGTTCGGCAGCGCGCGCGCCAGCTCGTCCATCCGCATCGCCAGGGCCAGAAATGCCAGCGACAGCAGCGCGAGGAGCAGCCAGGCATCGTTCTGCCACGCCAGCAACAGGTAACCCGCGATCGCGCCCACAAGCCCCGGCGCTCCGAACCCGTAGCGGGCCGCGATCGAATCGTATTCCCGCCAGCACAGATAGGCCACCGCGAAGACGACTGCCAGGAAAATCCAGGAATTCGCCCACAGCACTACGTAGACGACGAGCGGCACCAGTGCCGCAGCGGTGAGGACCCGCTTCATGACGAACGCAGAGCGGCGATCAGGTCGTCGGTGGTTCGGGTGCTGCCGTTCACCGGCTGCCCGGCGCTCAGCCCGCCGTATCGCCGGTCGCGCTTCTGGTACTCGACGACGGCACGCAGCAGGTCGGTGCGCGTGAAATCCGGCCACAGCGTCTCCGTAACGTAGAGCTCCGAATACGCGATCTGCCACAGCAGGAAGTTGCTGATGCGCATCTCGCCGGAGGTGCGGATCAGCAGGTCGGGGTCGGGCGAATTGGCGGTGTAGAGCGAGGTCGAAATCAGGTCCTCATCGATCTTCAGCTTCGCAATGCTGCCGTCCAGCCGCGCCATGTCGAGGATGGCGTTGACCGCATCTACGATCTCCGCGCGTCCGCCGTAATTAATCGCCAGATTGACCAGCAGCCCGCGATTGGCCGCCGTCGCTTCGACGGCCGATTCGAGCTCGCGCCGCACCTGCGGCGGCAGCGCGTCGAGCCGCCCGATCGCCTCCAGCCGGATATCGTTCTTCTGCAGGTCCGGCAGTTCCTGCTTCAGGTAATACCGCAGCAGCCGCCAGAGCGTCTCCACTTCATGCCGCGGCCGCTTCCAGTTCTCCACGGAAAAGGCGTACAACGTGAGCACCCGGATGCCCAGCCGCGCGCACGTCTCCACCGTGGCGCGCACCGGGCCGATGCCCGCCTTGTGCCCGGCCACGCGCGGCATGCGCCGCTGGTTGGCCCAGCGGCCGTTGCCATCCATAATGATTGCGATGTGGGCCGGCAGCCGCGCCGGGTCGATGGCTTGCGCCAGCAGCCAATCCTGCTCCCCCGGCTGGAGTGACTCCAGTAAAGCCTTCATGCGGTAATCAATTATGGTACAACATGGCGCCGAGTGCTTTGTGGATTGGAGCGCCCGCGCTCCAATCCGGAACACACAGGTACTTTTGTACTCTGTGAATCCCCGGCGTCTCTGTGTCTCTGCGTCAAGGGGCCGGCGGAGGCGTTCACGCCGTCGCCCGGTACGGCTGCGGCTCCGAGTTGATGCGGAATCGATGCGAGGTGATGCGCACCGCCGTCCGGCCGTTATCGCTGCGGATCACGAATCCGGTGAGCTGCAGATCGATCGGTTCCGTCTCCAGATGCTTGGCGGGCCAGTCCACCACCAACTCGATATGAGAACCCACCGGCAGCGGCTTGCGCGTGCGGAAACTCAGCCCTGACGTACTGATATCGCGCGTCACGCCCGAGCCCCAGCGCGCCACCACGCCTTTCTGGGACACCCGAAAATGTACCGGTAGGTGAATCTCGTATCGCCGGTTCAAGCGGCGCTCGTCGCCATTGATGGGCATGCAGACCTCCGTCAGACGCCCTTCCTTGAGGCTCTGCAGGCACAACGGGAATGTAGCGGAAGGGGTGCTAAAGCACCAGTCTAGCTGCAATTCAGCGGCCAAGCCAGAACATTGTCAGATCATACACTCCGCATAGTTCGTGACTGTACTTTTTACCTAAGCGTTACCGGGGGCACGTAATGTTTGCCCGGTGCTCAGAGCAGCCCCGCCCCAGGCGATACGCGTTCGTCTGCTACGATGGAAAATCCCCGCTCATTATGGCGCTGCGCTTCTACAACACGCTCTCCCAGCAACTCGAGGAGTTCTCGCCGGCGCGCGAGAACACCGTCCGCATGTACACCTGTGGGCCCACTGTTTACGATTTCGCCCACATCGGCAATTTCCGGACCTTTACTTTCGTCGACATCCTGCGCAAGGTTCTGCGCGCCAATGGCTTCGCGCTCGATCACGTCATGAACATCACCGACGTGGACGACAAGATCATCCGCAATGCCGTCGCCCAGCACGCCTCGCTCGAAGACTACACCGCCGTCTACAAGAAGGCGTTCCGCGAAGACTGCGACCTCCTTCGCCTCGAGCAGCCCGAGCACGTCGTCCCCGCCACCGCCCATATCGATGACATGGTGCAGGCCATCGAGCGCCTGGCCGCCTCGAACCA
>Ga0209062_1006204_pt1 | contig 11063 bp, 8 predicted proteins | sample Coa_R2_2_FD_187158 | JGI IMG/M metagenome (GOLD analysis project Ga0209062, IMG submission 187158) | Surface soil microbial communities from Centralia Pennsylvania, which are recovering from an underground coalmine fire - Coalmine... | ecosystem: Environmental > Terrestrial > Soil > Unclassified ...
AGCAGGTCGTTGATCAGGATCTGCATACGCCCGGCGGCATCCCGCATGCGTTTGAGATAGTCCAGCCCCTGCGGCGGAAGCGTGGCGGAGCAGGTTCCGACGAGCCGGTCGCCGAACGCCTGGATCTTGCGAAGCGGCTCCTGGAGATCGTGGGAAGCGACATAGGCGAACTGTTCGAGCTCGGCGTTGGAGCGCGCGAGCTCCTCGGTGCGGCGGAGCAGCGCCGCCTCCGCCTGCTTGCGCTCCGTGATGTCCAGCAGACAGGTGCGGATTCCGAGAATCCGGCCGGACGACCCGCGCAGGAGCGTTTCATGCACCTCCGTCACGACCGGCCTGCCGCTCGCGTGCCGGTAGGTGCGCTGCGAGGTGACCAGAGGCTGCTCGCCCGCAAGCTTGCGGCGCACAGACTCGCGGCTGGTTTCCTGCTCTTCCGGCGCGACGAGTTCCCATACAGGGCGTCCCAACATTTCCTCGGCCCGGCAGCCCAGCAGCGCGCATTCGGCGCGATTGACGCGCGTCACGACGCCTGCCGTGTCGATTTCATGGTAGGCGACCGGGGCATCCTCGAACAGGCTGCGGTATTCGTCCTCCCGGTCCGGAGCGGCCGCCGGGTCCCGGACATCCTGGCACAGAATGGTTTCCATGCGGTATGTACCTGAGGCCCATATCGGCCGGCTGGCGGCAGTTGTTAATTCTGTTGCTCTTCCGTCCCCGTGGCGGCGCCGGGCGCAAGGGCGTATCAGATCCATGTAACGGCGGCAGGGCGACGTTGACCTTGGTTAAGGCTATCTGTGCCCTACGGCGTGATAGACTCTGAAACCAGGTTATGAGAGTTCCGGTTCTTCTACTATCTTGCATCACCGCGCATGCCGCCATTGTCAACATTTATAGCGGCCTGCCGCAGAATGCAGGCAATTTTTCCGCGAGCTCCCTGAACTTTGCGGGAGACACCTCCGTGGGCAGCTTCTTCGCCCCGGACATCGATTTTGGAACTGGCACCCAAAATTGGGACCCGCTGGGCATGTCCAGCAATTACGGCGCCGATATCACTGCCACCATTCAGGTCCGGTCGGCGGGCACCTACACCTTTAACACGACTTCGGACGAGGGTTCCCTCTTGTTCATCGATGGACAACTGGTCGTGAATAACAACTATTATCAGGGGGCCACTCAGCGGACGGGCTCCATCAACCTGAGCGCCGGAACACACACGATGGAGGTCCAGTATTTCCAGGGCGGGGGCGGTAACAGCCTGGTCTCTACGCTACCCGCCGGCGTGGCCTACGTCTACGAGCAGCCGACTTTGGCCATCTATTCGGATTCCGGTTCCTTGACGCCCGTGGGATCTGAGGTGCCGCCGCCGCTAATCCCTCCGGGAGCAACTCTGGTAGGCGGAATTCCGACCACAAACATAAACTTCGGTCTTCCCAATAGCAACTGGTCTCCATTCGGGTTATCTTCAAATTTCTCAGCCGAAATGCAGGGCTACTTGAATATCCCAACCACCGGCGCTTACACCTTTAGCACGGGCTCGGACGATGGTTCCTACCTCTTCATCGATGGCCAGATGGTTTTTATCAGGGCTACGCCGTCCGTCAGGGAACCGTGACGCTGAGCGCGGGCTCGCATTTCTTCGACTTACAGTACTTCCAGGGCGAAGGCGGTGCGGCACTTACGATAGGAGTGCCCGCGGGAGTCACCATTTCGGCTGTCCCGGAGACGGCAACGTGGATCCAGCTGGCGACGGCACTCGGTGGTATGGGCGCTCTGGATTCGGCGCCGCCGGCGTGCCGCAGCTACGCTTCTTTGATCCAGACGACCGACGCGAGCGGGTGTGGGCCGCGGACGAAGGGCGGCGGCGCGGCAGTGGGCTCGCCGCCACGGTTCATACGGGCATAGTTCGGAACGGCGATCAGATCGCTGCCGTCGGCGAACTTGCTTTTGAGCGTCATTACGCCGCCCAGCAGGTCGGGACGCCATTCCGCGGTGAGCGGCGCGCTCGGGCTCATCGGCTTGGTGATATCCTGATCCACCTTTTCGATGTTGTAGATGAGCGGGCCGTACTTGAGCGCGACCTTGCCCTGATCGGGATGCTGCACCTCACCGCCGCGGGCGCGGGCGATGATGCGATCGTCCGGATAGACGCGCTGCGGGACCAACGGAAGCACCAGCTCCACCTTGTCGCCGGCCTTCCAGCGGCGCGTAATTACGGCGTAGCCCTTGTCGATCCGGGGCTTCACCACCTGTCCATTGACCTGAATTGACGTGATGCCGTTCGCCGCGGGCTTGGGCGTATAAAGCTTGCTGACACCGCGATCCGGGACGCGAATGCGCAGGCTGAACTCCCTGGCGGTCTTGGGATTGACCGTGATCGCCACGTTGCCCTTCCAGGGATACTCGGTGGTCTGCACCATCTCCACATCGGCGCCTCCCACGTTCTCGACGGTGATTTTGCTGCCGACAAAGAGATTGACGTAGATGCCGTCCGGCGCTTTGGTGTAGACCCAGGTCGGCATCATCAAAAGCGTTCGTGGAATGTTGCCGACACAGCACGGGCAGACGTGCCAGGCGTACCGCATCTTGGTTTCATCGAGCGGATTATCGTAGTAATAATTCTTCGCTTCGAGATCGGTTGCGCCCAGCAAGGCGTTGTACATGGTCTCTTCGTAAAGGTCCACATACTTGGCCTCGTGATATGCCAGGTGCATCTTCCATTGAAGAAAGATGGCGCCGCAGCTCCCGCAGGCTTCGCAATAGGCCTGGTTGCTGAGAGCGTAGTTGACGCCGAAGCCTTCCGAGGTGTCGCCGCTGCCGACGCCGCCGGTCACGTACAGCTTCTTGTTGACCAGGTTGTCCCAGAGCGATCTGACCGCGCTGTGGTATTCCGGGTCGTGAGTCTCCACCGCCACATCGGCCATGCCGGACTGCAGGTACATGGCGCGGACCGCATGTCCGACGACTTCGTATTGCTGCACGACCGGGAGGTGGCTCTGGTCGTATTCGGAGCGCTCGTCCTGAATGGTGCCGTCCGGGCGCGTGCGCTGGACGGCGGTGGTCGAGCGGCAGTCGCAAAGCCACTTCGCCAGGTCGATGTACCGCTGCCCCTTGCCGCCGCCTTCCATGTCGTTCACGAAGCGGCCGAAGCGGACCAGCGCCTGCTCCATCTCCTCGTGCCCGTCATACCAGGGCTTCTTGGGCGCGGGACCGAGGTTGTTATACCAGCAATCGGCCAGTTTCTTGGCGGCATTGTAGAGCCGGGCATCCCGCTTGCCGGTCATCAGATAGTGGTTGATGGCCGATTCCAGAAAGTAGCCAGCGGTGTAGCCTTCGTGATTGCCGCGCGTGGCCGGGTCCCAATGCTTGAGATTGGCAGGCTGCGGCGGGGGGACTTCGAAGGTGGTGTCGGGCTTGCCATCGGGATTGTCGCCCGTGATCCGCTTTACAGTGAGCGGAGCGGGCGGGCGGAAACCGCGTCCCGCAGCCGCGGCGGGAGCCTCGCCCTCGAAGATCGCGATCCGCACGGGGGTGGTGGTGAAATCCTGGTTCAATACCGGAAAGAGCACCGTGGTGGAGGTCTTGCCGTCAAACGGCGGATCGGCGACCTCCTGCGCGCCGCGGCCGCGTCCGAAACCGCCGCGGGCGCCGGCGCGGTCGGCGTGCAGCGTGCCATCGGGGTCCTGCCGGACGCTGACGCGCGCCAGCACGACCGTGCCATCGGCCTTCGTAACGGGAACCGGCGGAAGCGGCGCGCGGCGGGGAGGCGCCACGGTGAAAGCAGTCTGCAAATAGCCGTCCGGCTCCTGCGCGGCCAGGATGATGGGGATCCAGGTGTCGAGCGTCTGCCGGAACTTCTCGTGCGCCTTCAGGATATCGGGATCGCCCTGCGGGTCGATCATGAGCGCGATGCTCATGGCCTCGACCGTCTGATGCACCCAGGCGTTGGAGAAAACGTACCCCTTGTGGTAGCCGTGCGGTTCGCCGCGAAGCGCCTTGCCGGCATTGATGAAGTTGTCGATGCCGCCCTCCCCCAGCGTCAGGTCCGTGCGATTGATCTGGTCGATGCAATGGGGAATCCAGTTGCAGATGAGGGCTTTGGCGCGCTGTTTCCAGAACGGGCTCGTGATCTCGAAGTTCTTCGTGTAGACGGCTTCGAGCTGCTTGGCCGGCGGAGGCGGTTCGACCAAGACGCGCACCGTGGAGGAATGCGTGCTCTGGCCGTTGTCCGCCGTCATCTTCAGGACGTAGTTGCCGAGAGCGGAGAAAGTCGCCGTGGTGGAGAGCGATCGCGGATTCTCGAAGCTCACCGTGCCGGGGCCCGATTCTTTGCTCCAAACCACGGTTGGGGCCGGTCCGGGAGTCGGAGCCGGTGTTGCCGCGCCTGGTTCCTGACCGGCGTAGCTGAGTGGACGATCCTGGTTCTGGGGACGGCCCAGCACGGGCGGTTCGCCGTAACCCGCCCAGCCGTGCAGGTAAGTTTTGGCCCCGAGAATATTGATCCGGTCGACATCGGCGCTCGTGGCCAACCCGGGCGCATCCATGGCATCGGCCGCTCCGGCGCCCGCGGCGAGGATGGCAGTCCTAATGAGAGGAGATGCAACGATGGTCGCGGCGGCTGTTTTGCCAACACCGCCGAAAAGCGTGCGGCGGCTGAACCGCCTGTTCTTCGGGACTTCACTCACGGCTTCCCACCTCGTGCTTTACGATATCATTCTCCAGCCAAATCAGTCTCAAGGAGGGGGGGAGGGGAGAAGCTCTGATTCCCCCCGCCAAGATCGGACGGGGCACAACGGATATCAAACGGGGATCCAGGCCCTCCGCTCGATTTCTCGCAAACACACTGATACACATGGAGACAGAGCCCTAGCTAGACTAGCTTCCCTACTGCTCAAGAAGTTTTGGGATTTCCGGCGCGGAGTCGAGCGGATGCTTGGACCTGCGTGTGATTCAAGTTCTTCGAAATCACTCTCCTGCCTACCCGCGAGGTGGTCAGAGCCGACCTGCGGCCGTCAGCCTCGAATCGGGCTCGGTTCCGGCGTAGTCGCTTCACTGCGCCATCTCCGAGAAGAAGGCATCTCGATAATTTCTGCTTAGGGCCAATTCTGTGCCATCTGCCAGGGCGACGATATGGTCGCCGTGGAACAGTGGCTTTACCTCTACGACGGCACTCTTGCGGACCACAATCGACCGACTAGTCCTGACAAAATGGTCGGTGCTGAGGTCATCCATGATGCTCTGGATGGTCTGCCGCGAAATATAGGACTGATCGGCCGTCCGGATGACAACGTATTTATTCGCGGCTTCGATCCACAGGATTTGCTCCACAGGAATAAAGCGAATGCCGGATTCTTGCTTGATTGCAAGTCGTCGTCTCCCGGCCTTCGCGACTGGACCGCTCACGCTGGAAGCTTCTGGCCTTCTCACGCGGTAGCGTTGGAACCGCGTGAGTGAGGCATGAAGCCGCCCTTGGTCGAACGGCTTGCACAGATAGTCCAACGCCTCAACCTCGAATGCGCGGACCGCATATTCACTGAACGCCGTCACCATAATGAATGCAGGCATATTAGAGCGCCCCAGCTCCGCGATCATTTCGAATGCATCCAGCTCTGGCATTTGGATGTCAAGGAATACCAGATCTGGCGTTAGGGTCTTAATCATCTCAATACCCTCCGCGCCGTCGGTCGCCTCACCCGCTATGCAAATGCCCGGCTCCGCAGACAACAACTCCCGCAAGTATCGCCGGGCATGAAGCTCGTCTTCAACAATGAGAACGCGACATGTCTGGTTCGAGAGATAACCCATTTTGAGATCCCCTGGCAGCGCAGGCGTCGTATGGGACGGTTAAGCTGGCCACGCAACCACCCTGCGGCCGATCCATGAGGCTAAACTGGAAGGCCTCTCCATAATGTAGCCGCAGGCGAGCGAGCGTGTTGGAAATCCCAATGCCATGCTTCACCGCACGAGTGCTTGTCGGGCCATCATTTTCGAGCGACAAATGTAAATCCCCGCTCGATCTTTCGGCGCTGAGCCGTATCGTTGCTGGGCGGCTGATTCGAGCGGCGCCGTGGCGAATCGCGTTTTCCATTAGCGGTTGAAGGAGCAGGTAGGGCAGTTTTGCGTCGAACGTCTCGGGAGCAATCACGTACTCAACGGTCAGGCGATTACCGAGGCGCATCTGCTCGATGGCCACGTATAACCTCAGAAACTCAAGCTCCTCTCCTAACGAGCGCATCGGAACGGCATGATCCTCCAGAGTCAGCCGTAAAAAATCTCCCAGTGCAATGATCATTCTCCGGGCTGCCGGCGGGTCTTCGGATACCAACCCGGCTATGGAGTGAAGAGTATTGAAAAGAAAATGCGGCTGGAGTTGCATTCGTAATGCACCCAACTCGGCAGCCGCCAGGCGGCTCTCCAACTCCGCGCTTCGGACCTGTTCGGCGCGATATGCGCTGAACCAGCGCCAGGCGTGCAAAGAGGCCACCAGAAACACACACGCGAGGAGATCCATCTGGACGAACAAATCGACACCGCGCCGAAGAACGGAGCCGTACGTTGGGAAATGCGCCCGGAGTGGGAACCAGGTGAAAAAGACGAGACTCAAATAAGCGATCGATACGACGAAGGCAATGCAAAAGCATGCTGGAAAGAAGACGAGGATGTGTCGAATTGCCCTGCCGCGCTGTATTGGGAAGCGGCTTACGAGCGCCCGGAGCGTTGGGAGCGTCAACGCCCACAAGCCGAAGTGAGCGGCGTTGGCGAATAGAAGAAACGCCGCCGGCTTATCGGGATCGAGTTCCGTTGTGCTTTGAACGGCGGCGAACATTACGGAAACACCAATCCACGCCGCCACTGGCACGACCAAGCCACGGAGGCGGGCCGACACCGCAAAGCCGCTGGTTTCGACAATTTCAGGGCTTGCCGACATTGATGCCATTATCGCTCGCATACGACAGCAGCACGATTCCGATCACCCCCGCCAAAGACTACCGCGAACCGCGACCGCAACGCTTCGAGATAAAGATATACGACAGGGGTGATGTACAGAGTCAGCAACTGCGAGATAACCAGGCCGCCAACGACAGCCACTCCGAGCGAGCGGCGTGACTGGGTGCCCGCGCCGTAGCCCATTGCGACGGGCAGGGCTCCGAGCAATGCCGCGAAGGTTGTCATCATAATCGGACGGAAGCGGAGCAGGCATCCCTGCAAGATTGCCGCCTCCGGCGAAGCATGCTCGTGTCGTTGAGCTGCGATTGCGAAGTCGATCATCATGATGGCGTTTTTCTTTGCAATTCCGAAGAGCAGAAAAATCCCAACGAAAGCATACAGATCGAGCTGCAAGCGAAGCAGACGCAGGGCCAACAGAGCACCCAGACTCGCCGACGGGAGCCCGGAAAGAATGGTTAGGGGATGAATGGCATCCTCGTACAGAATTCCAAGAACCACGTAAATTACGAATAGGGCGATCATGCAGAGCAGAGACAAGTTCCGCTGGGCGGACTGAAACGCCTGCGCGGTCCCCTGGAAGGACGCAGTGATTGCCGCAGGTATTCTGAGGTCGCGAACGGCCTGTTGGGCTCGCTCGGTTGCTTCCCCCAAAGAGAAACCGGGTGCCAGGTTGAACGATACGGTGACCGCTGGCGACTGTCCTGAATGCTGAATAGCCACCGGTCCAAGTTTTGGCGAAATTTGCGCGATCGATTCCAGCGGCACCAGCCGGTTCGTATCGGAGCGAACAAAAAGAGTCGAGAGCATCGCACGGCTGGGCCGGTATTTCCCCCCAAGTTCGGTGATCACCTGGTATTCGTTCGACGGAGCATGGATCAATGTAACCTGGCGACCGCCAAAGGCTGTGTATAACGCGTCGTAAACGCGCTCCGGGGTCAGCCCCAGAAGCCTCGCCCGATCGCGATCCACATCAATGGCCAACGCGGGTGTGCGTAGTTCCAGGTCTGTCGTCACATCCGCAAACCCATGCAGGGCTCGGAGTCTCTCTTCAAGCATCGGCGCCCATTCGTAAAGCGCTGAGAGGTCACTGCTCTGAAGGGCGATTTGATAAGGGCTTCGAGTCGAGTTGCTGCCGATGGTGATAAGTGGCGGATTAGCCAAAAACACGTTCACGCCCGGCACCCGTCCAATAGCTGGGCGAAGACGCTGTATGACGTCATCCACCGTGTGCATTCTCTGAGCCCGCGGCCGGAGATAAAAGAAAATCATACCGGAATTCGCGGTTGAGCCATTCACCATTCCCGCAAACGCAAAGCTCGACTCAACATCGCGGTCTGATCGACCCAGGTCAGTAATCGCCTGAACGTGCCGTTCCATCGTCTCGAAGGAAGCTCCTGGGGGGCCTTGAGTCGGTGCGGCAATTAGGTCGTTGTCATCGGCTGGAATGAATCCTTTCGGCGCAACATAGAAGAGGTAGCCGGTTAGGATAACGAGTAGGGTGGAAAGCATGAGAGTCGCTGCCCGGCAGCGTAATGTCACCGAGAGCGTTCGCTCATACATGTACAGCATGGCAGTCAAGAACCGCTCGAGAACGCTCGTGATGCCGGCTCTATGGTGGGCATGCGAGCGAAGTAGCCTGCCTGAAAGCATCGGCGTTAAGGTCAGCGATACGATGCCGGACATGAGGATTGCCACCGTGATCGTCACAGCGAACTCACGGAGGAGGCGCCCCAGGAGATCGCCAAGAAACAGGAGCGGGATGAACACGGCTGCGAGTGAAATCGTCATGGAAATGATCGTGAATGCGACTTCCGCCGATCCGGCACAGGCGGCCTTTAACGGTTCGGCGCCGTGCTCGATATGCCGCGTAATGTTCTCCACCATCACGATGGCATCATCGATCACGAAACCCACCGCCAAGGTCAATGCCATGAGCGAAAGAAGGTCCAAGCTGTATCCAAGGACAAACATCACCGCGAATGTTGCCAAGAGCGATAGCGGAACGGCAAGACTTGGGATAATCGTAGCCGATAGATTTCTCAGAAAGAGGAAAACAACGAGTGTGACAATCAGGATCGTGGCAACGAGCGTTGAATTCACATCCTTGATGGATGCCCGGATCGGCTTCGACCGATCGTAGATGAGCTGTAGATCAAGGGCCGCCGGTAGTTCGTTTCGAAGCGCGGGAATCTTCTCCAGAATCCCGTCCACGACGTGAACGGTATTGGCGCCTGGCCGGCGCTGCACTGCCAGGACGATTGCCTTCTCGCCGTTATGCCATCCTGCGCCCTGGTCATTCTCCACGCTATCGAACACATCGGCGACGTCGCGCAGACGCATCGGCGCGCCGTTCCTGTAAGCAACGATAAGGTCACGATACGCCGCAGCGTTTTCGAGTTGTCCCCCAGGTTCGAGCACAAATGTTCTGTCTCCGTGGATTGTGCCCGCGGGAAGATTTACATTTGCCTGAGAGATCGCGGCCTGCAGTTCGTCGATCCCAATCGAGCGGGCTGCTAAGGCGCTCGGGTCTATTCGGACCCTTACTGCGTACCTTTGTGCCCCAATCAAAAGCACCTGCGCCACGCCAGCGACTCCGGAAAGCCGCGGCGTAATGATGCTCTCCGCGTAATAGTTGACCTGGTGCATCGGTAAGCTAGCTGAGCGAACCGAAAGAAATACAACCGGAAAGGCTGCGGCATTCGATTTCTGGTAAGACGGCGGCGTCGGCATGTTTGGCGGGAGTAGGGGAGCCGCTCGCGAGATGGCCGCCTCGATATCCTGAGCAGCTCCATCAATATTGCGATCGAGTGCGAATTGAATGGTTATGGTCGTTGTTCCCTGGATGCTTGTCGAATGCATCGAATCGATCCCAGGCACCGACGATAGTTGGCGCTCCAGCGGCGTTGCCACCGAGGCGGCCATCATCTGAGGGTTGGCGCCGGGTAGGGACGCGGACACTGTAATGGTTGGATATTCCACGCTTGGCAGGTCGCTCACAGGCAGTGCCCGATAGGCGAGTGTTCCGAAAAGGATCACGGCTGCTGCAAGCAACATGCTTGCTACCGGACGCCGTATAAAAACTGCCGAGGGATTCATTGGAACGTTCCTTGCATGAGAGCACCGGCTTGTCTGGCAATGCTGACCTTGACCCCAGGACGAAGGCGTAACTGGCCATCGACTACCACTTCCTCGTTGGGACGGATACCATCTAACACGACAACTTTCGATTCAGCTTCCACTCCGGTTTTGATCATCCGGAGATCGACCGTATGGTCCGCTTTCACGGTGAATGCATACCATCCGCGTTCGCTCTGTTGAACTGCCGTTTTCGGAATCGTCACCGCACTCCGTTCGATACTCAGTGTCACTACAGCTTCGACCGATTCCGCCGGCCAGAGGCGGTGGTCGCCATTTGCGACGAGCCCCTTAACGCGAATGGTGCCCGTCATGCTATCCACCGCATTGTCGAGCAGATTCACTACTCCGTGACTCAGTTCCTGATTTCCGTTTGGTTCATACACTCGCAAAGGAAGGGAACCAGAGGCCAACCGTTGCCTCAATCTATCCAAATACCGATCCGGAACCGCGAAACTGACGCATGCGGGCGCGACCTCGTTTATGGTGACGAGAGCTGAATCAGCGTTGCCCTTTATGACGTTTCCCTGCTGAATTGCCAGATACCCGGCAGTCCCGTCAATGGGAGCGCGGATAATGCAGTGATCCATATCTACCTGTGCCCGATCCACAGCGGCTCTATCGGCACCTACAGCAGCATTGATAGCAGCCAGTGCCGCGTCGTCTCCGGCCACGGATTGTTCAGCCATTTCGGCGTTCGTTTTAAACTGTTCGTGCTGTTCTTGGGGAACTATTCCCAACGAGGCAAGGCTTCCATAGCGTTCTGCCTGGCTACGTGCATTTCGCGCTTGCGCCCTGTCCCGTGCGAGGTTCGCCTGTGCCAATCGGACCTGAGCGAGATCACGTTCGAGTTGTGCTTGTTGGTGTAACATCCTTTCTGTAAATTCCGTTTGGAGCGCGAGCGACATAAGTTGAGTTGGGGCCGGAAAGCCAGTGTGAACTGGTTGAGTTCTTGTTCTGGGCCGGAGCGGAGGGCGCGCAGTTCA
>Ga0209062_1006207_pt1 | contig 11061 bp, 13 predicted proteins | sample Coa_R2_2_FD_187158 | JGI IMG/M metagenome (GOLD analysis project Ga0209062, IMG submission 187158) | Surface soil microbial communities from Centralia Pennsylvania, which are recovering from an underground coalmine fire - Coalmine... | ecosystem: Environmental > Terrestrial > Soil > Unclassified...
TGGTCTGCTTCTTCGTTTTACTGGTATTCTTCTTCATAGCCGGTTTCCTTTTTGCACCTCGAGTGCGTTTCCATTTGGGAGCTTAACGCATCCCGTAAAGGGAACCGGCGTTCTCATTCCATCTCTGTGCCCGTGAGGCGCCGCGGCGCCCGGCGTGACGAGCGTGACAGCCGGAAAGACGGCCCTCATCGAACGCCGGAGTTCCAGGCGTGGCAGCCGGAGAGACGGCGATACCGACGTGATGGCCGGATCGGGCGGCTTCTCTGTGACCTGTCCTACTTCTACCGCTTCTGAAGAGTGGCGTGACGTGGTCGGTTTCGAATCCAACTACGAGGTTTCGTCTGAGGGCCGTGTCCGGAATAAGCATACGGGCAATACCCTTCGGCCATGGATAGCCGGCTACGGCTATCAATATGTGGATCCGGGCCAGAAGAAGAGGCGTACGGTTCACTCCCTGGTGTGACCGAGGCTTTCTGCGGGCCCAAGCCAACGCCGACCCACGAGGTGGCGCATTGGGATGGCATTTGCACGAACAACCGTGCAACCAACCTGCGCTGGGCCACTCATGCGGAGAATGTGGAAGATCAACGGCGGCATGGCACGGTTTACATGGAGCATGGGCCGGGCCTGCGTGGCGATTCTCATCCAAGATCCAAGCTGTCGAGCCATGATGTGGCGGAGATTCGGCGGGTTTATGACGGCAGGCGGGGTCAACTAAAGGAACTTGCAGTGCGTTACGGCGTGCATCCGAACACGATTAGGCGTGCCGCGGCGGGCCTCATGTGGAGTCACATATGACCACGCCACCGATGGCCAAGAGGATCGAACTCTGGCCGGTCGACAGGTTGCGCGCTTATGAGCGCAACGCCCGTACGCACTCCGATGAACAGATCGCGCAGATCGCCGCAAGCATCGTGGAATTCGGCTTCAACAGTCCGGTCCTGATCGACACGAATGCCGGGATCATCGCCGGGCATGGCCGGCTGCTGGCGGCACGTAAGCTGGGTCTGGACGAGATTCCGGTGGTTGTACTCGATCACCTTTCCGAGACGCAGAAACGCGCATATATCCTGGCCGACAATCGCATCGGTGACAACGCGGGCTGGGAAAACGACTTGCTGCGCGCGGAATTGGCGGACCTCAAGAATGCCGATTTCGATGTGGGCTTGCTGGGCTTCAGAGAGGACGAACTGGCCGCCCTGCTGGCTGAGACTGCCGAGACCCCAGTCTCCCGTGAGGAAGCAGCACCAGAAGAGGAAATCCCCGAAGCGCCGATCGAGCCAGTCACGCGGCTTGGCGACGTCTGGCTGATCGGCGAGCACAGGCTGATTTGCGGCGACTGCCGTGATTATGGCGTCGTAGTGCGGTTGCTTGATGGCGCTCGCGCCAACGTGGCAATCACGTCGCCGCCGTATGCCTCGCAGCGCGCATACGATCCCTCAAGCGGGTTCCGTCCGGTCCCGCCGGAGGAGTACATCGACTGGTTTCGCGATGTGGCTGCGAACATTGCCGCGATCCTAGCGGACGACGGCTCCTACTTTCTGAACATTAAGGAACACGCCGAAGGGGGCCAGCGCAATCTCTACGTCAAGAAACTCACCATCGCGCACGTGGAGCAGTGGGGCTGGCGCTTTGTGGATGAGTTCTGCTGGCGCAAGACAGACGATGGCGTGCCAGGCGGCTGGGGCAACCGTTTCAAGAACGCTTGGGAGCCGATACATCACTTTTGCCGCCAGCGGGAAATCAAGTTTCGCCCGAAGGAGGTTGGGCATTGGTCGGATGACTGCTTCGATTACTCGCCAAATAATCCGACGTCGACGTCCGGAAGCGGGCTGCTGGGCACGGGACCACGCGGCGCGGCCGCGGATGTCGGCAAGAATCACGACTCCTGGCAGACCACGCGGCGCAATGCCAACAACCTCGAAGGCCGGCACGGCGGCATCGCGCGACCGTCGAACGTCATCGAGTGTAAGACGGAGTCCAGTCAGGGAAGCCACTCGGCACCTTTCCCTCGGGCGCTGGTCGAGTTCTTCGTGAAGGCGTTCTCAGATGTTGGGGACATTGTCTTCGATCCGTTCCTTGGAAGCGGCACGACTATTGCCGCAGCGCATGTGCTGGGGCGTAAAGGATTCGGCTGCGAGATCTCCCCAGCGTATTGCGATGTGATCCTGTGGCGCGTTGAGCAATTGGCGGAAATCGAGCCGGTGCTCGCGGAGACAGGTGAGAGCTTCACCGAGGTCGCGGCCAACCGGGGCGTCTCGACCGGGAGTAACGCCGATGTGGCGCAGCAAGCCTCTAAACGCCAGAAACCGAATGGTGCCCCGGTTTTCGTCAAGAGTGGACGGATTCGATAACAGCGCACACCATGGGAATCAGCATCACCAAACAGCTTCGCAGCCTGCTGGTGCAGATTTGGCCGTTGGATCGGCTGCTGCCGTATATCAGGAACTCCCGTACGCACAGCGATGAGCAGGTCGCACAGGTCGCCGCCAGCATCCAGGAATTCGGGTGGACGAATCCGATACTGGTGAGCGGCGACGGCGTGGTTATTGCCGGCCACGCCCGCCTCGCGGCCGCGCGGAAGTTAGGCATGACCGAAGTTCCGGTGATCGTCCTGGATCACCTGTCCGATACACAGCGGCGCGCACTCGTCCTGGCCGACAACAAGCTCGCGCTCAACGCGGGGTGGGATGAGGAGATGTTGCGCGTGGAGCTGGAGGCGCTCAAGGAGGGGGACTTCAACCTCGATCTGACGGGCTTCTCCGATGCGGAACTTGAGGCCCTGCTCCAGGAACCCGAAACGGTTGCGGAGGGCCTGACCGATGAGGATGCCGTTCCGGAGGTGCCGGAGAATCCCGTCACCGTTCCGGGCGATGTCTGGCTCCTGGGATCGCACAGACTCCTCTGCGGTGATTCTACGCAACTGGAATCCGTGGAGAAGGTCCTGGCCGGCGGCCTCGCGGACATGGCCTTTTTCGATCCACCGTACAACGTAAATTACGGCGCGACAATGAAGGACAAGCTTCGCGGGAAGAAGCGGGCCATCAAAAACGACAATCTCGGCGAGGGCTTCGCGCAATTCCTCAAGGACGCGTGCACCAATGCCCTGGCTGTCACCAAGGGCGCCATTTACATCTGCATGTCCTCCTCGGAGTTGCACACGCTCCATCGGGCGTTCACGGAGGCGGGCGGCCATTGGTCGACATTCGTCATTTGGGCGAAGAACACCTTCACTATGGGGCGTTCCGACTACCAGCGGCAATATGAGCCGATCCTCTACGGCTGGAAGGAAGGCACAGATCATTACTGGTGTGGGGCCCGCGATCAGGGGGACGTGTGGTTCATCAAGAAGCCAATCTCGAACGATCTTCATCCCACAATGAAGCCCGTCGAACTGGTAGAACGCGCGCTGCGCAATTCCAGCAAGAGCCGGGACACCGTGCTCGATCCGTTCGGCGGTTCGGGATCGACATTGATCGCGTGCGAGCGGACCGGGCGGCAGGCGCGGCTGATCGAGTTGGAGCCGAAGTACTGTGACGTGATCGTCCGGCGCTGGCAAGAACATGTCGGCCAGGAAGCCACGCTTGAAAGCGACGGAAGGACCTTCCGCGAAATCGCCGGCGACCGCCAGCCAGCAGCGGCGTGAGATGGACCGGTGCCGCACGGAGATCGCAGAGGCGAAGCGGTTGCTGCGGGCCGGACATCCGGACGTGGAAGGCCTGTGCATGGCATTGGCGGATTGGTCTGGGGAGTTGAAGCTGCTGGAAGAAGAGGAACGCCGCCAATCCGGAGATCGGCGGCGCGGTGTTGCGGGCCCGGCAGTCAGATGACGCGATAGACGCGTTCCCCATCTTCACGTTTGGTGCTTTCGACCGTGAGTTTCATCTTCTTAATCAGGCTGCCAGAGATGAACCCGCGCACGCTGTGCGCCTGCCAGTCGGTGGCCTTCATGATCTCGTTGAGCGTGGCGCCGTCCTTGGTTCGCAGCATCCCGAGCACGATGGCCTTCTTGCTGCCCTCGCGCGCCTCGGGCGCGCCGTCCTTCGTCCTGGCCGCCTTGGTCGCCTTGGTCTTCTTCGGCGCGCCCTTCGCGCCCTTGGGCGCGGGGGCCGCCGCTTCCGTGGCGGGCTCCGGAGTGCCGGCGTCCAGCTTCTGGATGGCCGCCCAAATGCGCTTGACCGCCGTCTTGCGGTCCGTGAACTTCTTGACCGGCTTGAGGTCGCCGAAGGGTCCGGCGACTCCGGCGAAGCCGTTCCAAATCTGGACCAGCCGGTCGATGGACCAGTTGGCGGCGAGTTTGGCCAGCTCCTTCTCGCTGGCGAATTGCCGTTGGCCTTCCGGGATCTGCTCGGCGGCGGGGAAGGCGGTGATGGTTCCGTCGTTATCGATCGCAAACAGTCGCATGGCTGTGCTTTGGTCCTTTCTATTGCTCGCTTGCGGGGCGGCGCAGGCGGGCCGCCGACCGGATGCGAACCTCGCGTCCGGTTGCCAGATTCGTTCCGCGCCAGCCGCCGTAAGGCGACTCGCTGGTGATGCGCACCTTGGCCAGCACACCGCTGACCTTGACGATGTAGGTGATTCCGACCTGAACTTGGGCTTTCTTCATAAGCCTCCTTCACGTCCGCAAGCCCGCCAGATCCGGGCGGGCGCGGGCGGGATTTCCGTTTGCCTACGGAAGGCTGGCGGCGTTGATCGTGCTGGCCACGCGGTAGTCGCCGTCGATTCCTTGTGCCCAGACCTTGTACTCGTAAGGGCACAGGCCAGCGTTCGAGCCGCGTTCCAGGCGGCGCATCCGGCCGCTCATGTCGCCGGCGGCAATCTCGCGCGCTTCGTTGATGCTGACGACCACGCCAACCGGCTCGTAGTGGCCTTCCTCATCTTCGGCAACCAGCATCGCCAACCCCAGCTCGGTGTCGTCCTTGATCTGAATCGCGAATCCTGGCGTCGGCGTGCCGGGCTTGAGGCTGCGGACCTGGCGAGTTCCGTCGATTCTGTCGAGGGCCTTCCTGTTTTCTGTCTTTGCCATCTGCTTATCTCCTTGCACGATTCATCGCTCGGGCTGGCGAATGAATCCAGGGAATTCTGCGCGATGCGCAAAGATTTAATCGATCAAAAGGCGATAATCCGCCAGCCCGAACGGAAGGCGAATAGATCGCTGCGCAAGATATGGCGAGCGGTTCTCTTCGAGCTTAACGATGCAGCCATTTTCGATCTATGAGGTTAGGCGCCGCGGCGATCCTGCCGCCGCGCGACATCACGGTTTCGCAGTGGGCCGATGAGAATCGCGTGCTTACCGGCGCGGCGGCTGCGGAGCGCGGTCAATGGCGCACGCGTCCATACCAGCGCGAGCCGATGGACGTATTGAGCCCATCGCATCCCTGCCGGCAGGCGGTGCTTTGGTCGGGAAGTCAGATCTTAAAGACTGAAACGCTTCTGAACTTCCTCGGCTTCATTGCGGATATCGATCCGGGGCCAGTGCTGGTGGTGGAGCCGCGTACCGAGGACGCCAAGGCGCTTTCGAAAGATCGTATCGCGCCCATGTTCCGCGCCACACCCGTTCTGCGAGGCAAAATCGCGCCCGTGAAGTCGCGCGATTCCAATAACACCACGCTGCACAAGGTGCTCACGAACGGCGCCGGCCACATCACGATCACCGGTGCGATCTCACCCTCGGGTCTGGCCATGCGGCCGATCCGCTATGTCCTGCTGGACGAAGTAGATCGTTATCCGGCGAGTGCGGGGACAGAAGGCGATCCGGTATCGCTCGCGATTCAGCGCACGGCCGAGTTCGCCCACAACAAGAAGATCGTCATGGCATCCACGCCGACGACGAAGGGCATCAGCCGGATCGAGCTCGCCTGGCGCGAATCGGACCAGCGCGATTATTTCGTGCCGTGTCCGCACTGCGGCTATTACCAGGTGCTGGTCCTCGGTGATGGCACCGGGCCAGGCTTGGTGTGGCCAAAGGGGAAACCCGAAGAGGCGATGTACCGGTGCGCCGGATGCCGGCAGTTGGTTCCACACCATCAGAAAGTCTCGATGGTGGAACGCGGCGAATACCGGGCCGCCAATCCACCGTCGCCAATACCGGGCTTTCGGGTGTCCCAGTTGATCTCGCCCAAAAAGTCCTGGGGGGAAATCGCGGTGGAATTCCTGGCGGCGAAGAAATCGCCGGAGACTTTGAAGGCCTTCCTGAACACGGTCCTTGCGGAGCTCTGGGAGGACACGCACGAGGTGCCGACGGATGCGCACGCCCTCGTGAATCGGTGCGAGCCGTTCGAGGCGGAAGTGCCGGAGGGCGTGGCGCTGGTCACGGCTGGCGTGGACGTCCAGGCAGACCGGCTGGAGATGGAGATCGTCGGATGGGGGCGTGACGAGGAATCCTGGTCGATCGGCTATCACGTGATTCCCGGCGATGTGACTCGTAATGAGGTGTGGGAGCACCTGGATGGCCTGCTGCTGTCTCAATACCTGCATGCCTCGGGGTTGCCGATGCGGATCGTGGCAACGTGCGTCGACTGTGGATTCAAGGATGCGACGGTGCTGCGCTTCACGCGGGACCGTTACAACCGCCGCGTGTATGCCACAAAGGGCCGGGCGGGAGAATCGCCGATCTGGCCGCATAAGCCCAGCCGCAAGAATCAGACGCCGTTCTTCATGGTCGGCGTGGACGCGGCAAAGGCGGCGCTGTATGACCGGCTGAAGATCGCAAAGCCGGGGCCGGGCTATTGCCATTTTCCGCTTGGCCGCGACCTGGAGTATTTCGAACAGCTTACAGCGGAAAAGAAGTTCACGCGCTACCACAACGGTTTCCGAAAGCAGGAATGGCGCAAGCCGCCCAACACGAGAAATGAAGCCCTCGATACCCGGGTTTTGGCGTACGCGGCCCTTTACGCGCTTTACGCAAGCGGGTTGAAACTGGACGTCCATTGCGACCGCTTCAAGCAGATGGTCACGGCGCGGCGCGCGGCGGCCCAATCGGCAGCCGGTCCGTCGCCAGCGCCTCAGCCGGCAAATTCCCAGCCGGCGGCACCAGCGCGGACCGAGCCGCGCGAGCCGTGGATACCGCGTAGGCATTGGTTCAGCAGGAGTTGATATGGCACGAACCGTCGAACAGATTCAGGCCGACATCGACACGCTCAATGCGGCGAAGTCCAATCCACTGGAGCTGGTGCGAATGCCAGACGGGCGGGAGGTCCGATACCGAAGCATGGACCAGTTGCTGAAGGCAATCGCCGCGACCGAAGAAGAGCTGCGCAAGGCCAGCGGAGGAAGTGCGGGCCGTGTCCGGTTTGCGCAGCACAAACGCGGCGACGGCCCGACTGGGCCGACTCTTTACGACAGATCGGGATTGTGGTGATCGACATGGCGGATTGCAGAAACTGTTTGAATCTGGCGGCGGAGATGACCGCGATGCGGGCCGTCGTGGAACGCCTGGAAAAGACGGTAATAGAAACGGCCACGGAGATGGCGGCCACGCGGGCCGTTGTGGAGAGCATGCAAAAGACCTTGCTGGGCAACGGCCAGCCCGGCCGTTGCGCGGAGCACGGTGCGCGAATCGCCCGCCTCGAGCGTTGGCGCTCCTGGATCACCGGCGCCCTGGCCGTTCTGGGCGTCCTGTGGGCGGCGGCAGTAACAGTGGCGGCGGCAGTCGCGGTGGAGCGCTTCAAACAATGAGTCTGCGGTGTGCCAAAATGCAAGTCGGAACCGATTTTGACACTCCCGACCAGACCCGCGTGTGTACCGGCGATGATCCCGAAGGGCCGTTCTATCCGGGATGGATTCCTCTCCCTCCAATGTCCACCGCACTTGCTTACTTCTACTGTGATGAAGGTTTCGTGATTGCGGCCGATGGCCGCGACGTGCTCGTCTCCGCTCAGGGACGCGAGATCGCTTCGGAAACCGCGCAAAAGATTGTTCCGGTCCGCGGCCCGGATCGGGAAGCGGCATTCTCGTTCACGGGCCGCACAACGCTGTACGATCCAGCGGATGAGCATCGGGCCTTTGATTTTCCGCGGGAGTTCCATCGAGCGGCGCGGGAGATGCAGTCGGAAAGTGCAAGCAACGGAGCGGCTTTTCTATCGGGGGCATGTGCATTGGTGCAGGCGCGGCTGGACGCGGTTATAAAGAGCGTGGGCATCGGCAAACTGCCAAGCCGGCGCGGCCGGGGCGACGCCTCGAAACACGATTTCCTCACCATTCATCTGGATGGCTACTTCTCGGAGCGTCCGGTGCGGGTGGGCGCCAACTTCTATCACGTGAAACAGAAGGTCGCATGGGATACGATGGCGCCTCATACGTTGGACTGCCCCAAGCGCAGCTGGACGAGGCTGTTGGGGTCATACACGATTGGCGGTCTGCTGTTCGATACCGAAGACGAACGGCTCGCTCGCTATCGAACCGATGCGTGCCGAAAAGTCGCGAAATGCTATACCGATTCCAGTGTCTCCATCACGCTCGATGACGCGATTGAGGCTGGCCGGAGTTTCATTGCAGCGTGCTCCGACGACGATCTCCGCGCACTGGACGCAGAGAACGGCCATGGCATCGGCGGCCATATTCACATCGCCGCGATAACGCCTAAAGACGGTTTTCGATGGATCGTGCCACCAGTTGCGGCAGCAGAGTTTTGAGTCGCTGGTCGTAATCCTTCCGGACTCGGTTTTCGCGTAGTTTCGTTCGTCTTGATCTCGAACCCGCCGAACATTTCGCTCCATGAGTATACTTGAGGTCGTTGACGCGCTTGAGCGCGTGCCGCGGCAGGGCGCCCCTGCGGATGAACCCGAAGGCGCTCGCTACGTGTTATGCGGTGAACCGCATAACACGAAGTATGCGGAGGCCATGATTATGTGGAGTCGGCGGCGTTCATCAACCGAACGCCGCCGAAAATAGGTGGTTGGCACTTTACATAATTACGCGGTTTTCTTGGCCTCCTTAAGCATTGCCATCAGCTTGTCGGAGACCTGGAATTTGCCGCGTTTGAGCGTCGGCGGAACACCCATGGCGAGAGCATCCAGTTTTTCGGACGGGTCAGCTCTGAGATAAATCTCGGTGCTCTGAATGCTCGCGTGCCCAAGCCACAGCGAAACCTTCCGGATGTCGCCCGTGGCCTGGAGGATGTGCATAGCGCAACTGTGCCGAAGCACGTGAGGCGTGACACGCTTCTTCGCCATGGATGGTTGTTTCCTCTTGGCGGTGCCGACATGCTTGTCGAGGATGTACTCGAATCCAGCGCGAGTCATGGCCCGCCCGCCAGCGTTGTGGAACAACTCGGGAGCACCGTTGGCTTGCCGCACCTTGAGCCAGGCGTTCAAGGCAGCGGTGGTTTCCTTCCACAGCGGGAGAACACGTTCCCGTCGGCCTTTGCCCATCACACGGATGGATGGGGGTGTTCGGGTATCGTATTGGTCCAGGCGAAGCGAGACAAGTTCGGCGACCCGGAGGCCGCATGCGTAAGCCACATGCAACATGGCGCGATCGCGCAAACCGAATGCCGTTGAAGCATCCGGCGCATCAAGCAACGCCTGGATCTCCTCCCGGTTCAGATACGCGACCAAGCCCTCCGTGGTTTTCTTGATCGGGATTCCGTGGATTTGTCTTGCCTGGTCAATACAGCGCGGCTCACGATATTCGAGATACCGGAAGAACGACTTGATTGCCGCCAAACGCGCATTGCGCGTTCGCGCCGTATTGCCGCGCTTCTTCTCGATATGGGTCAAGAACTCCAGCACGAAGCGGGAATCGATCTGAGCGAGATCGATGTCCGAAGGACTGACACGCAAGCGCTCGGCTGCAAAGCGCAACAGCAGCATGAAGCTGTAGGCGTAGGTCTCGCAGGTGTGCGTACTCGCCGCCCGATCTTTTGGGAGGTATTCGCGCAGGAAGGTGCTGAGATGGCCGGCCAGTGCGGTCATAGGTCACCTCCCCGGTGCATTGCTTCGCCCGCTTCGGCGATGCCACGCATGAGAGTCGGGGTCGCTTCCAGGTACCAGTAGGTATGGGCGATTTCCGTGTGGCCGAGATACGTGCTCAACGCAACCATGTGTTGCGCAACCGCGCGCCGATCATTCTGGCATTGCTCCAGAGAGCGCACCGCGAACGTGTGCCGTAGATCATGGATGCGCGGGCCCGTACGGGCGGACGGCCTAATACCGATACGCGCGAGTAATCGCAGGAACGTGCACCACACGACCGAGTGCTGCAATCCTTGACCCTTGCTGGAGACGAACAGAGTCTGGGTGTAGACCGGCCGGTGTGCGCGTTCACTGAGATACTTTTCCAGCGCGGCCCGGGTTGTTTCATGCAGTGGGATCAGCCGACTTCTGTTGTTCTTCGATTTACGAATGAGGAGGCCATCATCCGTGAGGTCCGAGCATTGCAGTGCGAGCGCCTCTGAAATGCGTAAGCCAGTCGATGCCAGCAAACCTAATAACGTGGCGAGCGTCAAAGGCGCGATGATACCTCTCTGCGGTGTCTGTGCGGCGCGCATGATTCGCTCGATCTCATCGGCGGTGTAGATGTATGGAGATTGCCTGGCCACTTTTGCGCGGCCGAAGCAATCTCTCGGCGGCACTTCGTGCCGCGGATCCTCGGCTTGCATATCGATCGCGAATCGGCGAACCCGCGCAACCAACCTGCACCGCATAAATGCCGAAGCTGTTTCCGAGGTCACCCACGCCAGCACGCGGTCAACACGGATAAACTGATCCCCGTGGGCCATGGCATAATCCGCAAATCGTTTGAGCGAGTAGGTCTGGGCTGTGAACTTATATCCGAGAGTGCGTTTCGATGTTGTGTAACGTTCCACGTCCTGGCTTAGCACGAGACATCTCCTGGCCAGGGCTGAGCGATCTGCTTGAGGGTTCGAAAATCGACCCTTGCGTACTGTGCCGTCGTGTTGACATGTCGATGCCGCAAAACGGTGCCGATCGTAGTGGACTTGTCCCGATTTTTGAGACAACCGGTTAAGACACAACTTCCATTGAATGGAGAATTGTGTCATGGGGTTGTCACGACGAACGTTCACGCGTGAGATGAAAATCGCCGCCGTCCGGCGGCTGG
>Ga0209062_1006209_pt1 | contig 11060 bp, 10 predicted proteins | sample Coa_R2_2_FD_187158 | JGI IMG/M metagenome (GOLD analysis project Ga0209062, IMG submission 187158) | Surface soil microbial communities from Centralia Pennsylvania, which are recovering from an underground coalmine fire - Coalmine... | ecosystem: Environmental > Terrestrial > Soil > Unclassified...
TGCCGATGAGGCCCAGCCGCTCGCCGCGCCTCGCGGTGACGGAGATGTCGCGCGCGGCCACCACGGCGCCGAAGGATTTCTGCAAGGCCCGCGTCTCGAGCAGCGCCGTCATTCGACACTCTCGACTGGAATGCGGGCGGGCGCGGCGCGCGGCCGAATGCGTCGGCGCAGCAGCGAGCCCAGCCCCTCCGGCAGGAACAGGATGACGAGGAGGAGAAAGATGCCGAGCGCCATCTGCCAGGAATTGGGGAAGTATTGGCTCGAGAAGGAGCGCACCAGCTCGAGCAGAATGGCCGAGAAGAAGACGGCGGTGACGCTCGCGTAGCCGCTGAGGATCGCGAGAAAGACGAACTCGCCCGAGGTCGTCCAGAAGGCGAAATCGGGATCGATATGGCCAAGCGCGAGCCCGGCCAGCGCCCCGCCGATGCCGCCGAGCCCGCCCGAGATGATGAAATTGATCGACGCCACGCGCTTGACCGAGGCGCCGAGATATTCGACCCGGATCTCGTTGTCGCGCGATGCGATCGACAAGAGCCCGCGCATCGAATCGAAATGAATGCGGCACAGCGCGGCGGCGATCGCGGTGACGAGGCTCGTGAAGAGGAAGAGCGCGTAGCTCGCCGCTTCGGGGGTCGGCGGGCGATAGCCGAGGAAGCTCGGCGCATGCAGATTCATGCCGTCGGAGCCGCCGAGCACATAGGCCTTGTTGAGGACGCCATAAGCGATCATCGACAAGGCCAGGGTCAGCGTCGCGAAGAAGATGCCGCGATAACCCGCCAGCAGCGGTGCGATGACGAGGCCGACGATCAACGCGGCAAGGCCGCCCAGCGCGACCAGGACGACCGCATCATTCACCTCCAGAAGGCGCATGGCGAGGCCGGCCGCATAGGCGCCGGCACAATAGAAGATGCCTTGCCCAAAGGAGACGAGACCGCCGCGCATGAGGACGACGAGGCCAAGCGCGACCAGCCCCTTGGCGAAGGCGAGGCTCGTCAGGAACACCACCCAATTCGGCAAGACGCGCCCCAGCACCGCGAGCGCCGCAAACGCCGCCAGCGCCGCGCCGAGACTGCCGAGCCGGCCCATTCTCAGATCTTCCGCAGCGTAGCGCGTTGAAACAGGCCCTCGGGCCTCAGCGCCAGGACGCCCGCCATCACGAGATAGACGATGAAGAGCTCGGCCGATGGCATGAGATGGATCGCCGCGGAACGCGCGAGCCCGACAAGGAGCGCGGCGATCGCCGCCCCCTCGACGCTGCCCAGCCCGCCGATCACGACGACGGCGAAGCTCAGCAAGATGACCGTAATGCTGATGCCCGGCTGTACCGAGATCTTGGGCGCAGTGAAGGCGCCGCCCAACGCCGCCAGGAAGACACCGAAGGTGAAGGCCAGGATGAAAACGCGCGTCACATTGACGCCCATGGCGCGGCTCATCTCTCGGTCATGGATCACGGCGAGAACCACCTTGCCGGTGACCGTGCGATTGAGCCCGAGCCACAGCAGGATGCCGGTCACGGCCGCAAGCCCGACCAGCATGAGGTCGTAGCCGACATAGCTGAGCCCGCCGAGCGAGACATTGCCGAGGAGACCGTAAGGCTCATAGGCGTAATAGGGATCGACGCCCCAGATCAGCTTGGTCGCATCCTCGAGGATGAGGAAGAGCGCGTAGGTCACGAGCACCAGCACGACCTCGTCGCGCTTGTAGAAGAGCCGCAAGAGCCCGCGTTCCATGATCGGTCCGACCGCCACCGCGACGAGGAGGGCCGCGCCCAGCATGACGAGATAGCCCAAAAGCTCGGGGCCGCTGCCGGAATAGTACCAGCCGACCGCGCTCGCCGCGGTATAGGCGCCGATCGCGTAGAGATTGCCATGCGCGATATTGAGGATGTTGAGGACGCCGAAGACGAGCGTCAGCCCGACGGCGACGATGAACAGCCAGGAGGCATCGATGATGCCGTCAATCGCGATGGTCGCCGCAAGCTGCACGATTGGTTTTGCTCTCTTTCAAAGATGAGCTGCATGGCGGGTGTGCGTCCTTCGAGACGCGGTCCTGCGGACCGCTCCTCAGGATGAGGTAGACCTCACGTGGCATCGTAGGATGATGCCGGTACGGGAGTCGCCTCATCCTGAGGAGGCCGCGCAAGCGGCCGTCTCGAAGGACGCACGGCCGCCATGCAGCCCTCAACTCACCTCAATTGCACTTCGCTCCAGGGAAGCCTTGCGCGATCCAATCGACGGACTTGACGCCCGGCGGCGGGTTCACGCATTCGGCGGCGAAGCGCTCGATATCGACGAGCTTCACCATCTTGGCTTCCGGATCCCACTTGGTGCGGCCGACCGCGTTGGACTGGATCGCCTGATGCCCGTCGCCCAGCGCCAGCTTGATGTGGCCAGAAGGCGCGTCCCATTCGATCCCGACCATGGCGGCTGCCATCTCGTCGCTCGTCGGCTTCTTCCCGCCATTGGCGGCCATCGCCTTCTCGACCGCGGTCTTGAGGCCAAGCAGGCCCTGCACGGCGCGGTATTGCGGCTGCACCGGATTGATGCCCGGATGTGCCTTGGCGAAGGCGACGACGAACCAATCATTGATCGGGCTCTTCTCCGCGAACTGGCCGTTGGCGCCGCGCGCGCCGATGATCACGCCATCCGGCATCTTGTTGCCGAGCGGCTGGAGCACGTGGTCCGAAGCGCTCAGGATGACGAGGCGGTCCTTGAAGAGGCCGCGCGGCACGGCTTGAAGCACGAAGGCCTGGAGATCGCCGCCCCAGAGGCTCGTATAGACGAGGCTCGGCTTGTCCTGAAGCAGGGTCGAGATCTCGGTGCCATATTGCCCGGCGCCGAATTTGGGCCACAACTCGACCGCGGGCTTCGCCTCGGGATCGAGCTTCGCCATGCTGCCCTTGAAATCCTTCCAGGAATCCTGGCCCCAGGCGTAATCCTGATTGATGGCGCCGATATCGGTCACCTTGAGATGGCGCTTCACCACATAGCGCGCCATCGCGACATTATCCATCGCGCCATGGGCGGCGCTGCGGAAGACGTATTTGAACTTGTTCTCCTCGAAGATGCGCGGCGTGCCGCAATCATAAAGCACGACCATCTTCTTCATCTCTTCCGCCGCCGGCGACACGGCGAGGCAATCGCCCGAGCTGACATAGCCGATCACCGCATCGACATGATCGCGGTCGAAAGCGTTGCGCAGCTCCTCCACCTGCTTGGTGGCGCCGCCATTCTCGTCGATCAGCACCGGATCGATCTTGAGGCCGCCAAACCCGACCTTGTCATAGGGTTTCGGCACCGTGCCGGCATTGAGCGCATCGATCAGCGTCTTGGCGCCGTCCCAGGCGGGCTTGCCGAAGGACTCCGCGGCCGGGCCCGACAGGAAGGTGACCACGCCGAGCTTGAAACTATCCTCGGCCGCCGCTCCCGCCGTCATCGCCGCCAGCAAGGCCCCGGCGGCCGCAAGGCAAGTCGTGCTTCTCCGGTAATTCATCGCAGAACCTCCCTCGTCTCATTCTTGGCACGCGGTTTCGGTCGCGGCGCGTCTCCAATGGAATGTGCCCGACTTCCCGCGCCGAGTCCATCCCGCCACGACCCGCCGGCCGGGAGATGACAGGAGAAATTATCCTCTTTATGGTTGTGCGGCACCCCTCTGAACGGCCGACTGGAACGATCCCATGACGACCCGCCCGCTCTCCGCGCCTTCCGATATCATTGGCGCTTCCGCCACAAGGCTCGCCGCCGCGATTCGCGACCGCGAGGTGAGCGCTTCGGAGGTCGTCGATGCTTTCCTCGCGCGGATCGAGGCCGTCAATCCCAAGATCAACGCCATCGTGCAGCTCACCGCGACGCCGGCGCGCGAGGAAGCGCGTGCCGCCGATGCGGCGTTGGCGCGCGGCGAACTCAAGGGGCTGCTGCACGGCGTCCCGTGCACGATCAAAGACACGATCGAGACCGCCGGGGTCGTCTGCACCGGCGGCACGACCGGCCGCGCCAACTACGTCCCGACAGAGGACGCGACGGCGGTCGCCCGATTGCGTGCAGCCGGCGCGATCGTGCTCGGCAAGACGAATGTGCCGGAATTGGCCGCCGCCTTCGAGAGCGACAATCTCGTCTATGGCCGCACCAACAATCCTTACGATCTTGCGCGCACGCCGGGTGGCAGCAGCGGCGGCGAGTCCGCGATCGTCGCCGCGGGCGGCTCGCCCTTGGGGCTCGGCACCGATGCTGGCGGCAGCATTCGCCTGCCCGCGCATTTCTGTGGCCTCGCCGCGATCAAGCCGACCTCGGGCCGGGTGCCGCGCACCGGCACCTTCCCCTACCCGCCCGGCTTCCGCACCGAGCTCTCGCACACGGCGCCGATCGCGCGCACTGTTGAAGACCTCGTTCTCACGCTGCCGATCCTGAGCGGCCCGGATTTCGTCGATCACACCATCATCGATGCGCCGCTCGGCGATCCCAAGGCAGTCTCGCCGCACGGCCTCAGAGTGGCCTTCTACACCGAGATGGGCGGCATCAAGGTGACAGCGGAGACCGTGGCCTCGGTCAAGCGCGCAGCCAAAGCCCTCGAAGACGCCGGCTGCGTGCTGGAAGAGGCGGTACCGCCCGGCATCGAAGAGACCCGGGATCTCTTCAGCCGCATCTTCGGCGTCGATGGCGGCACCGGCGCCCGCGCGCTCTTCGCCGCAATCGGCACGAAGGAGATTTCGCCGCTGCTCCAGCGCTCCTTCGAGTCGCTCTTCGCGAACGCTGCGCAGAGCCCGGCCGAGCTCTTCGCGCTGATCGCGCGCCGGGATCGCTTTCGCCAAACGATGCTCGGCTTCCTCAGGCGTTATGACGCGATCCTCGCGCCGGTCTGCGCCTTTCCCGCCGTGCCGCATGGCACGTCTTTCGATCCCGACAAGGCGCCCGGCTTCGCCTATACGATGACATACAATCTGACCGGCTGGCCCAGCACCGCGATCCGCGCCGGCACCTCGCCCGAAGGGCTGCCGATCGGCGTGCAGATCGTCGCGCGGCCATGGCGCGAGGATGTCTCGCTCGCGCTGGCGCTTGCCGTGGAGAAGCGGCTGACGGGGTGGAAGGGACCGACGGCCGTTTGAGGCTGCGATAATGTCGTGGGTCCGCCGCGGCCTCCCAAACGCTCCTAGTCGCAAGGAAACCGGTGCGGAGTGAAATTCTCCTTCGAATGGCGTGCAGCGCTCGGCTTGCATGAGCGATCGTGGTGGACAAAATCACAACCGGTTCGGGCCGCATCATCCTGGAGGCACGCTCATGCTTACTCTCGTCCATGCGCCGCGCTCACGCTCATCGACGTTTCTGTGGCTTCTCGAGGAGATCGGCGCGCCCTACGACATCCAGTATGTGTCGATCCGCCGCGGCGACGGGTCGGGCGCCCTCGATCCCGCCAATCCGCATCCGCATGGGAAGGTTCCGGTCCTGAAAGACGGCGCGTCGATCGTCTTCGAGCAGTCGGCGATCGCGCTTTATTTGACCGACAAGTTTCCGGAGGCGGGTCTCGGGCCCGCCATTGGCGATCCGACGCGTGGAAGCTTCGTCGCCATGCTCGCCTATTATTCAGGCGTGGTGGAGCCGGCATTCACGTCGAAATTCATGAATGTCGCCGTGCCTCGAGGCACGGCCGGCTGGGTCGATACCGACGAGGTCATGGATTTCATCAATGCCCGTCTTGCGGCGCATCCTTATCTCGCAAGCGAGCGGTTCACGGCGGCGGACGCGCTCTATGCTTCCGCCTTCGCGCTGTTCATGAACTCGCCCTTGCTCGGCACGAAGAAGACCAAGCAGCTCGAAGATTATGTCACGCGCTGCATCTCACGGCCTGCACGTGCAAAGGGAGCGGCAAAGGACGAAAAGCCCAGCTGACGCGCCCCGGCGCGGCTTGCGGTAGAAAACCGGGTCGGAGTGAATCTAGCGCGAGCACCGACTCCGTGAGCAAATGGTTCCGATTCGTGTCGGCGTCTTAACTCGCCCTCCGCTCCCGGCGCGCGAGCTCCAGATCATGCGCCACCATGAGCCGCACGAGTTCATTGAAAGTAACGCGAGGCTGCCAGCCCAGATGCTTCCGCGCCTTGCTCGCATCGCCCTGGAGAGCATCGACCTCGCTCGGACGGAAATAGCGGCGGTCGATCTCGACATGGTCGCGCCAGTCGAGGCCGAGCTCGGCAAAAGCGTGCGCGACGAATTCCTCGACACTATGCGTCTCGCCGGTCGCAATGACGTAATCATCGGGCTTGTCTTGCGCCAGCATGAGCCACATCGCCTCGACATAATCGCCGGCGAAGCCCCAATCGCGCCTGGCGTCGAGATTGCCGAGATAGAGCTTCTTCTCGAGCCCTTCTTTGATGCGCGCCGCCGCACGCGTCACCTTGCGGGTCAGGAAGCTCTCGCCGCGTCGCGGGCTCTCATGATTGAAGAGGATGCCGTTGCAGATGAACATGCCATAGGCTTCGCGGTAATTGATCGCGTACCAATGGGCCGCAACCTTGCTCACGGCATAGGGGCTGCGCGGATGGAACGGCGTGAGCTCGTTCTGCGGCGGCGACGCCGCGCCGAACATCTCCGAAGAGCCCGCCTGGTAGAAGCGAATGGCCGCCCCGCCATGCGCCATGTGATCGCGCAGCGCCTCAAGCAGGCGCAGCGTGCCGACGGCCACCACATCGGCGGTATATTCCGGTATGTCGAACGACACGCGCACATGACTTTGCGCGGCGAGATTGTAGACCTCGTCCGGCTGCACCTTCTCGAGCACGCGGCGCAAGGCCGAGGCATCCGCCATGTCGCCGTAATGGAGCGTCAGATTGGCGCCCGGCAGGTGCGGGTCGTGATAAAGATGATCGATCCTGTCGCGGTTGAAAAGGCTGGTGCGGCGCACGATGCCGTGCACCTCGTAGCCCTTGCCCAAAAGGAACTCGGTGAGGTAAGCGCCGTCCTGGCCCGTGACGCCGGTAATGAGCGCGCGCTTCGTCATGCCGGAAGGCCCAGGAACGGCGCGACCGCGGCGAGAAAGGCGTCGGGCTGCTCCAGCGGCGGGCAATGGCCGCATTGCGGCAGGAGCACGAATTGGGCGCCGGCGATGCCCGCGGCAAGATCCCGCGCGAGGTCGAGCGGCGTCGCGGCGTCGAGCTCGCCGACCACGACGAGAGTAGGGTTGCGGATCAGCGGCAGTTGGCCGCGCAGATCGACTTGCGCCAGGGCGCGGCAGGCGGCGATAAAAGCTTGCGGGTTGAAGCGCAGCAGCACGGCGCGGCGCTCGGCCACGGCGTCGGGGTGTGCGGCGAGATAAGCCTCGTGAAAGATGCGGCGCGCCGCGATCTCGGCGACCGCTCCCATGCCGCCCTCGGATACGCGTTCGGCCATCACACTGAAGGCGGCCTTGGCCGCTTCCGGGAAGCCCGCCGCCGTATCGACCAGCAGCAGCTTTTCGAAGAGCGTGCCGTGGCGCGCCGCCAGTGCCGCCGCCACGAAGCCACCGAACCCGTTGCCGAGAACGGCGCTGCCGGGTCCGAGCCGCAGGACGCGCAAGGCGGCGGCGACACGGTCGGCGTAATCCTCGACCGCCGGTCCGGCATCGGTCGATCCATCGAAACCGGGAAGCGCCACCAGATGCACCCGGCGGCTGCGCGACAGCCGTGGGACGACGCGCTCGAAGGCCGATCGGTCAATGAGCAGCGAATGAAGCAGCACGAGATCCGGCCCCTCGCCCAGCGAGACCACATCGACCACGCCGCCGGGTATCTCGATCCGTGCCATCTTCTCCCCGCCTCCATCGCAAGTGAGGCAGGACTACAGGCCCGGCGCTCCGAGCGCAACGTTCATGCGTCGAGGCCGCCGCCGTTCCAATCGGCCGGCGCCCGGCTGCGGCGACGTGGCGACCACGCATCTCCTTGCGGCGCCGGACCGGATGGGGTAGTGCCGTGCGATGGAGAACGCCGCCCGCGCGCCGGAAGGAATGACCCTGACCACACCGGTCAAGGCGACCGCCGCGATCCCCGAGCTCGCGATCGTCATCCCGACGCTCAACGAGCGCGAGAATGTGCCGGCAATCCTCGATCTTCTGGCCGCGGCGCTTGCCGGCATCGCCTGGGAAGTGATCTTCGTCGATGATGATTCGCGCGACGGAACGGCAAGCGTGGTGCGCGATATCGCGCGCTACGACATTCATGTGCGCTGCGTGCAGCGAATCGGCCGGCGCGGCCTGTCGACCGCCTGCATCGAGGGGGCCCTCGCCTCCGCCGCGCCTTACATCGCGGTGATGGACGCCGATCTTCAGCACGACGAGCGGCTGTTGCCACGCATGCTCCAGACCTTGCGGAGCGGAGCCTATGATCTCGCGGTGGGCAGTCGCTATGTCGAGGGCGGGGGTGCGACCGGGCTCACCGGGCGTCGGATCGGCCTCAGCACGCTCGCCACGCGTCTCAGCCGCATCGTCTGCAAGGCCGAGATCGCCGATCCCATGAGCGGCTTCTTCATGATGCGCCGCGATTTCTTCGAAGATGCGGTCCGCCGGCTGTCGGGACAAGGGTTCAAGATCCTGCTCGACCTCCTCGCCTCCTCGCCGCGGCCGGTGAGGCTCATCGAGCTCCCCTATGAATTCCGCCCGCGCCGCTTCGGCGAGAGCAAGCTCGACACGCTGGTGGCGTGGGAGTTCGGCATGCTCATCGCCGACAAGCTGGTCGGCCATCTCATCCCGGTGCGCTTCGCCCTCTTCGCCTTCATCGGCTTGCTCGGCCTCTTTATCCATTTGATCGTCTTGGGACTAAGCCTCCGCGCCGCCGGCCTCGGCTTCACCGCGGCACAGACCGCCGCCACCCTCGTCGCCATGACTTCGAACTTCTTCCTCAACAACCTCTTCACCTATCGCGATCAGCGGCTCAAAGGCTGGCGCGCGTTGCGCGGTCTCCTCTCCTTTTATGCGATCTGCGGGCTGGGGGCGGTCGCCAATGTCGGCATCGCCTCCTATGCCTTCGCCCAGGACCAGGTGTGGTGGCTTGCCGGCATCGCCGGGGTCGCCGTCGGCTCGGTGTGGAACTACGCCGTCTCCTCCGTCTTCACTTGGAGGCGGCGGTAGCGCCCTATTGTTGCCGCCCCGCCCGCAACACGTAGTGATCGCCCGCCAGGCGCTCGAAAAGCACGTCCACCATGGGGTGCTGAATGGGGCCGTTCTCGGCGTCGGGAACGAGATTCTGCTCGGAGACATAGGCCTCGTAGGGACCGCCCTGGGCGTTTTGCGCGAGCAGATGATAGAAGGGCTGATCCTTGGCCGGGCGGCGGTCGGGAGGGATCGACTGATACCATTCCTCGGTATTGTTGAAGACGGGATCGACGTCGAAGATCACGCCGCGAAAGGGAAAGAGCCGGTGCCGGACGATCTGTCCCACCGAGAATTTGGCGGCCCGGCGTATTCTTTGCGTATTCAATGAGCACCTCTTGCCGACCGTCCTTGTATATGGGGTCGAGCGCCATTGCTCAAGGCTCGGGGAGGCTCGACAGGATGGCCCGATCGGGACCACCATCATGCCCCGGAGGTCGATGATGCTGCCGCTTAGCGGAGTGAAGGTCGTGGAGATCGGCCAGAACCTCGCCGGCCCCTATGCCGGTGAGATCCTGGCCGCGCTCGGCGCCGATGTCGTCAAGGTCGAGCGGCCAGAGGGCGATGATGCCCGCGGCTGGGGCCCGCCCTTCTGGCGCGAGACGGCGCTGCTCTTCCTGACCGTCAACCGCAACAAGCGCAGCATCACGCTCGACCTTCGGAAACCCGGGAGCATCGCCTGGCTCAAGCAATATCTGGGGGGAGCCGACGTGCTGCTCCACAACATGCGGCCGGGCGCGATGGAGGAGCTGGGCCTCGACGGGCCGAGCCTCCGCGCCCTCAACCCGCGTCTTGTCTATTGCAGCCTCTCCGCCTTCGGCCGCCAGGGCCCCTTGCGCCTCAAGCCCGGCTACGAGCCGATGGTGCAGGCCTTTGCCGGGCTCTTCAGCGTCAATGGCGCCGAGGACAGCCCGCCCACCCGCATCGGCTTGCCGGTCCTCGATATGGGCACGGGGATGTGGGCGGCGCTCGGCTGCATCGCCGCGCTGCTGCGCCGGGCTCAGACCGGCGAGGGCGCCATCGTCGATGCCTCGCTCTTCGAGACGGCGTTGACCTGGCTCACCGTGCCCTTTGCCAATTACCAGGCGACCGGGCAGTTGCCGCTGCGCCACCGCACCGGCAGCCGCCGGCTCGTCGTCTTCCAAGCCTTTGAAACGCAAGACGGAGAGGTGATCATCGCGGCCGCCAATGACCGGCTCTTCCAGAAGCTCGCAGCGGCCTTGGAGCGGCCGGATTGGGCGCAGGACGAGCGCTTTAGGACCAATGCGCTGCGCTCCGCCAACCGCGACGCGCTGCTCCCCGAGCTCGCCGCCCTCATCCGCACCCGGCCCTCCCAGCACTGGATCGAGCGGCTTGATGCCGCCGGCGTCCCCTGCGCGCCGGTCCAGGACATGGCGGCAGTCGCGGCGGAGCCCCAGACAGCGGCGCTCGGCATGATCGGAAGGCCCGACGGGACGGACCTCTCGCTCATCGGATTCCCTCTTTCCTTCAATGGCTTGCGGCCGCGTCTCGCGCGCCCCGCGCCGCGCCTCGGCGAGCATAACCGCGAGCTGTTGGGCGAGCCGCCCGGGGATGAGTGAGGCCGAGCCGGGGGCGCTGCCGGTCCTGCTGCCGCCCGGCTTCGCCAGGGATCCCGAGGAGCCGCGCCGCCGCACCGCCCGGCTTGGCTGGTGGGCACTCGCCATCGCGCTCCTGCTCCATGCCGCCGTCATCGCCCTGCTGCTCATCGACTGGCATTGGGCTATTCCGGTGGAGGCCGAGGCGATTCCGGTGAAAATCGTTGTTTTACCGCCACCTCCGCCCCCGCCACCCCCACCAACGACGGAACAATCGCCTCCACCGCCACCGGAACCGCCCCCCACCTACGCGGAATCGGGACCGGATCAGCGCACCACCGCGCCGCCCCCGGCCGAGACCCCCGCCCCCGAGACCGCGGCCCCCCCCCCCCCCCC
>Ga0209062_1006210_pt1 | contig 11059 bp, 14 predicted proteins | sample Coa_R2_2_FD_187158 | JGI IMG/M metagenome (GOLD analysis project Ga0209062, IMG submission 187158) | Surface soil microbial communities from Centralia Pennsylvania, which are recovering from an underground coalmine fire - Coalmine... | ecosystem: Environmental > Terrestrial > Soil > Unclassified...
CCCGCGGCGGCGTTTTTGCGGCATCCGCCGCCCTCAAGTTTCCGTTCTTTCCGCCGATAAGGCATTTGTAGCCCCTATGATCCGGCTGACCCGGCTGAACCGAGCGCCCATCGTGCTGAACTCCGATCTGATCGAGCACATCGATGTTACGCCCGATACCGTCATCACCCTCACCACCGGGCAGATCCTCCGCGTTCTCGAGAGCGCCGAGGAGGTGGTGCGGCGGATTATCCGCTTCCGCCGCCGGATTTTCGGACCGGGCGGCCCGGCTCCAGCGCTGTTCGAGGATGCCGCGGGTCTCGAATCCGCGGAATCCGAGGAGTAGCCATGGCGAGCACCGCCCCGGCGAAGCCATCCAAGCCCCGCGGCCCATCGGCGCGGCTCGATCTCGCAACCTTAGCCGGTATGGCGCTCGCGCTGGTGGGAATCTTAGGCGGGCTGATTCTGGAAAAAGGCAGCATGCAGGACGTGGTGCAGGGGACCGCCGCCATGATCGTCCTCGGGGGTACGTTCGGCGCCGTGCTGATCACGAATCCGCTGCCCGTGGTGTTGCGCGCCTGCATCGCCCTCCGGGGCGCGTTTTTGGAGCGTGGCAATGGCATGCCGGAAGCGATCGAGGAACTGATTCAATATGCCACCAAGGCCCGCAAGAATGGCATCGTGAGCCTCGAATCGGAGGCGGCGGCCATCGCCGACCCATTCCTGCGCAAAGCCCTCGGCCTGGCGGTCGATGGCACCGATCTGCAGGTGCTGCGCCAGATGATGGAGACGGATATCGCGCTGGCCGAGGAGGCCGGCGAAGCCGAGGCCAAAGTATGGGAGGCCGCCGGCGGTTACGCTCCCACCATCGGCATCATCGGCGCGGTCATGGGGCTGATCCAGGTGATGAAGCATGTGGAGGATGTCAAGGAAGTCGGCCACGGGATCGCGGTCGCCTTCGTAGCCACGATCTACGGCGTCGCCAGCGCCAATATCCTGTTCTTGCCCCTCGCCAACAAATTGCGGGCGCGATTACGCGCGACGAGCCGTCTGCGGGATATGACGCTGGAAGGCGTCGTGGGCATCGTGGAGGGACTGAATCCAACCCTGATCCGGCTGAAGCTGGATTCGTACAATGACGCGCCCAAGCCGGCCAAATCCGCTAAAAAGGCCAAAGGGGCCAAGGGCGCTGAACAGACCGCGAACCCGGGAGCGGCTGCCAAGCCCGCCGCTTAGTCATGCGCCGCCCTCATCACACCGCGCACGAAAATCATGAGCGCTGGCTCATCTCGTATGCCGATTTCATCACGCTCCTGTTTGCTCTGTTCGTGGTCCTGTTCGCCTCCGCGCAGGCGGACAGGCAGAAAGTCAAGGAAATCTCCGCCTCGGTTCGCGAAGCTCTCGAACACGGCCAATTCACCAACACGCTGGAGATGATGCTGGGCCGGGGCAAACACGAAAACAGCCGCCCGCCGATCAATCCCGAACGCGCCGAGCATTCCGAGAACCTGCCACCTCCGCCGCCCCAGCCTCCACCGAAGCCGGCTCCGTCCGCCACGGCGCCGGCCGATCTTGCCAAGTCCTTGGCGGCGCTGCAGAAAAGCCTGGCGCTGGAGTTGGCGGCGGGCAAACTCGGCCTGAAACTGGAGCGCCGGGGGCTGGTCGTCAGCTTCCGCGAATCGGCCTTCTTCGCCTCGGGCAACGATGCGGTCGAACCGGCGAGTCTGCCGATCATCGCCAAAGTTGCCGACGAAATCCGGAAGCTGCCGAACCCGCTGCGCATCGAAGGGCACACCGACTCGGTCCCCATCCACAACGGGCGCTTTCGCAGCAACTGGGAACTCTCCGCCGCCCGCGCCATCGCGGTGATGGAGCTGCTGCGCCGGCGTTTCGGAATCCCGGAGGGCCGGATGTCCGTGGGCGGCTATGCCGAAAATGCTCCCACCGATACGAACCAGACCGCGTCCGGCCGCTCGCACAACCGGCGCGTCGATCTGGTCGTGCTCTCATCGGAAGGGGAGCTCGGCGAGCCGAAGCCGGCCGCAACGCCGACCGCGCCCGTGCGCCGGTGAGGCTAACTGCCTCTAATTGGCGCTTGGCCTTCTCGCCCGATCGATCACCAGCACTTCGACGGCGGCCTTAGTCTCTTCGAGTTTCAGCCCAGTCTGCGTTTCCAGCGCATCTTCGAGGGGGGGCCGGGTGGGGTCGATGATAGCATCGGCACCGGCCGTCACGTCGTGCGACCGAGGGTCAAATTTGAAATGGAAATCGTACTTGCCCGTCAGACCGGTTTGATTCAAGACCGTTCGTTTGAAATGGCGCTCCAGGACGCCGCTCAGCCACGCCATATCACAGTGATGCGCCACGATCTCTCCCCTGCGTATGGACCAGTCGGGCTCGGCAGAGGGATCTCGGCTGATCTGAAGCTTGGGTCCCCGCCGGCCGACCACGAGAGCGTAGACCGGAAGTTGTCGGGTTTCACGGTGAACCATCAGGCTGAAGCGATCTTCCAGCAGACTCCGCAACATGGCGAGAATTTCCGGAGGCGGCGGCGCTTTCGTCTTGTCTGAGATGGCTGCTGCGGCGGCCGACCCAGCCGGCGCTCTCGCAGTGATGCTGTAAGCTTCCTGGTCCTTCCAGGACGGGCCGCCCACAATGTTGTAAATCGAGACGCCGTACGCCGCCTCGATGAGCATCGTCAGAGTAAAGTTCGTAATGACGACACGGCCGCCCGGGTAGCTATGCCACGCGACGATGGGGTCATTGGGGTCGGCGGGCTTCACCGAAGCGACCTCGAAGGCATTCTGAGCTGAACCGGGCCGGAGTAGCAGGGCAGCGGCAAGGCAGCCCACCATCCGAATTGCGTGGACAGAATGAGAGGCCCTCACTGTACTGCCTCCGTGAGACCCGGCGATGGAAAGCGGACACGCGCAGAGGACTTAAGGACGGCCCCTGAGAAGACCTGCTTGCGAATCGGCTCCGTAAATAACCCTGCATATACCAACGTCACCCGGTTTCCGCTGGTAACTATCGTCGTTGGCGTTCCGCGGATTCCCGTGCACAGCCCGAACAACGCCACATCTGGCACTCTAAATTCCCGGTACGAACGTCCTCGCGCGGCTAACGTCTGCGTCAAATCGTGAAAGGCATCAGCTTCCCCGAGCGAAATTAGCCAGAACTCTGCATCTTTGTCCAGAACCGATGACGCCGCAAGGTCCTTCCAAATTGGAAGCTGCTTCGCGCAGTATGGGCACGTCTGCTTCGCAACAAGTATGACTTTTTCTGTGTTGCTCGGTTGCGGTAGAGTCACAGGCCTTACCGGCACCATATACGGTAAGATGTCGAGCTCGAAGTCGCGAATGATGACAGGCCTGCCCAGCGCTTCTCTCAGGGATGCGTTCTCGGCCGCCACGTTCTTGCTATCAATCCACGTGCGCCACCCGAAAGCCAAAATAAGAACCGCGGAGGCAACCCCAATTATTGATGTGACGCGAATGCGACGCAGTTTCAAATCCATGCTCTTCTCTCCAATGATCCACCTCAAACCTGTTTATGCCCCGGCGGAAAAGAAGCCGGCCCGGGGAAGAAATTCGGGCGGCCGTTTCGCCCGGCCCTAAACGTTCGAGCAGCACTGACTGCTGCTCCGCATGCGTCGACGCAATTGGCGCAGTTCACGTCGCAGCAGCAATTTCTGCCGGTGCCACCGCACCGCCCGCTGCCAAGGCCGCTACCAAACAGACGTGGAGCCATTATGCCGGCGGTCGCAAGCAAAAGTAAGCTCAGCACTAGACGCAAAGTCAAACTCACCTTATTGTCCTTGACCATGGGTCCCTTTCTCCTTTTTGGGGGGACTCTAATCTAAGTGTGTGCGAATGTCAACAGAAAAACCTAAGCCGCAGCCTGCTCATGGCATTCGAGTTGGAAGCGGGAAGCTGTGGCATAGGACGGTCAGCTTCCGCGAATCGGCCTTCTTCGCCTCCGGCAACGATGCGGTCGAACCGGCGAGTCTGCCGATCATCGCCAAGGTTGCCGACGAAATCCGGAAGCTGTCGAACCCGCTGCGCATCGAAGGGCACACCGACTCGGTCCCATCCACAACGGGCGCTTTCGCAGCAACTGGGAACTCTCCGCCGCCCGCGCCATCGCGGTGATGGAGCTGCTGCGCCGGCGTTTCGGAATCCCGGAGGGGCGGATGTCCGTCGGCGGCTATGCCGAAAACGCTCCCACGGATACCAATCAGACCGCGTCCGGCCGCTCGCACAACCGGCGCGTCGATCTGGTCGTGCTCTCATCGGAAGGGGAGCTCGGAGAGCCGAAGCCGGCTCCCGCGGCGGCAACCATGCCGGCCCGCCGGTGAGGCTAATGGACGGCGTTCGCCACCGCCACCACGTCCATCGCAAAACCGGCATCCATCGAGGGCAGGCTCTCGAAGAGCAGCATGGTGCCGGCCGGAGGATGCGCCGGGCTGAAGAACTCGGCGCGCATTTTGCGCACCTGCGCCGCGATCCCGGCGGACAAGGGGTAATAGTGAGTAAAAGCGACGCTATCGGGTGTGGCGCCGCACTCCCTCAGGACGCGCTCCAGGCGTTCGAACGCGAGGCGCGCGTCCTTTTCCTCGTAGCCGAATGAGACCTGGGTTCCCGTGAGCACCACTTGCGGCGCGCCGACCAGCGCCATCTGAGATTCGCCCGGCTCGGCCGGCACGTCCGGGGCATTCGAGAGCGTCAAAGCCGTTCCGGTGCTCGCGTTGAGGCTGGCGACCGCCTCGCACGCGGCCAGCGCCCGGGCCGGGGCGCGTTCGGTCTGCACGAAATTCAGCGCAGCCTTGGGATAGGCCTCCGCCACCATTTGCCGGCTGGCCTCGAGTTTGTCGAGCGAACTCAGGAAGCAGGTGACGCGCAGAACGCCGTCCGGTCCGGCACCGGCGGCTCGTACCGTCTGGCGCAGCGCGGCGAGCGATTGGGCGGTCAGCGGCGGAATCGGATCCTGGGGATTGTCCGAAACCGCAATCCGGGCCGAGAGAAAGGCCAGGCCGAACGGGTGCAAATCCTTGCGCGCCGCGGAGATGTACTCCATCACGACCTGCGCGCCTTCGAGCGGCAGCCCGCCCGCCTGAATCAGGCTGAGCGCGGGCAGCGGCTGTTTGCGGTCCGTGAATACCTCGCTGACCAGATCGCGGACCCGCCGCAAGTCGCCGGAACCGGCCACGAAGGCCCGGATTTTGAGCACCTTCTCGCCGCCGGAATCGCGAGCCACGGCTTTTAGCGCGTCGCGCACCTGCTGCGAGAGCAAGCCCCGGCTGGAGAGCGGTGTGACGTGGAACGCCAGCCGCCGGGTCTCGCCCATCACGGCTGCCGGCAGTTCCCGGGGTTCCTGCAGCGTCTGCGTCTCTTCGTCCTTCTTCTTTTTCCGCTGCGCGGTGGCGCAAACCAAAGAAAATACGCACGCCAATGCCAGCCACCGGGCGGCCGTCACCAGCCACCTCCGGGCTGGCCGGCCCGCGCCCGATAGTACCGGCGTGGGACTTGCGGAGGGTTCAGGGCCGGGTTGTGAGGTAGCCAAGCAGCGCGCATAGCAGCTAAAATCGAGATCTTAGCAAAATTAGGCCGTCGTTCTGTCCGGGCACGTCGCACCCGCGAAGAGAGTCCATGTCTACCCCTCCGCAAACCGTTTTACGCTCTCACAAGCGCCGCCGCCGGCGGAGGAGAACTCCCTTATTCCCGTTCGTCCTGCTGGCGATGCTCCTCTTCGGCCTGTTTTTCGTCGTTCGCTTTTTTGCCGGCCTGCGGCCAGCCGCCCGTCCCAAGGATCTGCCACCGGCCTATGTGAGCAATATGGCGGTGCTCACCTCGGAATATAACCGCTATTACGGCAAGCCGATCGAGGATGTTCAGATCGAGAGCCGGTTCCTGCAGGCCACCGGCATGATCAACAGGCACAATTTTCCGGGTGCTATCGCGATCCTGGAGAATTTGAGCCGCCAGGCTGCGGTGCCCGTGATTTTCACGGATATGGGCGTGGTCTACGTCCAGTTGGGCGATTACGCGCGCGCTGCCGACGCGTTCCGCGAGGCCTTGGCGCGCGATAGCGAATACGCACCGGCACGGCAGTTCCTGCGGACCACGAAAGCCATACCGCCCACCATCGCCGATCCCTATACGCGCGAGGCCGAGCCGAACAATGAAGCGCGCATGGCCAACCTGATCAGCCTGAACGTTCCGGTCAGCGGCGAGATCACGGCGGCCACGAACGATACGGATTATTTCCGGGTGATCGCGCCACCATCCCCGCGCGACCTGATCACCATCGAGCTGGTCAATCATTCCATCGGCTTTACTCCCCAGTTGCACATCTACGATGCGAATTTCCGGCTGCTGAGCTGGGGGGAGACCTCCGTCCGCGCCGGCGAATCGATTCGCGTCCAGGGCGGCCCGCCGCCGAACTCCTCGGTTTACATCTCGGTTTCGTCCGCCGATCCCCGTATCGGCGGCTTGTATGTGCTGACGGCGCGGGCAAAGAAGGCATTCGATGCCTACGAGCCGAATGACGAGTTCACGAGCGCCCGCCGCATCGGCGTGGGCGAGGACATCGAGGCCAACATCATGGACGGGCAAGATAACGACTATTACGCGTTCCAGAGCCCGCGGGCCGGAACGGTGAGCATCGATATCCGCAACCGCTCCGATACCCTGATTCCCGCCATTGCGACCTACAATGCCGACCACCGCGGCATGGGCTTCGGGCCCGAAATCCGGAAGCCCGGCGCCAGCCTGCACCACAGCATTACGGTCGAAAAGGACAAGATTTACTACGTCCAGGTGCTTTCGCAAGCGGGCAGCGCGGGCGCATATACGCTTCACATCGAATAGCGACCTGTTGAGCCAATTCCACAGCCGGCCAGCCAATATGGTATGGTTGTTGGTGGATGGATTGGCATCTCCAACTTAACTCGGAATCCGGCGTACCGCTTTATCGCCAATTGTACGACCAGATTTCGGAGTTGGTGCGTTCCGGGGATCTCGCTCCTGGGGACCGCCTGCCCGCCACTCGCGAATTGGCTGGTTTGCTTGGCCTGAACCGCGCCACCATTTCCACCGCCTACGAATTACTGGAGGCCGAAGGGCTCATCACCGGCCAGGTGGGGCGCGGAAGCTTCGTCGCGGGTCCGGTGGAGAGTCGCCATCAGGGTGTGGACTGGGAGGCGCTGCTGGCGCCGGCAGGGTCACCGGCGGGCGTGGCTGGGGCGGGGATCAGCTTCGTGATGTCGCGGCCCTCGCGCGACCTGTTCCCGCTGGATGCGTTTCGCAGCAGTTGCCGGGCGGTGCTGGACCGGCAGGATCTGGCCGATATTCTGCAGCTCGGCTCGCCGAGCGGCTACGAGCCGCTGCGCCGTCTGCTGCTGGAGGATGCGCGGCGGAGCGGGCTGGCGGGGCCCGGAGACGATGTCATCGTCACCAACGGCTGCCAGCAGGCACTGGATTTGATCGGCCGCGTCCTGCTGCGTTCCGGCGACCGTGTGGCCGTCGAGGACCCAGTCTATCCGGGGCTCAAGAACCTGCTGACGGGCATGGGCGCGCGCCTGCAGGCAATTCCGGTCGGCTCCGAGGGAATGGACATGGAAGCCGCGGAGCGGGTCCTTCGCGAGAAGCCGCGGTTTTTGGTGGTCACTTCCAACTTCCAGAACCCGACCGGCGCCACGCTGCCGCTCGAGGCGCGGCGCGCGCTGCTCGAGGCGGCGCGGCAGGGCGGCGTTCCCGTGGTGGAAAACGACGCCTATGGCGATCTCCGCTATTGCGGCGCGCCGGTCGCGCCGCTCAAGCAGCTCGACGACCGCGGCGGCACGATTCTGCTGCGCAGCTTTTCCAAGGTCAGCTTTCCGGGGTTGCGTGTGGGATGGGTGCTGGGCCCGCAGCCGCTGATCGAGCGCCTGCGCCATGCCAAGGAAGCGGCCGACCTGCACACGGATCAGCTCTCGCAGGCGGTGCTGCTCGAATTCATGGAATCGGGCCGGCTGGAGGAGCACCGGCAGCGCGTGCTCGAGGCGGGCCGTCTGCGCCTCGAGGCAACGCTCGAAGGATGCCGGCAGTACTTGCCGTCCGGCGCCCGCTACACGCGGCCGGAGGGCGGAATGAACGTCTGGGTGCGGCTTCCCGAGCCGTTGGATACCGCGGCTCTTCTGCCGCGGGCCCGCATGGAAGGGGTCGCCTATGTGCCCGGCCTGTATTTTACGGTGGCGCGTCCGGAGCCCGGCGCGCTGCGCTTGAGTTTTGCCAGCCTGACGCCGGACGAGATCCGGCGCGGGCTGGAGATCCTGGGCCGCGTGGTGGCGGCCGAGATGAAACGGGCGGATTTCCAGCCCGAATCGGCGCTGGTGTAAATCACGAGAGGGAGTAGAAATGTTTCAGTTCCAAAGCAAAGAATTCCGGCTGAAGGTCGGACTCGCGGAAATGTTGAAGGGCGGCGTCATCATGGACGTCACCAATGCCGAGCAGGCGAAGATCGCGGAGCAGGCCGGCGCCTCGGCGGTGATGGCGCTCGAGCGCGTGCCGGCCGATATCCGGAAAGAGGGCGGCGTGGCGCGCATGGCGAGCATCGCCAAGATCGAAGAGATCATGAAGCAAAAGGTCTCGATTCCGGTCATGGCGAAGGCGCGCATCGGCCACTTCATGGAAGCCCGCATCCTGGAAGCGCTGGGCGTCGATTACATCGACGAGAGCGAAGTGCTGACGCCGGCAGATGAAGAGCATCATATCGATAAGACCGGCTTCAAGGTGCCGTTCGTGTGCGGCGCGCGCAACCTGGGCGAGGCGCTGCGGCGCATCGCCGAGGGCGCGGCGATGATCCGCACCAAGGGCGAAGCCGGTTCCGGCAATATCGTCGAGGCGGTGCGGCACATTCGCACCATCGTCAAGGAGATGAAGCAGCTCACGGTGCTCGGCAAAGAGGAGCTGGTGCACGAAGCCAAGAAGCTGCAGGCGCCGCTCGAGCTGGTGGAATGGGTGGCGGAGCACGGCAAGCTGCCGGTGCCCAACTTTTCCGCCGGCGGCATCGCGACGCCGGCCGATGCCGCGCTGGTGATGCAGCTCGGCGCCGAGGCGGTGTTCGTCGGCTCGGGCATTTTCAAGTCCTCCGACCCGGAGGCCCGCGCCAAGGCGATCGTCAAGGCGGCCAAGAATTACAACGATCCGGAGAAGCTGCTGGAGGCCAGCCGCGAGCTCGGCGAAGCCATGCCCGGCCTGGACGTCTCCAAGATGCCGGAATCGGAGCTTCTCCAGGTGAGGGGCTGGTAGGGCGCTGGAAATTTAGGAGTTAGGAGTTAGGAGGGTGGCACGACCGCCATCCTCCGAGATCCGTCTCCTAGCTCGTAACTCCTAAGCTCCTATCTCCTGAGCTCTTATGCGCAAAAAAGTCGGCATTCTCGCTCTCCAGGGCGACTTCGATGCCCACCGGGCCGCGGTCGAGCGGGCCGGCGGCGATCCGGTATTGGTGCGGGAGGCCAACCAGCTCGGCGGACTGGATGGCCTGATCCTGCCCGGCGGCGAGAGCACCACGATGCTCAAGCTGATGCGCTACGAGGGGCTGTTCGATGCGCTGGTGGAGTTCGGCCGCCGCAAGCCGATGTTCGGCACCTGCGCCGGCGCCATCCTGATGGCGCAACATGTTGCCAACCCGGAGCAGGAAAGCTTCGGCGTGGTCGGGCTCGACGTGGAGCGGAACGCCTACGGCCGGCAGATCGACAGCCGCGTGGTCGAGCTCGACCCGGAGCCCGACTTCGCGCGCCGCGCCGGCCCCGGGAAGCTCGAAGCGGTGTTCATTCGGGCACCCATTATCCGCCGTGCCGGGCCGGGAGTGAGGGTGTTGGCGCGTTACAATGGTGATCCGGTGCTGGTGGAACAGGACCGGCACCTCGTGGCTACCTTTCATCCGGAGCTGACGGAGGATTCCCGGGTGCACAGGCTTTTCCTGGAGAAATTGTGAACCGGCCGCTCAAGCGCGTGTTGTTCGTCTGCATCGGGAACGCCTGCCGGAGCCAGATGGCGGAAGCCTTTGCGCGTGCCTACGGCAGCGATGTGCTGGTTCCCGCGAGCGCCGGTCTGGCCCCCGCCAATCGTGTGGCGCCGGACACCATCGAAGCCATGCAGGAGAAGGGCATCGATCTGCGCGACCATTTTCCGAAGGCGATCCGGCACCTGGGCCGCGCGGAATTCGACCTCGTCATCAACATGAGCGGCGAGCCGCTGCCGGATACGATCCGCTGCGAAGTGCTCACCTGGGACGTCGAAGATCCGGTCTTTCTCCGATACGAGGATCACTGTGCCGTTCGGGACCAGATCGAAAAGCTGGTCATGGAGCTGATCCTGGAGTTGCGGAAAGATCAGGCCCGCCCGCAGCTCAGGCCTTTCGGAAGCGGCCGGGTTCCTCTGTAGCGCCCGGCTGTAGCGTCGCGCCCGAAGCTTTTCCGTCTTTGGTGGAGCGATTGCTACGCCCGGTGCGGAGGTTTCGATGCGGAGATCCGCATTCGTGGCATTACTCGCACTGCTTCCCGCAGCGCTTCCCGCCGCCCGTTTGATCCTGCAGGATGGCACCGTGATCTACGGCGATTTCATCAGCGGCACGCCCTCGACCGTAATCTTTCGCGATCACAACGGCGTGCGCCGGCGGTTCGCCCTCAGTGAAGTTCGGGATCTGGACTTCGGCGCGCCGCACGGTGTTCCAGTGAACGCCGCCGCCGGCAATGCGAACCGCGCCGCCGGCGGCGTGGTCACGGTGCGCACGGATGCGAGCATCGATGGCGATGACGCAGCGATCGGCGCTCGCTTTCTCGCGACCGTCTCGGAAGACGTCACGGACGAAAGCGGGAAAGTCGTCATTCCGGCCGGGTCGAGGGCCACGCTGGTGGTCCGGAGCGCGGGCAACTCCGCCAGAGGCGGGTATGCGGTGGAGCTCGATTCGGTGCGGGTGAACGGGAAGTGGTACGCGGTGAACGCGTCGGTCTCGAACCCGCCCGCGGATTCGCTCGAAATCCAATTCCGTCTGCAGCAGCCGCTGCGATTCACGGATACGGCGCCGTAAAAGCGGC
>Ga0209062_1006214_pt1 | contig 11054 bp, 7 predicted proteins | sample Coa_R2_2_FD_187158 | JGI IMG/M metagenome (GOLD analysis project Ga0209062, IMG submission 187158) | Surface soil microbial communities from Centralia Pennsylvania, which are recovering from an underground coalmine fire - Coalmine... | ecosystem: Environmental > Terrestrial > Soil > Unclassified ...
ATGTCTGGACTCAGTTCGCCGACCTGTTTTGAACTGGCGGTAAAAATAGCGGGCCTTCTTTCCCATCCCAATCTGCAGCGAACATTCCGGCTCCTGAGCGGCCAGCCGCGCAGGTTTGCGCTGTAGTTATCTCGTGCGATGCCGGGCCATCTGCATGATCCCCTAGCGCCCATCCAGCCGTCGACTGGATTGCCGTGTTTCGGCTTCATCTGCGAGGCTCAAACTGGAACTTAGCCGCTACGGCCGCGGAATTACTCAGATTGGGTCTGCACAGGCGCCTTACCCACGAAGATGCCGCCACCAAGAAAGCGACTTCGACCGAGCAACACAGGGCCACTGACTGCCACCTTGAACCGCAATGTCGCGGCTCCCTCTAACCCCTTTCCAGCAATTCCTTCACACTCACGAGCTATCACCTCAGCCTCAGGGAAATCACGCAAACGGAGTTGCCTTTGGACATCGCGCGCAAGCGCTTGCCGGGCATCGCCAGCCCGAACATGACGCGTCACTCGGTACCGAGTCAGCGTGCTCCAAACCTGCGAGGGAGCAAACAAAGGATCTTTCTCCAATTCCAAAACAGCGGGACTAAGAGACAAAATCCCAGCTTCTCCTGCCCGGAGTTCCCGTAAGCCATCCAGTGCGCGCTCGAGGATCGACAGATTCTCCGATTCATCTTGCGTTGGTGGCCGCCTGTCTAAAACATGGGGAGCAATAACCAGTAGCCTCTTCTGAAGCGGGTCAAAAGCAAAGGCAAGATGCGAGCTTCGGTTTGCGCGCGCTGGAGACCCATCTGGTTCATGACCGGAGAAAAACGCGGGCAGGGATTCCTCTTTGAAGTGCTCCTGCAGGCGCGCCATCACAGCCCGCCGCAGCGCCTTGGCGAGATGTTCTGGATCCGGCGAGCCAGCAAGTCCGGATTCAATCGACCAGGCGTAGACTCCACATACCTGAATCACTGGCGCCATCACTCCTAGTCCGAGAAACCTGCCATCCCCAATGACCAGCAGACCCCGAACCGGCGCGGAAAACTCAATTTCAACATGCCAGAGGCGGTGTTTCTCGAAGCGACTTCCTTCTGCGAAGTCTTCCGCACGCCGGCCGTTTGACTCGAACGGCTCTCTCTGCACTCGGATTGCGTGAATGTCTTCCCGGACACCCACGTGACGCAGCGCCTGGACGATGGCCGCGGCAGCGCGTTCCTGTTCGGCTCGTCGCCCATCCCCTACCTTGACTTGCTCAGCCCTGCGTGCGGGATCAATCCGGCGCCGCCGGGCGTTTTCGGGGAGCGCGGCCGGGGTTATGGAGCGCCAGAGACGGTATGCGCGATCATTTTTCGCCCCATAATGCCTTAGAAAACTCTCGTCGTCCGCCCGGATGAGGGTGGCAAGAACCGCACCACCATCAGGCTCGATGAGATCAAGGCCGGAAAATGCCCACTGGACGTCATTGGGATGAAGAAGGCATCCGGGCGGCGTCTCGACCAGCACGCGACGGATTTCGCGATCAGCATGGACATGGCCAATCGAAGGAAGTGGAATAATGCGCACGCGGTTTTCCGGAGGGCAGTCGTTTGTTCCATCTGGCTTGCGGCCTACAAGCACTCGATCGATGTCGGCGGTGCGATTAGACATCGCATTTTTAAGCCGCCCAACCGCTGCATCGCGCAGCCTCTTCACCAGCTCATAAGCGCGCTCCAGAGGCCAGGGTGCGAATACCCCCTCCTCGAACGGATCGCGCAATTCGTATAGCTGGCGTGACGGAGGACTGTTATAGGGCTCCCATCGGAAGCGGGCTTTTGGAGGCTGGTGGAAGACGACCTTAACCGCTTTGCCTTCCTTCAGATAGGAGAATCGTTCTCGGTAAGCGCCGTAGCGACGTTCCAGGCTTCCCAGCGAGCCCGGAAACGCTGTTGGAAGCAGCCGGCCGGATCCATTTTTCGAGGGGCGGAAGATCTGGACAGGATAATCTGCCAATACGCGTTCCAGCTCAGCGTCATCAAGGACTTCACTCCAGGCCCAGGCCATATCGATGCCGCGCCCAAGCTGATAGAGCCGCTCCGCAAGGCTGAAAACCGCTTGTGGTGGATCTGCCGTGTCCGGTCCTAAGGGCCATATGTACAGGAACGGAATTTTGGCATCGAAGAGATATGGCCGGAAGATCTTGGTCGCAGTCCGGATCTTCGCCATCTTTGCGAGGTCACCTTCAATCCGGTCGCTGTCGTTGTTTGGCATGTAGAAAAGAACGCCTTCGCGAGGTTGCCACGCGCGCGGAGCGGCGATGATTGGGGCTGGCTGTTGCTCGAGCCACTTCAGGGCTTCTCTGTCATTCTTTTCAAGAGGACCGGAGAGACCCGCGCCCGCCACCAACGCTTGAAACAGTCTGGCGGGCGAAGGCGGCCAATCGTCTTTTCCGTGATAACGCCCGTCATGAAGGCGAACGCAAATGACCAGCGCAGCCATTCCGCTACTCCGAGGAGGGTTCTTCTTCTGCGGTCTTCTTGGCGAGTAGTTTCTTGGCTTCGTTGAGATTGAATTCGTACTGGAGATTCGGCCACTTGCGTTTAAAGACATCAGGCCATTTTTCACGGAAATGCGAGGTCGCGGCTTTCGCGTATTCCATGGCTATTTGGTTATTCAGATTAATCGGCGCCGGTTCGCCGCGCCGTGGCACTTGGTACCACTGGTCGCCGCTATCGGCATAACGGAGCAAACAGCCTTCGCGCAGGAACAATTCCACATCAGACGTAGCCGCGACGAGCGAGAGGCCAAGCAGGTACTTGCGGATGGCGCGAGTCTCGGTTTCCTCCTTGCCCCGCAGGCCTCGCAAGGCGATTAGGTTTACCGTTACATCGCGATCAATCCGACCTCGGACCAGGACGCCGCCGAGGACGCGGGCATCGGGGTTAGGCGCACCATTGAGGTACTGCTGCGTTTTCGTCTTGCGGAACGTGGCGGGAGCATCCTTAAGTCCCTTTTCTGAAAGTTCGACTTTTTTTGCCTTTGCTTCTTTCGTGAGTTCCTCTCGCTGCTCCTCGTCGAGCAGCTTCCAAACCGAGTTGAACTGCGCTGCCGCGTGCAGCGGCTCCACATCCCAGGCCCGGATGATCGATCTCACAAGTCGCGGCCGTTTCTCGCCCGTATCGCCTCGCGAATCCCAAACGCCGAACACAAGCGACGTGGGTGCGATCGCGCATAGCGGACCGGCATCTCCCCGTTGAAGCGCTTGAAACGCTGGCCCAAGAATCTTCAGTAAATCAGGTGAGGATTGCACCACGGCGTCCGCAGCCCGGTGGGCCAGATCAAGAAGCGAGCGCGCTACTTCACGCGGTTGTGTACACCCGTTCTTTTTGGCTCTTTTCGATGCGTCGGCGGCTGCGTTCTTGCACGCATCGCACTCCCCGCAGGCCTCTTTACGAATGACGATCTGGATCTGCGGCACAAGCCATTTCTCGGGTTCGGTTGAGTCCGACTTGAAAATCGGCTCCAGACGGTTGGCTTGGGATCCCACGCTGTCGATGGTCGCCACGCGCGTACCGTCCGACAACGTATCAATGTTATAGCCGATATCGGCGTAAGTGGGCGGGAAGATGATGCCGCTCTCCTCAACCGGCAGCAGACTCTGTTTCAGGCGCAGAGCCACCGGCCCAGCCGCATTGGTGGCCCAGTCGTCGAGCTTGGCAGCGTCTACATCAGACATAGCATCGCTCATCAGTTTGTCTCCTCTTGGGCAAATGTCACGATTTTGTTTTTTCCGGAAAGTTGAAGGGTAAATCGAAAGACCCGCATGGGCACACCGACGCGTACAGCGGCCAGAGCAGGCCGAGCGAGAACTGGCGGCAACAAATCTCTCCAGATTCCGTAGCGAACCTCGCGTGTTTCGAATTCATCGGGCCGCGCGTGCTCAAGGCCAATCGCTGCGAGCATCTCGACAACCGGGGAAGCCTCGACATCATGCGACTGCTCGTCAGGGGAGTAGCCCGCGTCAATCCCCGTCCAGGACTTGCGGGGATCGAATTTGAAACTACTCCCGCCAAGTGGCATAGTCAGACCGAACGGATCCTCTACGAGTTTGTTCTTGCATCTGTCCCAGAGCGCGCCGATTGCTTTCAGCATCTGCTCAGTGATTGCATCGCTCCGCTGCTGGCCAGCAAACAGTTTAAACGGATTCCGAGAGGATCCGTCGCACCAGTGGGTAACGTCAAGGTGTTGGCCGTTACGTTCGAGTCGCAAAGGAGGCGCCATGCGATCATCTTCACGGGCGGGGAAGGTCTCACTTTTAAGTACTGAGCCCGTCGACAGCGCAGCACAACCGTTTGGCGCCAGCCGTTGTGAGCGTACATTACTGAGAAAGTCCAGCACAACGCAGAACGGATTGCCAGCACCATCAGCCTGAATTTCAAACCGCGCGTCGCCTCTATCGGACCACTCGAAGCCACCTTCTGCATGCCCAAGCAACACATCCGCTGCCTCCAGGAACCCCATACAAGCGAAGACCTGACCGGGATTAAAAAGGTCTACCGGAATGGACGCTTTCGCCATTACGCGCCTCCTGCTCCAGCGTTGCCCGTGGCGTAGTCGCGGGAGGCGAGCTGATCGGCAGCGCGGAGCAGCGCTTCCCACCAGGCGAGTCCCCACGGGCCCCATTGTTTCTGCAACCGGGCGAACCGCCGAGCGATTTCCGCTGCCTTTTCATCCAGGGCAGAGGGAGGCGCGTCTTCGCAGCCATCCGTAGGGATCACAGGACGTGCAAAACCGTGATGCGCACCGATCAAATGAAGCACCAAGTCGCTCTGTTCCTTTGAGAGGTTACATAGCTGCTGATCCTCTCTGATGCGAAGCACCGATCCGAGCTCGTGCCGGTAACCGTCAAGTAGGCTTTGATAGATTGGCCCTTCTGTTTTGGCATAGATTTTTCCATCCTGCGGAGCGTTGAAGGCTCGCTGCCATCGTCTCGCACGCTTGCCTTCGTCGTGAAGACGAGCTGCGAGAGCGAGAATCTCTTCAAGATCCCCGCAAAAGCCGAGTGCCTTCGCCAGTTTCCGAGCGCGCTGCTCAACCCGTTGCTGGTGCTCTTCGAGAAGTTGAACAACCCCCTCGGAGCGATCGTCTTCCGTTGCAGCGTCATCCCGCCATTTGTCGACAACCAGCCAACGAACCGGCTCGCCGTCTTCATTGACTTCACAGGCGAAACGGTATCGTTCGCACCAGTTTGCATCGTGCGTTTTGGATGCCGCAGAGTCAATGCTGCGGACGCGGAATCCTACAATGCCCTCGCCGAGCCAATCGCTGTCGTCCGCCGTTAGTGGTGGCTCGGCCGCCGAGTGATCGAGCAGCCCATCCTTCAATCCGCCAAGCCGTGCGTCAACGATCAATGTGGCGCCGCCGAGCGTCTCTTTGAACTCATCTTTGTCTTGCAGTGCCTTCAAATCCCGCAACCTGAATTGGTTCCTAAGTGTTCCATCGGTGTTGAGAACAAACGCCACCACATCTTCGTCACAAAGCCGGATCCGCTGCTCGGAGGAATTTTGATCCGCGCGCTCGTTGACCATTTTCTTCACACGGGCCAGGATCCAGTCGGCCGCACGGAATGTCTCCGTCTCGAGCACTTCACTGGTATGCACCGGCGCAGCCTCAAAGAACGCTTCGATCTCAGCTCTGCGCGGCGTCAGACCGCTTTTTCGGACAGGAAGATAGGTCCGCCAGACGATTGCGGTCTGCGGCGGATCATCCACCCAGCCCCGTAACCACGGCTGAACTGCTGGCCTGCCCGGATGCTGTTTCAGCGACGTCAACGACCACGCCTCGACAAGAGGAAGGGTGAGCGCCGGCCGCAGGGGTTCTGGAGAGGTCGCTTCCTTCAGAACTCCTTCCAGTTCCGATTTCTTCTTGGCCCGTTCCCGTAAGTTGAATATGGCGCAAACACTGGCATCAAAGGTCTCGTCTCCCAGCCGGGGGAGACATTTGAACGGCTGCTGCCAGTTCTTCCATTCCTGAACCTTCCGTTCATGCTCCTCAACGCGACTACTTTCTCTTTCTGCCAGTGGCTCGTTTCGGCTTTTTTTGTCAAGCGCTTCTTGGGTCTTCTTGTCCGGCTGCGGTTTCGGTGGAACGAGCACCACTACATTTGCAACGTGGCCGTCCGGTTCGCCGCGCCGGTTCACCCGTCCCAGACGCTGCACCATCCGCTCCCAAGCAACTAGATCACAAACCATGTGATCGGCATCGAGATCAACGCCCACTTCGCCGGCTGAGGTAGCAAAGAGGAACGCGGGCGAGGTGCGCTCAGTCCTTCTGCCCGCCAGGAATCCCAGCTCTTCCAGGCGCTCCTTTGCCTGCTCGCGCTCGAACACCCGCCGGCTGCCGACAAATAGTTCCGTGTCGATCTCCACGGCAGGCCTACCCTGTTTCCTGTCGCCTTTGGCGAGCTTTTCGATGGTTTCCCGGGCCTTTTGCGCAATCTCCCGGCTGTCCGAATAGACGATCACACGCACAGGCTGCTTGCCATCGCCTGCAAGCACCCAGGCATGTTTGGCCAGAGCATCTTCCAACTTGGTGTCCCTATCAAAGGTTTGAAGGCGCAATGATTTCTTCGCATTGAGTCGCTTAGCGAGGATGGGGTGTTGGAAATCTTTATCCGTAAGCCCGAGGAGGGTATTGCTTCCTTGCGCTCGCCCTGTCGCGGAGAGGGTGAGCAGTCTGAAGCGTGGAACCCGGGCATCGCACTTCTCGTCGCGCGGCCGGAAGATTGGATCCGTTGCGATCGCTCGCAGCAGATGCTCAAACGGAGGAGTCAGGTGAGCTTCATCAAGCACCAGCAGCGTGTCAACGCCCAGCAATCCAGCATGATACGGCCGCATCTTGCGTGACACGCCATAACCCTCAAACAGAAGCCGTGAGCCGATCATATCCACAGTGCCCACGATGATGGCCGGCGCCGACGGGTCTGCAAGCCACTCGCGATTGTCAACATATTGCCCGCGCAGGGTGGAGATCGGCAGTGGGCGATCCTTCAATCCGAGGGCCGTCTTTAGAGCGGCGTCTTGTTCGATGAAATCCCGGAGGCTCGTTGCAACCTCAGTGGCCTGGTCCACCACAGCCCGCCTGTCGACCACGTAGACCAGCCTCCGCGGCAAGTTCGCGCCGTAGGCGCGCGCCATCAGCCAGATCGCCATGACCGACGTCTTCCCGAGACCCGTGGGAATATCCAGCGCATCCGGCAACTCGCCGCGGCGCATCCTCTCCAGGAGATCTTCCTGCCACGGGAAGGGCGACTGACCCGGTTCCAGGCCGAGCGCCGAGCAGAGCCACTCTCTTGGATCCTTATCAAGCATTGTTCGAGGACATGAATACAGTGCGATTGACTGACGAGTAATTTCACATATGATAACCGACGTTGGGATACCTTAGTGCGGAAAGAAAAGAGGCTCAGAAGCTTCCGGGAAATGATCAAAATGCATGGCGGGGACGACGGGGCTCGAACCCGCGACCTCCGACGTGACAGGCCGGCGTTCTAACCAGCTGAACTACGTCCCCTTGCGCAACGGTCCCTTTTGCCGAAACGTTGGACATCCGCAGGATAACACAACCACTCGCCCCGCACGCCTACCAAAATAGATAGAGATAAACAGTTCATAGAAGCTCGGCGCCGCCATTCACCGGCGCCTTGACGTTTAATAGAAACAGGTGGCAATTACAACAACAGGCCGCAAGCCAACACCAGAGCAGATCCTCGAACAGGTTCAAGCCGAACAGGAGACTACTCGCCGCGGGCGGCTTAAAGTCTTCCTCGGCTACGCCTCAGGCGTGGGCAAAAGTTACCGCATGCTGGACGAAGGCCGCCGCCGGCGTGAGCGTGGCCAGGATGTCGTGATTGGCGCCTTGCAGCCCAAACTACCTCCAGAAGTTCTGCCCATTATCGCCTCGCTCGAGGTGATTCCCCCGAAATACATCAATGGTGTTCCGACCATCGATGTCGAAGCAGTTCTGAAGCGAAATCCCAAGATCTGCCTGGTCGATGGGCTTGCCTACGATAATCCTCCGGGTTCGCGCCATGAGAAACGCTGGCAGGATGTCCAAGAGCTGCTTGAGGCCGGAATATCCGTGATCACCTCGGTCAACCTGCAGCGGATCGAAGAGAAACGCGAACAAGTGGAAGCCATTACCGGCAAACCGGTTCAAGAGACGGTGCCCCTCGATTTTCTCCGTACAGCCGACGAAATCGAGGTGGTGGACGCACCGCCCGTCAGTGTTGTCGCAGAAGACGGCGCGACGGCGCCCTCGCATTTAAGCCAAACTCAACTCTCCGAACTGCGGGAGATCGCGCTGTTACTTACCGCCGAAATTGTAGATCAACAGCTCGAGCGCTATCTCGCGCGCCATGGGATTGAACAGTTATGGGGCACCCAAGAACGGATTATGGTTTGGCTTTCCCCTCGCGCCGACGCCAGGCGCATGCTGGAAAGCGGGGTGCGCAATCGCGATCGTTTCCACGGCGAATTGATTGCAGCTTATATCAATCGCCCCGACAGATCACCCGAGAAGCGCCAGAAAATAGAAGCCGCCGTCCAACTGGCTCGAGAAAAGGGCGCTGAGGTCGTAGCGCTTGACGGAGACGATCCCGTGGACACCATCCTGCGCTTTGCGCGCCAGCGAGGCATCACACAAATCTATGTGGGTCACCGGGGACGGGAACGCTGGTGGGAGCGCTTATTCGGCAGCGACCTCGACCGGCTCATTCGCCAGGCTGAGGGCATTGATGTGCGCGTCTTCCCGCATTCCTAACGCCACGCGCTGAAGAAAATGCGTCCGAATCCAAGCCCGGAAGTCACACCTGCCGCTCGCGCCGAAACCGTCTCAATCCTCCTGAAGCCAGCTTGCGTTAATGCATACACAATTTCAGATTGGTTATAACAACGCTGCTCAACAACACTCCGGCTCTGCCTCCACAAGTTATCTTCACTGATCTTAGAGAAGCAAATCAGTTCCGTGGATGCTTTCTTAGTAACTGGATCATATGTACCTCGGACTAATCCAATTCGGTTCGGACTAATATCAACTGTCCATTCCTGTATGTCCAAGGAATATGCCTCCTCAAGGTTCATATCAAATACAAATAGGCCGCCTGTCCTTAATATCCCGTGCACTCCGCTGAGCGCCATTTGTAAATCATCTGGCGTAAGGAGATGATTGAGCGAGTCAAACGTAGAAAGTGCAGCGTCATAATGTCGTTCTAGCTGAATGCATCGAACATCCTGCACGCGAAAATCGACCTGGGGCAGCTCTGAGCGCGCATAGGCGATCAACGCAGCAGAGGAATCAATACCCGTGATCTGGTAACCTCGCCGAACCAGTTCTTTCGTCACATGGCCCGAACCACAGCAAACATCGAGAACGCGAGATCCGGCTGGCACACGACTAAAAAATAGTTGCTCTAATGCCGGCAGCGCGGCTGGCAGATACCAATCCGCCCATAGGGCATGATACATTTCTGCGATCTCATCGTATGAGGAAACGCGGCTCATCTATAAAGCTGGTTTGTGAACCTCCACCGCTCGTCCGCCCTGCTCTAAACTCCTTTGTGCCGCTTCCATGAAGGCGAATTCTTCCAGAGTCTCGAGATTCGGCACCGGCGGTATCTTGCTTTGCATAAAGGCGACAATCTGCTTTATCAGTGGCGTGTAATTCGGCTTTATGCTCGTATTAGCCACGATGGTGCGATTTTTTAAGAAAACGACCGCGCCATAAGTACCATAAGGTCGCTGCGTATGTAATGTTCCGAGTCTGCCATCTTCCCAACGCCCAGTTACAACGTCGGAATCAGGTGTAGAGATTCTACTTACTGCCTCGCACCCGGCGCCAAAGAGAGTGTACAACATCTCGACTCCGTGGATGCCGTACCAGCTCAGATCAAGAGCATGATGTGGCTCTAAGGGTCCGGGAGACCACACGATTGCACCGGTCATATCTTGAGACCGCATCTCTTGTATCGGACTAAAACGCAGAGCAGAGGCACTAAACCACGGAATTTTGGCTTGCTGCGCGATGCGTGCAATGTGGAGCGCATCCTCAAGCGTGGACGCAAGTGGCTTGTCGATAAAAACCGGCTTTTCGCAATGTATGGCCTCCTGAAATTGAGTCAGGTGTTTGCGGCCGTCTACGCTCTCAAGCAACAGCCCGTCCACAACCGGGCATAAATCCTGGATCGAACCAACAAGGCGAACGCCCCACTTATCTTTCAGTTCGCTGGCGTACTGCTCCACCCGGCTGGCGCTCTCCTCGATATCCGCGCTTCCACCCTTGAATGCAGCGACAACTCGGGCGCCCGGGACATGGTCCTTGGCATTGGGATCGTTCAGTGCTTGGGTGAACGCAATGACATGCGATGTATCCGTTCCAATGATGCCAAGCCGTAGGTCTGCGGCTATTAGTGGAATTCCGACCAGAAAGGCGGCCAGCAAGCGCAAGCTCATGCTTCAAAGGATAACGGGTTAAATCCAGCGCAGTATCCGAAAAAGCAGCAACAGGACGATCGTACTGGCAGCCATCAACCCCATCACAATTGCAAATCCGTGAGCGGAGTCAAGCCAGGGAATACCTTTTACGTTCATGCCGTAGATGCCGGAAATAATGACAGCGGGAAGCGCCACTGTGCTGAGAATCGTGAGCACTTTCATGACTTGGTTGGTGCGATTGGCCATGCTTGACAGGTAAATGTCCATGGCGTTCGTAAGCAGATCGCGTTGCGTTTCGACTGTGTCCAAATTGCGCGCCAGATGATCGTAAACATCGCGCCAGAACGGACCCAAGTCCGCCGAAAGCAGTCCGCCAGACATGCGCTGCAAATGGTTGCTTACATCGCGCATGTTGGTACAAATGCGTCGAAACAGCATCAGATGGCGCTTCAAATCGAAGATGCGTTCGAGCGTTGGCGGTTCAGGATGCTCGAGCACCATATCTTCAATTTCATCGATGTCATCGTTGTAATGATCGAGAATGGGCACATACGCATCCACAATCGCGTCCATCAACCTGTACAGAAACTGATCCGGGCGCAAT
>Ga0209062_1006216_pt1 | contig 11053 bp, 8 predicted proteins | sample Coa_R2_2_FD_187158 | JGI IMG/M metagenome (GOLD analysis project Ga0209062, IMG submission 187158) | Surface soil microbial communities from Centralia Pennsylvania, which are recovering from an underground coalmine fire - Coalmine... | ecosystem: Environmental > Terrestrial > Soil > Unclassified ...
AATCTCAATAGCACCGTTCTTAACGATGCCCGGCTACGACTGGTACCTCTCGAGCAGCAGGCAACCTCTCAGGGAGTCGCCGCGCCACAGGCAGCAGGCGGCGAAACGCTGCTGAATGGCGTCTATACCTTCCCGTTGCCAGCCCCAATGCTTCCATCAGCCGGTCAACCAGAGTCCGAGATTGCCGGTGTCTTCCAGATTGAGTCGACGGCAACGACAGACATGTCGGATATGCCAGGCATGCCCGGCATAAATCCTGCTGATACGCTCGATTACACGCTGACCGTCGTCACCCACATGAACGCGGCCAACCTGGCCGACCGCCAGGCATCAACTCCTGCCATCCCCAATATGTTCTGGTCTGCTTCCGACGATCCAACACACGGTTGTCCTGTCGCCCCACCAATACCGGTAGAGGGGTCAGCCGGTCAGTGGCATATTACGTTGCCGGGCATAACCGAGACGCTGCAAAACGCGACGGGGGAAGGGGTGACGGTGTTTGTGCTGGATACCCTGCCCCCGGCGCAGCAGATTCAGCAGGCGGCTCAAAACGCAGGCAACAACAATATGCTGCTGCAAGGTCTCGTCGAAAATGCGGTTTTCAACTGCGACCGGCTTTCAGATGACGAGGCGGCGAACCCGCAGCAACTGGTCGTGACAGGCAAGGATATCACCGGCAAGCTGGAAGGCTTCCCCATGCCGGATCACGGGCTGTTCGTTGCCGGTATCGTGCATGATGTCGCACCGGCGGCAAAAATCGAGTGTGTCCGCGTTCTCAGCAACTATGGCGTGGGAGAACTGAAGACGCTGGCGGCGGCGCTCAGTGACATCCAGAACCGCATGGCTCCGGGAGGAAATCTGGAGGGGAAGCCGGTGGTCATCAACCTCAGCCTGCTGGTCATGCCCCCGGAGAACGAAACGTGCGTCCCCGAGTTCACCCCTGAGATCAAGGAACGTGTACGCGAGGAACTGGCTCACCTGCTTGGCAGATTGATTGGCAATAAAGCTGTCATTGTCGCCTCTGCCGGCAACGATTCTGACCCGCGAGACACGATGATGAACCCCAACGGTGTGCGCTACTGGGCGCGCTACCCGGCCTACTTCGCCTATGACACCGAGTTCCCTTTGCAGGGGATCATCCCGGTCGGCGCGGTCAATGGGCAGGGGCAGGATGCCTCGTATAGCAACTATCCAGGGCCACAGGGCGTAGCCACCTATGGCGGGGAGATTCCGACCATCGTTTCGCAGGGCGGTTCTTCCGGCACCCAGGTCGCCATGCCACTCGATGCCTTACGCGGCATCTACACGTCTCCGACGTACCCGGCGCTTTCACCCGACGACCCGGCGCCGATCACGTCACCGCAGGGCTTCCATGAATATCCGGCCCCCAATTCGTATGCCTGGGCTTACTGGTCTGGCACATCGTTTGCCACGCCGATCATCAGCGCCCTGGCCGCCCGCACGCTGGAAAACCAGCACGCGCTCACCGGCAGAGCGGTACATGATGCGATCACCGCAGGCGCGCCACAGGTGGAATGGACCCATCTCGAAGACAGGTCAACAGGCAGCAGTCCGGTGATCCAGGCTGTGCAGCAGGCGCAGGTATCACAGCAGCCTGTAACGCATGGATAGTCAATTTGGGCGCGTTATACCTTGCGAAAGCATGGCACAGGTGAGCCGCGCCAGGCCACCCACAAGGGATGGCCTTACTATACACGACGGCTTCTCAGGCAGCATGAGAGCATAGTATATAGTAAGGCCGATTCCTTACGGTCGGCCTGGCGCAGGGTATACGCTCGCGTATATAGAGGTCATCTGGATACTAGCCCTCAGCCTTTTGTGGTACGGTTTCTTTGCGGCAGTCGCAGCAGAGAAATGCCTTCGCCGTTGGAGAATAGCGCCAGGATGGACGATGTTCCCAGCGAGAGGGACAGACGCGCACATCTCCGAGACGTATGAGATAGAGCAACTCAGCCGAGTGTGCTGTGACCACTTCTAACAATTGAGGGGTGAGAACACCCTTGCGCGCCTGTACGCGAAAGGCATCTCCGTCATCAAAAAGATGCACGTTCTGATCTCGCAGCGTAATCACCAGTTCATCTAATGTCATTGCTTGCCTTCCCTCCTGTCAGCATTATTCCATTCGTTTGCCCTATGCTTATTACCTCTTCCTATTGTAATCCAGTATACATGAGTTAGCCAGGAATGACAAGAATTTAAGCTGAGTTTACAGCCCTGTCTCTTTCCGGCAGGGTAAGGCGTATAGAAATAGAGGGTTTGTTTACATATTTGTTTGAGTTAAGCTCACAAATAGTGGCAAGCTTGCTCTATTGGAGAGGGAAATTAGAAGGAGGAGAAAGAGAGATGACAACAGCGAACCGCTCATTTGTGATTGCGGTTTTCAAAGACAACAACCAGGCTCAGCAGGCGATCCAGGACCTGTTGAACGCTGGCTTCAACCGGGACCAGATTCGTTACTCAGTGCGTCGGGGCGGCGGTGGTATTGCTGATGACCTGACCAACATGGGCATTTCCCAGCGGGAGGCCAGTTTCTACAATCGGGAATTTGAGCAGGGACACACTGTTGTGACGGTTCATACGAATACACAGCAGCAGCAGGCGTTTAACCTGCTCAGAAAAGATGGCGGCTACGACTTCAACACCAATCAGGGGCAGGCAACGAACTATGCTGCTTCGGCGAGCGGTGTTGGTCCGGCTACCAGTGTTCCGATACCCAACGCTCCCAACACGGGCAATGTAGCCACGAACGCTCCGGCAGCCAATGTGCCGGGCGGGTTGACGGGCGAGCGCGAAATTGAGCTGCGGACAGAGACGCTTCAGCCGGAAACGCGCTGGGTCCGCGCCGGGGAGGTAGATATCAGCAAGCAGGTTGTCAGCGAGCAAAGGACCATCGATGTTCCTGTGACTCACGAAGAGGTGGTGATTGAACACCACCCCGTCAGCGGGCAGCGGCAGGTCTCCAATACGCCTATCCAGGCCAACGAGGATGAGGTGATCCGCATTCCGGTGAACGAGGAAAAGGTCAACGTGGAGAAAGAGACGGTTGTCACAGGCGATGTCACGGTCGGCACGCGCAAGGTGCAGGAGACCGAACACTTCACCGATACCGTCAGGCGGGAAGAGTTGAAGGTCAACCGCGAAGGGGATGTGGACGTTGAGAACGTCAATCCTCAGCAAAACCCACAAAACCCGCCAAACCCACAGCGAAAGCCGCCAAATCCGTAAATTGCGGCCCATCCGCATCCTGAGCAGAAAGGGGCTTTCCCCCATTTTCTGACAGAACGAAGGGAGCGTAGCGTTTCTTACGCTCCCTTTTGTAGGTCAGGAATAACCCGGAGATGGCATTGATTGACTGAAAGAATAGCGCAAAACAGGTGGAAACAGAAGGCATAAGAAAAGCATGGTGAAAGGGGAAAGCATATGACAACAACACAACAAACCGTTATCGTAGGCGTCTTTGCGGATAGCAGGCAGGCTGAACAGGCCAGAAAGGCGCTGCTGAAAGCGGGATGCCGCCAGGAGCAGATAAAAACCTCGATGGAGAATCCGACTGGTGGACAGGCAGACCCGGCTCCTCCACGCAGCGAGCTGGTACGAGACGCAGCCCTCGGTGGCGGCGCTGGCGCGCTGCCAGGCATGGGCGCCGCTCTTCTGGCGCGCAGGATGAATTCCTCCCTTGCCAGCCGACCTCTGTGGTTGCCTCTGCTGGCTGGCGCGGCTATCGGGGCGTTGGCGGGAAGCCTGGCAGGATTTTTTGTCGGGAAGAAGATGTCCGGCAGTCAGTTCAGCATGCAGCATGGGACAGGTTCTTCCCGCACGCTGCTCTTCATCGAGACCGAAAACCCGGAGACGATGCTCAATATCCTTCATGACAATGGAGCCGGTGAAATGCATACCCCACCGGCAGCCGTGCAGCAACCACAGGCACCTCACGCGGCACAGACACCGGCACAGGCTAACACGACTTCTGAGAGCAGCGCGGCCTTTGGCGGCGTGCAAAATCCTCCCTACGCCCCCGCGCTGGAAACAACATCGGCCCCCACACTGGTCGTTGGCGCATTTCCCGGTCGCGCGGCAGCGAATGCAGCTATCGATGCCCTGCTGGATGCCGGTTTTACCAGCGAGCAGATTCGCTATTCCGAACATGGGACAGAAGGCGGCGGCATCCTCAACCACCTGATCAGTCTGGGAGTGCCAGCGCCGGTCGCGCAGCCATATGAGCAAGAATTTGAAACCGGTCATACGATTGTAACGGTGAAGACACTGGATCGGCAGCAGGAGGCCCATTTCCTGCTGGCAAAGTTTGGCGGCTATAATATCAGGCAGCTCTCTGCCCAACCCGCTTCGCCGTCCGCTCCACCACTGGAAGCCATGCAGGAGATCAAGCTGAGAGAGGAACAACTGCGCGTGCGCAAGCAGCAGGTGCAGACGGGCGAGGTTGATATTCACAGAGAGACGGTCACAGAAGAGAAGACCATCACCGTCCCCGTCACGCGCGAAGAAATGGTAATTGAATATCACCCTGCTGCCGATCAACGCGAAGCTGGCGCCCAGGTGGGAGAGGAAAGCGAGGAGCGAGAAACCATCAGAATCCCGATCAGCGAAGAGCAGGTACACGTCACGAAAGAAACGGTACAGACCGGCGAGGTGAGCGTCCACAAACAGCAGGTACAGGAAGTTCAGCACGTCACCGAAACGGTCCAACGAGAAGAACTGCACGTCGAACGCCAGGGAGATGTGCAGATCAAAGAGACAGGAGCGAGCAACCCGGCAGAGCAAGGTTAGCTCGCGTGGGCGCCTCGCTCAGCATAACAATCAAACATTCTCTGATATCGTTTTCACCCGGCGTCTTCAGCCGGGTTTTCCACAAAAATAACCCGTTTCCCTTTGATCCTGCATCTAAGGGGTAAAGCCGGGGGTAGCGGCACACGGGAGAACTGTTCTTGCTCGCGTTTCCAGTATCCCCGAACCTGTGCAGAGATTGAGGAGTTAGCTTCATATGAGATTCGTGGAGATAGATAAAAAGGAAACGGGTAGTAAAGAACTGAGCGAGCGCGGGGAAACAGAGGTCTCTTCACACAGTTTCGTCTCCGCTGCAACAGACGGGGATGAATGGCTTCTGGCGACGCATGGACGAACATTTCATTTTGCTACGCGCTTTTTCAGCCCGCAGCATCGACATCAGGTTGCCACGCTCTATGCCTTTTTTCGCATTCTGGACGATATGGTGGATAAACCGACGGATGGCCGTCACCCTGAGGATATTCGTAGAGAACTGGATAGCTGGAAAGATTGGTTCGCGACGGGCTTCTCTTTTCCCGCGCCCCGCGAGCCACATGGCACCAGGCTTGCCGCCGTTCTGGACGCACACCCCGTTCCCATACCTGTCTTTCTCGATTTTCTCGATGGGATAGCCTCTGACCTGGGGCCACAGGAGATGAGCGATTTCCGCGCATTGTACCGCTACTGCTATCGTGTTGCGGGAACAGTGGGCCTGGCTATGGCTCATATGCTCGGCGCTACCTCGGCTCAGGCGCTGGAGGCCGCGCAAAGCCTGGGCATCGGTATGCAACTGACAAACATCCTGCGCGATGTCGGCAGCGATCTCGCGTCCGGGCGCATCTACCTGCCGCAGGAAGACCTGGCACGCTTTGGCAGCTCGTCTGCGCATCTCTATCGGCTCTACAAAGAGCAGCGCGGGCCGGATGAGCGTTTTCGCGCTTTGATGCGTTACGAGATTGCCCGTGCGCACCGCTACTATGCCCCTGGCATGTCGGGAGTCTGGCTACTTCCCCACAACTGTCGCCTGCCCATCCTCATTGCGAGCCGTCTCTACCGTCGCATCCTGACGGCGATAGAACATAACGACTACGATGTTATCCGTTCGCGTGCGGCGACCAGCTTCCCGGAGAAGGTGTACGAGGCCGGGATTGCCCTTCTGCTCCACCGCCTCTGGCATCGTGGAGAAGCCCCCTGCCCGGAAACGGAGGTCTTGCTTGAAGGTTAAGTGGAACACCCCTCTTCTTACATTATTGATGGCCTTGCAGGCTGTCCTGGGCGCCCGTGTGGCCCTGCGTCTCTTGCAGAGCGCCGGGGGAGAACGCATCTCGGCAGCAGAGGCGCTGGCAGCGGAGGGAGAGCGCGTCTCGGTGATCGTGCCGGTGCTGAACGAGCGTGCGCGGCTGGCTCCCTGCCTGGAAGGGTTGATCGCTCAGGGGTCAGAAGTGGCCGAGATTGTGGTCGTAGATGGAGGCTCGGACGATGGCACGCAACAACTGGTCTGTACCTACGCCACCCGCGACGCACGCCTGCGCCTGGTGGATGCCAGCCCCGTTCCCGCGAACTATAACGGCAAAGCATGGGGGTTACAGGCAGGGTTTGGCGCCATCCGCTCCGATGCGCAATGGATTCTCACCGTAGATGCCGATATTCGCCCCGCTCCACTGCTGGCTGCCGCGCTGCTCGGGCGGGCAAAACGGCTAGGCCTGGCAGCCCTGAGCATAGCCACTCTCCAGGAGATCGAAGGCACAGGAGAAGCATTGCTGCATCCCTCACTGCTCACCACCCTGGTCTACCGCTGCGGCATTCCCGGAAAGACGTTCCGGCGCATAAGCGAAGTGCAGGCAAACGGGCAGTGTTTTCTGTTCAGTCGGGAAGCCCTGGAAGCGTGCGGCGGCTTTCTGGGAACCTGTGACTCCATCTGCGAAGACATCACGATTGCGCGCATACTGATATCAAAAGGCTATGCTCCCGGCTTTTACGAGACCGACAATCTTGTGCGCGTCAAAATGTACACGGGCTGGCGAGAAACCTGGCGTAACTGGACGCGCTCGCTGCCAATGCGCGACCGCTTTTCAGGTAGACATACCCTGCTCGGATGGTTGGAAGTTGCCCTGGTGCAGGCGCTGCCACTGCCATTGTTTCTCTTGCTGTTGATAGCGCGCACGCCGCATCGCCGCTTCCTCGCACTCAACGGCTCTCTGGCCGCTATGCGTATCGGTGTCCTTTACGGTACAGCCCGGGCATATGCCCGGCGGCCCTGGTCCTACTGGCTCTCCCCACTCTGCGATCTGCCGGTGGCAATCCAGCTGGGGAGAAGCGCCCTGCGCCGCCGCCATGACTGGCGTGGCCGCGTCCTGGTTCGTGGAGGTTTATTATGAGACTGGTTAAAATCCTTTTCCTCGGTCACCTGGCAGCCCTGATATTTGGCCTCGGCGGCCTTCTGATCGCGCTGCCGCATCCCGAACTGTGGAGTAACAGTTCTTTTGCGGTCGATGTATTCAACTTTGGCATCACCTATGCCGGGTCTCTGCATATCGTACTCGGTGCGGCGGCGGCGCTGCTCTTTGGCCTGATCTCCATCGGCGTCCGCAAGAGTATGATCTTCTTCCTTGTCGCAACAACCATCCCTTTATGTATGGAATTGCTGGGAACAAGCACAGGGATTCCTTTCGGGCCGTATTCGTACACCAGTTTTCTCGGCTTCAAAATCGCCGGCCTCGTCCCCTACTCCATTCCGCTCTCCTGGTTCTATATGGGGTTCACCTCGTATCTGCTGGCGAGCGCAATTGCAGCGGGGGTGGGAGAACGATATCGCACGGTCTGCTCTCTGGCGCTGGGCGTCTACTTCCTGACCGTGTGGGATCTCTCTCTGGACCCGGCCCTTGCCAGCCAGCGCCTGCCCATCCATTTCTGGCTCTGGCAGCAGGGCGGGCCTTACTTTGGCATGCCGATCAGCAATCTTGTCGGCTGGTCATTGACCGGGCTGATCTTTATGAGCCTCAGCCGCCTGCTCTGGCGCTCGAATCTGGAGACACGGCAGGTCGCGCAGTGGTTCCCATTCGGCATCTATGTCGCCAATACCGGCTTCGCCATCGCCCTGAACCTGAGCGCCGGCCTCTGGATTCCGGTGGCGATAGCCATACTGCTCGGCCTGCTGCCCGCCTCACTCGCGCTGCGCCGCTCAGCCAGCGAAAGGCGGCAGGTCGCTCCAACAGCAAGCGGCAGATCAATTGCAAAGCGCATCTCGCTATCCACGATATTACTGGGCAGCCGGGCGCTCAGCAGGCGTAAGGTACAGGTGGTCGTCAAGGGGCTGGAATACGTACCGCGTTCGGGTGCGACGCTGATCGTCGCCCGCCACTTTCACCACCTCTATGATGGATGCGTGCTGCTCAACACCATCCCACGACCGCTCCATATCCTCGTTGCGCTGGACTGGATAGAACAGGGCTGGCTGCGCCGACTCATGGAACTGGCATGCGCTATGGCCGATTGGCCCATCATCCTGCGCAGCGAACGGCTTACCGGGAATGCGGATGCTCCCACACAGGAAGCGGGAAGAGGCAGCGCATACACGCCCTCAGAGGCGCGGCGCTACCTGCGCCGGGCTGTCATGAACGCGGTTCAGCTCCTGCGCAATGGAGAGGCGCTTGTCGTCTTCCCGGAAGCGTATCCTGTCATCGACCCGCAGCCCACACCCAGGAACGAGGGCAATGCCTTCCTTCCGTTCCGACCCGGCTTCGCCAGACTGGCAGAGTTGGCCGAGAGAGATGGACACACCCGGGTAGCTATCGTTCCGGCAGGCTTCACCTATGTACAAAACGGAGGATGGCAGGTCGCTCTGCGCTTCGGGCCGCCGCTCTTTCGAGAGGACTTTGCCGGGGAAAATCAGTTAGTGCAGGCCCTCGAAGAGCGGGTCCGCGCACTCTCAAACGAAATATCCCATCCCATCGAGGAGGTTATTGAGTTATGACACAGGTCATCTCTGCTACTACTGCCACACCGGTGAGCAAATCTCGCCGGGGAAAAATTATTGTGATCGGCGGCGGCTTTGGCGGACTGGCGGCAGCGATTCGCTTGCAGGCCAGCGGCCACAGCGTCACGCTCGTAGAGGCGCGTGAACGATTGGGAGGCCGCGCCTACCAGCTTCAACAGCATGGCTTCATCTTCGATATGGGTCCCACATTGATTACCGCGCCGCATCTGCTGGAGAGCCTCTGGGCAGTCGCCGGTCGAAACTTGCATGACGACGTTCACCTTGTATCGCTCAGCCCCTACTATCGCATCTTCTTTCGCGATGGCCGCTCCTTCGATTACCGGGGAACAGCCGCTGAAGATGAGGCAGAAATTGCCAGGTTTGACCCGCGCGACGTGAAGGGCTATCGAGCCTTTCTTGCCGATACCCGGCGCATCTACCAGCGCGCATTTGCAGACCTCGCCAATCAACCGTTCCTCACCCCCGGTTCGCTGCTGAAGGTCGCGCCTGAGCTTGTTCGTTCCGGCGCGCAGCGCAGTGTCTATTCGTTTGCTTCACGCTACTTCCACGATCCGCAGCTGCGTATGGTCTTCTCGTTCCACCCGCTCTTCATCGGCGGCAATCCATTCCGCGCCAGCGCCATCTATAGCATTATCCCCTATCTGGAACGATCGGGCGGCGTGCATTTTGCGATGGGCGGCATGTATACTCTGATTCAGGCAATGGAGCAGCTATTCCGTTCGCTCGGCGGCGAAGTCCGCTGCGCCATGCCCGTTGAGCAGCTTCTTCTTAAAGGGCAGCGCGCCAGCGGCGTGCGACTGGCAGATGGGACAGAGCTGGCGGCAGATGTCGTGGTTGCAAATAGCGATGTAGCTGCCACTCTTCTCAATCTGCTGCCGGAAACTACCCGCACAAAGCCGCTCGCCAGCCGCGTCAAACGCTATCGCTACTCCATGAGCTGCTTTATGCTGTACCTGGGACTACGGCGGCAGTACAAACATTTACGGCATCACACCATCTTCATGCCTGACGACTATAAGCAACTGATTCACAGAATTTTCGATGGCCAGGGCATGCCAGACGATCTTGCGCTCTACCTGCATGTTCCAACCAGAACAGATGCAACAATGGCCCCGGCAGGAGGTGAAAGCCTCTATGTCCTTGCTCCGGTACCTAATCTGGCGCATGGGATTGACTGGCTGCGTGAAGCTCCTGTCCTGCGCGACAGGATCGTCCATTTCCTGGAAGAGGAAGCCGGGCTGGAAGGTCTACAGGCGAGCATTGTGACCGAACAGGCTTTCACGCCGCTCGATTTTGCATCTGAACTGCGCAGTCACCTGGGAGCAGCGTTCTCCATTGAGCCAACTCTTTTCCAGTCCGCCTACTTTCGACCGCATAATCGCTCTCACGAGATCGGCGGCCTGTACTTTGTGGGCGCGGGAACCCACCCCGGAGCGGGGATTCCCGGCGTACTGCTCTCCGCCGATCTCACCAGCCGCCTGGTGATCGAGGACCTGCTGCGAAGATAGCATCGTCTATCTCCGCACTCCTCAACACCTCGCGCAGCCGGGCAAGCGCCGACTGGATACGCTTTTTCAGCGTGTTCTGTGATGTCCGCAGCATTTGAGCCATCTCAGGCAGCGTCATCCCCTGATAGTAATGGAGGTTGATGACCTGCTGCTGCTTTGCGGGCAGTTTCTCAATGGCTCTGGCGAGGTCCCAGTGGCCCTCCATGACCCCTTCGGCATCGCTGGCGATCTGGAATGCTCGTTCCGTCTCTTGCCCGGCATATGCTTGCTGCAAAAACTGCGCCGACCGTGCCAGCCGCCGCTTAAAGCTAATGCACTGATTGACAACTATACGCATCAGCCAGGAACGTAGCGCACCCGCTTCCCGCAGCGTGGGAAGGTGCTGCCATGCCTGAATGATGGCATTCTGTACGGCGTCCTCTGCGATATCCTGATCTCTCACAATACTGTACGCAAGGCGCAACATCATTCCCCTGTACCGCTCAACAACATCGTCAAATGCATCACTATCTCCGTGCAGGGCGCGTACTACCAGTAGATGCTGTTCGGTCAGTACATCAGCCGCCGTTTCCTGTTCCTCAACCGTTGCGACTGCGACTGCACTCTCCACCTCCTCAGACAAACCGCCTGCTGGCTCATAAGCCATGATCGTTACCATAGATGTTTTTACCTCTTTCTCTAGCTTATACAAAGTCTATACAAACATATAACACGAATCATACAAGAAGAAAGGTGTGCCTGCTCA
>Ga0209062_1006219_pt1 | contig 11051 bp, 11 predicted proteins | sample Coa_R2_2_FD_187158 | JGI IMG/M metagenome (GOLD analysis project Ga0209062, IMG submission 187158) | Surface soil microbial communities from Centralia Pennsylvania, which are recovering from an underground coalmine fire - Coalmine... | ecosystem: Environmental > Terrestrial > Soil > Unclassified...
AACTGCCGGGTCAGGCGCTTGCCATGTTCGGCAGCGGGGAGTTAAACTACAACCCGGTGCCGCTCTTCAGTGGCCCGGTGCCGCAAATCACACCGACGCCTTCCTGAAATTGCAGGAATGTGGGAAGCAAGCGTGTTGTATCATGGGAATTCTGTGATATACTATCAGAGACGCGCCCCCACGCAGTTGCCCTGTATATAAGCATAGATGCGCGTCACCAGAACGCAGTGGGTGCGGAAAGACCGACGGGAGGTACACAATACAGGCATCCTGGAAATCCGATCTGTCCACCACGTTGAAACACATCCTCAAAGGGACAGCCCTGTGAAAGGAACTATGACCAGAGATTTTAACAAACAGCGGCGAGAGCGAGACGATATGCGCCCATACGTTCGCAAACAGCCACCTCGCAGGCCCGGTGAAGAGCGTTTTGCGCGCCCGGATCGCCCGCGCCTCAACCGCGAGACAGTCGACCGCGCATGGGAAAACGGCGCTCAACCCAACCATGCCGACTACCATACACGCGCCGGGAACAGCCGTCCCGGCAGGCAATATGACCGGAGACAGCGTTTCTCCGACCAGAATGAGCGCAATAGCTCCACTTCCGGCTATCGCCGCGACTACGGGTCCAATCACTATGAGCGCGAACGGGAAGATACAGAGCGACGCAGCGACCGCTACCACTACTCTCCCGGCAATGGCGGGCAACGCTCCCGGTCGTACAACAATGGTCGTTTCGATGAGCAGCGTTCCAACGGCTATCGCGAACGGGAACGCTATGAACGCCCCGATTCCCGCGAGCGGGACAATGACCGCTCATATCCAACACGCGAACAGGGCCAGGGCTATACAGGTCGTTCATCACGTTATGCTGAACGAGATAACCGCTCGTCTCGCTATAACGAACGCGGCCAGCGCCCCTATTCCGGCAGCCCACCATATGAGGCGCGCGCCCCGCGCCGCAACTACCGTCAGCGCGAACAGGAGCAGTACGAGGGCGATTACGAACGCTTCCACTCGTCTGAAGAACGTCCTGCGTATCGACAGGCAAACACGCGGCGATTTGAGCGCAGACAGCCACAGGAGAGACACGTCACCCGCCTTCCTGACGGGCGTGTGCTGAAAGGGTCTCGCCCGGAACAGCGTAAAAACGCGCAGTTCTGGTCGGAAATCGCCGAGGATACCGAGACGCTTGTCCCTCACCCCCAGGAAAATCAGCGGGCCGGACACAGGCAAGGGACGCAAAAACCGGCGGCAGGCCGCAAGCGCGAGAAAAAAGCTAGCTCCGCGCCTGCAAGCGAGAGCAACGTGCCGCGCCCATCGCAGCGCGGTTTCAAGTGGCCTCGTCCAGAACCGGAGGAATAAGCTTCTTTCGCTTGATTGATCTTATAGAAGTGGGTAAGTCGTAGTAGCACAGTATGCATATCAGGACAGTACAGGGGCCAATTGCGGCGGACGAACTGGGCATCACGCTGGGGCATGAACACCTGCTCATTGATCTGCGCGGCCTGTGGGAGCAGCCGCCAGCAGAGCGCGCCTACCTGGTTGAGCAGGAACCAACGCTGGAAAACCTGGGCGCGCTACTGCGCAACCCGTATGACTCAAAACCGAACCTGCTCATCGATGATCTTGAACTCAGCATCCAGGAATTGCAGCATTATCGGGCGGCAGGCGGTCAATCGATCATTGAATTGACTACCGTTGGCATTCGACCGCAGCCGGAGAAACTGCGCACCATCGCCGAGCGCAGCGGCATTCAGGTCATCGCCGGTTGTGGCTACTATCGCCAGCCGCTGCTGCCAGCAGAACTGCACGAGCGCAGTACCGAAGCCATCGCAGACGACCTGCTATGCTGGCTGAACGAAGGCATGTATGGCACATCTATCCGGGCAGGTTTGATGGGAGAACTTGGCACCAGTTCCCCCATCTACCCGTTCGAGGAGCGCCAGCTACGCGCTGCCGCCCGCGTGCAGCGACAGACAGGCGCCAGCATCAATGTTCACCCGCTCATCTGGGGACACGAACACCTGCGCATTCTCGACATTCTGGAAGAGGAAGGCGCGGACCTGACGCGGGTGGCGATCAGCCACTGTGATGAACTGGCCGAACCGGAATGGCATACCCGCATCGCGGAACGCGGCGCCGTTCTCTCGTTCGATACATTTGGCTCGGAGACCTATTTTGATCGCTCCTTTGCGCAGGAGCCGCGCGACACCGAGCGCATCGCCTGCGTGCTGCGCCTGCTGGAGAAGGGCTACGGCGCGCAGCTCACATTCGCGCATGATATCTGCACGCGCATCCAGTTCCACCGCTATGGTGGCTGGGGCTGGGATCACGTGCTGACAAATATTGTGCCGCGCCTGCGCCATGCAGGCGTGTCCGAACAGGAATTGCGTATAATACTGGTGGAGACACCGAAACGTTTGCTGACATTACCGGGTGATTGACCATGCTATATCCGAGTTATCTCAATCTCTACGAAACAGGCGAGCTGGCGGAGCGGGCTGCTGCCGCGTGGGAAATCCTGCGCAGTTGCACCATCTGCCCGCAGAACTGCCGCTGCAATCGCATCGCAGGCAAAACCGGCGTCTGCCATTCCGGCACCGAGGCTATTGTGGCTTCGTGGAACGTGCATCGCCGGGAGGAGCCGCCGATCAGCGGCACGCGCGGCGCGGGAACCATCTTCTTCGGCTACTGTCAGGCGCGCTGCACCTATTGCCAGAACTTCCCGCTCAGCCAGGGCGGGCTGGGCCATCGCGTCGGGCCGGAACGGCTGGCTGATATGATGCTGTACCTGCAAAAGAAACGCTGCCACAACCTCGACCTCGTCACGCCCACACACTTCGTGCCGCAGATTCTCGCCGCGCTCGTCATTGCCAGCGAGAAGGGGCTGCGCCTGCCCCTCGTCTACAACTGCGCCGGCTATGAGAATCTGGAGACGCTGAAGTTGCTGGACGGTGTGGTGGATATCTACCTGCCGGACGCCAAATATGCCGATAACAAAAATGCCCTGCGCACCTCCAAGATGCCGCGCTACGTCGACCACAACCAGGCCGCGCTCAAGGAGATGTATCGGCAGGTTGGCCCGCTGCAACTGGACGAGGAGGGCATTGGTCGGCGCGGCTTGCTGATTCGCCATCTTGTCATGCCGGAAGACATCTCCGGCACGCGCGAAGTGCTGCGCTGGATCGCCGAAGAACTCGGCCCCGACACGCCCGTCAGCCTGATGGATCAATACTTCCCCGCCTGGAAAGCGGTCAACGACCCCATCCTCAATCGCCGTCTGACCTGGAACGAGTACAGGACGGCGCTCGACGCGCTGGACGAATTCAATTTCACGGCGGGCTATGTGCAGGAAGACCTGTTAGAACTGGATACAACATCGAACGTATGAGCGTGCAGATTGCCCTTCTCATGCATTGGCCCCGGCGTGCTATAATCTGAAAGAAGCTAAAATGATCCTGTGTTTGAGAGGCGGTGTACGTGTCAGGTACAGGCCGCCTCTCTTTATACGCCAATCATACAGGGAACTGCTTTGAGACGCACGGGGAGCGGTTCCCTGAATGGGAGAACATCTTTATGAATGACACGGCCACGTTGAGCCGACTGTTTGCCGGTATCCAGTCTGATCTCGAACAGGTTGATGCCACCTTTGAGGAGCGAGCCACTTCCGGCCTCGATATCCTCAATTCGGCCTCCATGCACGCGCTCGGCTCGCCCGGCAAACGCCTGAGAACCGCACTTACCTTACTTACAGGCAAGTTGAACACGTACCGCTTTGATAAACTGCTCCCGTTGAGCGTTGCCTTTGAGATGGTGCATCTCGCAACCCTCATACACGATGACATTGTAGATAACGCAAAAACGCGGCGAGGCAGCCCGACGGTGAATGCGATCTGGGGAGATAACATTGCCATTCTGCTCGGCGATTACTACTTCGCAAAAACGGCAGGCTTAATCGCCGATATCAACGACAACCGCATCGACCACCTCTTTTCTGATACAGTGGCGACCGTCTGTGAAGGCACGATCATGGAGATGATGACGGCGGGGCGCATCGACCTGACTATGGAGAGTTATTACGATAAGATCAGTCGCAAAACGGCTGCGCTGCTGGCAGCCTGTTGCAAGGGTGGGGCCATCGTCAGCGGAGCCACAGAGGAAGAGATTTCCTATCTCTACGATTACGGCCTGAATCTCGGCATCGCCTTTCAGATCATCGATGATGTGCTGGACTATACCGAAGATCAGGCCACCATCGGCAAACCGGCGGGCAATGACTTGCGCCAGGGCATGGTGACGCTGCCGCTCATCTACGCCCTGCAGGAGCAACCGCAGAACGGCCACTATCAAAAAGTCCAGCGCCTGCTCAATGACGCGACGGTGCGCGGAGATGAAGAGGTACGAGAGGTGGTAGCATGGGTAACAGCGGGTCCCGGTATCGAGCGATCATTTGCCCAGGCATATATCTTCGCGGATAAAGCGCGGCAGGCGCTCAACCACTTCCCGCCATCGCCAGATCGCCAGGTACTCGACGAACTGATCGACTTCGTCGTGACGCGCAGGCATTAGCGTTTCCATCACAATTTCAATCCATTTCAATCCATTTCAATCCCAAACGGGAGGCCGGAAAAGGCTGATTCCTGCTGTGAGCAGTAGACTAACAAACGCGAAAAGGTCAGGTGCAAAGGCCCCAGGCAACCAGAGACACAAAACCGGTAGGCGCCGATTTAAGCGCGCGCCCCGCCATTGGCCTGGCCAACCAGAGGAGCCAGGTTGGCCAGGCCAATGGCGGGGCGCGCGCTTAAATCGGCGCCTACGTTTCCCTGTTGTCTAGGCGAAGCCGTGAGCGAGCGCAACCAGCAGGATTAAAGCGACCAGAATCAGGCCGATCCAGAGAGCGGATTGGAACATATCATTGCCCTGAGAGATAGGGGGAAGCTCCTCCGGGCGCGCTAAAAGCGTCCTGTTCTCTTCCAGATCGACTTCCATGGGCGCCAGAGACTGGAACGCCTGCGCGACGCTCTCCTGCACGCTTTGCGCGGCAAAACCAGGGGCCGAGGGCCGATCAGCGGCAACGGGAGCTCTGGACGCCGGGGCAGCCCGCTCTTCGGCGCTGGAAACCAGCGTGCTGCTCACCGAACGCATGGCGAGCAAATCCTGGCGCAGTTCAGAGGGACGCTGGTAACGCTGGCTGGAAACCGGGCGTAAGCCCTTTGAAAGAATGGCATCGAACTGGGCCGAAACGTTGGGGTTGATACGCTGCGCCTGCGGAATACTGCCGCTTACACCTGCCGGCGCGCTTCCAGTGACCGCGTGATAGGCCGTTGCCAGCAGGGAATAGAGATCGGTGCGCACATCGATCAGGCCGCGCACAAACTCCGGGGCGGTATAAGGTGTGAGGCGTGTGCGGTCAATGCCGGAGACAAACTGGGTCGCGCCCCCGGCCAGGATAACAGAAAATGTAGAGAGCATATACTGCGAGCCGGGCCGACTGATAACGATATGCTCAGGGCGAATCAGGCCATGCACCAGCGGCGGAGACTGCTGCGCCAGCAGTTCCAGCACCTCTGTCATCTGGAGACAGCACTCGATGACATCCTGCTCCGGCAAGGCATGACCGGTGCGGCGCATGCGCGCCAGTAAGGATTCGCCATCAACCGCCTCAAAAACGAAGAAGTTTCTTCCCTGGTGGCTAAAGGCATCCCAGAGCGTGGGAATATGTGGGTGGCGTCCAACAGAGGTTAAAGCTATTGTCGCCGTGCGCAATGTTGTCTGCGTCACCAGGGAATTTCCTGGCAGCACCACCTCACAAATCATCACCTGCGAGCCGCCGCGCCCGGCATCCTGGGCAACCCAGACCGCCTCATAGACGCCAGATAACCAGTCCTGGCGCTCTACCTGTTCTTGCAGGCGATAGCGACCTCCCCGAAGGAGCGTTCCAGGCGCGAGCGGACGCACATCTCCTGTGACACCTGCCCCTGTGGAAGCGGGCGTCGGGCGGCGTGTCTCTGAGGCAGGCAGTTGCTGCGGCTGTCTCGCCTGCTGCGTCTGGAAGGCATCACCGGCCAGAGGGTCCGTCACCAGGCGGCTGGCGCGCAGGGGAGACTGCGGACGCGACCTATCCGGCGGCATGGTCTCGGCAGGAGCAAACGAACCCGAAGTACCTGGCCCCGAACGCATAGAAGGCGGCGTCGATGGGCGAGAAGGAACGCCTCTCGCCGGGAAAGGTTCGACAGTCGCTGCAGACGAGCTATTCTGGGGTGAGGGGGTTGGTGGCATGCTCGCCGTACTTCTGCTTCCCGGCCTGCTGACCTCAGGATTCTCAAATGCCGACCTTGTCGGGGAAGAAACAGGAGGACGCGCAGTCTCAGGCATCGAGGGGGCCGGTGCTGGATTCGGCATCGCAGATGAAAAATTCGCGGGACGAGGCGTGACTGGAACCGAGGGCCGAGATGAGGGAGTCGGCGGTACATTCGTCGTCGGCACGGGGCCGCGCGCGGCATATGAAGCTCTCCCCTGCTGGCGTATGGGAGTTTGCGGGCCAGACTGCGATGTACTACCACCCTGGGGCGCATTTGCTCCATTCTGATAGGGATTGGACGGACCTGACGGCGTCGCTTGATACGGATTGGACGGACCTGGCGCCCCCTGATATGGGCCTGACGGACTTTTTGGAAGTGGAGTGGAGGTGCGATTCAGCGGGCCTGATTTGCCAGGCATGCGTATTACCAGACCACAACGTGTGCAAGGACTCTTGCTTGCATCCCACTCATTACCACAACGCGGACAAATCATGAATTATCCCCTCTCTGCTCAAATAAACCAGTGCGTTTCGAAGTTGTTTTCTCTCCTCCATCAGGTACAATACATTGTCCTCTTCGCTTGACTGGAAGCAGACATCAAAAAAATCCCCACCGAGGGTCATTGTTTCTCTCAGGACAATGCACTGGTCTCTTACAAGAGCATGCTCTCTTTGCGAGTATAGATGAGGATATACCCATCTGTCAATGCTTGCTACCCATTTTTGCTATACGCACGCCATCAAGTTCCCTGCCCTTGATGCATTTACCGCTTCAGATTGCGTCCCACTGGCGCCAGGGCATTCAGAAATTCCTCAAGGGCTTTTGCCAGTTCATACAACTGGGTAGCCTCAACGACAGAAACTTCGTGGCTCGCGTGCGCTACCTGATAGAGCAACTGCACAGCCGGGTGTTTTGTTGGCGTTGCCGCGCTCTCGCTGGCAGAGGAGCCAAACAACGAGGCGCGCATAGCATCGACGCTGGCATTGACCTCATCCAGCCGGGCAACATCGATAAAACTGGCCGGTCTTGGCTGGCCGCCCTGGCCCGCCTGCCCGCTCTGCCCTTTGCCCCCTTTCCCGGCCTGGCTCGCCTCCCACTGCCGCCTCGCCTGCTTGCCAGCCGAACAGAAACAAAATTGCGGGTTGGCCGAGTCTGAGTTCTGCAGCCCGGTATCATCACAGATCACGCAAATCGGCATCGCCTTCTCCTCCTCCCTCGAACGTGTCATGCTGAGCGCGAGCGAAGCATCTGAGCGAGCCAATAGCGTGCAGGTGGGCCTACAGATGCTTCGCTCGCGCTCAGCATGACACGTCTGGGCCAATTTTCAACAGGATATCTATTAACACCAGAAGCCTTTGCAACGGTCAACGCCTCCGGCCTCCGTCTGGGCCAATTTTCAACAGGTTATCTATCAACACGGGTTTGACTGATACTATATCATATCAGGGAACCATTTGCGCGACGGTCAAAAATAGACAGCAATGCCTGTGTACGTTCCTGCCTCGGCTCAAGAGAGGCACTGCTTGCCGCTCAGATAATCTTTGAGCATGGACTCACAATCAAAGGCCATATGCCCGAATACCTCGTCCGGCGCGTACCAGCCCGGTTCGCCTTCGCCAGAACCATGCAGCGTCCCATTAACAATCGAACCCCGGTAAGCAATGGAGACGGCACGCAGGCGAGGGTCGCGCTTGAGCGCGGAATAGACGCCCACAAGTCCCTCGATAGTCACCATATAGCCCGTCTCCTCCCGCGCCTCACGCAAAACGCACTGCTCCACCGTCTCACGATAGCGTACAATACCACCGGGAATGGTATAACCCAGGCCATCGGCGCGGTCAATCAACAGAAATTTGCCATCCTGCTCAATAATGACACACGCGCTGAGAATCGGCGAAATCTGCCCTAACGTCAACAGGGCAATGAGGCGAAAAATGATACCTGCCATCCGCCCTTTCAGTTTCTCTTTCACAGATCCAACTATCTCCTACTCCGTGCAATTCGCTCACAAGAAGCATCCCTTTGCCATCTCAACCAGTATAGGGGAAATGGGAGTATCTGGCAAGATTTTAAGAACACGCATCAACCTCTCACCAGCGTAAAAACAAAGTTCATCACGAATAGCATCATATGTCGTTATACAAGCCATCAAAATGTATCATCATAAACATATCTTTTTATATCAAAGATTTTGTAGATATGTTGCAAATCCCAATACAATATGTTATACTCATTTTTAGCGTATGGCAGGCATACGTTTCAACAATTGCTCTATATAAAGGGGAGGAAGTCCGATGAAAAAGTTCGTATTCGGGGGCGCTTTACTGGTCTCCGTATTTGCGTTACTCGTAGTGTTCATGCCTTCGTTCGCAGCCAGCGCGCGCACAAATTCTCCTGCCTCACATGGCCCATCAGTGCTGAAACTGGAACACCAGGTTGGAAAGACAGAAACAGGCTCACCATCTTCTGTCTTCACCTTTTCGTGTGGCACTTCAGCGGTCAAAGGAAATATGGTGGTCAATGTCACAGAATCTGTTACCAATGATGCAGATTCTGGTCAGGCAGGAAATTACTGGGCCTATGATACTTTCACTCGCACCATCAAGGTGTGGAATCTTGGCTCCGATAGTTACTGTGCAGTTGTCCAGTATAAGGGAACGTTTGCCGCTGTAGCCGGGCAGAAAAGCCCCGGCAGTGTTGGTGGCAACGGTGGTACTCTCTCTGGTGAGGAAGGCGGTCCATTCAAGGGTGGCTACATGGCAACAATTACCGGGCCGCTGGATGTCAGCGATCCAACCAACTGGCCACTGACGGGGAAGATCAATCAAGGCAATCCTGTCAACTACGGGTGCGTCATCAATCCTGATGGTAGCGACAACGGCTGCCCGGGCGCTATTGACTGGACGACCAAATACTTTGATACAACCTCTGCAAGCTTCTCATTCAACGAAAACCCCTGGGGCTGGATCTATCACGGATATGACCAGCCGCCCGCTCCTGACGCTGGCAAGTCCGATGGGGTCTGGGTCAATGCCAGCACCGGCAACTCAGGCGACATCCTCGATGTAGACTGATCAGCTGCCATCAGGCAACCAGGACAAAGGGCAAAGCCAGAAATTCTGTCGCCTTGCCCTTTGGACTGTCTACAGCCTTCTCAGGCTCCATTATTATAATGTTGCCCAAGCCACCCCACAATCTCGTCAACGATCTCAGCAAGTGGGCGCTCAGTATCTATGGTAAGATACAGGCCGCTGATGGGATAGCTGGCGGTGGCGCGCATCTGTGGAAGAATTGCCTGTAATGCTTGCCAGTCGGTCTGGTGATGGGATGGCAGATGCAGGGCCTTGCGCGCATCGATACGCCGCTGCCAGGCTTGCAGGTTTGAGCAGCGGCATTCGATGATGGCAAGCGTGGCCCCCGTCTCGTCGGCGATAGAGCGCGCCTTTTCGTAGCTCACAGGGAAATTTAACGGGCTATCGCAGATGACATTCAGGCCCTGCAAAAGCTGGCGGCGCGCAATGCTGAACATCGTTGCGTAGGCCAGAGAACCTGATTCTGGCATCTGCGCCTCCAGGATGTCCTTGATATCGTCTTTGTCGATGAGCGGCCAGCCAAGCTGGCGGCTGAGGGCGCGCCCGACCGTGCTTTTACCGCAGCCGGGCAGCCCCTTCAAGGCGATGAACCACATGTGGCAACTCTTTCAAGCAAACCAGTAGTATAATATCACCCGGATCCTTCGCTCCACTCAGGATGACATGGGAAACGATGAACCCCATATAGCAACCTCTCAGGCGTACCAGTCGGCGCGGGTGAGCGGCAGCCCGCTTTTGCCTGCAACTGGCTTCACCAGCAGTGTCTGGTAGATGTTGTTGCTGCCCGTCTGGAACGAGTAGATGGACGCGGCCATATACAGCCGCCAGATGCGATAGACCACCTCACTGGTGAGACGGCGCGCCTCCTCTGCCCGCGCTTCCAGCCGGTGTACCCAGTGGCGCAGCGTCAGCGCGTAGTGTTCGCGCAGGCTCTCGACATCGCGCACTTCGAAGCCGCTCGTCTCGGCCACGCGCAGCGTTGTGCTGATCGGCACCAGTTCGCCATCGGGAAAGACGTAGGTACTGACAAAGCTCGGCCCCTGCTGCCCCTGCAAGGTGCTGCCGCTGGCGATGCCGTGATTGAGGAACGCGCCGCCGGGCCGCAGTAAGCCCCACGCCTGCTTGAAGTAGGTGGGCAGCAGCGCCTCACCTACATGCTCGAACATGCCCACACTCACGATTTTATCAAATGTGTGTTCCGCGTTCACATCGCGATAATCGCGTACCTCCACGCGGCAGCGATCGCTCAATCCCGCCTCGGCGATGCGCTGCTGCGCCAGTTCGGCCTGTGGCTGGCTCAATGTGATGCCATAGGCTTCAACGCCGTAGTGCTGCGCCGCGTAGATGACCAGACCGCCCCAGCCGCAGCCAATATCCAGCAAACGTTCCCCTGGCTGCAAACGCAGCTTGCGGCAAATATAGTCCAGTTTGCGCTCCTGGGCTGTATCAATATCGTCGTCGGGCGTGGCAAAGTAGGCGCAGGAATAGACCATGCGCCGGTCGAGCCAGAGCGCGTAAAAATCGTTGGAGCGATCATAGTGATAGGTAACGGCCTGCCGGTCGCGTTCCTTCGAGTGGCGAGCGCCGCGCAGCTTTGCAGCCGCATCGTCAGGACGCTGCTGAGCTACCTTTGGCAAACTCAAGAGCCGTTTGC
>Ga0209062_1006221_pt1 | contig 11046 bp, 12 predicted proteins | sample Coa_R2_2_FD_187158 | JGI IMG/M metagenome (GOLD analysis project Ga0209062, IMG submission 187158) | Surface soil microbial communities from Centralia Pennsylvania, which are recovering from an underground coalmine fire - Coalmine... | ecosystem: Environmental > Terrestrial > Soil > Unclassified...
GATATGCAGGAGCTCAAGGCCAATCCGAACCGGCCTGCCATTGGCACGGTCCTGGAGGCCAAGCTTGACCGGGGCCGCGGGCCAGTAGCCACGATTCTGGTGCGGAACGGGACGCTGCGCACGGGAGATTACTTCCTTTGCGGCACCCTGTTTGGCAAAGTTCGCGCCATGTTTGATGATCGCGGCAACCAGGTGAAGGAGGCCGAACCCGCCATGCCGGTTGAGGTCATTGGCTTCGAGAGCTTGCCTGAGGTGGGTGACACGTTTCAGGTTGCGTCTGATCCCTCCAAGGCGAAGCAGATCATGCTTTATCGCGAAAGCAAGGCACGCGAGGCGGCGATGGCGAAAGGCGCGCGCGTGGCGAGCCTGGACACCTTGCACCAGCAACTCAAGGAGGGTGAGATCAAGGATTTGAATCTCATCATCAAGGCCGACGTGGGTGGCACTGCCGAGGTCCTTTCCGATACCCTCCAGCGGCTTTCTAACGATAAAGTTCGCGTGCGTGTGCTGCATGCCGGGGTGGGCGCGATTACCGAGAGCGATGTTCTGCTCGCTTCCGCCTCCGATGCGATCATCATTGGCTTTAACGTACGCCCGGAGCGCAGTGCACAAGCGACGGCCGAGCAGCAGAAGGTCGATATTCGCCTGCACACGATCATTTATGAGCTGATCGATGAGGTGAAGATGGCCATGACCGGTCTGCTGGAGCCGGTTTTCAAGGAGACGGTCCAAGGCCACGCCGAAGTGCGGCAGACGTTCCGCATCAGCAAGGTGGGCACTGTGGCAGGATGCTATGTAGAGGATGGTTTCATACGCCGCGACAGTCAGGTGCGTGTATTACGGAATGGGGATGTGATCCATACTGGCCGCATTGAGACTCTGAAGCGCTTTAAGAACGATGCAAGCGAGGTGAAGAGCGGTCTGGAGTGCGGTATCTCAATCGCCAATTTCAACGATATTCAGGTTGGCGACCGCATTGAAGCCTTTGTGATGGAGCGCGTCGCGCCGGAAGTACCGGTTGCATAGTCACCGGCTTGCTTGGTAATTCTGATACATGCCCGCAATTGGGGTTCTTACACTGGAAATCCACGTTGAATATTCGCACTCCTTGAAAGACAAGCGGCATGTCGTGAAGAGTTTGAAGGACCGTTTGCGCGAGCGCTTCAACGTGGCGGTAGCGGAAATCGATGGGCTCGATTCCTGGCAAAACGCGGTCGTTGCTGCCGTTACAGTCTCGAACGACCGCGTGCGAGCCGAACAGATTTTACAAGCTGTTGAGGCTCACGCCGCCAATTTGCTTGGCGGCGCACTTACCAACTCGAGCCTCGAATGGATCTAGCCACTTATAGCCTAGGGACGGCCTGGCGACGAACCTCTACCACCGGATTCCGAAGCTCAGAGGCACAATTCGGGTGTTTGTGACGGAAGTGAAGCCGTCATAATAGCGGGCCTCCACGTAGAACTTGAATCGCGTATTAGGTAGAGGAATGTTAAAGCCGCCACCAACATCCCAAACGCCGGCATTATTCGTGACCGAGCCAAGCACCTGATTAGCAGGTACTAGGGCTGGGCCGAAGTAACCCCACCAGGGATCGAAGACAAATGTAGTGGCGACAACCGGCTGTGTAAATTCAACGGTTCGCCGCAACCAACCGCCTCCGGCGAGCAGATAGAAGCTCCCGCGCCCCAGTGGGAAGGAGAACTTCGGATCGGCCGTTAAGGTGTAGATTCTCGCGTTGCCGTTCGGCATATTCAACCGAGATAAAGCAGTATTTGTGATTCCCATGCCGTCGAACATGAAGGTGCCGACAACACCGATATGTTGATTGAAGTTATAGCCGGCGGATCCTCCAATGTTCCAACCATTAGTAAGATCATTCGCAAGTCTGCCAGTTATGGATGTATAACCTGCACCTATATTGGCAGTAAAACCTTGCTGCTCCTGGCAAAATGCCGAGGGTGACAGAGAGATCGCAATAACTGCTCCCCAGATAAGAGTACGTAGGCGAAACCCAGACATTGCTAACCTCCGTTTTTACTGACGAACGAGATCGCATTTAGTTGCAAGAAGATTGCCGGAACACGCAAAGTTGCTTGCCTGACATTCTGCTAGGATAAATGCGAATGCGCCGCATTAGTGCTCTTGTGCTGCTGAGCGCCATGGCTTTTTGGATGTCTACTCCGCTGCTGGCGAGCGGCAGCGGGGAGGATTTGCCTGCTTGCTGCCGGGCAAATGGCAAGCACAAATGTATGATGATGCGGTCTGGAGCCGGCGCAGAGGCCGATGCTCCAAGCATCGCTGAGAAGTGTCCTTTTCTGCCCTGCATCGCGATCCGGGCGATTCATGGGCCGGCTGCCGCGGCGGCGCATGCTGGGCTTAGCACATTTGCTTTTCTAACAGATCAGCCCGCGGCTCAGCCGCAGGAAGAAGTTCTTCTGCGAATCTCCTTCGCGCGCACCAGACAGAAGCGCGGACCTCCTGCTTTCCTCTTCCTCTCGTAACAGCTTTGTTTGCTCCGTCTCTGCCGGTGTGCGGCCGCTCTGAGCCCTAGTGTGCCGGCGCTTGTGATTGTGGTGTGTTTTGAGGAGGAAAGCATGGAGTGTTTTAGGTGGAAAGGTAAGTTTCTTGTTGCTCTATTCATAGGTGGATGGGGTGCCGCCTCTGCAAAGGCGCAAGGCTTGGCCGCAGTGCAAGGGGTTGTGCATGATCCGCAACACCGGCCAGTAGCAGAGGCACGCGTTACGATCGCGGATGCTGAGAGGCATGAAGTGAGATCGCTCCGATCTGATGCGTACGGTAGGTTTCAGGCGAACAACTTGCCTCCGGGCGAATACGTCATTACTGTTTCTGCGCAGGGCTTTGCGGCCACGCAAAAGCAGGTTCGACTAACATCGAACAAAAGTCCGGTTCTGCATTTCGAGTTGCCATTGGAGATGGTGAGCTCAGCGGTCGTGGTTTCGGGGGCTGCAGGTAACCTGAGCACGGAAGCATCCACGGTTCAGACGCAGATTTCAGAGCAGGAGATTCAGCATACTCCTGGCGCTGATCTGACTAACAGTCTTGCCATGATCACGGATTTTGCGCCGGGCGCCTACATGGTGCACGATATGTTGCATCTGCGCGGCGGGCACCAAGTAAATTGGTATCTTGACGGCATTCCTCTGATCAACACGAGTATCGCTGCTAATGTCGCACCGGTCATCAATCCGAAGAATGTGTCCGAGCTTCAGATTCAACGAGGCGGCTATTCAAGCGACTACGGAGACCGGACCTACGGCCTTTTGAATGTGATTACGCCGTCGGGGTTTGATCGTGATCACGAAGCAGAGCTGGTGGTTACGGGCGGCAGCTTTTATTCCACGGACGATCAATTCGATATCGGCGGCCATACCGAGAGATTCGCCTATTATGCGAGCCTTGACGGGACGAGGTCGGATTTAGGCTTGGCAACACCGATTCCACAGGTAATTCACGACGGCGATCATGGAATTGGTGGTTTTACCTCGTTGCTTTATAACGCCACGCCTAAAGATCAACTGAGGTTGATTCTTGGACTGCGAGGAGATCATTATCAAATCCCCAACACGCAGGATCAACAGGAGTCTGGAATCGAGGACAACGAGATCGAGCGAGACGACTTAGTCGGGTTGAGCTGGATTCATTCGTTCTCACAAGACGCATTGCTCACCGTGACGCCCTATTTTCATTTCAATCGAGCTCAATATGTGGGAGGTCCGAATGATACTCCCTATGTCCTAAATGACGATACTCGCTCGAGTTATGTGGGCATACGATCTGTCCTGGAGGTGCAGAGCAAGGCGCATGCGGCTTCTGTAGGATTTGAAAGCTGGGCGCAGCACAGCAATGCCTTTTTCGGGCTAAGCCTGAATCCTGGCTCAACAGAGCTCAATCAGAGGCAGGTTCAATGGGCGGAACTGGAGGATGTTTTTGCAGAGGATCAGTACAAGCCGAACTCCTGGCTGACGCTAAACTTCGGTCTGCGCGTGAGCCACTATAGCGGGCTGATCGACGAGCATGCGATCGATCCGAGATTGGGAGCGGCGATTCGGATTCCGCGTTTGAACTGGTTGGTTCGCGGCTATTACGCGTATTATTATCAGCCGCCGCCGCTTGATAGCCTGGCTGGGCCTTCGCTGCAATTTGCGATGGAACAGGGCTATGGTTTTATTCCTTTGCGGGGTGAGCATGACATACAGCGGGATCTCGGTCTGACGATACCGGTCCGAGGATGGAGCCTGGATGTGGATCACTTCCACACTAGTGCAACAAACTTTCTGGATCATGACGTAATCGGAAATTCAGGCATCTTTATTCCTCTTACCGATCTCGGTGCGATTGTGAGAGGCACGGAAGTGACGCTGCGTTCGCCACGGCTATTTCACCGGGCTGATCTGCGGATTGCTTATGCAAATCAGATCGCGCAGGGAGTTGGTCCGATTACTGGCGGGCTTCTTGAGGATGCGCCCGAAGGAATCTTTTTCCTCGATCATGATCAGCGCAATACTGTATCCGCCGTGGTGTCGCTGAATCTACCGAGTCGTATGTGGGTTGTACCGGTGTATGCATTCGGTTCGGGATTTTTAAACGGGGATGGTCCGGCACATCTTCCGCCGCATTCCACTGTCGATGTGGCTTTGGGCAAGGATGTTTTGGATAACTGGAGTGTTTCTTTGAATGTCACAAACTTAGGGAATGCGCGCTATCTGCTCGATACTAGTAATACCTTCGGTGGGACGCACTACGTAAATCCGCGAGAGATTTATGTGCAACTGCGCTATCGTCTTCATTTCTAATAGAGAAGCCGCTGAGCATGCGCTCTGACTCCTGACAATTACCGTCACAGTTTGCCATCTGTGCCCGTCAGATGTGAGGAGAACAGCATGTCTCAAACAGCATCTAAAGTGACTTTCGATCACAATGAGATTCGGCGCTGGGCTGAGGAGCGCGGCGCCAAGCCCGCCTGCGTGAAGGGCACAGGAGGGCACGGAGATATTGGGATGATCCGTTTGGATTTTCCGGGCTATTCGGGGGAAGAATCGCTACAGCCGATCAGTTGGGAAGAGTGGTTTAAGAAATTTGACGAGCGCAATCTGGCGCTGTTGTATCAAGAGACAACTGCCGACGGTCAGAAGAGTAATTTCAACAAGCTGGTGAGGAGAGAGACCGCTGAACAGGCCGAGGCATCCGGGCACAGCCAGTTGGTAGGAGAGGCGCCGGAAGCGAAAGGGGCAAAGGCCGGGAGCCGCCACGCGGAGGGGGCAGAAAGCAGCAAAGAGCAGACTGTAAAGAAGAGGGAAAAGGCTAAAGCTGCGGAAGGCTGAGAGTACGGTGAAGGCCGCTTTCCCCAGGTTTTTGGCCTTCTGAAGAGAGTTCAATGTGGGAAAGCCGTCATAAAAGTACTGGTGGAACCGGAATCGCAGAGAGCTAAGAGATTTCGCTTCCGTAATTTTGCTTGCCCGCGGACGGCAGGATCTGGTACATTGTATCCAGATTTTTCGATGCAAGCTGGTTGTATTCTCGCGAGCCCGATGACGCAAGTAGGGCGATGCTCTTACTACGTCTGCAGTTCGGGTGAACGGGCATTCATCTCGCATCAGTAACAACAGGAGATCAGTAGTGAGAGAAAAAGGTGTTGTGAAATGGTTTAACGCCGCTAAGGGCTATGGATTTATTCAACGCTCCAACGGCGATGATGTGTTCGTGCACTTTTCGGCCATTCAGATGAATGGCTATCGGACGTTAGAGGAGGGCGCGGAGGTGGAGTTCGAGGTCAAACGCGGTCCAAAGGGCTTGCAGGCTGAGAACGTCGCCCGGCAGTAGGTACAAACCAGCACCGTTAGGCCGTCAGCCGTGGCATTCGGCTGACGGCCTTTCTGTTTTTTCACTCCTGTTTGTTTGGATGTAACTCTTGTTCAAGACCCGCGAGACCTTTCTTTCTGTAAATGTCCGCCAAGCGCTGCTGTTCCGGTGATGCGGCTAACTGGCGGCGCAGGACGGGATCGGTCGTCGCTGCGTTGATATCGGCGCGCGTCGGAATCCATAGTTTTCCGTCGGCGAATTCCACCGCATTCACAAACGCGACCAGTCCGGCAATGGACATCGGCTCGCCGCCGGGATGAGAAAATCGCAAGGTTTCGGGTTCTGAGGCTGTCGCAGTCGCCACGGGTCCGATTTGGGTCGTTGCCGGGAGCGTTCCAGCCACAAATGCCCGTCCCTGTTCGTCCCGCACGATCCAGCCCATATCGACGCTTCGCACGGCTTTCCTCGATCGATTGAACAGGCGGATCTGCGAAATGCTGACTTGATTGTGATCGACACGGGCGGCGCCTCCGACTGCTTGCACCGGAGCATCGGGAAACGAGAAGGCGCCGATTTGGACGGCCGGCTCGTAGCTCAGTCTGTGGTTCCCATCCGGCAGCAGCGCCAGGCCGAGCTGTATGGGGCTGAAGTCCTGCAGTCCGAAATTCAGCTCGCGGCGCAATTCGGCCAGTTGTCCGGTGGCCAGCAAATAGCCCACATACTGGCGGTCTCTTCGCGCTTCCAGCTCATAGACCATCAAAGCGCGGTGGGAGCCGAGGGTGTCGGGTCCGTATGCGGTGAGATCGGAGAACAGCGCACAATCGAGCGAAATTTTCAGGACGGCGCTGTTCACGGTAGCGCTGAAAGGGCGGCGCAGTTGCATGTCGATATGGACCGGAAAGGAATCACCGGGTTGTGCATGCAAGCTGGGAATCGTTACCGAGCCTTTTCCCGCCGAACTCAGGCCTGGTGCTTCAAGGCGCAAGGTCAGGCCGGCAATGGGCTTGGTTCCGGTGTTGCGCAGCACGACTAGCGCGTGCAGGTCGAGAGCCATGGATGAGCCCAGCACGTGCGCTCTGGTAGGACCTAAACTGAACGAATTGACGAGGACGGGCGAATCGGCCGGGAATTCAAAATCGATCCAGCGCGCTCCATCCGCCGCCAGGTAAAAACAACTGGCGAGACCCAAAAGCGAGATAATCAGGGTTCGCCGGGTACTACTGCGCATAAACGTTCGTGATGGTTACCTCACCGGTTTGCTCGTCGATGTAGCTGGCCGCCAGGCTGGAATCGCCGGCAAGCGAAATGGTCGCAGAGGGCGGGTGCAGGATCGTCAAGCTCGCCGAGGGTGTACGTACCGCAATGCCCTCCGGCGTTGTTTCCAAGACCGTTCCGGCGAACCCAGGCCGCCTCTTGCCGGAGAATATCTGCTCGAGAGACGCCAGCAGATGGCGGTTCTGTTCCGCCGGAATGTGGGTTAGCCATCCGGCGACAAATAATGCGATCAACGCGACGGCGGCAACAGCTCTGCGCAGTAAGCGCATGCGTTTGCGTCCGACACGTTCGATGCAGCGGGCCGCCGCCAAGCCGACGGTGATGTTGCCGGTCATCTCACGCTCCAAACGTTTCCAATCCGCAACCGGTTCGCAGGCGGCCAGGAGTTCCTGCTCTGTGGCGCGCTTGAGCTCTGCTCTGGCCAGCCGAAACCGTGTCACCTCGTCCCGGCATGGCTTACAGAACCGCAAATGAATGCGGGTGCAAAGGGCTGTAAGTCCCGGCAGATCGCCGCCTGCATACAGCGCCAGTGTCTGCAGGCTGGGGTGTGCGCCAGGTTTAACGGGAGCGCCGTTCATGACTTCCTCGATTCCCAATATTTTTTGAACTTAATACGTGCATTCGCGATGTGAGAACGTACGGTTGCAATCGAGCAGTTCATCTGCAGAGCGACCTGATCGGCCGGAATCTCCTCCACATCGCGCAGCAGAAGCGCCATTCGCTCTCGCTCCGTCAGCATTGCAAGGCCATCATCGAGATGCACCTTTCGCTCGCCTCTCAACAGAAGCTGTTCCGGTGTTTGCTCACTCGTGTAGGGTTCGGGAATGTCGTTCACATTGCTGAACGAGATGCGGCGGTTGCGCCGCAAGAAATCGATTGCCGTGTTGGTGGCGATACGAGAAAGCCAGCTCGCTATCTTCTCAAGATCCTTAACTTGTGACCGGCGCTGCAGGGCTTTGATGAAGGTCTCCTGCGTAAGATCTTGCGCATCATCCACATTGCCGACCATGCGATAGATCAGCAGAAAGATCCGGCGCAGATGCTGCTGGATGAACTGCGTCTCGGCATCGGTGTCCGCGTGCAGATGTGAATCGAAGATAGGAGACCGGGGGTTGCTCACGGATTCTCTCGTGTCACTCGTCTGCCGCCATTGTACGCGTTTCGGGCTGGCACCTCCAGATTGGCCGCTGCTCTCTGTGGCCGTAAGTTCCACAAAAAAAGGACGAAATTCGCTCTAAAACCGTGCAATCTGCAGCGGCCGCTCAGGCCTTTGACGTTATCTTAAAACTATATGCGGCCGGTAGCAGTAATCGGAATCGGCAAAACTCGCTTTGGCGCTTTTCCAGAGCGCAGTTTGCGATCCCTGGCCGTGGAAGCGATTCACCAGGCGCTGGCGGATGCCGGCGTGGACGCGCCCGCGATCGAGGCCTTCTATTTGGGGAATTTTGCCGGCCCGGCTTTTGTGGGCCAGAATCATCTGGCGCCTTATATTGGAACGGCGGCAGGTTTTGAGCGCATCCCTTGCACCCGTATAGAGAACGCGTGTGCCTCGGGAGGGTCAGCATTTTTTCATGCCTGGCAGAGCGTGGCCTCGGGTATGTACGATGTGGTGGCGGTGGCTGGAGTGGAAAAGATGACTTCGCAAACGACGCCGCGCGTCACGGAAATTCTGGCAGAGGCGGGCGACATGTCGAGTGAAGGTCGTGCCGGCGCCACGTTTCCTGCGCTGTTTGCGATGATTGCTCGCCGGCACATGCATGAATATGGCACGACACGCGAGCACTTGGCCGCCGTAGCTGTGAAGAATCATGCGAATGGAGCGAAGAATCCCTACGCCCATATGCAGAAGGTGATTACCATCGAGCAGGCCCTTGCGGGCAAGCCGGTTGCAGAGCCACTGACCGTCTATGATTGTTCACTCATCAGCGACGGGGCTGCTGCGGTGATTCTCGCTCCGCTAGCCCGTGCCCGTGCTTTTACTTCCCGCTTTGTGCGCATTCTCGCCGTGGCACAGACGTCTGATCACCTGGCGCTCGAATCGAAAAAAGACATCACGTGTTTCCCGGCTGTGCGGGCGGCAGGCGCCAAGGCCTACCAAGCGGCCGGAGTGGGGCCGGAAGATATCGATGTGGCCGAGCTGCACGATTGCTTCACGATTGCGGAGATCATTGCGAGCGAAGATCTCGGATTTGTGGAAAAAGGACAGGGAGGGCCGTTTGCGGCGGCGGGCTGCTCGGCGATTCGCGGTAAGTTGCCGATTAACACGAGCGGTGGTTTGAAAGCAAAAGGGCATCCGGTAGGCGCGACCGGCGTCGGCCAGATTTGCGATATTGTGACGCAATTGCGGGGTGAAGCCGGGGAGCGGCAGGTAGAGCGACATCGACACGGGCTGGTGCAAAACCTCGGCGGTTCAGGTGCTACGTGTGTGGTGGCCATACTGGAGGCGGCATGATGAGCGATCTAAGGCCCGAGCAGGAGCAAGAGGAAAGCTCCTCAAAGGCAAAATCTCCGTTTCAGCATCCCGCGGGCATTGTGTATACAGAAACCGTGGTCTTTGCTCCGCCTCAACAGTATGTTTCTGAGGCGCCTTACCAGATCGCCATTCTCGATCTCGAGGACGGCACGCGAACTACCGCGCGGATTCTTGCAGAATGCCCGGCAGAGCGGGTACAAATCGGCGATTGTGCGATTTACGCAGAAGAACGGGATGGGGTGCTGTATTACCGGCGTAAGTTGAATGTAAACGTTTAAATTACTCGGGAAAATACTTACGGCTTTTTCCTTGCTGTTGCCGATATAAATTTTTAAGAGCAAATGAGCTTTTTTATTGGACTGTGGGCCGATTCCGCGCTACAATTCAGACACCCGAGGTAACGCCGATGTTAAATAATGTGGCGTCCATTCAGAAGTATTTCGAACGTAAATATTACACTTTGACTCGAAATACTTCTGCAATTCAAGCCGTGACCGAGATGGACGGCAATTTCCGCTTGGGCACGATCCTACAGCTTCCCGAGGGGGCCGAAGTTCGCGTATGTGGCGAGGGATTCAATGAGCGAACGGTAAAGGTCTGCTGGGAAGGCGGTTTCTATTACATCTTTACCGATGACCTTAGACACGACCTGGAGGTCAAAGGTGAAGCCTCCGAACGCACAGACGATGTCGCCTGGGCCTACGCTAGTGCAGGAAGCCGATAGTAACGCTCCTCGATAGCCGAAACCGGATCTGGACCTAACTTTACCCCTGAGTAACGTTACAATCGGGATACATGCAATTGCCCGATTGAGGCTGATACATTGAGCGAATTCTGTGTAGCGGAGCCACCTTTTAAGCCAGAACCAGCGACCTCAAGCAGCGGATCTGTTAACGGCCCCGAAAACGGGCACCCAACCACTGTCTCTTCACAAAGGCCGTTTCTGCGGCGTCTGATATGGATCGCTCTATCTCTGCTGCTTGGCTTGCTGCTAGGGGGCGCAATTGCGCCGTTTGTGAATGCCTCTGAATTTAGCGAACCGATTCGGCGTGCGCTTGAGGCTTGGCTCGGTCGCCGTGTTGCCTTTCAGGCGGTGCACTTCACGCTTTTTTCCGGCCCCGGATTTACGCTAGAAAACGTGCTGATCTATGAGGATCCGCGCTACGGGGTGGAACCGTTTGCCTACGTTCCGAGTTTAGACGCGCGCGTCCGATGGGATAAGCTGCTCACCGGAAAAATTCGCTTTTCCAGTTTGCGGCTGGAGGAGCCCTCCTTGAATTTTGTCAGGCAGACAGACGGAACCTGGAATGTCGTTGATCTGTTGCGCCGCCTGGAGGCTGCGAACCTGCCAACGCTGAACCTGTTTCCCGCCTTCGAAGTTTCGGACGGCCGCATTGATTTCCGCCTGGGGACGCGAAAGACAACCTTCTACATGGAGGATTCGGATCTGAGCATTTTCCCAGACCGTTCGGGCGAT
>Ga0209062_1006223_pt1 | contig 11044 bp, 11 predicted proteins | sample Coa_R2_2_FD_187158 | JGI IMG/M metagenome (GOLD analysis project Ga0209062, IMG submission 187158) | Surface soil microbial communities from Centralia Pennsylvania, which are recovering from an underground coalmine fire - Coalmine... | ecosystem: Environmental > Terrestrial > Soil > Unclassified...
ACTGGGCCTGGCGCCAGCGCGGCCCCGCGCCCCGGGAGCGGGCCGACGCGCAGGTGAGTGCGCGCATCCGGGCCATCCATCAGCAGAGTCGCGGGACCTATGGGGCCCCGCGCATCCAGGCTGAGCTGGCCGCGACGGGGACGGGCGGCGGGCGCAAGCGGGTGGCACGGCTGATGCGCCAGGCCGGGCTGGTCGGGCGCCAGCGCCGGCGCGCCTTCACGACCACCCGCCGCGACGCGACGGCGGAAGCGGCGCCCGACCTGGTCCAGCGGGCCTTCACCGCCCCTGTCCCGGATCGCCTGTGGGTGGCCGACCTTACCCAGGTGCCGACCGCTGCAGGCCTCCTCTATCTAGCGGTCATCCTCGACGTGTTCAGCCGGCGCGTGGTCGGCTGGTCCATGGCCGACCACATGCGCACCGAGATCGTGCTCAACGCTCTGGAGATGGCGCTCATCCAACGTCGCCCGCCGGCTGGCCTCATCCACCACTCCGACCACGGCAGCCAGTACACGGCCGCAGCCTTCGCGACCCGCTGTCACGCCGCGCAGATCCGCCAGTCGATGGGCTCGGTCGGCGACTGCTACGACAACGCCCTGGCCGAGAGCTTCTTCGCCACCCTGGACGGCGACCTCTTATCCAACCAGCCCTTCCGTTCGCAGGCCCAGGCGCGTAGCGCTATCTTCGCGTACATCGAGGGCTTCTACAATCGACAGCGGCGCCATTCGGCCCTCGCCTACCTCTCGCCCCAGGCCTTTGAGAGGAGGTACACTCAACAACAGCGCATCGCCTAGCGTTTCCCCGTCCGCGAAAGCGGGGCAACTCCAGGCACGGCGAGCCGGGGCTGACGGATGCACCGACCAGCCAGCACTGGTTGAGCGCGTCTGCGCCGTCTATGGCTGTCCCGACCAACCGCATGTGGTTTCTCCGCCTACAGCTACAAAGTAAGCAGCTTGATTGTGCAGTAAGAAATAACGCCCCGATGAATGGCGTTCTCACCCATGTGCACCCCACCGGTGGGACCGGACGTCAATCTTGTGCGGGTTCTTATAGACATGGGAGGTCTCGAATGAACACAACGGAACTGGGTGAGCGAGGCAGCCACTCCGAGGGAGCACGACAGAGGGAGCAGGACAGGATGAAAGCGATGCGCATGCATGGGCGCGGTGGGCCCGACCATCTCGTCTATGACGCGGTGCCCAAGCCCCATCCCGGCCCCGGAGAAGTCCTGGTGCGCGTCGCGGCGACGGGCATCATCGTGACGGAGTTGACGTGGGATGAAACCTACCAGACCGCGGCGGGCGCGCCCCGACCCGTGCCGATTCCCGGCCGTGATCTCTGCGGCGTCGTGGCCGAGGTGGGCGCTGACGTCACCGATGTCGCCGTCGGTGACGCCGTCTATGCCATGCTCGGCTACGGGCGCGACGGGGCGGAGGCCGAATACGCGCTTGCGTGGCCGCGCGAGCTCGCCCCCAAGCCGCGCACGCTCGATGACGTGCAGGCGGCGGCGGTGCCGCTCTCGGCGCTGACGGCCTGGCAGGCGCTCTTCAGCCACGCGCAGGTGTCGCAGGGACAACGGGTGCTGATCCACGGCGCGTCGGGAGGCGTGGGGACCTATGCGGTGCAATTCGCCCACGGGGCCGGGGCGCAGGTGCTGGCGACGGCCTCCGCGCGCCACACCGACTTCCTGCGCGAGCTGGGAGCCGATGTGATCATCGACTATGCGACCACCCGCTTCGAGGACGTGGCGCAGGACCTGGATGTCGTCTTCGATTTGGTGGGCGGCGACACCCTGAGACGCTCGTGGCCGGTGGTGCGAGAGGGCGGTGTCCTGGTCTCCGTCGTCAGCCCACCACCGACGGAACAGGCGCTGCGACCAGGGGTGCGCTTCGTCTGGTTCATTGTCGAACCGAGCGGCGAGCAATTGCGCCAGATCGGGGGCTTGCTCGATGCGGGACGGGTGCGGCCGATTGTCGATCGGGTGTTTCCGCTGGCTGAGGCGCGTCGGGCCTACGAGGCCGGACTACACGGACATCCGCGGGGCAAGATCGTGCTCACGATCCGCTAAGCGCTTGGAGCGTGTCTGGCCATGGGCTGACGGGGCGGCGGCGATGGCTCGCCGGCGAAGCAGGAGGCGGATGGCCGCCAGCGCCATGAGGGGCTCGCTGGTCTGGGCCGTGCGCTCGTCGTCCGTGGCCAGCCGCCGGTTCGAGTGTGCCAAGCGGAGCACCGTTCGACGCCCCATCTTCTCGCTTGGATGTTGAAACCGCGGGGGCCGGGAGCCCGCTCCACGACGGCGCCATCGGCCCTGCCCTCAGGCCAGCATGGCTCCGTTGCCCAAAGCGGCCTCGACGTGCCGGATGCACCACTGACGCACGCTTCAGTCCATGCTTCGGCGCATGATGCCTCGCGCTTGCCCGCTCGTGGAGAGGCAGAGGCAGACGCGGTCCGCCCCTCATACGCTGCCCCCCGTCCCGCGTCGGGCCAACCAGAGCAACGCGGCCAGTGCGAGCAGGAGCAGGAGCGCAATCAGGGTTGCCAGGCGGCCAGACAGCCCATGAACGCCAGTCCCGCCCCCACGCCGCCGATCACGGCGCCTGCGAGAAAGCAGGCAGAGCCAGACCGACTTCGATGAGGGCCAGGCCCAGGAGCAGCAGGACCGCCCCGGCCAGCCGTGCCCTCCGACCGGTGAGGCCGTGCAGGAGCAACTGGGAGACGGCCGCCGTGCCATAGAGCACGCAGACCAGCCCTCCCGCCAGGGCCAGATTGGGGTGGTGATGATGACGGCGGGAAACCGCTGGGCTCCCGCCAGAGGACGTAGAGCGGGGTCGGCCCGGTCGTGCCCCGCATCCCAGCGGCGAACACCCGGCCAGCATCAGGTAAGCCAGGGGGTGGGGGACGGGATGGTGGCGCTGCGTCACCCGCCTAGTCCTCTGTTACTCCTCAAGTGATGGGTAGAGATGGCTGAGCTTGATGCGCGGGTCGGCCGTGGTGAAGCGCCAGCGGACGGCGGTGGCGGTGCGGTCGCGCTCCTCTTGCCAGGCCGCCACCTCGGTGCGCATGGTCTCCTCATCCGGCACCCGCCGATCCAGACACTGGCGGCTCAGGGCGCTGAGTTCGATCTCGGCGCTGTTGGGCCAACTACCGTGTTTGGGCGTGTGGTGGATCTCCCGCTTGTCCAGCAGCCGCTTGGCCTCGGCCGGCGCGAAGGCCTCGTACAGGGCGGCCGGGGTGTGCGTGTTGAGGTTGTCCAGGACCAGGACGATGCGCTCGGCCTGCGGCTAGCGCACATCGACGAGGTCCTGGATCTGGTGGGCCCAGTCGAGCCTGGTGCGCCGCGTGGTGAGGGCGGTCCGGCGCGTGCCCGCTAGGGGCTCACAGAACAGGAAGATGTTGACCACCCCGCCGCGCTCATACTCGTAGTCGTAGCGCCGCGGGTGCCCGGGCCGAGGCAGCAGCGGCGCCCGGGTCACGCGCAGGAGCTGCTTGGCGGCCTCATCCATGCACACGTGCGGCCGGCGCGGGTCGTAAGGCCGGGTGTAGACGTCGAGCACATCCTCCATGTGCCAGACGAAGTCGGCGTTGGCCCGCGGGGGGATGCACCATTGCTTCTCCAGCCAGGGCTTGAGTTTGTTTTTTTGAGCGCGCGCCGCACCGTCTGATATGCCACGTCCGGGACGATCTCCAGCTCGACGAGTTCGGCGGCCAGCAGGCGCAGGCTCCAACGGGCGTATCCGGTCGGCGGGGCGCTGCAGGCCAGGGCGATCAGATGGGCCTCGTGCTCCCGGTCACCTTGCGCCCGTACACCCGCGTCGGAGCGCGGCGGTGGAGGGCCGCCTGCAGGCCCTGCTGGACATACTGCTTGCGCCCGCGGCTCACGGTCGGCCGGCTCACCTCGACCGCCGCGGCGATGCGTTCGTCGACCCAGGCGGGACCCGCGGGGCCCTCGTCGGCTTTGAGCAGGATGCGGGCATGGACGAGTTGACGGGCCGGGGCGGTCCCCGCCGCGATCAGCTCGCTCAAGTGGGTCCGCTCGGCGTCGGTCAGGTGGACATGGTAGGTCTTGTGCATCCCTCACCCGTACCACCTCCCGTCCAACCCGTCAATTCACGTGTCCCAGAGGACTAGACACTTTACCTTCCTGCCAGCCGGGCCACCCCCAGCGATTTGAGCCATCCGGCGATGGCCTGTCCGATCTCGTCGGGCGAGTCTTCCTGCACGAAGTGTATCCCCCGCACCGTCACCTCGGTCTGCGCCGGCCAGCTGCGGACGAAGTCGAGATTCGCCTCGACGGCCAGGATCGCCCCGGGCTCGCCCTTCACGAACAGCTTGGGCACCGCGCTCGTCGCCAGCCAGTCCGCGTAGGCGGCCACGATCGCCGCCACGTCGGCGGGCTCCCCCTCGATGGGGATCTGGCGGGGCCACGTCAGCGTGGGCCGTCGCCCCTCGCCCGGCGCGGCGAACGGCCGGCGGTACTCCGCCCGCTCCTCGCCGGAGAGGGGGCGCAGGACGGCTTCCGGCAGCAACCGCTCGACGAAGAAGTTGTCGCGCAGGATCATCGTCTCGCCGGCCTCGGACCGCAGCGCCTGCAAGACGGAGCGCAAGCCCGGTCCCATCTTGTCCCAGTGGTCCCAGGACTGCGGCCACACGATCGCCTCCATGTAGGCGATCCCCTGCACCGCGTCGCGGTGGCGGTTGGCCCAGTCGAAGCCCAGCGCCGAGCCCCAGTCGTGCAGCACCAGGGTCACCCGCTCGCGCACGCCCAGCGCGTCGAGCAGGGCGTCCAGGTAGCGGCGCTGCTCGACGAAGGTGTAGGAGCCCGGGCCGCTGTGGGGGAGCTTGGCCGAGTCGCCCATGCCCACCAGGTCGGGGGCGAGGCAGCGGCCGAGCCCCTGCAGGTGCGGGATGACGTTGCGCCACAGGTAGGAGGAGGTGGGGTTGCCGTGCAGGAAGACGATGGGGTCGCCCGCGCCCACCTCGACGTAGGCCATATCCTGCCCCTCAACCGTCCGATGCTGCTTCGTATACGGGGATGCCGCACTGATCATCGTGCTGTCCAACCTTTCCGCTGTATCTCCGTCGCTGTGTCTACCTGCAGTACTCAGGAGTCGCCACTCACACATGCGACCCCTCTGGCAGGACTTGGCGATCATCGCTGGCGCCTCCCATGTCAGCGCCCTTCACCAGAACGACTTTGAGCCCGCGAATAATCCAGGCTAGCGAGGCGGTCGGTGCAACGCCCCTCGTCCATGTGCTCCTACGATTCGAGCGTCATGAACAGATAGTTGAGCCCTTCGGCCAGGGTGGGATGGGTGAACGTGCCATCTCTTAGCGCCGTGTATGGCAGCTGCCCCAGCATCGCCACCTGCAGGATGGCCATGATCTCGCCCCCTTCCACGCCCAGGATGGCGCAGCCCAGGATCTGGTCGGTCTCGGCATCGACCACGGCCTTCATGAAGCCGCGCGTCTCGCCGGTCTCCAGGGCGCGGATCACCGCACTCATGGGCAGTTTGGCCACGCGGATCTGGCGCCCCTGTTTCCTGGCCGCGCCCTCGCTCAAGCCCACGCGCGCCAACTCGGGATCGGTGAAGATGGTGTAGGGGACCAGGCAATCCTGGATGCTGGCGTGGCCGTGTTCCAGCAGGTTGGTGCGCAGCACGCGGACGTCGGCCCAGGCGCTGTGGGTGAAGGCCGGCCCCCCGCGCACATCGCCCAGCGCGTAGATGCCCGGCACGTTCGTCTCCAGGCGCCCATTGACCGGGATGTACCCGTCCCTGTCCAGTTGGATGCCGGCCGCGTCGAGTCCGAGATCCTCGGTGTTGGGGACGCGACCGATAGCCGCCAGGAGATGCGAGCCGCTGAGCTGCTGGTCCCCCTGCGGCGTGCGCACGGTCAGCTGGAGGCGCCCGTCGCCCAACTGCTCCACCCGTTGCGACAGGGTTCCGGTCAGGACCGTGATCCCATCCTCGCGGAATATATCCGTTATCCCCTCACTCACGTCTTCGTCCTCGGCCCTGAGCAGGCGCGGGCTGCGCTCGATGAGCGTGACCGGGCTGCCGAAGCGGCGGAACATCTGCCCGAACTCCAGAGCGATGAGGCCGCCGCCGATGACTAACAGGTGGTCGGGGAGCGTGTCCAGTTCCATGATGGTGGTCGAATCGAGCACCGGCACGCTCGCGGCGCCTGGGATCTGGAGAGGCTTGGGCCGCTGGCCGGCATTGATGAAGATCGTCGGCGCGGTGAGCTGTTGCGTCTCGCCGCTCGTGAGATGGACCTCCAGCGTCTTCGGGGCGACGAAGCGGGCCGCGCCCCGCAGCAGATCCAGCCCCCGCGGCACCGCTGTGATGCGGCCCTCATTGGCGGCGCGCGAGCCCTCGACCATGCGTTGTTTGCGCGCGCGGATGGCCGGCATATCGACCGCGACGGGGCCGGTGTGGATGCCGTAGTCGGCGCTACGCCGTGCCAGATAGGCGATGCGTGCGCTGGCGACCATCGTCTTGGTGGGGGTACAGCCCACGTTGACACAGGTCCCGCCGACGGGGCCGCGCTCGATCAGCGCCACGGTCCAGCCGGCCCGCGCCAATGTGATGGGGAGTGGCCCGCCTCCCTTACTGGTGCCGATAACAATCGCATCATAGCTTGTGGCGTGTCGCATCCCACTGTTCTCCTTCTGCTCCTATGTCAAAGTAAAATGTGCTCGCCACGCGCCTTCAGAGACATCGCCCGCGGTCGCCGCACCGCCAGGTATGGTAACGGGCGCCCCATCCGCCCGGTCGTCGCGGCCATCGGCCACCGCCCCGCTGCCGGGGCGGCGGGCGCTACCGGGCAGCGCCCGCGGGCGGGATCGTGTGGGCTGCTCGCTCGTCATCGGATCAGCCGCACCGTCCCGCTGTCCGCCGGATGTACCGTACGGCGCGCCCTGGCCGGTGTTAGCGCTCGAAGGCCTGTTCCGCGTCCAGGACGCCTTGCATCTCAGGCCGACTCTCGTGCAAAGCCTCCTGATGGACCGCGCTCACGAGCTGTTCCACGAGCGACGTCATCGTTGGGTTGAGGCCGCTGAAGTCAAAATCGCGCTCCTCACCCCCCACCTCCACCCGCGCCTCGACGGTATGCCCGGTGACCACTCCGGCCTCCTTTCCGTCCTCCTTGATAACGGTTGTAATAGTAATGCGGCGTACCAGGGCCATCGTCTCTCTCCTCTTGTGTGTTTCATTGATCCGGCGCGTCGCGCCGGTTGTCACGCCGCAGCGCCGCGGCTCACTGTGGCGACGCTGTGGCACCGGGGGCGGTCACTGCGGCCGTGACGGACGCAGACCCGGCAGCCGGACCGGCAACCACGCCGAGGACGACCACGGCCACCGCACCCAAGGCTGCCGGCGATCACCGTCGCCACGGCGCGTCGTCGCAACGGCAGTGGCCTCATTGCTATCACCCCTGTCCTGACTGTTCGTCCGATCCACGGTGCCCGTCGCGTGAATCCAATCCCGCGGGACGCTGTCGATCGCCCGCATGGTATCTACCTCTCAGTCTAGGTGGTGTGCGGCGACCACACAGCGGCCGAAAGCCGCGCCCAGGCGCCGGCCATAGGTGAGGCGCCCTTCGCACGGCGCGGGTGAGCCGGAAGCAGGGGGACTGGGGTCGGTTGCCCTGGTCCCCCTGTTCTGGCTACCACCTCCGTCCGGCCCACCTATGTCCGCAACGATGGGCAAACTGGGCTGGCCAGTTTGCCCTGACGAGTGAAATGCGCGCGGCGCGCCCATCGCCGGAGACCGCCGGAGCCGGTCATCCGCAACCCGCCTGGCACCAATCCATCGACGCTTCCCGATGAGTAGGCATGCAGTCTCGCCCGCTACCAGGGATGTACGCCACTTTGTATCTGTGCTCATCAGGAAATGGACGCCTGTTCCCATCTCGATTCTGCTGCGTCGTTGCCGTCGGATGGCCGGTCCAGGTGCAACATGAACCATGCTGGAGTGTTACTATAGGCGCACAAACGTGTAGCCGACCGGCTGCGATAGGCAGTTACACAAGCCGCCTGGCCAAGCGATTCACGTCTATTTGAGCCTACTCCAAACTGGCCTGAATCCCTGTACAGTGGTGACAGACATGGTGATCCTGACAAGGCCAGGTTGCCAGTCTTTCCGCAGGAAATGGCCGGCTGGGACGTAAAACGACCTGATCTGGCTTACCCGTATGGATCTTGCGCTGGCTTATCGGCCAGCATCTGCTTCACGGCAGGTAACAGTTGAGCTTGCCCTGCCCTTGGTGACACGCAGCGCAGGATAGGGCCTATAAGGGCCTATAAGGGTGTCATGAGGTTTCTTGAGTCTGGGCGTCGATCCTGCCTTTCGGACTTACCTTTGAGGGACAGAGCGGCTGAGCCAATCCTCGAAACGCGTCGGGGCGATCCGCACGTTGTCGCCCGGGGTGAGAGATTGATCATTCAACTCTGTGCCGTAGTAGAGTGCGTGGACGTCTGTGATCACCTGACGGGTGTCTTTGTTCGCGCTCAAAAATCGGCGCACGAGTTCATCGAGGCGTATCTTTTCGGGACCAGCCACTTCAACCATGCCGTTCACGGGCAACCCGAGTGTGACGTCGGCCAGTGCAGCCGCAACGTCATCCGACGAGATCGGTTGGAGAAATGCCGGCGACAAGCGAACCGTTTGTCCGTCGCTGGCCGCTTGGGCGATGCCGCCGACGAACTCGAAGAACTGCGTGGCGCGCAGGATGGTATAGGGTACTTTCGACGCCTTGATCAGATTTTCTTGGGCCACCTTCGCACGGAAATAGCCACTCTCGGGAAGACGGTCGGCGCCGACGATCGACAGCGCAGCATGATGTCCCACACCAGCGGCCGCTTCTGCGGCCAAGAGATGGCGACTTGATGTCTCGAAAAACGCTAAAACTGCCTGATCCTCCCACGACGGCGCGTTCGTCACGTCGACGACCACCTGAGCGCCGACAAGCGCTTGAGCTAACCCCTCACCAGTAATGGTGTTGACGCCTGTGCTAGGTGACGCCGCCACGACCTGATGGCCAAGCTCACGAAGCTTGTGAACAAGCTTTTTCCCGATGAGCCCACTGCCACCAATAACCACGATCTTCAAACTGAACCTCCTGTGCTGGCGACTTGCGCGATCTTGCCAAAATTACCGGGTTCATTGCGCTTAGTCCCCCATCTTTACGAGCGGATAGCGAAAGTTGTTACTATGGTAGTCCCGGGCGACGGCCAGAGGAGTCCCTGCGTGCGGGAACGCGTGCCGTTTGGTATTTTCTGCGGAGTCCGGGAAACTGGGCGGGGACGCCGCTCCGAGGATGGCGCGGGGGCGTTCGCGCATCCGCGGCTAATTGACCTGCCTAAGGAAGCAAGGTATCCCACGGCTGACCGCCCTCGAAACGATCTTTGGCGGCCGGCCGCCCTACCTGGCCTTGGCCTACCTGTGACGCTCCTCTTCGTTATCCGAGAACGGAGGGGCGAGGATAGTCAGGACAGCCGTGGAGCACGCAGGTGCTGACGCTGGGCCAGTTCTGCTTCGTCGACCAGCGTGAGCATAGGTTGGCCGGGCACGCACAGCATCGTGATGAGGAACCGGCTCCGGGAGTCGGTGCGGTTGTTGCCGTCCTGATAGTGGATCACGTCTCCGCCGGGTTCCCAGAACGGCTCCCCCGCGCGGAGGACCCGCTCCGGCTCACCTTCTATCTCGAAGCGCATTTCTCCCTCCAGCATGTAGCCGAAGACCGGTCCGCTGTGGCGGTGCGGAGGGCTGCCTGGGTCGCCCGGTGGGAACTCGACGAGGGCGGTCGTCACGTGAGCCCCTTCTGGGATGAAGGGCGGCATCGCCTCCTGCAGTGTGGTGATCGCCGTCTTCCAGGTGTCGGATCGTGGCCGGTTGTTGGTGTTGAGCATGGTGCATTCTCCTCATGTTGGTAGTAGCTACCTATCCGTGAACGCTGCGCGCCGGGAATCTATTTCCTAACAACGGAAAGACTGGCGTTCACTTCTCGCCCGAGATCCAGGCCATCGCGCAACTCAGCCCAGGCTACCTCCAGGCGTTGCCGCTCACCCGCATCGAGTATCTCCGTCGATAGGCGACGCAGCCGCGCCTGCCAGTCGCGCTGGGCCTCCGCAGCGAAATCCGACCTCTGGGGCTGGTCCCGCAGGCGCGTCAACCAGGCCATGTCCGCGCGCAGCAGGGCCAGTTGCAACTCCATCTCGGTGTAGCGGCAACTCACCAGGGGTAGGCGCTCGGCTTTGGATACGGGATACGTGGTTCCCTGCACCAACTCGAGCGGTTCCAGTTTGAAGAGGCCGGCCAGCAGCGTGATTGTGCGCTCGCTCGGCACCAACAGGTCCATCTCGATGTGCGAGACGGCGACTCGCGAGATGGCCGAGCGTTCAGCCGGCCATTGCAGTGTCCAGCCCTGGGCATTCCGCAGGTAGGCAATACGCCTGCCCAACTGTTTCAACATTGCTAACCCTGTGCTGGCCGGAAAGGCCATCCGTGCGATGAATGCGCGCCCGGCCTGCACGATATGCGCTCCTCGCGCACACAGTCGTTGCCATCGTCTGATGCCGTGACCCATCCCCAAGTGCACGGATCTTCCGGTGGCTATTTGTCACCGCGACGGTGCATAACAATACCGCTCTGTGGCCGATGAAATGGGATTGAGCGGCAGACGTTGTCGATGGCCTGCGGCCAACTAGCGCTTCCTGCCGATAGTCACAGGCCCCTATGCCAGTCAAGCAGAGGAACGCGTGCGGCAGGAAAGGCCGGGATCATGGGGCGGCCAGCTCCTACGAGCGGCCAGATTCATCGTCATGTGCCGAGCACCGTTCAAGCGTACAACATCCGGCCGTGGACAGGCCCCTGGGCGAGGGCTAGAATGGAGGGGCGTACGTGGGCGATCGGCCCATCGGTTGGGCTGTAAGGAGAGGATGTCATGGCGACGAGAGAGCATATCCGGGCAGGCGACGAGGCGACGATGTCCGACGTGGCAGCGGTGGCGACGGCGGAGTTGCCGGAGGGCAGCAACGAGGAGGATG
>Ga0209062_1006225_pt1 | contig 11041 bp, 8 predicted proteins | sample Coa_R2_2_FD_187158 | JGI IMG/M metagenome (GOLD analysis project Ga0209062, IMG submission 187158) | Surface soil microbial communities from Centralia Pennsylvania, which are recovering from an underground coalmine fire - Coalmine... | ecosystem: Environmental > Terrestrial > Soil > Unclassified ...
TTGCTGCATAACGGGCTACATAGGCTCCAACTCTGTCTATCCGCGTTGGGTCTTTTCCGCTTAAAGCTGCACCACTGTGTCGCGAATACTCTCCATAAGTATCTATAGCATTCTTTCTACCTGTTAACCCAGAATGAACAGAAGGACCACCGATCGCAAATGGAGCATCAGACTCTATAAATATTATGGTCTTTGGATCAGGCTTGAGTACTTCATCTTGAAAGACGACATTAATAACAGTCTCTCTAAGATCATCTTGTAGCTGCTGAAGACTAGCCCCATTTGACATTGGTAGTCTGTTTTGACTGGCAATCATCGTGATGCTATAGATTCTGTAAGGTTTGCGATCGCGATATTCGATCCCTACTTGAGTTTTACCATCAGGTGCCAGGTATGGAAGTATTTTCTCCAGCCTGACAGTAGTCATCCGCTTTGCCAACTGGTGTGCCAGCCATATTGGCAGTGGCATAAGGGCAGCAGTTTGGTTGCAGGCAAAACCAAAGACTGTCACCTGGTCCTTGACAGGAATTCTTTCTATTTCTTCTTCAGATAGTTTTTTTTCATCTAAGAAACGACACTCACTAGAAGTCGTTTCCTTTAAGCTAGTCATGACACTACAGGTCTTAGAATTAAAATCAGGCTTGTCGTAACCGATCTGCTTGATAACCTGTCTAGCTACTTTGGTGAAATCTATGATCACGTCTGATTCAAACCGGGCGGCTATAAAGATGATCGCTGTGGATACGGCACATTCCGTAATGATTCTGGCGAAGGGATCTCGTTGCAAGAACTGATCGACAATTGCATCGCTGATTTGATCACAGAGTTTGTCTGGATGTCCTTCAGTGACAGACTCTGATGTGAACATAAAGTCTTTTTTCATAGATTTTTACCTGGTGGTATTTGCTTTGTGCTTTCATTCACGACAAGCGGTAATAAAGCGCTACTACCAATGACGGCACCATCAAGAAGATTGATAGGCGTCAAATGGAGAAGATGCCTAAGCCCCGGTACCGATGCTGCTAATATCTGAAGAGCAAATGAGCCTCCTAAAGCAATAACTAAGTATTGGTTAGCTGGCAGTTTTTTCTCACTGAAAATACTATGAGTTTGAGAACGGCAACTAAGAGTGTGTAGCAGTTGTGCTGATGTCAGGCTGAAAAAGCCAATAGTACTTGCTTGAGGTCCAATGCCGTAGCGCATGATGCTGTATCCATAAGCTGCTAGAGAACTGGCAGAAATAGTTGCTGACTCAAAGGCGATTCTCTGCAAATCAGATGTTTGAATAATCCGTTCTTGAGGATTGCGCGGTGGCTGACTCAACACATCTGGTTCCGCTGGCTCTAGGGCAAGGGCAAGACCAGGGAAAATATCTGTTACCAAATTCAGCCAGAGAAGTTGGATGGCATTTAGTGGTTGGCCTAGACTACCTGCTGTCGCTGTCAGCATCACCATGATTTCACTTAAATTTGTCGATAGAAGGAAATGCACAGATTTTCTAATGTTGTTATAAATTGTCCTGCCATGACTAACGGCAATAATCATAGTTTCTAGATTGTCATTTTCTAAAACGACATCAGCCACTTCACGGGCTGCATCTGTGCCTGTATGTCCCATGGCAATACCAACATCTGCTTTCTTTAGGGCAGGAGCATCATTTATTCCATCTCCTGTCATGGAAACTACTTTTCCTGCGCTCTGGAGAGCTTGGACTATTTGCAGCTTATTTGTAGGATTAACTCGAGCAAAGACATGGACGTGATCGCACAGTCCCTTCATCACTTCAGGATTGATCTGACTCAAGTGAGTTGAATCGAGAATTTCTAGTTGTTCACCCCTGCTGAGATTCAATTCCTTAGCGATCGCATAAGCTGTCGGGCTTTGATCTCCAGTGATCATGACTGTATTGATTCCAGCCTGGTGAAAAACACCCATCAATTTTGTAACTCCATTCCTGATAGGATCTGCCATTCCTACCAACCCTAGCCAAATCAGATCTTGAGGCTTACTAACATTTTCTTGTGTGTTCATGTTATTGCTGTATGCAGATCCCAAAACCCGTAGCCCCTTGCCTGCCATATATTCGTTTTCGACCTCTATAGCCAGCTTGTCTGCTTCTTGGAGTGGAACAATCTCTTCATCCTTGATCTGCCAGCTACACATTTCTAGCACTTCTGTTGGGCTTCCCTTAACAGCAACTAACTTCTGATTTTGACCATTAGCATGAAAAGTACTGACGAAATTCTGGTTTTCTGAGCGTTGATGGATGCTAAGCATAGGGTAATTTTTTCTAAGTTGGATGATGTCTACACCAGAACTAATTGCCATGTGAATCAAAGCATTTTCTGTAGCAGAACCTTTGACAAGATATTCGCCATCTTCTTGCCTGCTGACTTCACTCTCATTGCAAAGAACCAACACATGAATCAGTTTTAAGAGTTGATTGCAGGTATAGGGACTGATATGCTCTGTTCCAGCGATGAATTTGCCATCAGACACCTTAATGCACTTTGTACCTATCGATAGTTCAACAACAGACATCCTATTTTCTGTGATCGTTCCGGTTTTATCTAGACAAATTGTCTGAACGGAACCAAGAGTTTCCACAGCATCAAGACGGCGAATAAAAACATGATGCTGTTTCATGTTGGCGATCCCTAAAGCAAGAGTTGTGGTGGCAATTGTGGGCAATCCTTCTGGAACTGCAGCTACTGCTAAGGATATAGATGTTTTGAGCATTTCCATCAAACCATATCCTCGCAAGAGCCCGATGCCAAAGACACCAGCACAAACGGCCCCTGATATCATTACCAACTGACTACCTGCTTGGTCAAGTTGTTTTTGCATCGGGGTTTCTGGCAATTGAGCTTCGCAAACCAAGGTTTGAATTTTGCCCATTTCTGTAAACTTTCCCGTTGCCACAACCACAGCTAGCCCTTGTCCGCCAGTGACTACAGTCCCCATGTAGACCATATTCACGCGATCGCCTAACGGGATATCTTGAATAGTGAGCGCTTCGGTAATTTTATCAACTGGCATACTCTCACCAGTCAGAGCCGACTCATCAACACTCAAACGATCCGACTCAATTAATCTGGCATCTGCTGGTACATAATTACCCCTTTTTAGCACCAAAATATCTCCCACGACAATTTCTTCAGCGCTGATTTCTTGCAGCTTGTTATCTCTGAGCACGAGGGCAGATGGTTTCACCAGACTCTTGAGGGAATTAATTATCTTTTCTGACTGGTTTTCTGTGGTAAAACCAATCACAGCATTAATGACAACTACCCCCATAATCACTAAAGCGTCAGACATTCCTCCAGTGGCAATTGAAAGCCCCGCTGCTGCAGCCAGCAAAGCTACAGGAAGCGATTTGAACTGGTCAATAAAAATACTCAACTGGGAACGGCAAACAGCTTGTGGCAGCATATTACGCCCATATTGCTTTAGATTTTTCTGCGCAGTTGCACTAGACAATCCTGATGCCGCTGTCTGAAACTCTGCCAGCACAGAATCTACTTCTTGGAGATGCCAGGGTGAAATTTTTTGCTCTTGGGAATCGGTAGTCAACTTGCTATATTTTTTTGTACTTGAAGGTATATTTTTTAAGGCTTTTTGCTCTATGGTAATAGAGGTTGCTCTGATCCAAGATTTTCTCCTCTGTTTTCTGTAATCTAATATGATTGCTTCAATAAGTGAAGCGATTACAGCACTGCTAAAATTGGGTTGAAAAATGACAAGAACATTTCCTGTCAAGGGGTTAGCAACAACATAACTGATACAATCTTCATCTAGGAGTCTAAACTCAAGGTATGTTCTAAGAGACTCCGATCTATAAAGTTCATGAATTTTATATCTAGCTCTCCCTTTAACAGCACTATGTATTGTCTGCACCAAAGGAGTGCAGTGGTGGTGGGAGTTGTTGAAATCAATACCCATATTGCCAACTAATTTACGCAGCGTGTGAGCTAACGCTTGCAAGCAACTCTACCAAAGCAATATTTAAAGCAAGCATAGTTTAAGTATAGAGAAAAAGGTTGAGGAACTTGTGAGGGAGCACAATCTTTCTAAGTGAGAACTGCAAACATAACTAAAGAAACATCAATACTTGTTGCTGAAATGTACTAATCAATGACTACAGTGACATCTATAGTGAGAATTATGAATACGACTATTTTGTGCTGAGGTGCATCTCGATTTGGCAGATTTATTTTGTAGTGCGAGCATCTTGCTCGCTAAACATATCACGCAAGCGAGACGTGAGTGCAAAGCACACGCTTCGCGAGCGCACTACTTATTCCATTTAGGAGATGTTCCCCTATTTTGTCCTAAGAAAACGCTATAAGGAGATTTTTCTCATGAAAACAGAATATATGGATATTTTAGAATCACTGGTTGATAAGTTGACATTAGCTACCGTTATCGAGATGTTAGAGCGAATATGTCACAAAAAAGCAGAAAATCTAAGAACTCATTGGAAGGATGAAGTTTCAGCCAAGTTGTGGGATAAAGCTGCTAGACAAATAGAAAACATCAATGTTGATATATAAGCCACTCACTGCCTAACTGAACCCTATTGGCAGACTTTCTGCATCTAATTCTCTAACTGCCAACCTAAAACTTTTAATAATTGCTCAGCTAATTTGGCTGGGTTGAAAGGTTTGGCGATCACCCCCTTAACACCCAATTGAGCAAACCTAAGTTGATCAGATGCGTTGCTTTTAGCGGTCAAAAAAATTACGGATATCTGCTGAGTCATTGGATTTGCCTGAAGTTTTTGAAATACAGCAATACCATCTACATCAGTTAACACAACATCCAATAAAATAGCATCTGGTTGTTGCTCTACGGCTTTTTGTAATCCTTCTTGACCTGAACTGGCAAGTATAACCTCCACTCCCAACATAATCATCAGGCTGGCTTGGACAATCTCTCGAATATCTTCTTCATCATCAATCACTAGGACACGTTTCGCTAACACCGATGACCTCCTCATTTCTACTGGGAGTTGCATCCTAGGTCTTTTTTCTTTTAGGTCAGTAGGTAGCGCAATGTAGAAAGTACTACCTTGTCCTAAGATACTCTCGACCAAGATTTTGCCTTCATGCTGCTGGATGATTCCACTACATACTGCTCATCTTAACCTCAGCTCCTCATTTTCCTGAGCATCTGAGGAATCAACCCTTAAAAGGGTTGGAAAATCTGAAGTGACAATACTATGAATGTAAGGGAGGATTTTGGCATCTGTCATGATGTTACCAATTTTCCGAATCTCCAGATTCTAGAGGAAAAAAGTGAAAAACTAGTGTAGCTACACAAGTTAGCTAAACATTTTAAAGAATAAACTAATCTATTATTTTTAACTGGATTCATCAAAAAATCATCAATAGGGTTATGTTTATATTGTTAATAACCATATGGTATTAACAAGAAATAGAAATGCGATCGCCAAACATAATTTGACCATCGCATAAATTTACGGGTCAAGCGGTAAAAAGCACCCGTAATTGTGATAATTTATCAATCCACAATTTGGATTAATAATATCTATGATGGCGGTAATGATGGCGGCGAGGATGGCGGTGATAGCCATAATCACCATCTCTACCATGATAGGAGTCATAATCATCATCACCATCTCTACCATGATAGGAGTCATCATCATCATCATAACGACGACCACCTGTAACCATCTCTTGTTGCTGAGCAGGTAGATCGGTCAACAATTCTGTTTCCTGAATCTTATGTAGCATGATTTTACCCTCCTAAAGCTTTCTATTAACAATAGGTGACAGGTTATAAGACTCAGTCAGAGATTCAAGACAATTCCATCAATTCCGATCATGACAATCAGTTTCAGATTTGTCGGTCAGAAAAAGTCGGTAGTTGGGTAGGAGAAAGTCGGAGAAAGTCGGAGAAAGTCGGATAGAGTAAGAAGAAGTAGGAAAAAGTCTGATTTCAATCATTCCCAATAAGCAAAACCCCACTACAAGTTAGTGGGGTGGTTTTGTTCTAATAACTACAATTCCTGGCAACAGTCTATTTAGGAAATCTTCAAAATACTAACCATCAATTATGAGCAAATTCTGAGTTTTGTATAGCGCACTTGAACCATCGCTCTTACCCTGATAAACCAGAGTTCGTCAGGCAATCTCATAGTAGAAATTTTATATGCTCTCCAGGAACAGAGCGTAAAGTTTCTATTGAGCCTTCCAGTTTCAACTGACCTCCAGCCATTAACACAATCCAATCAGCATGATTGATCGCGCTAGGTCGATGGGAAATGATAATTGTGGTTTGACCTTGGCGATAGTCTAACAACCACTCCAAAACTTTAGATTCAGTGACTGGATCGAGTCCAGAAGTAGATTCATCCATGATGAGAATCGGCGGCTCATTGGCAATTGCTCTGGCGATCGCTAGTCGTTGCCGTTGTCCACCGGACAGATTGACGCCAAACTCACCCAGAACTGTTTGATATTTACTGGGAAGTTGGCTGATAAATTCATCTGCACCAGCAATTTGACAAGCCTTGATAATTTTTTCAAATGGGATGTGAGGATTACCCAAACGAAAGTTTTCCAAAATTGAGCGACTCCAAAAGTATGGCTCTTGGGAGACGTATACAACTTGTTGTCTCAGACAATCCAGGGAGATATCTTGAAAGTTGTAAGGACCAATGCGGATGTTTCCAGATTGCGGTTGATATAAACCTGCAATCAGTTTTGCCAAGGTACTTTTGCCACAGCCCGACTCTCCAATTAAAGCAGTTATCTTTCCGCCAGGAATCTTGAGGGAAAAATCATTGAGTAAAGCAACTCTGCCAAGATGGTGAAAATTCAGATTGCTACAATAAATGTCATCATTCGCAGAAATTTCAACAAAAGGCTTTTTATCATCTCCAACCGCTTCCGGAGTGGCATCAATCACTTCCAAGAGGCGAGTGACTGCTGTTTGAGAGCGAAAATATTGATCTGTTAAGCCAATTAACGTACCAATGAAGGCTAAAATTTTGCCCTGCATTGCGTTAAAAGCCAGTAGTTGACCAATGGTTAATTCTTTATGAATAACAAGTATGCTACCTAAGCCTAATAAAGCGATGGTACCAATACCAGATACGAGTTGAGATAGAGTCCCGTTCAAAATTCCAATTTGAATTGTGCTGAAGCCCAAATTGGCAAGCCGACCAAAGCGTGTCTGAAGTTCTTCCCAAAATTGGGGTTCGGCATTGGTTGCTTTGAGCACTAATGCGCCCTTGAATGTTTCAACCAAAACACCCTGGTTTTCAGCTGACAAAACCAAAAAGCTACGTGTCTTTTGCCGCAAAGCAGGCAATAAAGGCAACGTCGATAGGGCCATTATGACTGCAAGAACAATAGCTGCTAATGTCAGTTTAAAGCTATAAAACAACATTACGCATAAGGAGATCAAGGCAATAAAAAACTGGCTTGGTAAACTAATCACAACATGAGAGATTAACTGGTTGATTTCATCAATATCTCTCAGTCGGCTGACAATTTCGCCACTGCGACGGGATTCGTAGTAGCTCAAAGGTAAGCGGAGAATGTTACGTCCAAATTCCAAGATCAGTCCTAACTCTACTCGCTGACTAAAGTGAGCAATCATATTTGATTGCAACAGTTGCAGGCTGCTATTAAATAGTTGCGTGATGACAACGCCAATCACTACGATTGTGAGCAATTGAGTATCTTGCCGTACAAGGACATCGTCGGTCAGAATTTGTAGCAAGAAAGGGCTAGATAGAGAGAGAGTACCTAGAACAATATTGATAACAAAAGCCCAAACCAACAACTTGCGATAAGGCCAGAGACGCTTTAAAAAGCGTCCGAATCCACTCACTGGTTTTTCTGATAACTGCTCAAAAAAGCGTTCTCGATCAGGCTCTAGCAGTAGCATGATCCCATTCCAATTTTGAAGTAGTTCCTCTTTAGTGATGTAGCGGATGCCTACTGCGGGATCAGCAATCACATATTTTTTACCCTGCTTTCCGTAGAGAATGACCCAGTGATTTCCTTTCCAATGAATGATTGCTGGCAAGAGCAGATCATGCATTCTGTCTAAGATTGCTTGTGAAGCTTTGACAGAGCGAGTGTTGAATCCTAAAACTTCAGACCCCCGCTTCAAGCCAAGCAGGGTTGTACCAAGTTGACCAGTTCCTACAGCTTCTCGGCTGCGATTAATGCTCAGAATCCGTCCGTAGTACTTACAAATGGCAGATAGACAAGCTGCCCCACAATCTTCCTCACTTAACTGTACAACACACTGATATTTTTTCATGCTGACCTCCATACACAACCACAAACAAAATCAAGTAGGATTGAACTACAAATCTGTAAGTAGTCTTGCTTTTCTCAGAAGAAATTGTAGAACTGTCTCTTCACGCGCAATAATATCTGCTCTTCCAGTCATGCCAAATTGAAGATGGCATTGGTGCTCTTTGTTGCCTACAAAGAGGTCGTGGGGCTGGATGGTGATTTCATAATTCGACTGCACAGGCTGAGAATTTGCTTGATTGGTTGCGGCTGGTTGAGCATCTGGTGCCACTGCAGTAACAGTGCCGTTGAGTGTACCGTAGTCGGGATAGGGACAAGCAGAGACTTGCATTTTTACCTTCTGTCCCAGTTTTACCTTGCTAATATCATTAGCTGCTACATTCGCTTTGATGACAAGTGGAGCTTTTTGAGGCGCAATATAAGCAACTGTTTCTCCAGGTTGCAGAACCTGTTTATAGTTCCGTAGTTTTAATTCAAGGATAGTACCTGATATGGGGGCTCGCACTACACTTTGCACAAGGTCGGTCTCTGTTTGTTGTAGTTCTTTTTGAGTACGATAGAGTTGATTTTGGAGTTCAAACTGAGTCTGCCGCAATCGTTCTCTTTGTTGTCTTAAACCAGCTAAAGTCCCACCTTTTTTAGCTTTTTCTTGAGCGAGCTGCTCTTTTGCGACAACAACCTCTGCATCTATGGGATTTAAGGCTGCTTTGGCACGATTCAGCTTTGACATTGCTGCTGCAACAGACGCTCGTTTTTCTGCAATTTGCAGCTTGGCAATAGCGCCTGTGTTGGCGAGTTGCTGATATCGAGCCAACTCTTCCCTAGCTAAATTAAGTGTTGCTAACGCTTCTTGCATGTCAGCTTGAGTGGTCAATTGTCGCTCTTGATGAATGCGTTGCTGGCTTCTGATCTGTGCCTGTGCCACATCAATTGCACGATCACTTAAGTTGGACTCGGCTGCGATCTGATTGTCTATTTCCAAAAGCTCAGCTGTGACTTGAGCAAGTTGTAACTTTCGCTGTTGGAGGTCTCCTTGTAGTTGGCTTTTTGTCGTTTGCAAGCGTGAGTCATCAAGGCGAGCGATCGGTTGTCCAGCTTTGACTAACTGATTCTCCGCAACTGTAATCTGTTCAATACTACCGCTAGTTGCAGCTTGGACTAACCTCAATTCACCAATCGGGCGGACTGTAGCAGGAGCCTTGACTGTATCTTTGAATTTAAGAACGGAAGACAGCGTAATGACTGCTCCAAACAGAATCACTTGAACTGCCCCGCCTATAGTTGACCATGGACTAAGACGCGGGAGAAATTCCTCTTCTTGAACTACAGGAAGTTGGTTGGGTTCGTAAAAAGTCATTTAAAAGTAATGGTAAGTTAACTATTTTTTATCCCTATTATTACTTGGGATATTGGAGATGAACAAATATCCTTATTTATATCTAATAAAAACTTAATTGACTATCAGTAATTTTCGTTAGTCTTTTTTGTAAATTAGAATTTTTGTAACATTCACTTTAGCTCATCTATTTCATTTATAAAACACTTCTGAGAGCCGTATCTAGTTCAAATGAATTCCTCGAGACTAAGGTTATGCATCAACAAAGGTTCTATTATACTGACACAGGACGATCATCAAAACGAACACTACCAAAATCATTTATGATTGCTATAGTTATTATTACCTTTCAAATTATAAATTGAAAAGAAAGCTGTTAATATCATTTCAATTCCTTCACTGTAGTTAATTTCCTCCTTTAGGCAGAATTCTTTAAATTGTCGCGCTAGCTGTTTTGGTACGTGACCTCGTAATTGAACATAATTTTGATCGTCTTTTTTTCCCATTGCTATACTGATTACGGAGTAAGTTAACTTAATTTGATAGTTGCCTGTTATTTGGGTGATCAGTGGTAATCTTGTTTGTGCACCCAGTAGCTAATATGAAGCATATATTTCAGTTCCCTTGCCAGCCATTCCTTGAATAACTGCTCAAGAATTTCCTGTCGTTTTTCTGACGTTAGTTGATCAGGAATAAACTTTTCAACCATTAACAGATGATACCCATGCTCAGTTTTGAATGGACCCAGAATTTCACCAACAGGAGCCTTCAATACCATTGCCGCTAAATCTGGTTGTAGATTTCCCAGAGAAAGCTTACCTTCATAACCACACTTGTATCTGCGTTGTTCGTCAACATCATACAGGTAAGCTGCTTCAAAAAAACTGATTTTTCTATCTCTAATTTCGTAGAAAAGTTTTTTAGCAACTATCTCATAGTCAACAACAATTTGATACAGTATAAACTTGTCAAAAAACGAGCGATTTTGAGCAAAAAAACTTTCTACATCTTGTGCAAATAAATGTTCAGCTAATTTTTGAGCAAGTAGATTAGCCCGAATTCCGGCCTCCCAGTCATTTAAGGTTACCATTTGCTCTTCTAACCAAGTCCTTATATCTAAAGGCTTATTTAACAACTTTGCATACTTTGCATAACGTATCTTGTCTGCTTCAACTTGAATTTCCTCTGACGTAACAGTTATGCTTCGCTCTTGAGCAGTTTTTTCAATAATTTTTTGGTGTAGAATATTTTGGCAAATATCTTTGAGAAGCATCTCTTGCTTTAAAAAGTTAATAATTTCTTCTAACTGAATAACTATACCTGAAAAATTAACCATTGATTGATTCTCCGGCTGACAATTATGCAGATACGTAAATACCTTAAATTCCTCAATTGGATATAACTTTGT
>Ga0209062_1006230_pt1 | contig 11035 bp, 8 predicted proteins | sample Coa_R2_2_FD_187158 | JGI IMG/M metagenome (GOLD analysis project Ga0209062, IMG submission 187158) | Surface soil microbial communities from Centralia Pennsylvania, which are recovering from an underground coalmine fire - Coalmine... | ecosystem: Environmental > Terrestrial > Soil > Unclassified ...
GAAGGCGGAGTGCGCGAAGTGCGGATCGCCGGAGGCACAGCGCCGGATGCGCTCCTGCAGGCGTTTCATTCGGCCGGTTCAAACGCGCCGGGCACGCGTGTAATGCGGACGGCAGTCGCCGCGGCGCAAGCGGCGCTCTCGGCGGCTTGATGCGCGCAGCCTCCAGAAAATCACGGTGGTTGCGTTCGCGGCCGGCGAGCAAGCGCGTGGCTGCGAAGAAGCCGGCCGGCGCCGATTCGCGGATTCGCGACGCCGAACAGTTCCTGCTGCCAACCTACAAGCGAGCGCCAATCCTCTTTACTCATGGGGCCGGCGCATACGTTTTCGATTCGACCGGCAAGAGGTATCTCGACTTTCTCGGCGGTATCGCGGTGAATGCGCTGGGCCACGCGCATCCTCGAATCGTGCGAACGATTCGCCGGGAAGCGGCGCGGGCCATTCATCTCTCGAATCTGTTTCACAATGCCTATCAAGGGCCGCTGGCGAGGAAGCTCTCGGAATGGTCCGGCCTCGACCGGGTATTCTTCGCCAACAGCGGAACGGAAGCGATTGACGGCGCGCTCAAGCTGGCGCGGCTTTGCGGACGCGGCGCCGGCGAGAGTCCTTCCTCAGCCGCGCGCAAGCACCGCGTCCTGGCGATGGAGAATTCCTTTCACGGGCGCACGTTTGGCGCGCTTAGCGTGACCGCCACCGAAAAATACCGGCTGCCGTTTTCGCCGGTTATGCCCGGCGTGGAGTTTGTGCGCTTCAACGATGTCGCGGACCTGGAAGCCAAGTGCGACGCGACGGTCTGCGCGATTCTGCTCGAGACGATCCAAGGCGAGGGCGGAATTTATCCCGCTAGCGATGCGTTTTGGAATTGCGCGCGAGCGCTGGCCACGCAACACGGCGCGCTGCTGATTGCCGACGAGATCCAATGCGGCCTTGGCCGCGCCGGACGGCAGTTTGCGTATCAGAAGTTCTCGGCGAAGCCGGATATCGCGGTGATCGCGAAGCCGCTCGCCGCGGGGCTGCCGCTTGGCGCGATTCTCACGACGGAAGCCGTGGCCATGCGTGTCAGTCCGGGATTGCACGGCACGACCTTCGGCGGCGGTCCGCTTGCCTGTGCCACGGCGCTCGAATTTCTGAAGATTGTCGAAGAGGAAAAGCTGCTCGAAAACGTGCGGGCGCGAGGCGCCGAGATTCGTTCGCGGCTCGAAGCATTGGCCGGAAAGTTCCCGGTAATCAAGGAAATTCGCGGCGAAGGGTTGATGATTGGTGTCGAGCTTTCCATCGAGGGCGCACCGTTCGTCTCCGCGGCGCTCGAACGCGGCTTGCTAATCAACTGCACGCACGACTACACGCTGCGCTTCTTGCCGCCATTCCTGATCAGCAAGGCGCAAGTACGCGAGTTTCTCCGGCTTCTCGAATCGGTATTTCATGCGGCGATCAGCAAGCCTGCCGCCGGGTCCCCTGCCAGCACGGCTATTCCAGAAAAAGCGGCGTATTCCGCCGCGAGGTGACGTTCATGACCACAGGCACACTCGTCGCTCCCATTTCGCTGGCCACGGATTTGCTCACCGGGGCGGAATGGAGCCCCGCGCACACGCGAGAGCTGCTGCAGCTTTCGGCGGACGTAAAAGCGCGGCCCGCGCGGTACGCCTCGACGCTCAGCGGCAAGTTCATTGCCCTGATTTTTGAGAAGCCTTCCCTTCGCACGCGGGTCACCTTCGAGGTCGGCATCCAGAGCATGGGTGGCAGGGTGACCTTCCTGGATCACACGCAGGCGCACGCCAGCCTGGGCGCGCGGGAATCGATTGCGGACGTGGCACGGAACTTGGACGGATGGGTACAGGGCATCGTGGCTCGCGTGTACCAGCAGAAAGTGCTCGAAGAAATGGCGGCGCATGCGGATATTCCGGTCATCAACGCCCTATCGGACAAGTTTCATCCGTGCCAGGCGCTCGCCGATTTCTTCACGCTGACGGAAAAATTCGGGAACCTGCGCGGATTTCCTCTGGCCTACGTAGGCGATGGCAATAACGTTTGCCATTCGTTGATGTACCTCGCGGCGCGTCTTGGCGTGCATATGCGCGTGGCCACGCCGCCGGAATACGCGCCGCTGCCGGAAGTCGTGGCCGATTCGAAGCGTGTGGCGCGGGAAACGAAAGCGAGGATCGAGCTGCTGCACGAACCACGCGAGGCGGTAGCGGGGGCGCACGCCGTTTACACGGACTCCTGGACAAGCATGGGTTTCGAGGCGGAAGAAGCCAAGCGGAATCAGGTTTTCGCTCCGTATCAGGTGAACTCCGAGCTGATGGCGCTGGCCGCGCCGGAGGCGGTCTTCATGCATTGTCTTCCGGCCCACCGCGGACTCGAAGTCACACCAGAGGTGATCGACGGACCGCAATCGGTGGTGCTGGCGCAATCCGAGAACCGGATGTACGTGCAAAAAGCGATTTTGCACACGCTCTTTTGATCCGCTTGTTTGCGCGAAAGCGGCGAGTGCGCATACGGCGCGCCGGCTCTTGCGGCACGCGCTAAACGGACTTTAAGCGCTGAGGTTTGCAGCGAACGCAGAACGCAAAGAAGGAGAAAGGCGGAAGTCGTGAACAAAACCGCGCCCACTAAACCGAAAAAAGTTGTGCTTGCCTATTCCGGAGGTCTGGATACTTCGATCATCATCCCGTGGCTGAAGGAAAATTACGGCTGCGAAGTCATCGCCATGATCGGCGATGTCGGCCAGCAGGAGGACCTGGAAGCCGCGCGCAAGAAAGCGCTGATGACCGGCGCTTCAGCAGCATACGTCGAGGATTTGCGCGAGGAGTTCGTGCGCGACTACGTGTGGCCCACGCTGCGCGCCGGGGCAGTTTACGAACATACGTATCTGCTCGGCACATCGATGGCGCGGCCGGTGCTGGCCAAGCGCCAGGCTGAAATCGCGCTGCGGCTCGGAGCGGACGGTCTCTCGCACGGCTGCACCGGCAAGGGCAATGACCAGGTGCGATTCGAGCTGGCTTACAAGGCCATCGCGCCGAATTTGCAAATCATTGCGCCGTGGCGCGAATGGGACATCGATTCACGCGAAGACGCGATTGCGTATGCCGAAAAGCACGATGTGCCGATCGAACAGAGCAAAAAAAATATCTACAGCCGCGACCGCAATATCTGGCACCTGAGCCACGAAGGCGGCGAACTGGAGGACCCCGCGAATGCGCCAAGCGAGGGAGTATGGCAATGGACCGTTTCGCCGGAGAAGGCGCCGGAGAAAGCGGAAGAAGTCGAAATCGGATTTGAGTCCGGCACGCCGGTTTCCGTGAATGGGACAAAGCTGGGTCCCGTTGATTTGCTGAACGCAGTAAACGAAATCGCCGCGCGTCACGGCGTGGGGCGCGCGGACCTGGTGGAAAACCGGCTGGTCGGGATGAAATCGCGGGGCGCGTACGAGACACCCGGGGGCACACTGCTCGTGGCCGCGCACCGCGAACTCGAGCGGCTAACGGTTGACCGCGAGACCATGCACTTCGCGCAGGCGCTCTCGCTGCGCTATGCCGAATTGGTCTACAACGGTCTGTGGTTTTCGCCACTGCGCGAAGCCCTGGACGGATTCTTCGAGACGTCACAGCGGCGCGTAACGGGCGCGGTTGGCCTAAGGCTGTGGAAAGGCACGCTCAGCGTAACGAAACGCGTCTCGCCCTTCTCGCTTTACCGCGCGGACTTGGCGAGCTTTACGATGGGCCGGTATAACCCCAAGGACGCGGAGGGATTCATCAATCTGTTTGCGCTGCCGGTGACGGTCCGCCCGAAGGCGAAAGCAGAAGGCCAGAACTGAGAAGAAGCTTGCCCCGGTGCGCGGCAGTGCCGCGCGGCCTGCAACGAATCGGAAGAAACCTCGCATGAGTGAGCGAAAAGATGACCGGCTGTGGGGCGGGCGCTTCGAGCAGGCGCCCGACGAGCGCTTTGACGCGTTCCAGCGCTCCTTCTCGTTTGACTCGCGTCTTCTGCCGTACGAACTGGCCGTGGACCGGGCATGGGCAAAAGCTCTGGAAAAAGCGGGCATTCTGACGGCGCAGGAAGCGCATGACACGCTGGAGGCGCTTGGCCGCATCGCGCGCCACGCGCGAACCGAACCCGACTGGATTGGCAAAGCCACGGCCGAAGACGTGCATCATTTTGTCGAAGTCGCGCTAGTGCAGGAAGTCGGGGCCCTCGGTTGGAAACTGCACACCGGGCGCAGCCGCAACGAACTGATCGCCACGGATTTCCGGCTCTTCGTGAAGGACGCGGCCGTCGAAACAACGACTGGCATTCGCCGCCTGCTCGAGGCGCTGCTTGCGCAAGCCAAGTCCAATAGCGGCGTGCCGATGGCCGGCATGACGCACATGCAGCACGCCCAGCCGATTCTCCTGGCTCATTTTTTGCTGGCGCATGCCGAAGCGCTGCTGCGGGACGTCACGCGTCTCGAGGCCGCCGCGGCGAGCGCGGATGCTTGTCCCATGGGGTCTGGCGCGCTGGCCGGCAACAGTTTTGGCGTGGACCGCCTGGCGATTGCGCGAGAGCTCGGATTTTCCCGCATCACGGCGAACAGCCTGGATGCCGTGAGCGACCGCGATTTCGCGCTCGATTATTTGTTCGCGCTCACCGGAATCGCCACGCATCTTTCGCGTTTGGCCGAGGATTTTGTCCTCTTTGCCTCGCAGGAATTCGCCTATGTCACGCTGCCTGACGCCTACTCGACGGGAAGCAGCCTCATGCCGCAGAAAAAGAATCCGGATTGCTGGGAGTTGATTCGCGGCAAGAGCGGCCGCATCACCGGCGCGCTTGTGAGCGTGCTCACCGCGCTCAAGGGATTGCCGGCGGGTTACCAGCGCGATCTGCAGGAAGATAAAGAAGCGCTTTTTGCCGCGCATGATCAAGTTTGCGACATGCTCGCCGTCGCAGCCGGCGCGCTCGCCGGAACCAAGTTCAACACTGCGCGTCTCACGGCTGGCGCTTGTAACCCGGCGCTGCTGGCCACGGAGGCCGCCGACTACCTGGTGCGCAAGGGCGTGCCGTTTCGGCATGCGCATGACCTTGTCGGGAAAATGCTCCGTGAAGCCGAAAAGCAGAACCGCCCTTGGATGGATCTGCCGCTCGATGCGCTGCACGCCCTTTCACCGGCATTTGAAGCCGATTTTGCCGGAAGCCTCAGCTTAAAAGCGGCGCTGGACGCAAAGAACGTTCCGGGCGGCACGGCCCCCGAGATGGTGCGCAAGGCGCTTGAGGATTTGGAAGCACGCCTCAACAAGAAGGCGATTCAAACTGGAGGAACAACATGAGTAGTTCATGGGGAAGCCAGATAGCACACCTTCTTTCGTTCGCGCGGCCAGCGGAGGATCGGAGGTCACTTCCGGGAGCGGCGCGCTGACGCCTGGAAGACCGCGATTTCCCGGGAACATCACCGCCCAATGGACATGAAACATGCGCTGTCGGAAGCATCACTCCCGCGCGGATTTCGCTTCTCGGCCACTGCCTGCGGGCTGAAGAAGACCGGCGCGCTGGATCTGGCGCTGCTTTCGAGCGATGCTCCGGCTTCCGCTGCCGCGGTGTTCACGCAAAATCTGGTTGTAGCCCCGCCGGTTGTACTCTGCAAAAAACACTTGAAGCAGTCCAAAGGGCGCATGCGCGCCGTAGTGGTCAATGCGGGAAACGCCAACTGCGCCACGGGAGGGAAAGGCGAGGAAGCGGCGAGACGCACGGTGGAAGAAGCCGCGAAGCAGCTCGGATGCCGCGCGGAAGAGATCTTTGTTTGTTCGACGGGCGTAATCGGCGTGCCGCTGCCAGTGGAAAAGATCTTGCGGGCATTGCCGGCGCTGTCGCGGAACCGGCGGCCTTCCGCTCGCTCGTTTGCCGAGCTCTCGCTTGCGATTTGCACTACGGACACCCGCCCAAAAACGGCCACAGCCTCCTTTCGCATGGCCGGCAAGCGCGTGCACGTGGCGGGCTGCGCCAAGGGCGCTGGCATGATTCATCCGAATATGGCGACGACACTCGCGTTTGTCGTCACGGATGCGGTCATCGCGCCGGCGCTGCTGCAAGGGACGTTGCGCCAGGTGGTCGCGCGCACCTTCAACGCCATTAGCATTGATGGCGACACTTCAACGAACGACACGCTTCTGGTGCTGGCCAATGGAGCCGCAGGCGGCCCGCCGGTCAGAGCAGGCAGCACGGCGCATCGCGCATTCAGCGCAGCCCTCGAAGAGGTCTGCCGTTCGCTTGCGCTGCAGATCGTGGCGGACGGCGAAGGGGCTCAGCGCGTGATCGAAATCGAAGTGCGAGGCGCGAAAACCGAAGCGGCTGCACGGCGCATCGCGGAAACCATAGCCACCTCGCCACTCGTTAAAACCGCGTTTGCGGGAGGCGATCCCAACTGGGGCCGCGTTTTCGCGGCGGCGGGGCGCTCCGGCGTGAAGTTCGATCCGTCGCTAGTGGACATCAAGATGGCGGGCATCCCGGTTTTGCGCCGGGGCCAGCCGCTGGATTTCAACGAGCGCGCCGCGAGCAATCGGCTGCTCGCCGAGCACGTGCCGATTGTCGTGGATTTGCGCGCTGGAAACTGCGCGGCCCGCTACTGGACTTGCGATCTGACCGCCGAATACGTCCGCATCAACGCGTCGTATCGCACGTAGCGAGCGCCGAGCTTTGCGGATGCTTGCAGGGCGCGGCGCTCGAATCGGCCGCCAGCGGCCTCGGCACCACTCTCAGTGAATCTTGTCGAGTTCGACGCGGGCGGAAGCGAAAGGCAAGACCGCTTCGAGAAGCACCGGAGTCTTGCCGGGGTCCCTGGCGATATACAGCGCGAAGCTGGCGTCCTTCATTTCCGCGCCGTTGTCGAAAACGCGGATGGCAATCTTTGACGTATCGAAAGTCCCAGCCGGCACCGTGATGGAAGCTGAGCCTGCCACATTCGCTCGCACGTCGTAGAGTTTGTGCCCATCATAGACGGGGCAACGCACTTCGGGGGTTCGGGACCAATCGACAGTGCGAAGGAATTGCATCATACCGAGCGGGTCGCGCGTGCCGGGGAGCACGCGGGTCTGGACCGCACCCGAGGCGGCAGGCATGTTTCCCGAGGAAGTGAGCCGCTGAACGGAATCGAGCTTTTGACCTCGCTCGTTCAAATGCAACTCGTACTGCACGCTGTGCAGCGTTGCCGCGTCGCTGTAGGAATCAAATTGGTCATCCAGGGCAAAGACAAAACGCAGCGGGTTCTCCGTGTGGGCGAAAGCTTGAATGTGCCAAACGCTCTTGCCGAGGAAATTCCGGCGTTCGACGACCTCCAGGCGAAGACTGGCGACATGATTGAGTTGCGAAACGCTGGCCTTGAAATCCAGAATTTCGCCCGGGCGCAAGGCGAGCGCCGCTTCCGCAGGAAGGGCGCCATGCGCCTCCGTAGTCCTGCTGTGCGCCATCTCCGGCGAGTTCGCTGCTGGGGCCTCGGGGACCGCCGGAGTCCCTCCTGAGCTGGCTGCGGGTTGTGAAGAACCGCTCGGGGTCCCGGCTGCCAAGGCAAGCCGGGAGGATTTCTGGCGCTTTTCGACGCGATATAGACCGAAAGCGGCCAGTCCGAGAACAAAGACAAAGAGAAACAGCCGGAGCGAGCGGTGGCTCATGGCAAATGCGCGACCCAATCTACAAACATTGTTTCAGGCTCATGCCTTCCAGTTAGAATAGATTTCCGTAACCTGGCGGGGCCGGAGAGTTTGGCCAAACTGCAAAGTCTCAGCCTACCAGAGTGTGGGCTGGGCGTCTCGGTAAGCCACCGGGGTGGTGCCGGATGGCAAGCGGAGTCGCGACCACGGAACGCGGCCGGCGCGCGGCGGGGCCTGTAACACCAAGGAACGCGAATTAGGGCACGGCAGCGAGGAGGAACTGACGAATGCGCTACCTGGTCACGGGGGGCGCCGGATTTATCGGCTCGAACACCGTGGAGGAACTGGTCCGCCGAGGACACAGCGTGGTCGTGCTGGACGATCTGTCATCCGGCAAAGAAGAGAACCTGGCGGATATTCGGAACAAGATCACCTTCATCAAAGGCTCGATCACCGACATCGACGTTGTCAGAAAGGCGGTTCAGGAAGCCGATTATGTGCTGCATTTGGCGGCGCGCACGTCGGTTCCCCGGTCGGTGAAGGATCCTCTCGAAACGAACAGGATCAACATTGACGGCACTTTGAATGTCCTCGTCGCAGCCCGTGATGCCAAAGTGAGGCGCGTTGTCTTCGCGGCGTCCTCTTCGGCCTACGGAGAAACGCCAACTTTGCCCAAGGTTGAGACGATGCAGCCGCAACCCATCTCTCCCTACGGGGTGACCAAGTTTGTCGGCGAGTTGTACGCGCAGACATTCGGCCGCTGCTATGGGCTCGAGAACGTGTCGCTGCGCTATTTCAATATCTTCGGCCCCAGACAAGATCCGGGTTCACCGTATTCCGGTGTCCTGGCGAAATATTGCACGGCCTTTCTCGAAGGAACACAACCCGTGGTGTTTGGGGACGGCGAGCAGACGCGCGACTTCACGTATGTAGAGAATGCGGTGCAAGCGAATCTGCTGGCCTGCGAGGCCCCGAACGTTTCCGGGCGCATCTTCAATATCGGAGCGGGCGGCAGGACCTCACTGAACCAGGTTCTGCGCGTGCTAGCGGAGGTCTCAGGGAACCGGCTGGAAGCAAAGTACGACCCGCCGCGCGAGGGCGATATTCGCGATTCTCAGGCCGATATTTCGCAGGCCCGGCAGTGGCTGGGATACGAGCCGAGCGTCCTCTTTGAGGAAGGGCTGAGACGAACTTTCGAGTGGTACAAGGCCACGAAAAAGGCGCTGGTCGAAAAGTGAGCGACGAGAAGCGGCAGGAGCCCGTAGCGTTACCGCTAGCCGCTGCGGATAGCACGAGCGCGATCAGCTAAGAACGTGGAAAAACCCTTGGTGCTGCCGAAGGCCGATTCGAACGCCAAAAAGCTCCGAAAGGGTGGCCGCAGTCAGAACTTCTGATTTCGGACCGTCCGCAAGGATGCGGCCTTCGCGCAACAGAACGACGCGCTCCATTTCAGGGATTATCTCCGAAACCTGGTGAGTCACCAGGAGAATGCCCAGGCCGGACTGCGCCAACTGCCGCAGGGTCTCGCGAAGCTGGATCTGGGCCGCGATATCGAGAGCGTTGCTGGGCTCATCGAAGAGCAGAGTTTTGGGTTCATGCGCTAGCGCGCGAGCGATGAGAGTGCGCTTGGCCTCGCCCGAAGACATTTGCGCGACTGGGCGCTCCGCAAGATGGGCGATGCCAAGCCGGTTCAGGGCGGATTCCGCAGCAGCGAGCTGCTGGGGCGCGGGGCGGTGGTGCGGAAAAATCCGCGTGGAGCTAAAGAAGCCGGAAAGAACCACATCGCGGCCTGTGGCGTCCGTGGTGCAGGAAGCGAGCAGGTCGGGCGAAACGATGCCCAGCTGCGAGCGGAGGTCGAAGACGTTCCACCGCTCGTTGCCGAGAATGGACATCGAGGAATCCGGCTGAGCCAGCGGATAGCACTCGCGCGTAATGGTCTTAATGAGCGTGGATTTGCCGCAGCCATTGGGGCCAAGAATACAGACATGTTCCCCGAGAGCGATCCGCAGCGAGACGCGAGTAAGCGCGGGGTGTTGACGGGCATGCCCGTTGACCGCAGGACCGCGGAGAACAGTGACATTCTGCATCTCAAGCAAAGGCGGCACGGCGGAATTGTATAGTGACCGGGGGCCAGCGGCCAGCGACCTGGATCCTTCGGGAGCAAGAACATGGGGAGGCGAAAACGGTTAAATTCTCGCCTCCCGGGGTGGGTGGGGTGTTGCAAGACGGGTCCTTGAGTGGAGCAGCAAGCCTGCCCTGCCAGGCAGGCCGCAGCCTCCCTCGCGAAGCCAGTGGCGCGCGAGTGCGGTAGGAGACTCACCACCGAAGGGCTCGTCAGCGCGGTTTGTAGCACTGGCGAATGCGGGTGTCAACGATAAAACAGGCGGGAAAGTAACCAATTTCGTTCCTAAGATCGATTTAAACGTCCCCGGGTGCGAATGGTGCTGACAATCCTCAGATTGAGGAAACCCGCGCCTGTGCGGCACGGTCGAGAATTTCACGGACGATGCGGCCGAGCGTGGTGGGGCTATAGGGCTTTTGTAGATAGTTGGCGGGGGAAGTGCTGGAAAGGGCTTCTGAGTCCTGGGAATAGCCGCTGGTGAAAAGCACGGGCAAGCGGTCGAACAGGGTCTGCAGCTTGGCAGCCGCGGCCGGACCGCCGAGCCTGGGCATGATGACGTCCAAAATGGCCAGGGCAGGGACGTCATCGTGGCAAAGGCGCAAAGCCTCTTCGCCATCACTGGCGGAAAGCACTCGATAACCCAAGCTGACCAAGGTCTGTCGCGCCATCTCCCGAATAGGCTCGTGATCCTCGGCAAGCAGGATGGTTTCCGAGCCGCGCATTTCCTGAAGCGAAGGCACGAGAACCTTGCGTTCGGCGCTCTCCGGGCTGGCGTTTTCGATGGCTGGCAAATACACCCGGAAAAGACTGCCCTGGCCGGGTTCACTGTAGACGTGAATGAAACCGCCGTGCTGCTTGACGATTCCATAGACCGTGGCGAGGCCGATGCCTGTGCCTTTGCCTTTTTCCTTGGTGGTAAAGAAGGGCTCGAAGATGCGCTCACGCGTCTCGGCGTCCATGCCGGCGCCGGTGTCGGAGACGGAGAGGACGGCGTAGCGGCCGGGGGCGATGCCGGGATAGAACCGGCAGTAGGAATCGTCGAGCTCGACCATTTCCGTCTCGACTAGGAGACGCCCACCCTGGGGCATGGCGTCGCGAGCATTGATGCAAAGATTCATGAGGACTTGCTCGATCTGTGTAGGGTCGGCCTGGATGGGGTCGAGGGGCGCGGTAACGACTTTGAATACGATGTTGTCTCCGATGACGCGATCAAGAAAACTGCCGAGACCGCTGGTGACTTCGTTGAGGTCGACGGCGCGCGGCTGGAGCACTTGCCGCCGCGCGAAGGCAAGAAGCTCGCGCG
>Ga0209062_1006232_pt1 | contig 11029 bp, 8 predicted proteins | sample Coa_R2_2_FD_187158 | JGI IMG/M metagenome (GOLD analysis project Ga0209062, IMG submission 187158) | Surface soil microbial communities from Centralia Pennsylvania, which are recovering from an underground coalmine fire - Coalmine... | ecosystem: Environmental > Terrestrial > Soil > Unclassified ...
GACAATCCACTGGTCGTTGCTGCCGAGGCGGAACTCGTAGGAACCGGTACTGGAGGGCATGGTGAAGGTGCAGCTGCCGGCGGAGAGGGGCGATGGAGGCCGGATGAGGGAGCAGCTGAGATAGTCAACGGCGAGGCGGCTGCTGTTCGCGCCGCCGACGGGGAAGAGGCCGAGCCAGTCGCCGACGGTGGCCGAGGAATTGCCGGACCAAGAGACGGTGACGGCGTCCCCGGGGTTCACACTGGCGGGGCTAGCAGTGACCGTCAGCCCGGATGAGCTGGTGGGGCTGGAGGTTGGCGTGTTGGGTGCGTCAGTAGACGTGGGCGTTGGCGAGCTGGTGAGAGTGGGCGTCGAGCCGCCGCTGCCAACGGTAACAGTATTGGAGGTGGCCACGATGATCCACTGGTCGTCGCTGCCGAGGCGGAACTCGTAGGAACCGGCACTGGAGGGCATGGTGAAGGTGCAGCTGCCGGCGGCAATGGGTGATGAGGGCCGGACCAGCGAGCAGCTGAGGTAGTCGACGGCGAGGCGGCTGCTGTTCGCGCCGCCGACGGGGAAGAGGCCGAGCCAGTCGCCGACCGTACCGGAAGAATCGCCGAACCAGGAGACTGTGAGGACGGCGCCGAGGTTCACGCTAGCTGGACTAGCCGTGACCGTCAGGCCGGATGAGCTGGTGGGAGCGGGCGTTGGCCTGGTGGGCGCGGGAGTGGGCGTGGGCGTTGGCGAGGTGCTGGGGGTAGGGGTCGAGCCGCCGCTGCCGACGGTGACAGTATTGGAGGTGGCGACGATGATCCACTGGTCGTTGCTGCCGAGGCGGAACTCGTAGGAACCGGCAGTGGAGGGCATGGTGAAGGTGCAGTTGCCGGTGGAGATGGGCGATGGGGGGCGGACCAGTGAGCAGCTGAGGTAGTCGACGGCGAGGCGGCTGCTGTTCGCGCCGCCGACGGGGAAGAGGCCCAGCCAGTCGCCGACTGTACCGGAAGAATCGCCGGACCAGGTGACGGTGATGGCGGCGCCGGTGTTCACGCTAGCTGGGCTGGCCGTGACCGTCAGAGTGCCCGGCGTTGGCGTTGCCGTAGGACCAGCCAGCCCAATGAGAGCCGCGGCGAGCTGCGCGCTGTCGGGGCTGCCCCAGCCGGTGACGCGATCCCATCCGGCAGCTGCCGAATAGGCGCCATTGCTGCCGCTGGTGATGTCGTGAAATGCGCTGGACCGGCTGGCGCCGAGTGAGTACAGGTCTATGTTGGGCGGTCCTTCTCGGGAGAGGCCGTGGGACACGCGATCGTGGTTGATGGCGGCCATGATGCCCGCCCAAACGGGGCTGGCAAAGCTCGTACCACCCCACCAGCCTTGTAGGCCACCGCCGTAGTAGATCAAGTAGCCGGTGCTGGGGTTAGCGTTTCCGGCCACGTCGGGCACGCCTCGGCCGCTGCAGGCGCCGATAGAGCTCTGCCAACTGGCGCTGGGCTTGTTGAACTCAACACTGCAGCCACCGCCGCTGCCGGACCAGGCTCGCTCTGAGGACCAGTTGGCGCCTGGTTGCGTCAGGGAGAGCGAGGTTCCTCCGACGCCGGTGACGTTTGGCGATGAAGCCGGAAAGTCCACGCCGAGAGCTCCGCCGGAGCAGTCTGCCGAGCCCGAGTCGCCCGAGGCCACGAAAATGGACTTGCCGGTTGCCGCCCCGTAGGCGAGATACGAATCAATTGTCTGAAGCACGGAGCTTCCGGCTTCCAGCTCACATTCTCCCCAGCTGATTGAGATCGCCGTGACGCTCGAGTCGTGCGTGGCGTCGTAAATCGCGGCCTCGAAATTGGAGTCGCAAGGGTCGGCGCCTTCAAAGACCTTGACAGCCGCGCCGGGCGCGAGCGCGCTGGACCACTCCACGTCAAGCGTGGTTTCCACGTCGCCGCCCGAAGTGGAGCAACCCTGCGGCGTGCCATCATGCACAACGCTGATCGACGCGCTCGGAAGCCCGTACGTGCTCTCCCAGCCCCTGACATCGCTCAGGTTGAATGGCGCCAGGGTGACGATGCCGATGGTCTCGCCGCTGCCGGTGTAACCGGCGCTGTAGAGGGGCGCCATGTCATACGCGGTGCGAATGTCTGCGGGAGCGTACGGCGCCTGTCCGGGGCTGGTGGCGCTTGCGGGCCGCCCGGCTGTCAGGTGAGGCCGCAATTGGAGCGCGTTATCCAAGCCACCGATGTGGAGAACCTTGCCAGCGAGGGTGGTGGGCACGATGGGGTTGGTCGCATTGGCATAGAAATGCCGACCGTTGAGGCTGTACTCGTTGATGGTCGTCTGCAGCACCCGCTCGGCCGTCTGGACGTCCGTATCTGCCTCGACTCGCGTTCTGTCCGCGCGGGTGCGCGTCACGCGCATTCCACCCGTTCTGAGAGCGCCTACAAGGCCTTCGTGGTCGGCTGAGGCAGGGGCGTAGCGGGCGAGGAAATCGGCTTCAGAGAGGAAGCTCTTGTTTCGCTCAGGCTGGCTGATGCGAGCGCGCAATTCGGCGCGATTTTGTGGCGCGAGGGTGAAGCTGAGGTGGAGCGCCTGAGCCGGATCGGCATGCCCGACAAGCTGCGCGCCAGCAACCAGCGGGCTGACGTTTCCGGGCACTTCGCTGCCAGCCACGGTGGCCGTGCCGGTCACGGTTGGGCTCACGGTGGCCGAGGGCGTGACTGTGGATGCGCTGGCGCTCGTGGCCGCAGGCGTTGCCGTCCCGCGCGGCCCGGCCGTGCCGATTGGGGTTGGGGTCGCCGCCGGAGTCGGCGACGTCGATGCGCTCGTCGCCGTCGGGGTGACCGTGTTGGTCGGCGCGGGAGTCCCCGCGGCGCTGGTGGAAGTGGCAGCCGCCGTGGGCGTGTTAGTGGCGGCGAGGGGCGAAGGGCCAGTGGGTGTCGGCGTGGAAACGGCGCCGGCCGTTTGGACCAGGGGAGACCCCAATATCAGGGCGAGCGAGGTCCCCATGGCGAGCCGGCGCCATCGTGAGGCGATCCTTTGCCGCGAGCCGGCCACTCAGCGACCAGATCCAGACGCGTGCACTCACAGGAAAGCTAAACCTGCAATGAACTGCGCAAGAAGTACCTAGGAACTTCATCCTAGGCGTCTATGCCTGATTTACGGACCTACCTCGGCCTCGTCTACCAGCATTACCGGGATCCCGTCGCGGATCGGGTAGCGGCGCTTGCAGACATCGCAGACGAGGCGGTCCCCTTCTTGCCGGACGGGGGGGCGGGTGTCGCAGGCGGGGCAGGCCAGGATCTCCAGCAACTGGGGGTCGATGCTCATGGCTGCGATCTTAGTCGAATGCGGGGGCGGTCTGGGCGGAGGGGCGAGGCTCCCGGGAGGGCCAGAGCTTGAGGGCGGCCAGACAGACGACGAGGTAAATCACCGACGCAATCAGGTTGATGAGCCGCGTGTATTCCTGGTAGCCGGTGGCCAGCGTGCGGTCGACGGCGAAGAGGGCCAGCAGCTGTTGGGTGGCGAGCTCGAAGCTGCCGGCGAAGCCTGGGCCGGTGGGGATGATGGCGGTCAGAGCCAGCACGGCGGTGGTGAGCGCGCCCTCTTTCCAGCCCAGCGGGATGTGGACCGCCGAGAAGGCGATGGCGTAGGTGCCGGTTTGGGACAGCCATAGGGCAGCCGACAGAACCAGCAGGACGAGGGCGCGGCGGGGATCCCGCACGGCCGAGAAGCCCTTCATGACCTGCAGCAGCAGGCGAAAGCCAATCTCCAACGGGCGCCGGCCCGTCACCCAGCGCGGCTCGGCGAGCTGCTCGGTTCGCCGTGAGATGACGTAGACCACGGCCAGAACGGCGAAGGCAACGACAGCGGCGATCCCGTCGAAAATCTTGATCCAACTGGAGAGCCCAGGAAAGAGCGGCAGTACTACTGTCAGCAGCAGGACCACGGCGAAAAGGTCAAAGAGCCGCTCGATGACAAGTGTCCCGAGCGCGCGTGCTGCCTCAGGTGTGCGAACCCGCTCCCACAAGTAGCGCCCCAGTGCGCCCAAATTCCGTTCAGCGACGTAACGAACGAGATCGCGCAGGCCGACGCGCTCGTGGAGCAGGCTGAGGGCGACGACCCGCACCAGGTCGCCCAGCCGGGCCGGGACCACGGTTTGGCCGCTGAGCGAGCCGACGCTGTAGGCGGCGTTTGCCTGCCAAAAGCTCACTCGGTCGGCGCGCTCGAAGCACAGCTGCCAGCGCCAGCCGCGCAGGAACTGCGTCAGCGTCGTGCAGGCGATGGCGGGCAGCAGATAGCTCTGGTCGGCGCCGAGGATCTCCTGCCACACCTCGGCAGGGTTGACGGCACGGAACGCCAGCCACAGGAACACGGCGCTGACCGCCAGCCCTATCAGCCAGCGGACGATGGCTTTGCGGCTCAATCGCGGCGTCCGAAGCGGAATTGCCAGACCCGCAGCATGCCCTCCAGCACGATCGCGCGGGACATCTTGCTGGAGCCCACCCGCCGCTCATGGAACAGGATCGGCAGCTCTTCGATGCGGAAGCCGCGCTGGTGCGCCCGATAGGTCAGCTCAATCTGGAAGGCGTAGCCGTTGGAGCGCACCGTGTCGAGGTCGATCTGCTCCAGCACCTGGCGACGGAAGCACTTGAACCCGCCGGTAAGGTCACGGTAGGGCAGCCCCAGCACGAGGCGCGAGTAGAGGCTGCCGCCGAGGCTGATGAACCGCCGGAAGGCATTCCAGTTAACGGTGCCTCCGCCTTTCACATAGCGCGATCCCAGCACCAGGTCGGCCTGCTGGATGCGCTCCAGGAAAGCAGGGAGATAGCCGGGATCGTGTGAGAAGTCGCAGTCCATCTCCAGCACGTAGTCGTAGCCGGCGGCCAGCGCTCGCCGAAAGCCATCGACATAGGCGGTGCCCAAGCCCAGCTTGCGGGAGCGGTGCAGGACGTCCACCCGCGAAGGGTGCTTGGCCCGTAGGCCCTCGGCCAGCTCGCCAGTGCCGTCGGGCGAGGCGTCATCGACCACCAGCACGTCGACGCCATGCGCCAGCACTTGTTGGATTAACGGGGAAAGGTTGTCGGCTTCGTTATAGGTGGGCAGGACGACCAGCGCGCGGCCGGTCACTCGCGCGGCAGCCCGCCTCGCACCATCACAGGGCCGAATTCTAGCGTCGGCCCAAGCCCAGCTTTCACTGGGAAATGAGTACGGCTCGGGCAGGCGCGCCTTCAGCCTCAGGGATGCTCAGGGGCAAGCAACACAGCTGATACCGCCCGGGAGCAACGTCCATCAGATTGAGGCCTTCGAGCAGGACTGTTCCGGCGCCCAGCAGCAGCTCGTGCGTGGTGGGTGCTGGGTCCTGAAACCGCTGAACCGACAGGTAGTCGATGCCCACGAGTTGCAGGCGCCGCTCGGCCAGCCACTCCGCGGCTTCCGAAGTGAAAGCGACGAAATCGGACCGGAAGTTCTTGTCCGCGGCTCTCCAGAGCTCCGAGTTCCTCGTTCTGACGAGCAGGCGCTCCGTCGAGGCGGCCAAGCTGAGACGTTCCAGATGCTCCGGGGTCACGGCATCCACGTCCGCGATATGGACTACCTGCGCCGGGCCGATGAAAGGCGTCAAATCGAGGTCCCGGAGGTATGCGCCACCCTCGAGGAAGTGAGCCGGCGCATCGATGTGGGTTCCGGTATGCACACACATCGAAAGATGCGAGACGGTGACGCCGTCGCCGCTGGCGAGGTCCTTCAACCGGTCGAGGCGCAGCTTCGGATCCCCGGGCCAAACGGGTATGTCTGTACTCAGGGGTAGGGAGATGTCAATGATCCTCATGCGCGGTCGCTCAAGGGCCGTCGGGCAACGACCCGTATATGAGAGCTGAGCAGGTTCTGTTTGAGGAAAGCCTGAAAGTTGGCGCGTGCCTCAGCGCCGGCTTGGACCAGGCTCCGTACAAACCGCGGAACATCGAGGTCCGGGCGCTCGGCCAGCGTATTGGCGACGATGTCCAGGTCCAGCTCGCCCGGCGTGCAGATCTCGACAGTCTCGAACCCGCACCTCGAAAACAGCTTGCTCATTCCATCGAGCGACAGGAGATTGATGTGCATCGGCGGGTGGACGCTCTTGGATTCGTTCCAGAGCACCTGGATATCGAAGCCGCTGACCGTCAGCGTGGTCAGCAACAGGATGCCTCCGGGGCGAAGGATATGGAGAATCGCCGAGAGGAAATCGTCAGGAGCAAATACGTGCTCGAGCACCTCGAACGCGCTGACGAAGTCAAAGCGGAACTGCGAGTCCTCGGCGACGGTTTCCACGGTTTCGGGCAGGACCGCGAACCCTTTGTCACGGCAGACCTGAGCCAGCGGCGGAGCCGGTTCGATCCCCACCACGGTTTCAAAGATGCTGAGATTGGAAACCTCTTCAAGGAACACCCCGTACCCGCTCCCGACGTCTGCGAATGCGTGCCGCCCAACTTCGAGATCGGATCTCGCGACGATGTCCGCGACCAGCGCGGCTCGTGGCCGGAACATTCGCTCGCGGCGAGCTTCGGCCGTATGTCGAAAGAAATCTGTGCTCCAGAACCTGACCGCCTCGCCCTGCTGATAGTACGCATCCAATTGCTCGGGGCGGGGTCGGGGTGACAGGAACAGGGTGCCGCAGGCGTTGCACTCTGAGTACTGGCACGCTTCCTTCACGAATGCCGCCGCGCAGTCGGAGCTGGTGCAGGCAGGACACGGCGTGTCAACGAACGTGCTCTTGTCTGCGAAGTACCGCTGCACGTCCGCCGCCACGAGACTCAGGTACTGATTGAAGAGGCTGGCTGGCCGAATGTCCTCTTCCCTCATGGTTTTTGAACCCTCACGATAGTGGCTCTCGTATCATCGTCCTCTACAATCTCAGACTGACTGTTGAAGGCGGTTGCGGTAATCCCAGCCCGCATGGGCTCTTCGCGCTTTCCAGGGAAGCCCCTGGCTCGGCTACGAGGCCGCCCCATGCTGGAGCATGTGTTTCGGCGCACGCGGCTGTGCCCGGAGCTGGACGGCGTGCTGATCGCCACGTGCGACGCGGAAATTGCGGCGGCAGCGAGCGCATTTGGGGCCACGGCGATCATGACCTCTGACACACACGTGCGGGCAAGCGACCGTGTAGCGGAAGCCGCTCACGATCTGGATGCCGACATCATCGTCATGGTGCAGGGCGATGAGCCGATGATCCACCCCGACATGATCAGTCGGGCGCTGGAACCATTCAAGGTCAGTCCGGATGTGCTGTGCGTGAACCTGGCCGCACCCATTGCAACGGAGCGCCAATTTGAAGACCGCAACACCATCAAAGTCGTGATGGCGGCCAACGGGAACGCATTGTACTTCTCCCGCGAGCCGATCCCCACGCGACAGGGCACGAACTTCGACGCGCTGAAGGCGTACAAGCAGGTGTGCGTCATTCCATTTCGGAGGGAGTTCCTGATGCGCTACGCGCAACTGGCGCCGACACCTCTCGAGAACCTCGAGTCCATCGACATGCTGCGGGTTCTGGAGCATGGCTATCCCGTGAGGCTCGTGGAATGCAAGGCCTCGACGCAATCAGTCGATACGCCGGCGGATCTGGCGCGAGTTGAGGCCTTGCTCGCAAAGGATCCCTTGCTCGCGGAATACGACCTCTGACGGCTTCCAAGACATGGCGCATCCTCATCACGGCGCCGTATGCCATGCCGGTGATTGAGGAATACCGTAAAGCACTTTCACATGCCGGGTGCGACGTTATCGTCGCGACCGTTCAAGAGCGGCTTTCAGAGGCAGAGCTTTTGCCGCTCATCGGGGAAGTGGATGGGATTATCTGCGGTGACGATCAGCTCACCGAACGTGTGCTCGCACAAGCGCCACGGCTGCAGGTCATATCGAAATGGGGCACCGGCATCGATTCGATAGACTTAGAAGCGGCCTCGCGACACGGGATCACGGTGTGCAACACACCGAATGCCTTCAGCGAACCGGTCGCCGACACAGTGTTTGGCTACGTGCTGGCATTCGCACGAAAGCCTGATCTCATGAACAGGGACATCCGCCAGGGCCTGTGGCGCAAGCCCCAGCTGACGGCCCTCAATGAGACGACGCTGGGCATTATCGGGGTGGGCAATTGCGGACGAGCCGTTGCCAGGAGAGCCCGCGCCTTCGGGATGCGATTGGTTGGGTGTGACCCTGTCACTCCGCCAGATGATTTCCTGGCGAGCACAGGCATGGCCATGGCCACGCAGGCCGAGCTCCTGAAATGCGCAGACTTCGTGACCCTCCACACGACGTTGAATCCAACCTCCTATCACCTCATCGACCGCGAAGCGTTGCGATTGATGAAGCCGAACGCTGTCCTGATAAACACCTCCCGGGGTCCTGTTGTCGACGAGGGCGCGCTGGTTGAAGCCCTCGAGGCGGGGCGAATCGCAGGAGCCGCTCTGGACGTCTTCGAAACGGAACCGCTGCCGTCAGACAGCCCACTGAGACAGCTCGAAACCGCCCTTCTCGCGCCCCACAATGCGAACAGCAGCCCGCGCGCTGCCGAGCACGTCCATGAAAATACGATCCGTAATCTCCTCGAGCACCTGGCTCTGAGGACGCCGCGTTGAATCGCTCGGAATGCCCGGAAGCGTCAGTCATCATTCGGACCTTCAATGAGGAACGTTACCTGGGGGGGCTCTTCGCGGGGCTCAGAGAGCAGACCTATCAGGCCTTCGAAACCATCGTCGTAGACTCGGGCTCTGTCGATAGAACACGCGCGATCGCGTCTGAGCTCGGAGACCAGCTGATCCGGATTGAACCGCATGACTTTACGTTCGGGTACTCGCTTAACGTCGGCATAAGAAGCGCTCGTGGCCGGCTAATCGTTATCGTGTCAGCGCACACGGCGCCGGCTGACGAGCGTTGGCTGGAGAGCATTCTTGCGCCTTTTGCAGATGAGCAAGTCGCCATGGTCTACAGCCGGCAGCGAGGGGTCGAAGCGTCGAAGTTCGGAGAACGCCAAGATTTCGAGCGGACCTTCCCGATGGAACGCGAGGTCCTCGAGCCTCACGGGTTCTTTGCCAACAACGCAAGCTCAGCCATTCGCCGCGATCTCTGGTCTCGGCATGAGTTCGATGAATCCTTGCCAGGTCTCGAAGACATCGAGTGGGCCAAACACTGGATTTCGCAGGGCTATCGGGTCGTTTACGAGCCTCGCTCAGCCATCTTCCATATCCATCAGGAGACCTGGCCCCAGGTGCGTAGGCGCTATCACCGCGAAGCGCAAGCCGCTCGGATGATTGGTATACGTCGGAGGAGCGAACTGCCCAGCACGGCATGGCGTGAGGTCCGGCACTGCCTGGCAGACCTCGTCGCGGCTTCGCAAACTGGTGAGTTGCCTGCCAAAGCATCAGAGATTGTGCGCTTCCGGTGGGAAAAGTTGGTCGGAACCTCCGGCGGACTGCTCACGGAGCCCCCGGCACGCCAATCGGCCGAGCAGCGGCAGTTGCTGTTCGATCGGCCCTACCGAGCCGTGGTCATCGAGGGGCCGGGACGGGCAGCCATCCGGCGGCGTCAGCTGCCTCAGCTTAAGCCGAGTGAGGTGCTCATCCGAGTCGCTTTTCAGGGCGTCTGCGGGACGGACCTGGAGATCTTTGATGGGGAGCTCACTTACTACAAGAACGGACTCGCCAAGTACCCTATCGTCCCGGGCCATGAACTGTCGGGGACGATTGCCGCGGTTGGTCCCAACGTCCAGGGGTTTACCGAGGGGGACCGCGTGGTGGTGGAATGCATTCAGGGCTGTGGGCGGTGCTCCGCGTGCCTCAAGGACAACGCCATCGGCTGCCCCCAGCGCGCCGAGCTCGGCGTTATCGGCCTGGATGGCGGCTATGCCGAGTACCTGGTGACGCCTTCGCGGTTTGTTCATCGTATTCCAGATTCCATGGCGCTTGCCGCCGCGTGTCTGTGCGAGCCTGTGGCAGTGGTGCTCAAAGGCCTCCGGCGCCTGGAGCGCGCGAGGGGAAATGCCGAGCCAGGCCGCTGCGCCGTGGTTGGCGCCGGGGCGATAGGTCATCTTACGGCGCGCCTGCTTCACTCCCGGGGTCACGAGGTAACCGTGTTCGATCGCGACCCGAGGCGCTTGGAGTTGTTCGATCACTCGGGGGTGCATACCGCGGGACGGGCGGACAACCTCGCCGATTTCGAGGTGCTGGTCGAGGCTACGGGCGACCCCGAAGCGCTGACACCGACCCTGCACCAATCGGCGGCTGGGTCGACGCTTCTCCTTCTGGGTTTGCCCTATGCCAAGCGCGAGTTCAGCTTCGACACGCTTGTGGCCTACGACAAGGTTGTGGTCGGTTCGGTCGGCAGCACGGCACAAGACTTCCGAGAAGCTATCTCTGCGGTTCCCACTATCGACACGTCACCTTTCCTGCAGCACATCCTGCCGCTCGGTTCGGTAAGAGAAGCTTGGCAGCTTGCACGGCGCCGAGATGCGTTAAAGGTGATTTTGCGGAACGACGAGGGCGTGGTTACCTGAAGCCTTAGGCGGATGCTCGCGGCCGGCCGGCAGGCAGCTTGCGGCGCTATTCTAGATTCGATGCAGCTCCTCACCCACGGCACCAAATTCCGGCCCTATGCCGGCCGCCGGCCAACGCGCGAGGTGATGGTCGGCAACGTGGGCGTGGGGGGGCGGAACCCCATCCGCGTGCAGTCCATGACCACCACGCTCACCAAAGACGTGGACGCCACAGTGGCGCAGACTATTCGATTGGTCCAGGCCGGCTGCGAGATCGTCCGGGTCACCACACCCACGGTGCAGGATGCCAGGGCGCTCGGCGAGATCAAGACCAGGCTGCGGGCACAGGGCATCGACGTGCCGCTGGTAGCGGACATCCACTTCTCGCCTGCCGCCGCTCTGGAGGCCGCCGAGCACGCGGATAAGGTCCGCGTCAACCCCGGGAACTTCGCCGATTCCCGCTCGTTCAAAGTGCGCGAGTACACCGACGACGAATACGAGGCCGAGCTGGAGCGCATCGAGGAGCGCTTCACCCCGCTGGTGCTCAAGTGCAAGGACCGTGGC
>Ga0209062_1006237_pt1 | contig 11026 bp, 5 predicted proteins | sample Coa_R2_2_FD_187158 | JGI IMG/M metagenome (GOLD analysis project Ga0209062, IMG submission 187158) | Surface soil microbial communities from Centralia Pennsylvania, which are recovering from an underground coalmine fire - Coalmine... | ecosystem: Environmental > Terrestrial > Soil > Unclassified ...
GGTTCCTCGGCGAAACTCTGGATATCCATACCGGCGGAATCGACCTGGCGTTTCCGCATCACGAAAACGAAATCGCGCAGAGCGAGGGGGCAACAGGCAAGCCATTCGTGCGCTATTGGCTCCACGCCGAGCACTTGCTGGTCGAGGGCGAGAAAATGTCGAAGTCCCTCGGTAATTTCTTCACCTTGCGAGACCTCTTTGCGAAGGGCCACAAGCCTTCGGCGCTTCGCTTCGCGCTCGCCAGCGTTCCTTACCGCAAGCAGCTTAATTTTACCTTCGATGGACTGCAATCGGCCGCTAGCTCGGTCGAGCGGCTGCGCAATTTCGCGGATCGCCTGAACACCGGCAAGTTTCCCGCCGGACAGAGCAATGGCATGGCCGAGCGCATTGCCGCCGCCGCGAAAGAATTTGACGCGGCCCTTGCTGACGACCTGAACACCGCGGAAGCGCTGGCTGCCGTTTTCGACCTTGTCCGCGAAGCGAATATTGCGATGGACAAAGGCGAATTTCACCAGGGCAACGCGGCCGCCACGCAGGAGCTGCTCGCCAATTTCGATGCTGTCTTCGCCGTACTCAAAGACGAGGATGCGGCAAAACTCAAGGGGCTGGGCTACGGCGCCGAAAGCGAAATCAGTGACGCCGAGATCGAAAAGCGCGTGGCCGAGCGGCAGGCAGCGCGCCAGCGGCGCGATTTCGCGGAGTCCGATCGCATCCGAAAAGAGCTTGCGGGGCGTGGTATAATTTTGGAAGATTCGCGCGACGGCAGCGTCCGCTGGAAACGCAAATGAGATTTACTCTTCATCGGCATCAGTTTACCGGCTCGCCCGCGGAAGTGCGCCCCAACCTCTACGGCGTCGATTAAGTCTTCCTTCCCGGCAGGGCCTCGTCCGCCACGGGTGTATGGCACCTGCGAACCTGCCCGGCGGCAACGGGACTCCTGCTCCGTGCGGCCGCCTCGATCCACAAAAACCGCTGACCCAGCGCGCACGCCGCGCTTTTCCGGGAGGAAAGATGATCACCATGCACGAAACGAAATTGCCCCGGCTCGTCACCGCGCTGCCCGGGCCGAAAGCAAAGCAAGCGGTCGAGCAGGATGCGAAGTACATGTCGCCTTCCTACACGCGCGACTATCCGCTCGTGGCCAAGCGCGGACACGGCGCCATGGTTGAAGACGTGGACGGGAACGTCTTCCTCGATTTCGCCGCGGGTATAGCGGTCTGCTCGACTGGGCACTGCCATCCGAAAGTCGTCGCTGCAATTCAACAGCAAGCCGCGGAATTGATTCACATGTCCGGCACGGATTTTTACTACGAGAGCATGCCTGCACTCGCGGCGAAGCTGGCGGCTACGGTGCCGGGCAGCGAAGCGAAGAAGGTGTTTTTCACCAATTCCGGAACGGAAGCGGTGGAAGGCGCAATCAAGCTGGCCCGCTACGCGACGAAACGCGACAAGATGATCGCGTTTTACGGATGCTTCCACGGGCGCACGATGGGCTCGCTTTCACTGACGGCGTCGAAAGCGGCGCAGCGCAAAGGGTTCGGCGCGCTGCTCGCCGGAGTCGAGCACATTCCATATCCCTACGCCTATCGCTGCGAGCAGGGACACACGGCGGAAACATGCGGCGAGGAGGTTCTCGAGCTGCTGCAGAACCAGATCTTCAAGCGGCTCTTCGATCCCGAGGAAGTTGCGGGGATCATCATTGAACCGATTCAGGGCGAGGGCGGATACGTGCCCGCGCCGAAATTCTTTCTGCAGGAATTGCAACGGATTTGCCGGCGGCACGGAATCATGCTCATCGTGGACGAAGTGCAATCCGGTATGGGACGCACCGGCAAATGGTGGGCTTCCGAACACGCCGGAATTGAACCGGACATTTTGTGCAGCGCAAAAGGCATCGCCAGCGGAATGCCGCTCGGCGCATTCATTGCGCGTGAGAGCGTGATGCGCTGGAAGCCCGGCTCGCACGGAACAACTTTTGGCGGAAATCCCGTGTGCATCGCGGCTGCGCTGGCGACGATGGAATTGATTGCCGGGGAGTATCTGCAAAACGCTCACGCGATGGGGGAGCATATTCTTGGGGCGACAACGGACTGGACGAGGAGGTTTCCGGTGGTTGGAGAGGTCCGCGGCCGGGGTTTGATGATCGGCGTTGAAATCGTGCGCGATCAGCGCACGAAAGAGAAAGCGCCGGACCTTCGGAACCAGATCGTTGACCTTGCCTTCCACAAAGGCTTGCTGGTTCTCGGCGCAGGCGAAAATACGATACGGATCTCGCCGCCGCTGTTGATCGACAAAGAGCAGGCCAATTTCGCGATCAGCACGCTCGAACAGTGCTTTGGCGAAGTCGCGAAGTAACGGGGGGGCGGACGAAAGCACGCGGTGCCGGTCCGAAGATCGGCCACTAACGAAAAGATGAGGGTGAGGGCGGTCTTGAGTCAAGATGGGCCAGGCGCGGCACTGGCTCGCATTCAATCGGCAAACGATGTGAGCCGCTGGAATCCAGCGTGCCTCCTGTGCGATGCTCCGCGGGATGAGATTGCAGCTATACCTGCGGTCTGGCGAACCCTGATGGCCATATTTTCGCGAATCATGTTTGGCGCGGTGCAGTGGGCCGCACGGCGCGGGCTGCGCGAGGACGCAATTGTGCCCGCGGAGCGCGGCAAAGAGGTTGCGCGGCGGACCGGCGTGCGGGGCGAAACGTACGCCTACTGGTATCTGCGGCGGCATGGCTACATTTTCGTGGCGCGAAACTATATGCCGCGTTCCGCGAAGGGCGAAATTGATCTGGTCGGATTCGACGGGCCAACGCTGGCCTTCGTGGAGGTTCGCACGCGGACGGTGCGCGACGATTTGAGCGCGCTGCCGGAGTTGAGCGTGACGGAGGAAAAGCAGCGCGTGCTTGTTCGCACGGCGAAGCGGTTTCTGGCGGAACGCCACATGCCGGAATTGCCTTGCCGGTTTGACGTGGTGGCTATCGACAACGAGCCGGGCAGACCGCCCCGGTTGCGCTTGCACAAGGACGCGTTCAGCCCGCAATTGCGCGGGTGATTGCGAGCGCACGGCACAGAAAGACTTGCCGGCGAACCATTCGGGCAGCCGCGGGCGCTTGAAGCTCCGAGTCGAGGTACAATAAACGATTGCAAGCCACGTCGTTTGGCCGGATGTGAATGCTGGAGCCTCGCCGCAGAGGCCGGACCCCTGACAAGCTTCTGACTGCTGGCGACAGGTCTGGAGGAAGGCTTTGCCGGAGTTGCGAAAAGATCCCATCACCGGACGATGGGTAATCATTTCAACCGAGCGCGGGAAGCGTCCCAACGATTTTCTGCGCGAGAGCGTGGTGGCCTCGGAGCCGAAGAACTGCCCGTTTTGCCCGGGCGCCGAGCTCAAGACGCCGCCGGAAATTTTGGTCTACGGGCGCAATGGAAGCGGGCCGAACACGGCCGGCTGGAACATCCGCGTGGTGCCAAACAAATATCCGGCACTCGGAATTGAAGGCGAGCTGGACCGCGAGGGCGAAGGACTCTTCGACAAAATGAACGGCATCGGCGCGCACGAAGTCATCATTGAAACCCCGGACCATGCCGCGACGCTGGCTACCCTGCCGGAGCGCGCGGTGGAAGATGTGCTCTGGGCGTACCGCGACCGCATGCTGGATTTGAAGAATGACAAGCGGTTTCGCTACGTGCTCATCTTCAAGAATCACGGCGAGGCGGCGGGCGCTTCGCTCGAGCACCCGCATTCGCAGCTCATTGCGCTGCCGATTGTGCCGCGGCGAGTGCGCGAGGAAATCGACAGTTGCTGGCACTACTACGACGAGAAAGAGCGCTGCATTTTCTGCGACATCATCCGGCAGGAGCGCGATACGGGCGAACGGGTGATCGGCGAAAACGAGCATTTCGTGGTGCTGGCGCCGTATGCGCCGCGCTTCCCGTTCGAGATGTGGCTGCTGCCGAAAGTTCACGGCTCGGCGTTTGAAAACAACCAAAGTCCGGTTTACGCAAGCCTTGCGCGCATGCTGAAGGACACACTCATGCGCATTGACGCGGTGCTGGACCGGCCGGCCTACAACTTCATGATTCATACTTCGCCGATCGGAGAAGAGATCAACGATCACTATCACTGGCATATGGAGATCATTCCGAAGCTGACGAAAGTGGCGGGATTCGAATGGGGCACGGGCTTCTACATCAATCCCACGCCGCCAGAAGAGGCTGCGCGGTTTTTGCGCGAAGCGAAGATCACATCACCGGCGGCGGCAAAGAAATAGCACCGAACGGCAACGGCAGCGGCTGGCAGTTCGCTGACGATTGGAATTTCGGTCTCGCGCCTTGCTTTAGGAACAAAGTGGGCACGACGCACTGGTCACGCCGATTCTCAGTTTGCGTTCCGCGGAGTCCACCGAGAAGGAGCCCTCTGCAACGAAGGAAGTCCGGCACAGTGGCGTGCTGAACAGCGAGAAAAGCGGGGCATTTGCTATACTCAAAGATTCGGCGCGGTACCCAAGTGGCCCAAGGGAGAGGTCTGCAAAACCTCCATTCGTGGGTTCGAATCCCACCCGCGCCTCCAAGACTCCCCGAAAACTGTAGGCTTTGTGGTTATTCAGCGCGTCGCCGCGCGACATTTTTCCCTGTCAATGCAGGGTGAAAAAAGCGGCGGCTCTTCGCCGTGGCAAAGAGCCGCCGCTTGCGCTGCCGTGTCGCTTAGAACGAGAACTGAGCCTTGAGTTGGATGGTGCGCGGCGAGAAGTCGCCCCCGAGGGCGGAGCCGTAAGGAGTTGTGGGCGGCGAAACGGTGCGGATAACGGTGCCGAACGTGGGAGCGGAAACGTCAGCAACCGGGTTGTCGAAATTGGGGTGATTGAAGATGTTGTAGAACTGGACGCCGAGGCCCAGGGCTGCACGTTCCCAGTGCGGGATGTGGAAGAGCTTCATGACGGCGAAGTCGGCGTCAAAGAAGCCGGGCCCGCGCAGAGAGTTGCGGCCGACGTTGCCAAACGCAGCGGGGGACGTGGTAAAGGCGCCGGTAGGAATGCAGGGCGCCAGGGCGTTGGAGGGAGGTCCCGAGCAGGTGGCGCCACCGGGAGTGACGCGAGTTCCGAAGATATCTCCGCCCGCACCCAGGCCGCCGTAATTGAAGCCGGCAAGAAGAGTTGTGGTTCCTTCGTCGACGACAGTGTAGGGAAGACCGGAACGTGCGAAGACATTGCCGGACACCTGCCAATCGTTGATGAGGTATGAGGGGCCGTGGTTGAAAGTGATGTCGTGGACGGGAAGGCCCCAGACGAAGCTGGCGTTGAAATAGTGGCGCACGTCATAGTCGGCGGGTCCATACATGCCGCGCAAGTCGCTGGGATTCTGCGGGAAGATGGGGTTGGTGTTGGTGGAGCCGAACTGGGTAGTGATGAAGGGCAAAATGCCCCCGTTGGATATCTCATCCAGGGCTTTGCTGAAGGTGTAATTGATCAGAAAGGACCCGCTGCTGTACTGACGCTGCAGGGAGACGCTCATACCGTTGTAATTGGAGATGGCCTCGGAGTAGATGCCGGTGACGATGCCGAAGCTGGGAACCGGAGGAGCCACGGGCAAGCCAGCGAAGCCGCTGGGCGGCTGGAAGGCATTGAGGGACGGAATCTGAGTGGTCTCATGGATGCCTCGGTTGCCGACGTAACGGACGTTGAAGGAGGTCTTGGGACCGAGGCCTTGCTGGATTTCGAAGCTCCATTTCATGTATTGCGGAATTTCGGTGTGAGCTTGCGAGACGGCCACGGCTGGCGGAGAGAACCCGGGAATGGTGGAGGAGAGAGTGGTGAAGCTTTGGCCGCTGGCAAAGCCTTGGAGAAATGCCTGGTTGGACGAAGCGGCTGTGGCGAATATGTTGCCGGGTTCGGCGGGAGAAACCGGTCCGGCTACCGTGAAGCTTTGCAGCAAAGGCGGATTGGAGGAGAAGGAGTCAACGATGGTGCCGGGGAAAGTGTCATAGAAGATGCCATATCCGGCGCGGAGAACCGTGGCGTGACTGCCGCTGCCCCGGGGCGTCCAGGCGAAGCTGATTCGAGGCTGCCACTGGAGTACTTGCAGATCCGGGAGGGCTGTGCGCTGGCCGGTGACGAAGAGTTGATTGTAGGGCGTATCGGGGCTGTTGAGCACCGGATTGGTGGAGACGAGGTTGAAGGTCTCGGGCGTTCGGGAGAAGCACAGGTTTTTGCAGGTTGGATTGGACTGGTGTTCGACGCGGAGGGCAATGGTGAAGGTAAAGTTCGGAGAAAAGCGGATGTCGTCCTCCAGATATCCGCCCAGATTGTAGAACTTGAAGCGCTGCGATGGTGAAGTGGGGAAATTCTGGGTGAGGACAGCATTGTCACCGGCGCTGGTGACGCCGCCGTTGAAGAAGCTGGTGAGGTCGGGAACGGTAACGAGCCCACTGCTAAGGATCGTGAAGGAAAGGTCCGTGGAGTAATTCAGCCGATATTTCACGCCGAAACGGAACGTGTTGCGGCCGACGACCTTGGACATATCGTCCGAGAGCTGCACCTGGGTGATGTTGCGGCCTTGCGGAGCGATGAAGTCAAGTCCGCCCAAAGTGGTGAGGCTGCCGTCGGCGAGGGACAAGGTAGTGGGGAACGCGGCGAGGGCGGCCGAAAGATTCGGCGGCGCAAATATGGCGGAATACCATTGACTTGCGATGATGAGTTGGTTGGTTGCTGTGGGACCGAAGGTGTGGTTCCAGGAAAGCTGGCCCTGCCATTCGGGCTGATTGCTGGTGAGATTGAAAAGGGGGTTGATGGGGTCGGTGAAGGAGGCCTGCGTGCCGTGGTCGGTTTGAATGCGGCCGTAGATTTTGTTGGCGTTGCCGATGTTGTAATCAATACGTCCGGCGAAGATCTGTTCGCTCGTCAAATTGTTCACTGTGGATCGGAAGAACAAGGTGCAAGGTGCGCCGGGTGCCAGCCCCGCGAAACTGACGCCGCTGCAACCAGTCGGATCCGTGCTGCCATTGCCAGGAATCGCGCGCTCAATGCCGGAAGCGCCGTTATAGAGATTAAACATGTTTTGATAGAAGGGGACGGATGCCGGATGGTTGGCGGAGAGGTTGGCGATGGTGGCGTCTTCAAACTGAGGACTTGGCACGATGGTTAAAGTGTTGGTGGGGAGCAAAACGCGAAGGCCTTCGGTATCGAAATAAAAGAAGAGCTTGTCCTTGAAGATGGGCCCGCCGAATTCGCCGCCCCATTGATTGGCGTTGACGAAGGAGCGAGGCGTAACGGGGGCGGGAGGCGGCTGGGCCTTGTTGAAGAAGTCGTTTGCGTTCATGGCGCGACCGTTCCAGTAATAAACGGCACGTCCGTGGAACTGGTTGGTGCCTGACCGGGTGATGTAGTTGATGTTGGAGCCCGCGAGGCCGCCATACTGTCCGGTGTAGCCGTTCTGGTCGACCGTAACTTCCTGAACTTCGTTCAAGCCGAGCAGCAGGTTCGTCGCGCCGGAATTGTTGAGATTCAGATATGGATCGTTGTCGTCCATGCCATCCAAGGTGAAGAGGTTCGAAGTGCCGGAAATGCCGTTTACGGCGAAGTTGCCGAAGCCTGCGGCCGTATTCATCACCACGCCGGGAGTGATCTGAGCTGCGAACGTGAGGTCGTTTCCGGGGTTGGGCATGTTCTGAACTTGGGTTTGGCTGAGCGTGGTCGAGATGCTGCCGTTTTCGGTGTTGAGAAGCGGTGCAGCTTCGGTGACACGTACGGTAACGTTCTCCGTGCCGACGCTCATGTGCACGTCGGAAGTCGTGATTTGGTTCACGGAGACCTGAACCGGCTGGGTGTAGGTTTGGAACCCCTGCGCTTCAACTTTGAGGTCGTAACGGCCGGGCGGCAACAGCGAGAAACGATAAAAACCAGTCGAGCTGGTATTGGCCTGGCGAACCGCGCCCGTGGCCATGCTGGTCAACGTTACGGACGCGTTGGGGACGGCGGCTCCGCTGGGGTCCATGACGGTGCCAGCGATGTCGCCGGTGGTGGATGTTTGCGCGCGACTGATTGCGGGAAGAACAAGGATTAGAGCAAGCAAGAGCAGCCGAACAGATGAGGGTTTAATGGGGTGCATCAATGCGCCTCCTTCGAGTGAGGCTGGGAAAAGGGAGGGACAAGAAGTAAAGGCAAGAGCGATACCAAGCCCGAGGCAAATCGCAAGGAAAAGTTGTGTTGAGGATGCGAGACTTATACGGCGAGACAAGGGGCCAACGCAAGTACCGATTCTAAAAACAAAAGGGATTCCAGTTTTCTCGCTACGGTTTAAGGGAGTACGAAGAAAGTTGTAGAGCGGAATTACAAGCAGGGAGTTGGTGCGGCGCCACAACCTTCCCGCGAAGCGGCATTCCGGCTGTAAGTAGATGCGCAAATTGCGCAGAGAGAGCTACAGATTTTTTCAAGGTTCTGCCTGAATAGATTTGGCGGAGGCTGCCAGGAAACCAAGTGTGAGCGAGGGTTGCCGAACCAAGCTGCGCAGGAGCAAGTTGTGCCGGAACAACCTGCTGGTCGCAGCTCATCCGGATCACGAAATGAGTGGCGCGGCAGCGTTACAGGCGCGGGCGTGCAGCGAAGCGGATAAGTCTCCGACCGGCGTGTTTGAATCAGCAACGACGGTGAGAACGGCGCGACAGCACGGGCAAAAAGTATGTAGCGAAGCTGCTGGAATCCACGCTGCGCGGCGGATGCTACTCTGTCGGCGATGCATCGCGTGTCCGCGGCCGTCGTAGACGTTTGGCATGGCGAAAGGGCATTTCTTAAAGATGGGCCGCAGTTTCATTCTGGAACGTCAAACGGGAGCAGTCCCAACGCGGTTCTGAATCTGAGTCGCTTTCCCTGGGTACTCGGCAACAAGTGCTCTGTCGTCAGTGATGTGCGTTGCGATTGCGGCTGCTGGTTTTGGCTCGGAATTTGCCACAAAGGTGCAAGCGAAAGGCCTGGCTTTGGAGGTTAAGCTTTGTGCCGCGCCAAGCAGCCGCGCCTACACAGCATTTTCCTTGTGTTGATCCTGGGATGGTGTTCTGTCGAAGGGCTCGCACAGGCCTCCGCAACGGCGGAGTATCGGACGAAGGCAGCCCTCATCGCCAATTTTCTTGGATTTGTTGACTGGCCGGATGATGCATTTGGCGCAGCCCATTCTCCCTTCCTGATCTGCGCCACGGGAGACTTTCCGTTTGGGACGGCCCTGGCGGAATCGACCCGGGGAGAAACGGTCCATGGAAGACGAGTGGATGTGCGCTGGATTCGCCAGGAAAGCGAACTGCGGACGTGCCAGGTGCTCTTCGTGAGCCGTTCGGAAGCGAAGCGCTATCGCAGGATTTTGGGCGACCTGCGGGGAGCCTCGGTACTTACCATCGGCGAAACTCCAGATTTTTTGGAGGCGGGGGGCGCGGTCACGCTCTTGCTGGAACAGGAGTCGTTGCAGTTTGAAGTGAATCTGCCGGCGGCGGTGAATGCCCGGCTAAAGATCAGCGCGCGCGTGTTGAATCTGGCGCGGCGCGTCATCGGGCGCATGGAATTGAGCCCCAAGACATCGTCATGAAAACGCGGAGACGCGAGCTCACCCTGCGGCAAAAACTGGTTCTGCTTACCATGGCTATCAGCGGCACCAGTTTGCTGGCAGGCTATGCGTCGTTTTTCGCCTACGACTACCACCTGGAGAAGGAGAAGAAGGCCGCTGAGCTGGAGTCCATTGCCGAGTTGGTTGGCACGAATACCACGGCGGCACTCACCTTCGACGATCCCGTGGACGGGCGCGAGCTTCTAAGCGCACTGCGTGCTCGAAATGACATTCGAATCTGCGCCCTCTACAGGGCAGATGGGCAATTCTTTGCGTCCTACGTGGACCAGGGCTTATTAGGCAAAATCCTGCTCCCCGACCACCCGCCGGAGGGCGTGCACTGGTTTTCAGACCGGCTCACCGTCACAGTGCCGGTCATGCAGAATGGCAAAAGAGTGGGAGCGCTCTATGTTGAGTCTAGCCTGAGAGATCTACGCGAACGCGCCCGGCTGTTTTCCCGCTTAATCCTCATCACTTCCGCAGCCAGCCTCTTGCTTATTTATTTTTTGACCGCCATTTTGCAACGCTCCATTACCGGGCCGATTAAACGCCTTTCCGACGTGATTCGCTCGATTGCCTTGCTCAAAGCCTACTCGGTTCGCGCGCCAGAATTGCCTGGACGCGAACTGCGGCAATTGAGCCGAGACTTCAACCTCATGCTGGCGGAAATCGAGCAGCGCGACGCCAAGCTGGAAGAAGCCAACAACATTCTGGAGACGCGCGTCGCCGAGCGGACACGGGCGCTCGAATCGGAAATGGCGGAGCGGCAAAGCGCGCAGGAGGCGCTGCAAGAGCGGACAAACTTCCTCGACACTCTGATTGCGAGCAGCCCGATCGCCATCGTCTCGCAGGATTGCGAAGGCAGAATAGGTGTGAGCAATCCCGCCTTCGAGCGTCTTTTCGGTTACAGCTCTGCCGAAGCGAAGGGCAAATACCTCGATGACCTCATCGCGCCCGCCGAACTTCGCGCCGAGGCTGGAGGTTTTTTCACGAGCGTTTTCGAGAACGGCTTTTTGAACACCGTTTCTCGCAGGAGGCGCAAGGACGGAAGTCTCGTTGATGTGGAGCTCTACGCCGTTTCATTGAACATCGCCGGGAGCGTCCGCGGCGTTCTTGCTCTCTACCAGGACATCAGCACGCGGCTACAAGCGGAGAGAGCGCTGCGCGACAGCGAGGAGCTTTTTCGCACCGTGAGCGCGGCCGCGCCCGTCGGCATCTTTCGCGTCGATGCCGATGGCAATTGCAGTTACGTGAATGAACGCTGGTGCGAAATGACCGGCCTCACACCAGAAGAGGCGCGCGGAACGGGGTGGCAGAAAGCGCTCCACCCCGAGGACCGCGAGATGGTCTCCCAAAAGTGGAAAGCGCGTTTCGAGAGCAAGACCGGATACGAGAGCAGTCATCGGTATATCGCTCCGAATGGCCGCATCACCTCGGTCGAAGTG
>Ga0209062_1006240_pt1 | contig 11019 bp, 8 predicted proteins | sample Coa_R2_2_FD_187158 | JGI IMG/M metagenome (GOLD analysis project Ga0209062, IMG submission 187158) | Surface soil microbial communities from Centralia Pennsylvania, which are recovering from an underground coalmine fire - Coalmine... | ecosystem: Environmental > Terrestrial > Soil > Unclassified ...
GCTCCCGGGCCTCGCCGCCTGGGGCCGCGTGCGCGACTGGCGCGTGGGCCAGCTCCACAAGCTGCCGCGGGTCGAGGTGTTCCGCGAGAGCCGGATGGACGCGGCGGCCGTCCTCGAGGCGGGCGCGTCGCTGGTGGCGCTCGCCACCGGCTCGAGCTGGCGGCGCGACGGCCTCGGCCGCTCGCACCACCGGCCGTTGCCCGGCCTCGACCGGATCCCCGTCTATACGCCCGACGACGTCATGGCCGGCGCCAGGCCCGAGGGTCCCGTCGTGATCTTCGACGACGACCACTACTACATGGGCGGCGTCATCGCCGAGTTGCTGAGGCGCGCGGGCTCGGAGGTCACGCTGGCGACGCCCGAGAGCCTGGTCTCGGCCTTCACCGTGAACACGCTGGAGCAGGCCGCGGTGCAGCGCCGGCTCCTGGAGCTCGGCGTCGCCCTCAAGACCGGGAAGACGCTGGTGTCGCTCGACCGCGGCAGCGCCGAGCTCGCCTGCGTCTTCACCGGGCGCACCGAGCGGGTCGCGGCCGGGAGCGTCGTGCTGGTCACCATGCAGTCGCCCGAGGACGCGCTCTACCGCGAGCTCGGGGCGCGCGCCGACGACCTCCGCCGCGCCGGCATCCGCAAGCTGGTCCGGATCGGCGACTGCCTCGCCCCCGGCACCATCGCCGCCGCGGTCTACTCCGGCCACCGCTTCGCCCGCGACCTCGACGTGCTCGCGGACGCGGTGCCCTTCAAGCGCGAGAACGTGGAGCTGGCGGAGCTCTGAAGCCACCAACGCGCGGCGAGGGCATCCCGAAGGGCCGCGTCGAAGGACGCACCCAACTTTTGCCGGGACGCCCTGAAATTTTTTCCTCGTCGCTCGCCCGGCTTGCAGAAAACACGAGCAATCTCAATATCTTGCCTTGGCACATCCCTTGCACCGCCTCGGGCATCTCCCTTTCGTGAGGCCGCCCCCATGCACCTCTTCCGCCGCTCCCTCGAGTTCGTCGCCCGCGCGCCCGTGCTGGCGCTCGCCATCGGCTTCGCGCTGGTGCTGGGCGCGGTGATGCTGAGCACGGGGAGCCTGCTCGCCTTCTTCAGCATCGAGGGGCTGGTGATCGTGGTGGGCGGCGTGATCGCGGTCGCCTTCATGAGCTTCGAGGCGGAGGACGTGCGCACGGCGCTCGAGGCCGTCGCCTCGCTCCTGCGCAAGTCCGCGGCCGAGCCCGCCGACACGCTCCACCGCGACATGACCGAGATCATCGCCTGGGCCGCCGTGGTGAAGGAGAAGGGCGTGCGCTGGCTCGAGAGCAGCCTCGCCAGGTCGGGCATCGCGGATCCCTTCGTGAAGTACGGCCTCAACATGGTGGTGAGCGGCTATTCGCCCGAGGACGTGCGCGCGATGATGGAGACCGCCGCCGACGCCGCCTACGAGCGCGAGAGCCTGCCCGTCGACGTGCTGCAGTCCATGACCTCCCACGCGCCCGCCTTCGGCATGATCGGCACGCTCGTCGGCATGGTGGCGATGCTCTCGACCCTCAGCGACAACGTCTCCTCCGTGGGCTCGAGCCTCTCGGTCGCCTTCCTCTCGACGCTCTACGGCGTGGTGAGCGCCCGCGTGCTCTACATGCCCGCCGCCGCCAAGCTCCGGCAGATCGCGAGCCGCCGCCGCTTCCGCAACCAGCTCGTCACCGAGGGCATGGTGATGCTGGTCTCCAACAAGACGCCCATGTACGTGAAGGACCGGCTCAACAGCTTCCTCCGGCCCGAGGCGCACGACTACGCCGACAGCTTCAAGACCGCGGCGAAGGCCGCCCCGGCCGCCGCGCCCGCGGCCCGCGGCGCGATCCCCGCGCCGCGCGCCGTGCCCGCGCGCCTCAAGGTCGTCGCCGCATGAGGCCGCGCTGGCGGTCCGAGCGCGCGGCCGGTCTCCATGCGGACGACTGGCTGATGACCTACGCGGACATGATCACGCTGCTGCTCTGCTTCTTCGCGATCTTCCTGACGGTGACCGTGCCGAAAAAGGTCACTCCGCAGAAGACCGAGCTCGCGCGCACCATCGTGGTCGCGGCCGAGCCCACGCGGTTCCTCGAGGGCGACCTGCCCTTCCACGGGCTCCCGAGGGCCGACCGCGCGACCGAGGACGACATTCCCAGGTTCGCGGCGCCGGAAAAACCGGAGCCGCTGGCGGCGGCGGGGCCGGTTGCGCAAATCAAGGCCGCGCCCCCGCCGCTTCCGCCCGCGCCCGCACCGGCGCCCGAGGCCCGGCCCGTGGCGCTCGACGTGACCGGCATCACGCCGCCCGCGATCCTGGAGCCGCTGCGGTCGACGGGCACGGCCGAGATCGAGCAGAAGGGCGACCGCCTCACCACCGTCAACATGTCGAGCGCCACCTTCTTCCCGAGCGGCTCCGCCGCCATCAGCGCCGCGGGCCAGGCGGTGCTCGCCGACGTGGCCCGGCGCCTCAAGTCCGAGGAGCTCAAGGACTACCTCATCACCGTCGAGGGCCACACCGACGACGCGCCGATCTCGACGCCGCAGTTCCCGTCCAACTGGGAGCTCTCGACCGCGCGCGCCGCGGCCGTGGTGCATTACTTCCTGGAGCAGGGCATCCCCGCCGCCAAGCTCCGCGCCGCCGGCTACGCCGACACCTTCCCCAAGCTTCCCAACCGCGACCTCCAGGGCCGCGCGATCCCCGAGAACCAGGCCCAAAACCGCCGCGTGGTGATCAAGCTCGAGAAGATCGACCGCGGCTGAGCGAACCTCGCGGGCACCTTGCCGTCCTTATTCGGTTAGCCCCGGCAAGGGTCGTCATGCCCGTGCTTGTCACGGGCATCCACGTGTTCTTTTGCTTCCGAAGAACACGTGGATGGCCGGAACAAGTCCGGCCATGACGACCATGAAGGATGGGACCGGGCCGGACCGTTCTCGGATAGAATGCGCCGGGAACACCGTTCTTTGAGGAGCGCGCCATGGCGCGACTGCGGCGAGCGTCCCACGTCACCCGGCGCCGGTCGGTGGTGAAGTCGGTGAGCTGGCGGATACTCGCGTCCCTCGACACCTTCGTGATCGCGTTCCTGATCACGGGCCGTCTCAGCTGGGGCGCCTTCATCGCGGGCGCCGAGGTGCTGACCAAGATGGTGCTCTACTACGTCCACGAGCGCGCCTGGGCCCACGTCGCCTGGGGCCTCCGGCAGTAGGGCGAGCCGCCTTGCGTCCTTCGACTCGCGCCCCTTCGGGTCGCGGCTCAGGATGAGGGGAATTGTAGTGGCGCGAAGAACCTCCTCATCCTGAGCCACGCGCGGCAGCGCGTGAGTCGAAGCCTCATCCTGAGCCGCCGCGCTTGGGCGGCGAGTCGAAGGACGCACGGTTTCCATCCCGTCTCGATCCACTCTAGACTTCGCCGATCCTGCTCCAGAAGGAGTCCGATCGATGAAGCTCGGCTACATGCTGCCCCTGGTGGATACCGGCGGCGCGCCGGACGTGGTGCGCGAGCTCGGCGCGACCGCGGAGGGGCTCGGCTACGACTACCTCGCCACACCCGACCATGTGCTCGGCGTCAACAAGGCGAGCCGGCCCGACTGGGGCAACCGCAACACGTCCGAGGATTATTTCCACGATCCCTTCGTGCTGTTCGCCTACCTCGCCGGCGTCACGCGCAAGATCAATTTCTCGACCGAGGTGCTGATCCTGGCGCAGCGGCAGGCGGCGCTGGTGGCGAAGCAGGCGGCCTCGCTCGACGTGCTCTCGGGCGGGCGGTTCCGGCTCGGCGTCGGCATCGGCTGGAACCAGGTGGAGTTCGCCGCCCTCAACGAGAATTTCAAGGACCGCGGCCGCCGCTCGGAGGAGCAGGTCAAGGTGATGCGCGCGCTCTGGGCCGAGCCCCACGTCACCTTCCAGGGCAAGTGGCACACGGTCGAGGACGCGGGGATCAATCCCTTGCCGATCGCGCGCAGCGTGCCGGTCTGGTTCGGCGGCCACGACGAGCGTGCGCTCGAGCGCATCGCGCGGGCGGGCGACGGCTGGATCATGCTGGCCTATCCGCTGGGGCCCGAATCCAGCGCCGCCTTCGCGAAGCTCCGCGCGCTCGCCTCCGCCGCGGGCCGCAATCCTGCCGGCCTCGGCCTCTGCGTCTGGGTCTCCGCCGCCGGCGACGAGAAGAGCTGGCGGGCGGAGCTTTCGGCCTGGAAGACCGCCGGCGTCACCCACGTCACCCTCAACAACGTCTACGGCCGCTACCACCACAAGCGCATCGAGGGCCGCACGCTGAAGGAGCACCTGGACGCGATGGCGCGATACCGCGCGGCGGTGGCGGACCTGCTGTAGGTGCGTGGGCCGCGGGAGTCGCTCCGTGCGTCCTTCGACTCGCCCGCTTCGCGGTCGGCTCAGGATGAGGCTTCGACTCGCCCGCTTCGCGGTCGGCTCAGGATGAGGCTTCGACTCGGCGCTCCGCGCCGGCTCAGGATGAGGCGCATGGTTGATGGCGCAAAGAAAAGCGCCTCATCCTGAGCCGCCGCGCTTGGGCGGCGAGTCGAAGGACGCACGGACGCGCGCATGAGCGGTCATTCGTGAACTCGGTTCCAGAGCCAGGCGAAGCAATAGCCCACGACGGCCCCGACCGCCGCCGTTACGAGAATCAGGATCAGGCTTCTGCCGGTCTCGAACGGCTCGACCACGTAGACCGGCTTCAGGAAATGCATCCAGAAGATGAAATCGATCACGGCCTGCGCCCAGCCGGCCAAGACGAGGGCCGACCAAAGCAGGTGCCAGCCGCCCATGAGCAGGCCCAGCACCAGTGCGGTCCTGTAGGGACTGAGGGCGTGCATGTCGTTCCCCTTTCCGGCGATGCGCCGTCCCGAATGATTGCCGAATGCGGCGCTGACGCACCTTGATCTGCATCAACGTCCGATGCGTGCCCGCAGTCGGGCTCGCGCAAATATCGTGCGTCCTTCGACTCGCGATGCTCCGCATCGCGGCTCAGGATGAGGCTTCGACTCGCGATGCTCCGCATCGCGGCTCAGGATGAGGCTTCGACTCGCGATGCTGCGCATCGCGGCTCGGGATGAGGTGGAGTTATTGTGGCAGAAAGAAAGGTCCTCATCCTGAGCCGCCGCGCTTGGGCGGCGAGTCGAAGGACGCACCGCGCCTATGCAAGGGAGTCTGTGCCTTGAGCCAGAGCAGCACCGCCGCCCTCCGCGACGACCTGCAATCCCTGCTCGACGGCTTCATCGCCCGCGGCATCGTGGGGGCGAGTCTCGCGGTCGCCGGCACGAGCGACACCCCGATGCTGCTGGTGGCGGGGCTCGCCTTGACTCATTTCGCGCCGAGGAGGTGCAGCGCCCGATCCCGGACCTCGGGTTCGATCATGCGAAGACCGCGGTCGAGGAGCTGGCGCCATTTTGGCCCGCGGCGCCTGGCTTCGCGCCAGGCATCGCGCAGATCGCCCGGCCGGCGCAGCACGAGCGCATCGAGCAAGGCTTCCGCCTGCTTCAGGTCCTTCTCGACTTTCGCCGAGTCCTTGCGTCGCCTCTGCGCCACGATGAGCTTGTGGATGGCGTATCGCGCGGGGGCGGGCACGTTCACCGACACGCCGGCGTCATGGAGCAAGGCCGCCGGTATTTCCTCGTAGATCAGGAAATCGATGAAGCGGAGCGGCTGCGCCTCGGTCCCGATCGCCGGCAACGCCGTCGGGGTCTCGCGCTCGGGGCCGCGGCTCTCGGTGAGCACCTCCACGCGAAACCCGCGCGCGTTGACATAGGCGCTCGCGGCCGCCGTCTTTCGAGCGTGTGGTATGGCGCGGAACGAGCTGTCGGCGGCCTTGAGCACGTCGAGCAGCGGAGGCGTTCTTTCGTCCTTGGCGATCGCCGCCGATATGGCGGTGAATTGCGCGATATCGAGGTCCTGGGTCCCGAGCGCGGCGATCGGCAGGCGGACCCCGAGCATCGGGCCATAGACCTGGTAGGCCGCTGTCCCGATCAGGCAGGCGCGCAATCGGAAGATGCCCGCCGCCGAGAGCGCCTCGGCGACCTTGCCGATCTCCTCCGAGGGGCTCTGAAAGCCCGAGCGGCGAAGCAGCGCCACGAGATGCCGCCGCTCGCGGTAATCGCTCTTTGCCCTGCCGTGGGTCTCGATGCGGGCGCGGTTCTCGGGCGTGTCGGGGCCGACATATTTTCGCGGCTGCCGGCCGGACGCGTCGCGCGCGCCGGCCTGGAAGTACCAGTATCCTCTGTCTTTGACCGTGACGCGGACGAAGCCGCCGCGCAGCGGAAATTCCGTCTCGAACGCCGCCGCCGCGCAACGATCGACCAGCTCCGCGTAGAGCGTCTGTACGGTGAGCGAGACCGTCTCGACCATTCGCGCCGTCGCTATACTTATTTTGCCCTGATAAGTATAACGCGCAATCTCGGGGACATGCAACAGCAGGGTTATGCTTCCAGTGCCTTGGTAATTATAACGGCCAACACAGGGCCGTTCCCAGCTGGACTACGCCGCGGGCGACATGATCGGCACCGCGGCCGACCTCGCGCGCTTCCTCGGCGCGCTGGTCGGGGTGATGACGTAAAGAATCTTTCGCAGATTTGGGCGGTGGCTCTCAAGGCGATGCGGCTCGCCAAGGCGGCCGACCTGGTCGAGCGCGCGATCGACGAGACGCTCGCTTACTACGCCTTCCCTGAGGAGCATTGGCGGCGCATCCGTACCAACAACCCGCTCGAGCGCCTGATGCGCGAGATAAGACGCCGAACCCGCGTGGTGGGAGCCTTCCCCGATGGGCAATCCGCCCTCAACCTGGCCGCGGCCAGGTTGAGGCACATCGCCGGCACCCGCTGGTCAGCCAAGCGCTACCTGAACATGAAGCTGCTCGCGCAGCACACGCTCACCGCAGAGTTCGCTTAACCGGATCAGCCACCGACCCAAAGTGTGAAAGATTCTGGACACTACCGTTTGCCTTCGGCGATCTTCCGGTCCATCGAGGTCGCCGCTTTCGCGCCGCTAGGTTGAGGCAATCAATGCAGGTGGCATAAGCTCGCACACTAAACCAGGCGCATACTTGCCGCGGTGTAAATCAGGGTCTGTCCCCGAATCTCGGCGCTAGAGCCTTACCGCTTCCCGTCCCGCATGACATCGATAATCTTCATCGTCTCAATACTGATCAGGGTTACCCGTTTCAGCAAATCGACGACATCATTTTTGTGATGAGCAAAGCGGTAAGAGCTGAACTTCTCGCGAATGGTCGGGTCCTTCGGCGTTTTCTCCTTGTGTTGGTCGAGAACCCAGTCAAGGGCCGAGCGATTACCAAGCTTGTATTTCCAGGCCTGTACGGGAATGCCGGTTAGCTGCGTCTCGCTATCGAGTTGGATGTTGCCGGCGCCCTTATCCGCGCGAAGCATCACTTTCGGTGTGACGCCGGCCTTGCCGGACTTTTCGTCGGTCACATCGATCTGCCTCAGAGGCCATGAGCCAACCGTCTCATAGTCGATATGGAGCGCCATCAATTTCTTGCCCCACTTCGCCCACTGCCAAAAATCTGCATAAAACGGAATTCGAGGAAACTCGCGTCTCAAGTTCACCGCATATTTTTCTCGGTAGATGGGGTCATGTAGAACGCCATAGACATAACGGAAGATAGATTTCTTTGTGATTGGTTGCCTTTTGTTTGCGGAATCATAGCGCCTCTGAAATTGCTCTAGCGCCCAGTCGGTCACATTATACACCGCGCGCTGATTCTCATCGAACACGCGTAGTGGAATCGCTTGAGTTTTTTCAAGCAAATCCAATCCAAACAAGCGATCCGTCGCAAGCACGTGGAAGGGCTTCGTTGCCCCTATACCTGTCAGGCAGATTATAAGATTCGGCCTCTTTAAAGAACTACCAAACATTCTGAAATGGTTTTCGGTTAGCCGATCGGAAAGTTCTTTTGCACTATAATAAAGCCGCTTCACAAATGGCCGATATAGTAGCTCTCGAATTGCTTCTTTCTCGAACTCTATCTTCTCCCGCGATAAAAGGTGGTGCTTGAGAGTCGCACTCCACTTCACTGTCGGCACCAGTGAAATACGGCTTAATGCAGCTGCTGACTTCACGTTTTTGGGAAGATGTTCAACCTGCCTATTATATTCATCGATCGTAAACTTGACCTTCTTTATAAGTACGCGCCTGTCCTCGCAGATCACCCATTCGTCCCGATTCGTTGAAACCCCCAAAGAGGCGTGACGAAAAATTGCTCTTTCCTGTGAGGGAGGTTTTGCTCGCTTGCCTCGCCTTGAGATCAGTGGCATGAGCGAGTCAAAGTCGTTCTGGGTGAGATTTATCCAGTTACCCTTCGCGTCGGGCCGGATCTCTTCGAAAGCCATCTTTTCCAGCTTTGTGGTAGCCAGAAACGCTAGTTTGTCTTCTGCCGTCTCGAACTCGGGCCGTCGTGTGTAGTATATACGGCAGCCATTCGTCTTTGCTCGTTTCACGAGAAAGCTCACGGCTACACCAGTCTGAATCCCGAACACATTATGTTTAGTTCCCGATAGGCGCGGGTTGGCACGCACGTCGCCCCCGAGATCAACAAGGCGGATTTCGTTGAAATTCTCAGCGACGGTCTTTCGGAAACCATCAAAGGTATAGCTCTCAATAAAGCTGCGATTAGTGATGAACGCGACAATACCGTTCTGATCCACACGATCCGAGGCCCAGCGGAAGAAGCGGGCATACATGTCGTAGAGCTTTGTCTTCTGCGCTGTTGAGGCGCCTATGTAGGTCGCCTTGATCCGGCGGTCGATTTCCGTATATTCGCGGTTCTTGTTGTTTTCGTTTTCATTAAGCTGATTAGCGTTGTATGGCGGATTGCCGATAATGACGCTGATCTTCCTTTTGTTCTGACGCTTGATGCGCGCGACGTTTTCTTCGCTAACCCCTCCGAACAAATCGCCCACATGCTGGTTCTTCTGCGCCTTGAGCGCCGCCGTGTTGTCGAGCGTGTCAACGAAGCAGAGATTGGGATACTCCTCGAAATCGCCGGTGAGCGTGGCGTAAGTCGCTTCGATGTTGAGGTTAGCCACATAATAGGGAAGGATTGCTACTTCGTTGGCATGCAACTCTTCCAGGTACTTGTAACGCAACTTCGCCTTCTGACCTCGAAAATATTCGATCAACTCTACAATAAAAGTCCCAGTGCCCACAGCGGGATCAAGGATTTCTACCTGCTTATCAATCAGTTTCTTGCCAAAATGCTCTTGGCATAGCCAGTCAGCGCTCTCAACCATGAAGCGTACGATCTCGTTTGGCGTATAAACAACACCTAATCGGTCCGCTTTTTTCTTATCGTATATCTTATAAAAGTTTTCGTAGATGACTTTGAGAAACTGTTGCTTCTCACGATGATTCGACACCAGCGAAGCGTTGCTCTTGATCGCGGCGTAATAGGGCCTTAGGGCGGCGAGCGTCCTTTGTTTCACGCCGCCAGTGAAGAACGTTTCCTCCAAATTGTAGAGCTCTTTCGCCACGTTGTTGCGGTGATGAAAATCACTGTTGTCGAAAACATGGGAGAAGATCTCTTCTGTAAGAATGTGTTGGATCAGCATCTCGCGTACATCGGCAGCGGTGACGCTAGGGTTTATGGTGTCCTGCGCATGCTTGAGAAACCTTATCGCCGCTGTGCGGAATTTTGGATTTTCATGTTCCGCTTTGTCGATCATCTCGCGCAACGCCCTGAGCACCGCCGGCAGATCGATCTTGAACTGCTCAACAGCCTTGCGGAACTCGGCGATTTCTTCTCGCTCGTACGAGAAGAATAGATCTAGAAGCTTTTCTAGATTGCCCGGGTCGTCAACGCCACAGCGCATGACCTCTTGACGATTCTGCACCAAGACTGCCGTGTGGGAGTCTTCGAAGACGATGTTGTCTTGCGGATATCCTTTGCGGAACTTCTTCTCGATTTCCTTGTCGAGGTCGTCCTCTTCGTCCTTCGCTTCCCAGTAGCCGAGTGGCACACGTAAGGCATGCAAGAGAGCGCCGTCGACGTAGACGCGGGACTTTGTAAGAGTTGTGTGCTCGTGCTCTGGAACGAAGATCAGGTCGAGCGAGCGGCCCCAGTCCTTTAGCAGGGACTTGAACGCCTCACGGACCACCGACTCGCGCGCCGTCCCTGACACCCGCCGAAGGTCGGATAACTCGTTTAGATATTGTTGGATAAGAATTTGGCTCATTTCAAAGGACCGATTTCGAATTCAATTGCAACGGTAACCCGACAATGCCGGAAGCAGAAGCGAATAAATAGCTTTGATGCCAAGCAGCCCGACCTCACAATTTAACGACCGCGAGTCCGCACATGCATCCTCACCCCCTAAACCCCACCTCATGCCGCACGATCGCCGCGCCCTGCGCCAGCGCCGCGAGCTTCCCCTCCGCGACCTTCCGGTCCATCGGCGCCATGCCGCAGTTCGTGCACGGGTGTATGCGGCCCACGTCCACGTGCTTCATGGCGCCGCGGATGACGGCGGCCACTTCCTCGGGGCTCTCGATCGCGTCGCTCGCCACGTCGATCGCGCCCAGGAGCACGTCCTTGCCCTTGAGGAGGCGCAGGAGCTCCACCGGCACCTTGGAGTGGATGCATTCGAGCGAGACCTGGTCGATGCGGCTTGCCCCGAGCGCGGGGAAGATCTCCTCGTACTGGCGCCACTCGCCGCCCAGCGTCTGCTTCCAGTCGATGTTCGCCTTGATGCCGTAGCCGTAGCAGATGTGGACGGCGGTCTTGGCGCCGACGCCGTCGATCGCGCGGTGCAGCGCCTCGATGCCCCAGTCCTTCACGTCCTTCATGTAGACGTTGAAGGCGGGCTCGTCGAACTGGATCACGTCGACGCCGAGCGCCGCGAGCTCGCGCGCCTCGGCGTTGAGGCAGTCCGCGAAGGCAAAGGCCATCTTCACGCGGTCGCCATAGTGGCCGTCGGCGACGGTGTCGACGATGGTCATCGGGCCCGGCAGCGTGAACTTGAGCCGCCGGCGCGTGTGGGCGCGGGCGAGCGCCGCCTCGGTCGCGTGCACGGAGCG
>Ga0209062_1006242_pt1 | contig 11018 bp, 15 predicted proteins | sample Coa_R2_2_FD_187158 | JGI IMG/M metagenome (GOLD analysis project Ga0209062, IMG submission 187158) | Surface soil microbial communities from Centralia Pennsylvania, which are recovering from an underground coalmine fire - Coalmine... | ecosystem: Environmental > Terrestrial > Soil > Unclassified...
ATCCGTAACAGTCTCCGCTATTTCCAAACCGTCCGCTCGCGGATTCAATCCCTCATCGCCAACTGCTACACAACACCTACCAAACAGACAGAAACAACCGGAACATGAATAAGGTGCTTGCTTGGGCGTCGGTATCCGTACCACCTGACAGAGGGTGGGTTGGGAAACGAATGGTGATACCGGTGGTAACTCTCCCTGGCCTTTTGAGTCGCCTCTCGGCGTTTGGAGAATACCTCTTCGACGAGAGCAGACGCTATCGGTTCCCACTGGTGGGTGTTGGCTGACTACGCGGCATTATGGGCGCGGGGACTATCAAAGTTCCGGCGAGTGACGGTGTGGTACAACAAACTGCGGTGAGGGCTACTTGGTTGGAGCAACTACATTGGGACTGACCGTGGCTGGGTTTGGGGCGGGGGATGGGATGATGATGGTCAAAACCAGAAGCGTGATCGCCATACCCAGAACAGGCAGTAATAGTAGGTTGATAGCCCACCGGTAGCAATCATGTGCCCGCTTCACGAGTTCGGATTTCGTGAACGTCCGGAAATGGTATGCCTCGCATATTGGGTGGAACATCAACCAAAGATTCAACTGCGTCTTATCCTTTTTCTTGTGATACTCTGCCATATCGACAGCGAACTTCACGGAGAGAAAGCTGGCGGACGCACGTGGCTGCCGGACACGAATAGCTGCGGCGACGGCATACAGAGCAACCACAAGTGCCGGGAGCATACAGACGAGCGCTACGAATCCGATGAGACAACTGTTTGAATTGTCTGTCTTAACAGATAGGAGTGCCCCAACGGTGATGAGAGCCGACCCCCCACCCAGGTATTTCACGATGGAATCGGCCTTCTCATCCAAAGACTTGTCGAGCTTTTCGTAACGCTCGAATAGTTCCCGTGCGTATGCGAGTGCGACCTCGTATTCGACAAGATCCTTCTCTTCAAACTTGTTCCAGTATTCCAACGCCTCCTGATATTCGGTGGACTTCTCGTAGTCGTCGTCGTCGGTCTTCCAGGCTTTATCCTTGATCCATTTGGTGACCTTTGCTTGGTACTCTCGCACCAGCTTGACGATCTCATCTCGCCTCTGCGAATTTTCGTTCACAAGAAGTCTCCCTGGCACGGGTCATGACGACCGTGCTGGTCTAGAAGTTGGCGGCAGTTGTATCCTCACCCTATCTTGGGTGGTTTCTTGCTCGCATTGGTCCTCCGTGGTTTGGCTAGGTTCTTGGGGTCCACGGGGGCCTTCGGCGGCGGTGGTGGGGGAGGCGGTGGCGGACTGTTCCCCTTGTTCTTATCAGACACTTTGGGCTCCTTTACTTGTTGTCCTTCTCTTCGCTCTCTCTCAGCTTGCGGAGAGTCGCATTCCGCTTGGGGTCCACGGGGGCCTTCGGTGGTGGTGGCGGAGGAGGCGGTGGGCTTGCCACTTCTGGTTTCTGTTCCCCATTCCCCTGGTTTTGATTGTTTGTCATCGTTTCTTCTTCCCGCTAGATTCACCGTCCTCGTAGCCATCCGAGAAGCATTGTTTCGGTGGCTTCGCGGTAGCCTTCGGATCGACAGGCTTCGGTTGTTGAACTGGGGGCGGCGGTGGCGGGGAGGTCGGTTTTGGTTGGTTCTGTCCCTGTGGGGTATTGCTGTCAGCCATGTTTCTTGTCTCCCCGCTTACGCGGTACGAGATGTTCCGGCACTTCCGTAGTGGAGAGGTCGATAGCACGGGGCTTGGCCGTTGCCTTCGGATCAATGGGGGTGCTCGGAGGCGGTGACACCTGTGGGGTTTGCGATGTGGCCTGGGCTATCGGTTGTGGCGGTGTCGAATCTGTGGGCGTCTCATCCTGCACGGGACGTTCCTCCTTCCGGCTTTTGATCGTAGGTGATAGGCCGCCCGTCATGGTCGTACTTGACCACGGGCAGGATTGCATGAGCTTTTGGGTCCACTGCCGGTGGAGAGGGTGGCGGAGGCGGTGGACTTGGGGTGGGCTGTCGTGATGCACCCTGGCTATCGCTTGGTTCTGCCATTATGCGCTACCCTGGCACTCAAAGAATCTATTTTCCCCAACTGAGACTTTACAATAAGGCGGTAGCGGTAGGGAAGCACAGTAGTTGAGGTTTATGCGATAAAGCGAGAAAGTGCTGTGAAGTGATACAAGCTGCGGTAAGGTCACGTAATTCGCATTATCTTGGCGATGATGGTTCGTGTGGTATTAACACTACCTTCTTCGTGACCCCCAACTCTTCGCCGATCTTCGGGTAACTCTTGCCCTGGTCCTTGAGTTCGAGCATCCGGAGGAGTAGCTTGCTGGATGTACACTGTGAATCTATGCGACGGGCTTCCAGTGGTGCGATTTCTTCCGGTCTATAAACCACCCGCAAACCTATCGCCACAAAGACAGTGTTCTTGACCTACCGTGACTCTCCCTCTTCAGGATGAGCCGTTTCTTCTCCCTTGTCTTCGGAAGGGCGTACAGGTGCATCCTGCTGCCTTTTGTGAGTCGTTGGTCCGACCGACGTATCACTCCGAGGATTTCGCCCTCCGCGTTTCTTGCGAGGCGAGCGAGGTCGTGTCGATGTTTTCGCGGGTTCGTCTGGCGGAGGGGTAGACCGGAAGTAGATCTTGAGACCGAAGAGTTTGATCTCAACAAATGGGAGGTGCCGCAGCATCGCCACAAGGAGAAGCAGAGCAATCGCGATGATTGTGAGTGGAAGCCAGTGCCAGAGAACCATTGCTCACTCCCGTAAGGCGTCGGGGGTGAGGCTTTTCGCCCCGCCGACGCCGGAAGTGGTCTGGCTCGTTGATAAGCAACGAGGGACCAAGTCTGGTGTCGGGTCGGGGACGGGGGAGAATAGAGGAGGGTGGCGAAGCACACCTCAGAAGGGCCCCTATCTCACGTCAACGATCCGGTTGTAAGTGAAGTCAAAAGCGGTTCACTGCCGGGTGTGTGGTCGGTGCTTTTTCCGTTCACTTGTGGATGTTTGTGCTGGTGGCGCGTAATCCTCCGAACCATCGGCTCGGTGCCGACGTGGCGCAGAGGGTACTAAACTATCAATACCTATGGTCGTCGGCCGTTTGTTGCTGTCAACACCTTTCCGAAGATTTCAGCTATTTTGACTGCTGATCCGATTGCCAGCATTCCGCACGATGTTTTGCCGCAGGACGTGTTCAACTTGCCTCTTGTTCAGGTTAAATATCCTCCAGGCCGTCGCGGACTCGGAGACCGTCACACAGACTTTTCGCCACGAAAGCCGGTCCCGCCGGACTTGCGGAAAGAGGCGCGGTGTTGTGATTGGACTCGATAGCGCTCAACGGGATCACTCAGACCCATCATTTCGGATCAGAAAATCGGTCAATTCGTCGTAAAGTCTCATCTGAACTGAAGATCAGTCAAATCCTGGGTCCAACCACGTTTCGGAAACGAAACGTGACGCGCTGGAACAGGGCTCCACTGTGGTCAGAGGCCAGGATCGTCGGGCACGATACAGTGAACGGTTGACCCGTGCCCTGGTCCCACTGTCCAATCACGTTTCCGAAACGAAACCTCCCCGTGGCACTCCTGCCGACCTTTTGAGCCGCACCTGGTCGTCGCATAGGGTCACCACAACCCGGTCAACTCCCCCTCTCGGCCCTTTGGCGATTCCAAACACAGATTGCGGGCATTTCCGGCCCTCGGTGAGTGCTAATCACTGGCAATTGTCGGGGTAGGCTTCACGCTTGAGCCACCACTTCGGGGGAGTCAGGCCGACAATCATGTTGCTGGTGGCAACTAGCCGACGTGGTAAGCCCGGCGGGATATGAGAAAATGACAAAAAGAATTGTGGTGTTGCAAGGAGAGCAACCATGGGCTTCCGACCGCCGAAGGGAATTCCGCCAAAACAGCTTGAAGGGAAAAGAACGGGACGGCCGAAGGGCTCCAAGAACTACGCCCGGATTTGGGCGCCGGTCCTGTGGGGCTTCGAACACCGTTTCGAAGATCGAGCCACGCCGCCAACCCCGGCAGCTTCGTTGTGGTGGGGGTTCGCTTCTCGCTACCCGGACGATGTAGAGGAGTGGCTTACTGCCTGTGGGCAACTCTGAGAATGATGGATTGCGGACGCTTCACATATCTACTCTCAACCACACTCAGTGGCGGCGTTCGGACGCCGCAGTAAGGTTCGCCAAGAGCGGGTTGAGTACGAGCAAGGTTTCGCGGTCAGCCGATGCAATGAGTGCCTCGAACAGGACGCGCGAACGCTCGCGGAGAATCGCGAGCGTGTCGGGAGAAGCAGCTGCTGGGAGTAAGTCCTGAATCGTTGTTCCCAGTGCTTTTGCCAGTCGTGCCACAAGATCAATTCCTGGCGAGACAATCCCACTCTCCAAACGCCAGATGTAGCTCGCGGTAACACTTGCCTTCTGGCCCAACTCTGCCTGACTCATCCCCAGCGAATTCCTCGCCTCGCGAAGCCGGTCGGCGAATAGCCGGACGACTTCGTCCTGTTTGATCCGCTTTTTCCGCCTTTTCGCCATAGAAGCACCCACGCCCATGATCGTCACAGGAGCGGAGTGCCACGACTTCACTAAACGCGCTGTACAACTACTTTTAAGGTGCTACGGTGTTTTCGTGCCACGGCAGTACGGCATTTCCGGGGCTACCTATGATTTTGAAAGAGGGCAGCCGACCGATACCCAACCATCCAGGCTACCAACTCGTCCACAAGCTTGGCGCCGGTGCTTTTGGTGAGGTCTGGCGTACACGCGCTCCCGGTGGTATGGAGGTAGCGCTGAAGTTCATTCCCTTCCACTCTCCTGAGCACGCAGACACCGAGTTGCGATCCGTTGAGGTGATGCGAAGCATCCGGCATCCGAATTTGGTCAGCGTGTTCGGCGCATGGTGCGTAGACGGCTGCCTTGTCCTCGCAATGGAATTGTGTGACCGCACCCTCGCTGATCGCCTCAAGGAATCTCAATCACAGAAGCTCCCCGGCATACCTCCGGACGAATTGCTCGGGTACATGCGCGATGCGGCGGCCGGGCTGGATGCGCTGTGTGCCCGTCACGTTCAGCACCGCGACGTGAAGCCCGCGAACCTGTTGTTGCTGGGTTCGGGCGTGAAGGTAGGCGATTTCGGACTCGCCAAAGTACGGGAGCATAGCGCCGGAAACACTATCGCGGGGACATTCGCTTACCTCGCGCCAGAGTGCTACGAGGGAACACTTGCCGCGCAAACCGACCAGTATTCGCTCGCAGTCACATACTTCCAACTGCGCACCGGGCACCAGCTCTTCAAGGGTTCCGAGGCCGAGGTGATGCGCGCGAAACTGATGTTGGAACCCAACCTGCTACCCCTCTTACCCGCCGAACGTACAGTTCTGACGCGAGCGCTATCAAAGAAACCAAGTGACCGCTGGCCGACTTGCACGGCGTTCGTGAATGCACTTGTCGAAGTAGCGCGACAATTGGCCGGGGCACAACTGTCTATCGAGCGCATTAATTCACTCATTGGCAGCGGAATTGGCAAATTCGTCCAAGAACAGTACGCCGAGGCGGCACAGGATTTCACGATAGCCATCTCTGCAATTCAGGGTGATCTGAAACTTTGGCTCGATCCGCAGTTCATTCGCGCTTACATGGCCCGCGGCAATTCGTGGATGTGGTTGGGGGAGTACGACAAGGCCGTTGAGGACTTTACCGACTGTATCCGTCTCGATCCGAAGAATGAGTACTATTTCTTTCGTCGCGGTGATGCGCACAGAGCCAAGAACAGATTCGATAAAGCTATTGAGGATTATGACGAGTCCATCCGACTCGCTTCGACGTCTTGTTCTTCCTTCTCTGCTCGTGGCGTTGCTTGGTTCGCTCTCAAGAACTACGAACGGGCGATCGACAATTTCCACGACGCAATCCTCATCGACCCTCCAGAGGCGCGGGAGATAATTGAGGCCGAGTTGGCTTCGAGTGCCATGACACATCGAGAGCGTGACTTGCTCCGCGCCTGTTTTGAAGACGCAGAAAGATTATTCCAGGCAGAAGCGACCGAGCGGCGGTTCTACGAAAGGGTGTTGGGCGCTGCGTACATCGAACTCCCCGTTGAGACGCTCCAGGAACTGCTAGCATCACTGACCCACCGTGAGCGAGAAATCATCAAGCTTCGATACGGCATGGGTGATGGATACTGCTACACTTTGGAAGAAGTCGGGCGGATATTCAAGCTCAGCGCAGAACAAGTACAAGTGGTTGAGGCCAGAGCGATCCGCAGGCTTCATGCCTGCGCCGAATCTCTTTGAGTGGGAAACGACGACGGATAGGACGGACAACACTTCGGGCTGGCGATGCCAGCTTGGACTCCGCGTAAGTGCAAATCCTGATTGCATTTGGCAACATTCATGTCTCCGCGCCTTTGGGCGATCTGGGAGTGGACTTCCTAATGGGAGAAGGGACTGTTAACGTGCCAGAGACTAACACGCGTATTAACTAACGCGACTTCTTTGCTATGAACACCCCAAGAACAACACCCATGACCCACAACCGCAACACTGCCATTCGTTCTACTTCTGCCCACAATGATAATCCCGGCCTTCAGGTGAATCCTGATGTCATAGAGTTGACAGCCTTGAGCAAGGAACTGCGCGAGATCAAGCATCAACTCTGCTCCGAACTGTCTCAACCGAACATGATCAGGGCAACCCTCGAAGGCCGCTTTCATTACGAAAGTGAAAACGATCCCGGCCGAATCTTGCCTGCCCCTTTACCAGGACCCAGGGATCAGGACAGCGACCTGCGTACGGCGACGGTGTTTTGTATGTGGCTCTACATTCTTGCAGAGGGATGGAATGGTAAGCTGGCTCAACGTGTCGAAGTCGCCATTCCCAACAAAGGGTTGCGCGAACAGGTAGCAGGTGCCCTTCACCGCATCCACGACACACTAATGATCCCTGCACTTCTCAATATTACTCGTCCTTTCCGAAGGGAACTCAACGACTCGGAACCCCTTCCCCCCACTGATAAAGAAACCGTGAGACGATGGATTTACGAGTTCCTTGACGTATGTGAGGAGGCCACAGATCAAGCCCAGGTTCTGGACACCCTCGCGAGCCAAGTGTATGTGACTGCCGACCACATTCGGGAGGAAGATCGCGATCTGGCAGCAGTGGCGAGACTGGCTGAAAAAGCTCCTCTCGAAGAATCCAAACGCTTTCCGCGATTACGGATGACTATTCAGGAAGCGAACGCCAAAGCAATGAGACTTGCAAAGAGGAACCATTCTTTTGTGCGCCTCGGATTGCGACAATGGGCGGAAGCCATTGGCTGCAGTGAGGGTTTGGTTGCCAAACTTCCCTTTTGGAGAACGACTATGGAGAAGACCGGCCGTGGGAAAAATAATCGGGAAACGGGTCCCAAGGCTTCCTCCTTTACCCCCGAGCTTGAAGCTGTCAGCAGAAATGGAGAGGGAACAGAACTTTGCCAACTGAAGCGACTCATTGCCGAACAAAAAGCCGATGCCGAACCAAGCCCGCTGGAAGATGATTTGTCTGATTCCCCGCCAAAGCGGGTGCGTTTCACGAAGCGTGTTTAAGAATCACACGGTGAGCGCTCACGAAATAGTCGTGAGCGCCGAATGACCTTAATATGGCGCCTTTGTAAGCACTTCCACGATTTGTCCGCGTGAGCGCAGCCTTTCAGTGAGGGCATCTAGCCCCACTGATAAGGAGAAGCTCCGTGACCTCGACATCCCCTCCCCAACTCATCACAGCCGGAGTGATCGCAGCCGAACTGGCCGTGCCACTCCACCGTGTCCTGCATGTGCTGGGCACACGCCAGCACATTCGGCCTTCCGCCCGCGCTGGGACTCTGCGGCTGTATGACCGCCGTGCTGTCGCGATGGTGCGCTACGAGTTAAATCTGATCGACGCACGCCGGTGCCGGAAGGAGGTGCCGTATGCGTGAAACCACACCTCCCAACACGTTCAACACACCCCACGCAAGCAACCTTATCGCGGAAGGGTTGATCGACCTGAATGAAGCGGCGGGTGATTGCAAAGACGCCCGCGGACGCAAGCCGCACATCGCGACACTTCGACGCTGGGCGAAGTACGGCTGTCGCGGTCACAAGCTCGAAACCGCCTTTCTCGGCAACCGCTTGATGACCACTCATCAGGCTGTCGCTCGCTTCTTAGCCGCGATCAACGGTCGCCCTGCTCCTGTTCCCATAGCTCCGGCCTCCGCAACATCCTCCGCTGAACAAGCTGGCCGGGAACTCGGCGGACTCTTGGGAATCAATCCATCAACAACGAAGCGACTGAAGACAGGTCATCAAACTCGCATCACCGAACCACATCAATGAGGACCCGATCATGCCCCGAACAACGAAGACCAAACGAAAGCAACACAACACCGCACAGGTGAAGTCCGGACTTGTCCGGCCCTCCGTATCCGAAGCCATCGAGTTGGTTTCTCTCGAAGTACTCATTCCTGCCAGAGTGAACGACGAAGTGTACAAGCCGGTTGATCCTTCCGATCCCCAAGTCCGCGAGTTGGCGAAACTGATTGGCGAGCAGGGGTTACTGGAACCTATCGTCGTCACGCAAGACAACGTGATTCTGAGTGGGCACAGGCGACGTGTCGCCTGCCAACTCGCCGGTTTGAAGACCGTGAAGGTTCGCCGACATCCGATCTACTCCCACGATCCCAAATTCCTGGACTTGCTTGTGAGCTTCAACGCCCAGCGGGTGAAGTCGGTCGATGAGCAGATTCGGGAGTCAGTGGTCACTGCAGACAAAGCCGCGGCCTATGCGAATCTGATTATTCTCCGGAAAACTCTGGCCGACCGAGTGCACGGTCGAGCCGAGGACGCCGGCTTGCAGTTGGTGGCTACCAAGACCGCCCGGAAGCGAGCGGTGATTTCGTCCGCAAAACATCCGATGCTAAAAGCGGTACAGCAGGTTCTGGAGGCCAACCGGGACTACTGGCCGCTCACACTTCGCCAAATCCACTACCGGTTGCTCAACGACCCGCCCCTGCGGAACGCGAATGATACAGACAGCCGGTATGCCAACAACCAGAAGTGCTACAAGGATCTCTCCGATCTGCTGAGCCGTGCGCGGCTCGCAGGCGATGTGCCCTGGATAGCGATGCACGATCCCACTCGGCCCCAGGAATCATGGGCAGCATGGCCGAATCCGGCGCCGTACCTTCGCGAGCAGTTGGACGATTTCCTCGGCAGCTACCGCCGCAACCTGCTCCAGAGCCAGTCCGCCTACTTCGAAGTGATTGGGGAGAAGATGACGGTCGGCACCGTGATCGAGCGAGCCACCAGCCGCTTCTACATGCCTTACAGCATCGGCCGCGGGTATTCGTCGGTTGACACACGGTATCGACTCGCCCGCCGGTTCTGGGCATCGGGTAAAGAGCGGATGGTTCTTCTCTTCCTCGGTGACTTCGATCCAGAGGGGGAGAACATCCCGGAGGCTTTCGCCTCTTCGCTGCGAGACGAATTCGGCGTGGACACCATCACCCCGGTGAAGGTGACGCTCACTGCTGAGCAAGTACGAAACCTGAACCTCCCTCCGGTGATGACCGCAAAGAAATCGTCCAGCCGGGCGGCTGGGTTCATCGCCGAGCACGGGAATGTTGTTTACGAACTCGAAGCCATCGAGCCGGCGGAGTTGGAGCGAATCCTGTGCGACGCCATAGAGAGCGTGTTGGACATGGACCTGTTCCGACGAGAGCAAGAACTCGAAGTGTCTGACGCCACCACGCTGGAAGAGTGCCGAACCCGTGCTGTTGCCGCCCTCGGCCCGGTGATCCGGACAAGTCCGAATAGTGACGGGTAACACCTGCACAATCCCCAGTACGAACCTACCCGCGCCGCATTCTCTCGGCTCGCCGCAACCAAAAACGTGAACGGCTTGGGGTGTGAATACCCTGTGCTGTTTGGCTGGCTCATCGTCCGCTGGGACCCTTCGTTTTCACAGAGTTCATGATGGCAAAGACTGCTCAGCGTAGAGCGCAGGGCGTTCACACGCCCGCGCCCGTACTCACCCCAAACCTGTCTGGTATCCCCAGTGAGCTGAAGAAGTTGCCGCGCTGGGTTGCGTGGCGCAGCGTGCCGAGGGGTGAGGGCAGGAAGCCAGCCAAGGTGCCGATCAATCCTGCCACGGGGCAGCCTGACAGCCCCACTGACCCATCGTCATGGGGGAGTTTCGCCACCGCACGACAGCGGTGGCAGAAAGATGCGCTGGCCGGCATCGGGTTCGTGTTCGCGAGTGACGGTTTCGTGGGAGTAGATTTGGACAAATGCCGAGATCCTGAGAGCGGGAAACTAGAACCCTGGGCCACTGCGATCATACGAGAGTTCGGGACGTATACGGAAGTCTCACCATCTGGCACCGGCGTGAAGCTGATCGCCCGCGGCCGGCTCGATCCAAATGGGCGCCGACGGAACGGCTTGATCGAGATGTACGACAGTTCGCGGTTCTTCGCACTTACCGGTCACCGCGTGCCTCGTGCCCCGCGCCGGGTCTCCAACTGTCAGGACGCGATCGCCACGCTTCAGCGGAGCCTCGTCCCACCGGGACGGGCTCATCCAGAACCAGTCGTGTGCAGCGGCTCGTTCGATGGTCCAGATGCGGAGTTGCTAGCCCTCGCTTTCTCGGCGCGGAACGGGGAGCGTGTGAGGTCGCTCTGGGAAGGAGACAAACTCACACACAAGTCGTTTTCAGAGGCTCTGCTTGCGCTGGCCCGCTGTCTCGCATTTTACACAGGGTCCGATGAGCGTCGGTTGGAACAGCTCATGCTCGGCTCCCCTCTCTTTGCTGCGAGCGAGGTTGAGCGTCGGAAGTGGCACGAAATGCGAGGGACCGAAACCTGGGGTCGGGTCTATGTCGTCCGCAAGGCTATCGAGTCGTGTTCGGAGTCCGTACTTGTTTAGCGTGCCCTGGCAGTGACGGTGCTTTTTGCTCCCACGTGGATAGGATGCCGGTATGGACGAACCGGTGTGTCACGGTTGCCGGGATGCTCTCCAACGCATCGCTGAACTGGAGGCT
>Ga0209062_1006243_pt1 | contig 11017 bp, 10 predicted proteins | sample Coa_R2_2_FD_187158 | JGI IMG/M metagenome (GOLD analysis project Ga0209062, IMG submission 187158) | Surface soil microbial communities from Centralia Pennsylvania, which are recovering from an underground coalmine fire - Coalmine... | ecosystem: Environmental > Terrestrial > Soil > Unclassified...
TATACACCGTAACTTTCTGCTGGCGAGCCTCCGTGAGCAGCTCCACGATCTGGTCGGGCTGCAGCACAGCAATAGGAATGTTATTAACCGCCACCAATTCATCTCCCGGCTGAATTCCCGCCTTGTTGGAAGGCGTTCCCGGAAGGGTCTGCAAGAAAATCACACGCCCGGGAAGAACGGAGACAATGCTGCCGAAGCCTTTTTGTTCGGAATCCTCAAGCTGCTTCAACTGTTGGAATTGATCCGGATCGAAAAACTGGGTATGCGGATCAAGCTGACGGAGCATCGAGGGAATCGCACCTTGATAGATGATTCTGTCCATGGGCTGCGGGTCAGCCGCCTCGCTTTGCACCGTCGTCAGAACATCGATGAACTGTTTCAGAAAAGGCGCCAGGTCGTGAGCGGGGTCCGCGGCCGGAGCCGGTGGAGCAGAATCACCCGGCTTTCTCGCAGCCGGCAGTGTTGCCTGGGCCCACAGCACGGCAGAAAAGAAAAGTGAGATGCTGCTCTGCAGAAACCTCAGTAAGGGAAAGCGATCGCTCACAACGAATCTTTGCGACCCGGCCGTTTACTCCCGGGTCTCCACTTCTATTTTGAGTACTGCGTTTGGCGCCGTGCCGCATCGCGCTCGAAGGCCAGCTCTATCAAGCGGTCTAGCAGCCGCGGATACGGGAGTCCGGAGTAGGCCCACATCTTGGGAAACATGCTGATGGAAGTAAAACCCGGGATCGTATTGATCTCGTTGATGAAAAGATCGCCCGTGTCCCCTTCCATGAGAAAATCCACACGGGCCATTCCTTCGCACGCCGTAGCCTCAAAGGCAGCTACAGCCAGCCGGCGGATCTGTTCGGTCTGCACTTCGTCTAACTTTGCCGGAAGCTCAATACGAGCTTGATCCAGGATGTACTTATCTTCATAGGTGTAGAACTCCTGCGAGGGAATGATTTCGCAGGGCATGGAAGCTTGGGGCGGATGGCCATCGAGCACGGCGCACTCAAATTCTCGGCCGCGAATCCCGCGCTCAACCAGAATTTTGCGATCGTAGCGCGCAGCAAGCGAAAGCGCCGCTCCCAGCTCCGCCTGACTCTTCACCTTCGTAATCCCGACCGATGAGCCGAGATTTGCTGGTTTGACAAAGACCGGAAACGGAAAAGGCGGTACATAATTCGCCGCCTGCAGGCAATCTCGTAGAAGCACCACATGCTCTACCACCGGCAGCCCTGAATTTTGACACACTTTTTTTGTCAGAGCCTTGTCCATGGCCAGGGCAGAACCCAGCACGCCTGCCCCCACATACGGGATGGCAGCTAGTTCTAACAGGCCCTGAACCGTGCCATCCTCGCCAAATGTGCCGTGAAGCAGCGGAAATGCCACATCAATGCCGGGATTTGCCCCCGGTTCTGGCAAAATCGGCCCCGGCCGCCATTTGCCGCTTTTTTCTATGAAGTATTCAACAACTTCATATTTGCTGGCATCGAGAGCCTGCTTGACCGATTCGGCTGAACGGATCGAAATCTCGTGTTCGCCAGAGCGTCCGCCAAAGATGAGCGCTACGCGCGTTTTTCGTTTTTCCTGAATCAATGCTCTATTGTCGCGCGACCGAAAATGCCGAATGCCTCATTCGAGCAAGCGACCACTTGCCCATAAAGAAAAAGCCACTTGGCGCTTCCACCAAGTGGCTTTTGAGCAAAACAGGCGCTACTTGCGAGAAGAGATGCGATTCAGGGTATGGATGAATTGGCTGGCAGCGGGAGGAACAGCTACGCCGGCGGTGCCGCGTGCCAGTTCACTATTGGGAATGGCCCGCCCATACAGTTCTCGATTCGTATCTTTGTCTTCCGTCACTGTCGCACCGCTTAAATCCAATCCACCAAAAATGCCGCGCTGGCGCGAATAAGTAAGAATCTCTGCATGCATCTGCAGATCGGTCATCGCTGAGACATCGCGCCCCACCGGTCCGGCAGCAGCCGAAGCTTCACCACCCAACTGGAACTTGCTGCTCAATAAGTGATTCAAGCCATTCTGGTTCATAACAAGCATAATGAGATCGGTTTCCGCCCCACCAATCAACAGTCCAAACTTGCCTCCTGCTATGCGAATCGATCCCGGCGCGCTCCATCCCACGCCGCTCGGTTTGCGGCAGCTAAAAAAGCCCCTGCCATACTCCCCGCCCACGATAAATCCACCTTTTTTCAGATTGGGAATGACCACAATGCATTCTGCCCGGTTAATCAGATCTTGCGGAATACTGCGATCTCCTGCATTCACCAGCGCCTCCAGGTCCGCCGTGGCTTCCTGAAGCCGCTCGGCAGCCGCGGTTTGAGCCGCAAGCGAGGGTATCGCCAGCGCCGCCGCCATCAAAATGAGTCCAAAAAATTTCATTACTTCCTCCGTATACTTACCTGGCCGTTGTCCTATTACCTTCTGCTTTAGTAGATGTCCGAATTTCCGAACTTTAGACATGGGAATCCTCTAAAGCGCGCAACCTCTTCTCAATTCGGTTCGCCGTTGCTCTCGCCAGGCGCACACAGTCGGGAATGCCAACACCTTCCAAAAAATTCCCGAGCAAAGAAAGTCCCCTCGTATTTTCCACCATCGCTGAGATTTCTTTCACCAGATTTTCATGCCCGACGACATATTGAGGCATAGAAAGCGGATAGGTATAAAACGTCGAGTAAAGCGGCTCGGCATCGATCCCAAGGAATTGTTGGAAATCGGCTCTGACTAGTTTGGCTACAAAGTCTCGCGGACTGTCCAGGAGTTCGCTCGCCTCCGGATCGACGATAAATGCTCGCAGCGCAGCGAGCGAAGGCGAAATACGCGAAGGAAACTTACGATGGATCCAAGTTACCGCTGCAATCGTTTTACGCTCAGCGCGAGGAACGAGAAAGCCAAAACCCGCCAGGGGATGACGAATCTCGGTCTTACGGTAAACGAAGGTTACCAGAAGAGCAGAAGAATACGGGATTAAAGAAAGTTTAGAAGCAAGCTCCGGCGCAGCCTGCTGCAACAGCCGTGCACTTACATGTGCCGGACAAGCCAGCACTAACTCTCTCGCTTCTAACCACTCACCGGCAGCGCGCACGCGCCAGCCATCTGCCAGCCGTTCGATGCTCTCTACTTCCGCGTGGAGGACTCGGGTGAACGGGCCGATGGCGTTTTGCAGCGCCTCTGGCATCTGCTGCATGCCCCGGCGAAAGGAAAGAAACAGACTGCTAGCCCGTCCGACTTTTGCACTCTCGCGGCGCACACCGCGTATCAAACTCCCATACTCACGTTCATAAGAAACAAAGCGCGGCAGGACGCTTTTAGCGCTCAGTTTTTCCACTGCGCCGCCATAAACACCGGCAAGCAACGGCTCCGCAACCCAGTCCACTAATTCATCGCCAAAATGCGCAGCAACAAAATCCCGAACCGTAACATCTTCCGCACGCACACGCGGGCGAAAGAAAATCTCCCGGAAGAATTGCAGCTTCGTTTGAAAACTGAATAACTCTGACTCGAGCGCTGCCCTCAGGTCGCCAGGAACCATCATCGCCATCCCGCTTGGCAGTGCAACCAGCCGTCCGCCGCGTACGATGTAGATGCGCCGCTCTGCGTCATGGGACCCAATCAGCTCATCTGCAAGATCGAGCTCTCCGGCTAGCTCCGTTGCCGCTGATTTTGCAGCAAGATACGCATCCGGGCCGGCTTCAAGCAGACAGTCCTCGAACTGGTCGGTTCCAATCAGCCCGCCCAAGCGGTTTGTCTTTTCCACCAGAACGGATGGGATTCCCGCCTTCGATAAGAAATAGGCTGCCGCTAACCCCGAAATGCCGCCGCCAACGATGAGCACTCCTGACACAAGTACTCGCTACCGGTGAAACTCACGCACAATTTGAACGACAGCCTTCACATGGTCAACCGGCGTCTCCGGCAAGATGCCGTGCCCGACATTAACAATATGGCCGGGTCGCGTTCCGGTGCGGCGCAGCAGGTCCGTTACTTTGGTGCGCAATTCAGGTAAGGGCGCAAGCAGAGCCGCTGGATCCAAATTCCCCTGAATCGCCGAACGGTATCCAATCTCACTCCATGCCTGATCGATATTGATGCGCCAGTCAATTCCGAGCACATCACCCCCCGCAGCGTGCAGTTCGCGAAAGAACCCCGCACATCCCGTCCCAAAATGGATCACCGGCACGCCATTTGCCCGGATCCGTTCAATCAGCGCTCGTGAGTACGGCTGGACATAGCGCACGTAATCCTCAGGACTGAGAGCGCCCGCCCAACTGTCAAAAACCTGAATAGCGCGCGCCCCCGCCCCGACTTGCAGGCCCGCGAAATCACCCAAAACATCCACCAGTTTGCCCATGAGCCGCCGCCACAGCACTTCACTGCTAAACATCAGCTTCTTGGTCTTGATGAAAGCCTTCGAGGGACCTCCCTCGATCATGTAACTAGCCAGCGTAAAAGGCGCGCCAACAAAGCCGATGACCGGAACCCGGCCCGCAAGCGTCTGCGTCACCAACTGAATCGCTTCTCCGACATAGCCAAGATCATCGGTGCTTGCCGTCGACAGTGCGTCGATATCTTCGGGCGCGGAAATGGGATTGTCGATATAGGGCCCTTCGCCGCTGACAAACTCGACCTTTAATCCCATCGGCTCAAGCGGCAGCAGAAGATCGGCAAAGATAATCGCCGCATCTACATCCAGAATCTCAACCGGCTGCAACGTCACTGTAGCCGCAAGCTGGGGATTCTTGCAGATCTCAAGGATGCTGTGCCTCGCCCGGATCTCGCGATACGGCTTCAAGTAGCGGCCCGCTTGCCGCATGAACCATACCGGCCGCACATCCGTCGCGCGCCTGCGGCACGCATCGAGAAAACGGCCGCCGCTCGTGGTTATCCGCATGCAGACTCCAGCACACGCTCACTCGTGCGCTCCGGTTGCAGAACAAGCCAGGCGGCGCCGCCCAGGGCGCACAGCAGGGCAGCCGTGAGGAAAGAAGCCGGCCAGCCCCATTTGCTTGCAATCCATGGCGTGGCGGAAGCCGTTATGGCGCCGCCAATCTGACCGCACATGTTCATGAATCCCGAAACCGAACCGGCTGAACTTTTGCCAATATCGGCCGAAATCGCCCAAAACGAGCTCTGCGACAGATACAAGGACCCGGCGCCTCCCGCCAAAACAATGCTGGCCACTCTGGCATCCGCAACCACACAGCCAGCCGCCACAAAAACCGCGCAAGCCGCCATGGCGACACAGGCGGTATAGCACCGGCCCACCCGCCACCCGCGCCGCTTCACAAAAAGATCAGCAATCCAGCCGCCTACAGGAGATCCTACGGCCATGGCGATGAAGGGAAGCATCGTGTAGTAAGAGCTGTGACGCAAATCAAGATGCCTAGTCTTGTTCAGATAAATAAAAAACCAGCTAAAGAAAATATAGGCCGTGTAGCCATAGGCAAAATAACTGAACGATGCGGCCAGAATGTTTCTGCTCAAAACGATACTTTTCCAAGGTAACTTCGTCCTCTTGTCCGTATCCTGCTGCTGCAATCCGCTTTCAATATGGGCGAGTTCTTGCGGGGAGACCCAGGCATGCTCTTGTGGCGTATCTCTCGCAATCAGGTACCAGACCGCACCAGCGAATAATCCCACTACGGCGCTCGCCCAAAAAGAGACCCGCCACCCATAATGCGTCATCAGATAGGCGATAAAGGGCGGAGTCACGCCCGCCCCAAATCCGACGCCCGCAAAGATAATACCGTTAGCAATGCCTCTCTCCTCAGACGGAATCCACGAGGCAACCACACAGTTAGATGCCGGATACACCACGGCCTCTCCAGCGCCAAGCAGAAACCGCGCAGCCATCAGCCAAACCAGCAGTTGTGCCGAGCCCGGGGAAAGAAAAGTAATTACGCCCGTAAAAATCGCCCACCAGACGACTCCCAGGCCAATCACACGGCGCGGGCCCATCCAGTCCGCCAGCCTCCCGGCGGGTGTCTGAAACAATGCATAACCCACCAAAAACGCACTGAATACCCATCCCAGATGGAGGTCGTCGAGACCGAACTCCCTGGCGATCGTAGGTCCGGCGATGGAAAGGTTCACCCGGTCTATGTATGCCACGCCGCTGATGACAAAAATCCAGAAGATGAGAAGCCAGCGCATCCCGCCCTTTCGTTTCTGAGCCACAAACATTCGCAATTGTACGAGAACGCCGCTCGACTTTTACTCGCTGCGGCGTCTAACAGCCGTGACTACCCGCCGCATCGCGATCGGCATTGCGGGCCTCATCGTTGCGATCCTGCTCCTGCTGTTCCTTGCACCCAGTTTGATCGACATCAACAAATTCCGCCCTCAAATGCAAGCCGAACTGCAGGCAAAGCTCAACCGGCCCGTCACGCTCGGCAAAATGTCTCTGCATCTTTTCCCACTTTCGCTAAAAGTGAACGGCTTCACGGTCGGAGAACCCGCCGGATTCCCACCCCAGCCGCCCTTTATTCAAGCCGCCCAGGTATCGGCCAGCGCAAGTTTGCTTTCTCTATTGAGAGGAAAGCCAGATATCCAGAATCTGACGCTTCTCAGGCCCGAAGTAGAGCTCCTCAAAAATCAGGCAGGTGTCTGGAATTTCTCCAACCTGGGAGCACATGCCCCCGCGCAGGCAGCGCAAACACCGCCAGCAAACCAGCCCGCTGTCCCGCCACCGCAACAGAGCAACACTCCGGCATTTACTTTAAACAAGTTGAGCATCGTCGATGGCCAAATCGCGATCACAGACCAACAGACAAAGGTTCGCTCCATCTATCGCCATATCGACCTGCGACTCTCGAACTTCGGTCCGCAAAAAAGGTTCACCTTCGCCGCCGAGATACATTTCCCCGGTCCTGGCAAAGAGCTACTCTCCTTCAGCGGAACCGCTGCCCCCCTGGCGACCACATCCCAAGAAATGACGCCCATTGACGGTAAGATCTCGATCGAGCAACTCTCACTCTCCACTCTTCATAGCATTTCACCCGGCACGATCCCGGCTAACACCAATGCTGAGTTATCGGGCAACGCATCCATCACAACCCAGAACCAAACTCATCACTGCAAAGGCGATCTTACACTGACAAATCCCACCCTTCAAGGCAGGAGCATCCATTACCCAATCAACATAGAGTATGAGCTAACCATCCCCCGAACAAACGATCAAATTACGCTGCAAACCAGCTCCGTTAAAATAGGTCCCACCGTGGTAACCGTCACAGGCACTATCAATGCCGGTGTAACTCCATCCACGTTTTCCCTAAGATTGCAGACGAACAATGCGTCTCTTCCCGATCTCTTGGTGCTAGCAAGTGCATTTGGAGCTGCATCCAATACCGGGCGGATAACAGGCAAGCTGAGTGCCGATTTAACCGTTACAGGCTCTGTCAACAACCCAGCAATTCAGGGTACTCTGACATCTCCCGCCCTTCAAGCGGAAGATCTGGCGCTTACAAACATTCGGGCAATTTGTAAGATGGAGAACGGCATCTTACAACTTACTCCCATTACGGCCGGAATATACGGCGGTCAAGAGAACGGCATCATCACGCTCAACACAAAGTCACCCCATCCGCTTGTCTCCGTCAATGCCAGACTGACGAACGTCGATGTGAACCAACTATTGTCAGCAGTGAGCTCGGTGAAAAACGTGCTCGATGGCGCATTAGCAGCTCAAAGCAACGTGAACTTTGCCTTGGAATCCGGCGCCCATCTCGCCAGCACGCTAAACGGCACGCTGAGCTTCGATGTGACTCACGGCCATCTGAAAAACGTCAACATTCTGAATGAGCTAGCGCGTCTGGGCAAATTCCTCAATGCATCCGTTCCCTCTGGCAACGAAACTGCTCTGCAAAGCCTTTCCGGCTCCTTCAACATCCACCAGGGAGTCGCCACCACGAACAACCTCAATGCCAAACTGGATCAAGGATCGCTGGCCGCAGCCGGATCGCTCAATCTGGTGACCGAGGCTGTGAATCTGCACATGACGGCTGTCTTATCGAGCGGCATCAGCAAAGCTGTGGGAGGAACCAGCATTGGCGGCTTTTTAAACACGGCTCTCGCCAACAACCAAGGTGAACTGGTTCTGCCGGTTTTGGTGACCGGCAGCATGGCGCATCCGGTATTTGCACCCGACGTGCAGGCGCTCGCCAAGATGAAAATCAATCATTTGCTGCCCACCGCGCAAAATCCGGGCAGCCTGCTCAATACTCTGCTCGGCGGCGGCACGGCCGGCCAGCAGCAAGGACAGAAAAATCAACCTCAAAATCCGCTCAATTCTCTCTTCAAATCCTTTGGCAAAAAGCATTGAAACCCGACACCTCCACCCCCGCATTTCTGTTTGATTTAGATGGAACGCTCATCGACAGCGTCTACCAGCATGTGCTCGCCTGGCGCGATGCGTTGGAGCAGTTCGGCATCGAGCTAGCGGTATGGCGCATTCACCGCCGGATTGGCATGAGCGGCGGCTTGCTGGTGAACGCGCTTGCCAGAGAGACCAACCGTCCGGTCTCGCTCGAAGAGGCTTCCCGCGTGCAGGAGCTGCACGCTCAGTTCTATGCCAATTTCGCCAAAGACGTGCGCCCTCTACCCGGAGCACGCGACTTGCTGGCCTTTCTCGCCCGTTCCGGAGTGCCCTTTGCCATCGCCACCAGCAGCTCCGCCAAGAGCGCCCACCTCGGAATCGACATGCTTTCGCTTCCGCCCCAGGTTCCAGTGGTCACCCGCAATGATGTGCAGCATGCCAAGCCCGACCCGGATCTGTTTCTCCGTGCAGCCGAACGCCTCGGGGTGCCGATCGAGCAATCCGTGGTCGTCGGCGACAGCGTCTGGGATATGCTCGCGGCCCGCCGGGCGCGCGCACTCGGCGTTGGCCTGCTCTCAGGCGGCTATGGAGAGGAGGAGCTGGAGAGAGCGGGAGCCTATCGCGTCTATCAAGATCCCGCCGATCTGCTAAACCACCTGGACGAGGTAGGCGTCCGATAATGCCAGCGTAGGCCAGCGGGTGCCGCGGCCAGACCGCGGGGAACGCGCATTTCCTGCTATACTGGGCATTTAGCGATTGCCGGACATCGGGCGCCAACTCCGCCTCTAACCAACAGGGAGGGTGCAGGTGTTTATCAGCCTCCAGGAACTTCAACTACATAACATTGATTTCGACGTCAACATTCCGGCAGGGGAAATCGATTACGACTTCGGGATTGCGCAAACCTCCGTGCTGCATTCAAAAGGCACGGCCAGGCTGTTAAAGCACTCCCTGGGCGAAATCCGGGTCGCCGGCAAGCTGAGCGTAACCGTCGATGGGAGTTGCGACCGCTGCCTGAAACCGGCGGCCTTGTTGATCGACAAAGATTTTGACTTGGTCTATATGCCTTCTGAACAAGCAGACCGCACCGAGGCCCAAGAAGTGGACGCGGCTGCCATTGAAGTCGGCTATTACGAAGGAAACGGACTGGCGCTCAACGACATTCTGCGGGAAGTGGTGTTGCTCGCCCTGCCCATGAGGCTGATTTGCAGTGAGAGCTGCAAAGGAATTTGCCCCGTTTGCGGCCAGGATAGGAATCTCCGCGAGTGTAACTGTACGACCGGCGTCCCCGATGAGCGCTGGCAGGCCTTAGAAGCCTTCCGCTCTACAATAGGTCATCGCCACTAACCGGAATGCAGTTTTCAGTAATTTTAAGAGAAGAGAGAAACCATGCCCAATCCCAAACGCCGGCATTCTAAGCGCCGGACAGCAAATCGCCGCGCGCATGACGCGCTGCCCATTCCCCATTTAACGGAATGTCCTAACTGTCACGAGAAGATTCGCGCTCACCGCGCCTGCCCGCATTGCGGGAAATACAAAGGCCGCGAAGTCATCGAGGTTGTGGAAGCCTGACGTGATGCGCCCACCCCTGAAAGCATCACGGCTTGGTCGCCGCTAAAATCGGCTAGAGCTAAATGATTACGATAGCCCTTGATGCAATGGGAGGCGATCACTTCCCGAAACCTGAAGTCGAAGGCGCTATCCAGGCCGTAAAGGCGTTTCCGGTGCGCGTCATCCTGGTTGGCCGGGAAGAAGTAATCCGAAAAGAGCTGGATCGCCATCCCGGATGGCAGTCCCTCCCCATTGAGATCGAGAATGCGAGTGAGCACGTGACCATGGAGGACAGCGCCGGCAAAGCGCTGCGCACCAAAAAGGACAGCTCCATTCGCGTGGCTTCCAGGCTGGTGAGCAAAGGCATTGCGCGAGGCGTGGTCTCAGCCGGCAACACCGGAGCCGTCATGGCCGTGGCCAAACTCGTTCAAGGCACCCTGCCCGGCGTTGATCGCCCAGCGCTCGCCTCGGCCTTCCCCACCCTGAGCGGCCACTACGCCGTCATGTTGGATGTGGGTGCAAACGTCGACTGCAGCGCCAAGATGCTCGCTCAGTTCGCCGTCATGGGCAGCGCTTACTCGCGCGTGATCTTTCACACCAAAGAGCCGCGCGTAGGCTTGCTCTCGATTGGCGAAGAAGAGCACAAGGGCAACGCACTCACCCATGAGGCGCGGCCGCTGCTAAAAAGCCTGAAGCACATCAACTTCATCGGCAACGTGGAAGGCCGCGATCTCTACACCGGCAAAGTAGACGTGATCGTCTGCGACGGTTTCGTCGGCAACGTCGCGCTGAAAGTCAGCGAAGGACTGGTAGATGTGATCCGGCAATCGTTAAAAGAGTCACTAAAGGCCAGCCTCGCCCGGCAAGTCGGCGCCTATTTGGCTCAGGGCGCTTTCAACGACTTTAAAAAGCGGGTTGACTACTCCGAATATGGCGGCGTCCCTCTGCTGGGCTTAAACGGATTGTGTGTCATATGCCACGGACGCTCCAATGCGAAAGCGATTCGCAACGCCATTCGCTTGGCCAAAGAATTCGCCGAGGGTCACCTGAATGAAAAAATTGCTTCGGAGCTAAACGGCTCCGCTTCGGCGCAGGCAGTGTGACTATGGCGCCTCAACGCTCCTGGACATGGCTTCTGGCTCTGCTGCT
>Ga0209062_1006244_pt1 | contig 11015 bp, 8 predicted proteins | sample Coa_R2_2_FD_187158 | JGI IMG/M metagenome (GOLD analysis project Ga0209062, IMG submission 187158) | Surface soil microbial communities from Centralia Pennsylvania, which are recovering from an underground coalmine fire - Coalmine... | ecosystem: Environmental > Terrestrial > Soil > Unclassified ...
AAGGCCCGCACCGACCTGGCCTTTGACCTTGTGGAGGCGCGGACCGGCGAGGCGGAGTATCTCGCCGGGAGCCAATTCACGTCCGCCGACATCATGATGGGCTTCTCGCTCACCACCATGCGCTACTTCCAGCCCTACGATCTCGCGCGCTGCCCCAACATCGTCAAATATCTCGCGCGCGTCAGCGCCCGCCCCGCCTATCGCCGCGCGATGGACAAGGGCGATCCGGGGATGAAGTTGCTGTTGAGCTGAGGCGTGCGGGGAGTGCTGTCCAATAGCGAAAACGGAAAATAGCCCGAGGTCGTCCCGGCAAAAGCCGGGACCCATAATCCCAGGGTGACGTTATCGCGAAGGTCGTCTGCCAATCTTCGCTAACGAGCGATTCCGCGGTAGGGGCCCCGGCCTTCGCCGGGGCAACGGAGAGAATCCCTCTACCCGAACCGGTGCTCGTAGCGGTTCATCGCGAGGTCGCTTATGTCGACGTCGGGCTTGCGGCCGCTCAGGGTATCCGCGAGCACGCGGCCCGAGCCGCAGGCCATGGTCCAGCCGAGGGTGCCGTGGCCGGTGTTGAGGTGCAGGTTGCTGTAGGGCGTTGGCCCGATCAGCGGCGGGCCGTCCGGCGTCATCGGGCGCAGGCCGCTCCAGAATTTTGCGTCTTTGAGGTCACCGCCGCCGGGGAAGAGATCGGTCAGGGAATGATCGAGGGTGGCGCGGCGCGCTGCGTGGAGAACATTGGTGTAACCGGAGAGCTCCGCGGTGCCGCCGACGCGGATGCGTTTGCCGAGGCGCGTGATCGCGACCTTGTAGCTCTCGTCCATCACCGTCGAGACCGGAGCGGCGGCAGCATCCATCACCGGCACGGTGATGGAATAGCCCTTCACCGGATAAACCGGAATCGAGATGCCGATCGGACGCAGCAGATGCGGCGACCAGCTGCCGAGCGCGAGGACATAGGCGTCGGCCTTCATCACCCCTGCGGAAGTGGCAACGCCGGTCACGCGCTTGCCTTCCACCACCAGCTGCTCAATCGAGGTTGCGAACTTGAACTGCACACCAAGCGCGGCTGCGTGCGCCGCGAGCGCCTGGGTGAACATGTGGCAGTCGCCGGTCTCGTCCTGCGGCAGCCGCAAGCCGCCGACGAACTTGTCCTTCACCGCGGCAAGCGCAGGCTCGGCAGCGATGCAGCCGGTGCGGTCGAGCACCTCGTAGGGCACGCCATACTGCTTGAGCACGGCGATGTCGCCGCCGGTGTGATCGAGCTGCTTCTGCTCGCGGAACAGCTGCAGCGTGCCGCGGCTCTCTTCGTCGTAATGAATGCCGATCTCGGCGCGCAGCGCACGCAGGCAGTCGCGGCTGTATTCCGCGATCGGAATCATCCGGCTCTTGTTCACTGCATAGCGCGCATTGGTGCAATTGCGCAGCATCTTGGCCATGAACACCCACATCGCGGGATCGAGCTTGGGCCGGATCACCAGCGGGCCGTGCGTCATCAACAGCCACTTGACCGCCTTCACCGGCACGCCGGGGCCGGCCCAGGGCGAGGCATAGCCGGGCGACACCTCGCCGGCATTGGCAAAGGAGGTTTCCAGCGCGACATCCGGCTGGCGGTCGATGACCGTGACAGCGTGGCCGGCTTTGGCAAGATAGTAGGCGGACGTCACGCCGATGACGCCGCCGCCGAGAATGAGAACGTTCAAAAGACCAGTGCTCCCGCGCGACGCTCAATTCACCTCTCCCCAACGGGGAGAGGTCGGATTGCTCTCGACGATGCGAAGCATCGTCCTGTGCAATCCGGGTGAGGGGCCGCGGCTCTCACGAGAGACCGTAACCCCTCACCCGGATCGCATCATTCGATGCGATCCGACCTCTCCCGATAGGAGAGGTAAACCGGAACTCGCCAGTCTCACATCACCATACTGGAGATGTGAACTGCGCCAGCGCCGAGCAAGGATCAGGCCAGGCGTTTGATGGCCTCAGTGACAATGCCGGCCATCTCGTCGATCTGTTCCGACTTGACGATCAACGGCGGCGACAGCGCGATGGTGTCGCCGGTGATGCGGATCATCAGGCCGCGATTGAAGCAATCGACCATGGCTTCATAGCCGCGGGCGCCGATGGCATCGGGACGCGAGGCGAGCTCGATGCCGGCGACCAGGCCGATGGTACGGATGTCGATCACGTTCGGCAGGTCGCGCAGGCCATGCATGGTCTTTTGCCAGTGCTCGGCGAGAGAGGCGCCGCGCGTCAGCAGGCCCTCGCTCTGGTAGATGCCGAGCGTGGCAAGGCCGGCCGCGCAAGCGACCGGATGCGCCGAATAGGTGTAGCCATGGAACAGCTCGATCTGGTTCTCCGGCCCGGTCATCAGCGCGTCATGCACCTTGCGGCTCGCAAACACCGCACCCATCGGGATCACACCATTGGTGATGCCCTTGGCGGTGGTCATGAGGTCGGGCGTGACGCCGAAATAATTCGCTGCGAACGGCGTGCCGAGGCGGCCGAAGCCGGTGATGACCTCGTCGAAGATCAAGAGAATGCCATGCTTGGTGCAGAGCTCGCGCAGCCGCTGCAGATAGCCCTTCGGCGGCACCAAGACGCCAGTCGAGCCCGCGACCGGCTCGACGATGACGGCAGCAATGGTCTCGGCGCCATGCAGCGCGACCAGCCGCTCGACGTCGTCAGCGAATTCGGCGCCGTATTCAGGCTGCTCCCGGGAAAACGCATTGCGCGCGAGATCGTGGGTGTGGCGGATGTGGTCGGTGCCGGGCAGATGAGTCGCGAAGGCGCGGCGGTTGTTGACAATGCCGCCGACCGACATGCCGCCGAAGCCGACGCCATGATAGCCGCGCTCGCGGCCGATCAGCCGGGTGCGGGTCGGCTGGCCCGCGGCGCGCTGATAGGCCAGCGCGATCTTCAGCGCCGTGTCGACCGATTCGGAGCCGGAGTTGGTGAAGAAGATGCGATCGAGGCCGGCGGGCGCGATCTCCGCAAGCTTTTGCGCAAAGTCGAAGGCGATCGGATGGCCCATCTGGAATGACGGCGCATAATCCAAGGTCATCAGCTGCCGCTCGACGGCGGCTGCAATCTGCGGGCGGGCGTGGCCGGCATTGACGCACCAGAGCCCCGCGGAGCCATCGAGAATCTTGCGGCCGTCGACGCTCGTATAGTGCATGCCCTCGGCGGAGGCGACGAGACGAGGCGTTGACTTGAACTGCCGGTTGGCCGTGAACGGCATCCAGAAGGACTCGAGCTGCAGGGTGTTCGGAATCTGATGGATAGTCACAGGCGGCGCGCTCCTTTGCGTTGCTCGGCGAAGCAGGACCACGGCCGGGAATTTGCAACAAGTCCTTTTCTGTATCACCGCAAGCTATTGATTTTATTGGATTGACAAAGGCATATTTGCGCGATCCGCAACACCTCAAACACGGGATTTTCGATGAGCGTCGATATCGGCGGCCGACTCCGCTTCGTGCGAGGCCGCCACAAGCTGTCGCAGCGGGAATTGGCAAAGCGCTCCGGCGTGACCAATTCGACCATCTCGCTGATCGAGTCCAACCAGATGAACCCGTCGGTCGGCGCGCTCAAGCGCATCCTCGACGGCATCCCGATGGGGCTTGCCGAATTCTTCGCCATCGAGCCGGAGACGCCGCGCAAGGCCTTCTACAAGGCCGAGGAGCTGACCGAGATCGGCAAGAAGCCGATCTCCTATCGCCAGGTTGGCGACAACCTGTTCGGCCGCTCCCTGCAGATCCTGAGAGAGCACTATGGCCCCGGCGGCGATACCGGGAGGGTGCCTTTGGTGCATGAAGGCGAGGAAGGCGGCATCGTGATCTCAGGGCGGCTGGAGGTGACGGTCGACGGCGAGCGGCGCATCCTGGGGCCGGGCGATGCCTATTATTTCGAGAGCCGCAGGCCGCACCGCTTCCGCTGCGTCGGCAACAAGCCGTGCGAGGTGATCTCGGCCTGCACCCCGCCGACGTTCTGAGGCCGTCACGCTGGCTGTTGATCGCGCTCCATTGCAAGCTCGGCCTTGAGATTGTCGAGATCGCGATAGATCGAGGCCACAGCAAGCACACGGCCCTTCTGCTTGTATCGAACGAGGCAATCGCGGTCCTTGATGCTGCCGTCGACCTTGATCTCGTCCCAGCCTTCGGCGTCGCCGACATAATTGATCGGCACGTCGTAATGCTGGCTCCAGAAGAACGGCACCGCCTCGTAGCGCTCGCGCCTGTCCAGCATGTTGCGCGCAGCGGTCTGGCCCTGCCGCTCCGCAACGACCCAGTGCTCGACCCTGATATTGGATTTGGAATGCGGATCCGGCCAGCGCACGATGTCGCCGGCGGCGAAGATACCGGGCGCGCTGGTTTCGAGACAGGCATTGACCGTGACACCGCGGTCGGTCGCGAGTCCGGCCTGCTCGGCAAGGGTGAGGCGCGGCCGCACGCCGACGCCGACCACGACGAGGTCGGCCTCGATGGTGCCGCCGCTTTTGAGTTGCGCGCGTTTGCCATTGATCGCGGTCACGGTGTCCTGCAAGTGAAAGATGACGCCGTGCTCCTCGTGGAGCGCGCGCACGAAGTCACCGAACTCGGCGCCGAGGATGCGCTCCATCGGCCGCTGTTCCGGGGCCACGACATGGACCTCGAGATTGCGGGTGCGCAGCGAGGCTGCGACCTCGAGCCCGATGAAGCTTGCACCGATCACGACCGCGCGTTTCGCGCCGGCGCTCGCAGCCGCGATGATCGCGCGGCTGTCGGCCAGCGTGCGCAGCGTATGGACATGCGGCTGGTCGGCGCCGGGGATCGGCAGCCTGACAGGCTCGGCACCGGTTGCGAGCAGCAGCCGGTCAAACGGCAGCATGCCTCCATTTGCAAGAACAACCTGCTGCTGCCTGGGAGCGATCGCACCGACCTTGGTGTTGAGCCTGAGATCAATGCCGGCTTCGGCGTAGAAATCCTCGGGCCGCAGCGGCACCCAGTCCTCCGGCGCCTGCCCCGCCAGATAATCCTTCGACAGATTGGGCCGATCGACCGGCGGCGCGTCGTCATCGCTGATCATGCTGATGGTGCCGCCAAAACCCTCGCGCCGCAGCATCTCCGCCGCGGCAAAGCCGGCCGCGCCGCCGCCGACAATCACGATCTTGCGCGGACCCGCGCCGGCCGCCCCCGCAGCCACACGGCGTGCTTCGGCTGGAGCCTCCTTCGGCTGCTTGGCAAGCTCGCGCTTGCGCCGGACCACGATCGTCTCGCCATCGCGCTCGACCTGCCAAACCGCAAGCGCGCTCAGCGCCGGCGGGCGCGCCGCCTCGCCGCTGCGCAAGGAGAAGCAGGCATGATGCCAGGGACATCGGATGGTATCGCCGACCACAAGGCCTTCCGCGAGGGGACCATGATAATGGCTGCAGAAGGCATCGATCGCGAGAACCTCGGCCCCGAGTTGGACCAGGAGCACCTGCTCGTCCCCGACATGGCCGAGCAGCTTTCCGTCGCTGAAATCGGCAGGCGATACGCCCTGGGTGAGATCCGGTCCGCTTGGCTTGTTGTCCTCGCCCATGGCTGCTTCTCCGCTGGCCAGCGTGGCTTCCAACCATCTCAGGAACCTTGACGACGAAGGCCGCAAAAGGTTCCCGAGATTGGGCGCGGAGAAGGCTACCATCGGGATTCGATGAGCGAAAGCTCCGCAGCACTGTCGTTCCGCCTAGACAATCCGGATCGACATGTCCGGCAGCCCGTCGAGCTTGCAGAGCAGCACGTCGCCCTTCACCACCGGGCCGACATTCTCCGGCGTGCCGGAATAGATGATGTCGCCGGCCTTGAGCTCGAACGCCTCGGAGAGCTTTGCGATCTGCTCGGCGACGCTCCAGATCATCTTGCTGAGATCCGAGGACTGCCGCACCGTCCCGTTCACGGCGAGCGAGATCGCCCCCTTGGTGAGATGGCCGACCTTCGCGACGGGATGGATCGGCCCGAGCACCGCGGCATGATCAAAGCTCTTGCCGATCTCCCACGGCTTCTTCTCTGCAGCCATGCCGTTCTGCAGGTCGCGCCGGGTCATGTCGAGACCGAGTGCATAGCCATAGACATGGTCCAGCGCCTGCTCGGGCGCGATGTTGGTGCCACCGGATTTCAGCGCTGCGACCAGCTCGACCTCGTGGTGATAGTTCTTCGTCAGCGAGGGATAGGGATGATCGGCGACCGCACCGATCGCGACATTCTGGATCGCATCCGTCGGCTTCTGGAAAAAGAACGGCGGCTCGCGGGTGGGGTCCGAGCCGCGCTCGATGGCATGCGCCGCATAGTTGCGGCCGATGCAATAGATGCGGCGGACCGGGAACACGCCGGCTTCGCCGACGATCGGGATCGTCGTGATCGGCACGTCGAAGATCGGCTTCGGGCCCGCTTGCGCCATAGCCGGCGTCACATCGGAGATCGCGGCGGCGGCCGCAGCGCCGGTCGCAACGGCCAACAAATCGCGTCGAGAGGTCGTTCGCATCGTCGTTTTGCTCCATCATTCGGCTCCGCGCGCAGTCACGCGCGAAGCCACACATCAAGTGAAGATTTCAGTGCGCCAGCGGATCGGGCCGCAGCTGCACCTTGAACACCTTGGGATAGGCGTCCTTGCCGCCCTCGCCATGGAAGTTCGCGCGCGTGCCGGACGTCGTCCAGAGGCCGCGGCCCTTCCATCCTCCAGCGGGATCGTCGATCCGGCCGTCGACATTTTTCGTGAAAAAGCCGAGCGGATAAGGCACGCGGAAGGTCACGAACTCGCCATTGACCAGCGCCAGCAGCGATTCACCACCATTGGCGGAGGCGATCGGCACATTGGCGCCGAGGCCGAGGACATTGTAGCGATCGACCCAGAGATAATAAGCGTGATTGGCGCTGCCCTTGGGGTCCATGCCCCTGAATTGCGGGCCCGGCATCCGCCAAACGTGCCAGCCTTCCGGACACTGCTTGCCTTCAGCCGTGGTCGGGCCATTGAGCGGGCCCTTGCACAGCCGGCGGTCGAAGCTTGCGATGTGACCGCTCGACATCGCAGTCCAGACCACGCCGTCAAGCCCGATATCGAGGCCACGCGGACCGAAGGTGCCCTCCGGCGGCTGATAGATCTCGGCAAGCGCGGTATTGGCGGGGTCCGGACCCAACGTCACGTGGATGAGATAGCCAGGCTGGTCGACGCGCGAAAACCCGCGATCCATCGACTGGCCCCAGATGGAATCATCCACCGGGCTCGGCATGACACCGTAGAACGAGGCCATCACGCGCCTGTCCTTGGCGGGATCGAGCGGATCCTTCGGCCCGACAAAGGCGTCGCGCTTGCCATTGCCGTTGGTGTCGATCACCAGCGGCGTCCAGCCGTGCGACGCGACGCCGTCGCCGGATTCGCGGAACTGCTTGGTGTTCAACCAGCCGACAACACCGCCGCCAAGCGCAGGACCGCCCGCGCTCATCCAGAGCGTATCGTTGGCGTCGTGCCCGAAATAAAGATGATGAGTCGAGAAGCAGGTGTTGATCATGTCCCACTTGCCGGTCGCGGGATCGAAGCGCGACAGCTGGCGCACCGAGGTGGCCTGCGGATCGACCTTGGCGGAGGGATGGCTGGAGCCCTGCTTGCAGTAATCCGGATTCTGTGGCGGCCGCAGCCGCGCGGTGAACCAGACCCTGCCCTGCTCATCCATTATCACATTGTGGATGCTGGTGTGGCCGTCCCAGATCGCTTCGTCGCCCCAATAGGCCGAGGTGCCGCGCGCGACGTCTTCCGAGCCCGTCATCTTCGGATCGAGGTACGGCTCCTTGATCGTGGAGGCGACGTTCTTGACCGGATCGAGCGTGGGGATCAGGTCCGTGCTTTCCTCCGGCGATCCATAGATCAGACCGTTGGCATTGAGCTGCGGATTGCGCTTGTCGGTCGAGATGGCGTCGTGCTGATAATGCGTCGGCGATGCCCAGTCCCACATGGTGTAGACGACATTGCGCTCGACGCCCTTCGGCCGCTCCGGCTTGTCGAAAGGCAGTTCACCCTCCGCGATCCTGTCGGTCCATTTCGAGAACAGCGAATAGACCTTCTCGGGGCCCATGCTGTCGAGCACCACGGCCATGTATTCCATCGCCTGGCCGGCCTGCGTGCGCATCGCCCAGGCCTCCGCCGAGCTGTGCCCGTCAGAGAAGATCTTCGGCACCTCGCGAATGCCGCGCGAGCCCAGCGCGTGACACGACTGGCAGGCGTTCTTGACCGTGTCGACCCACTGCGCCTGGCTCTTCATATTGGGCGACATCTTGTTGCCCTTGTCGCCGGTGCCTGGAAATTCGTTCGCGGCGGGAATCTCGAGCAGCGAGTACCAGTACATGCCCGGATAAAGCTGCGCCGCCGCGGCAGCGGAAGCCGCAGGCTTCACGCTGAAATCGACGAGCTTGCCGGGACGAGCCTCCACCTGCGCGCTCTCGGTCAGGCCATAGCCGCGAACCCAGACCTTATAATTGGCGTCAGGCAGATCCGGGATGACATAACGGCCCTGATCATCCGTCACCACGACCTTGGCATATTTGGTCGGAAGGTCCCTTGTCTCGGCGATGATCCAGACGCCCGCCTCGGGGCCGTTGTCGCCGATCACCTGGCCGCCGATGTCATGTGCGGAGATATCGATTGTCGCAGCCAACGCCGCGCTGCCGTGCAGCAGGGCAAATAGCCCTGCACCGGCCATCCATCGCTTGAGCTTCATGTTTCTCGTCCCTCGCATCACGCGGGTTGTCCCGCTTTATCGCTCTGTCCGCGCTGGTTGCCGTGCGCGGTTCGTCGTGATTCAGATTTTACCAACGCGTCCATGTTGTCGAGCGATTTGGCGAATGGCTGCCCCTCGCGACAACGGCCCGCCTCCCACATGGTGAAAAGCGGGCGCAGCGCGCGCACATCGTCCACGCGCTCCAGCGTGTTGATCTGTGCTATCAGTCTGTCGGTCTTTTCCGCGCCGAGCACCGGCGCCACGAGATCGCGCGCCTTGGCATTGACAGCTTCAGCGCTCGGCGGGTTCACTTGGTGCCCGGCGGCAATGAAATGGTGCACATTCTTAATGTCTTGCTTGGATCCGACGCAACCCTGCTGATCTGCATGCGCGCGAGGGACGCGGCACCACCTGGGCGCCGCGCAGCCTGATCGAAGACGATCTCGCCACCGGCCGGCTGCAGCGCGGAGGCGTGGGCGCCGCGTCGCCGCGGGAGCAATGAACTCCTGCACAGGACGATGCGACCTCACGGGGCCCGCCGTTGCGGATTTGCCTCAACAGATCGGATTCGGCGTTGAAACGCTAATTCTTTCAGAAAGTTAACGGGACAATCTGTACCGGAACCGTTCAAAATGTTGTGGGGCCGAATGTCTTTGGGGTGGCGGAACGGGTAATCTCGGGGCACGACAAAAGTTCTAATCCTTCAACCTCCTGCGTGACTAGGTTCATGGACAAGCCGCTGAAGCCACCGACTGGGAAACCTCTGGTCGATCCGCCCGCCAAGCCGCAATCGCGCAGGGGTTCCGTGATCACGACTATCATCGTCCTGCTGCTGATCGGAGGCGTCGTGTGGTGGACGAAGCAAAATCCCGCGCCGGAGCCACAGGGTCGCGGCGGCGCAGGCCGCAATGCCCCGCCGATGTCCGTCCTCGACGAAACCATCAAGAAGGGTGACATCAACATCACGCTGAATGCGCTCGGCACGGTCACCTCGCTCGCCACGGTCACCATCCGCAGCCAGATCAGCGGCTACCTGCAGAAGATCGACTTCACCGAGGGCAAGGAGGTCAAGAAGGGGGACCTGCTGGCAGAGATCGATCCGCGCCCCTATGAGGCGACGCTCGCGCAGGCCAAGGGCCAGCTCGCCCGCGACGAGGCGCTGTTGAAAGGCGCGCAGGTCGACCTGCAGCGCTATCAAGGTCTTGCCGCGCAGAATGCAGTGCCGCACCAGCAGCTGGACACGCAGGTCGCACTGGTGGCGCAGGACCAGGGCACGGTGGAAGCCGATCGCGCCTCGGTCCAATCGGCCGAAGTCAACCTGAACTACACCAAGATCGTCTCGCCGGTCGACGGCCGCGTCGGCCTGCGCCAGGTCGACCAGGGCAACTACGTCACTCCCGGCGACACCAACGGCATTGTCGTGGTCACGCAGCTCGCGCCCATCAGCGTGCTGTTCACCGTGCCCGAAGACAATCTGCAGGCCATTGCCAAGCGCCTGCAGGCGGGCGCCGTGCTGCCGGCGACCGCGCTCGACCGCAGCGGCGCCAACAAGCTTGCCGACGGCACGCTCGCAACCTTCGACAGCCAGATCGATCAGACCACCGGCACCATCAAGCTGCGCGCGCTGTTTCCGAACGAGCAGCGCACGCTCTATCCGAACCAGTTCGTCAACATCCGCCTGCTGCTCGACACCCACAAGGACGTGACGACGATGTCGACCGCCGGCATCCAGCGCGGCGTGCCAGGCACGTTCGTCTACCTGATCAATGCCGACAGCACCGTGTCGGTGCGGAAGGTCGAGCTCGGCGTCACCGACGGCGATCGCGTCGAGGTGCTGTCGGGCATTTCGCCCGGCGACCGCGTCGTGATCGACGGCGCGGACAAGCTGCGCGACGGCGCCAAGATCGTGATGCGCGACGCGGCCAATGCGAATAATCCGCCCGGCGCGGCGCCGCCGACCCAGAACAGCCCGAACGGCGCCAAGAAGCGGCGTCCCGAGGGCGAGCCCAAGCAATGAACCCGTCGCAGCCATTCATCCTACGGCCGGTCGCGACGACGCTATTCATGATCGCGATCATGCTTTCGGGCATGCTGGCGTTCAAGTTCCTGCCCGTGGCTGCGTTGCCCGAGGTCGATTATCCGACCATCCAGGTGCAGACCTTCTATCCCGGCGCCAGCCCCGACGTGATGACCTCCTCCGTGACGGCGCCATTGGAAGTGCAGTTCGGACAGATGCCGAACCTCAACCAGATGAGCTCGGTGAGCTCGGCCGGCGCCTCCGTCATCACGCTGCAATTCG
>Ga0209062_1006246_pt1 | contig 11010 bp, 17 predicted proteins | sample Coa_R2_2_FD_187158 | JGI IMG/M metagenome (GOLD analysis project Ga0209062, IMG submission 187158) | Surface soil microbial communities from Centralia Pennsylvania, which are recovering from an underground coalmine fire - Coalmine... | ecosystem: Environmental > Terrestrial > Soil > Unclassified...
GATGATCGCCGGCGGGCGCCGCAAGTGGGCCATCCCGAACCCGGAACACGCGGTCGGTCAACCGCATTGATCCCGACGCACGCCGGCTACGTCATCCGAAGCGGCTGATCGTGCTGCCGCTGCCGGACGCCGGCGGGCCGCGCCCTTTGATCGCCACCAACGGCAAGACGCTCGCGCGGACGCCCTTCTTCGACGATCTCAAGCGCCAGCTCGTGCAACTGCCGGAGCTGCGGCTCGTCATCATCGACCCGTTGCAGGCTTTCGTCCTGGCAGACGTGAACGCCGATCCGGCCGCCGCTCAGTTTCTATGATCGGCAATGGCGGAGCTCGCCACCGCAACCGGCGCCACGATCCTGCTCACGCATCACATGCGCAAAGACGGCATGCTTCGCATCGCCGACGGCGATGATGCGCGCGAGGCGATCCGCGGTACCACGGCGCTCGTTGACGGCGCGCGGCTCGGGTACGCGCTTTGGAAGCTCGACGAGGCTGCACGGCCGATCTGCAACACGCTCCAGATCCCGTTCGAGCGCGGGCGCATCGTCCGGGGCGCGGTCGTGAAGGCGAACGACGAGGCCGACCACGATGCCCACACTTATACGCGCGAAGAGAGCGGGCTGCTGGTCCAGATCGAAGCAGAGCCGGACGGCGGCACCCCAGAACAAACTCTTTCGATCGCGCAAGCGCGTGAAGTCCTGAAAGAGATCGATCGGCGCTTCAACGAAGGTAAGTCACCGTTCAGCCACGCGTCGCAGGGCGGCGCGCGCTACCTCGGTCACTACATCCAGCGACAGTACGGAATGTCGAAGAAAGCTGCCGCCGATCTGATCACGGACTGGATGAACAACGGGATCATCACGACCGAGGAATACGACCGAAAGAACAACAAGGTGGGCGTGAAGGTGCTGCGATGGCTCTGATCACTGATGACGATGGCGGTGAAACAGGCATGGCTAAGCCATTGATTTGACTGAGGCGAAGGTTGGCGAAGGAGACGGCGAAGATGCGAAACTGCATGTGCCAAGTGTTTGATTTTGTTCGGCGGAGGTTGGCGAAGGTCGGCGAAGCGAAGAACCCCCATACCCCCGATGCGCGTCGCCGCCGTTGCGCGGCGGCTCGCGCATCACGTTCCGGGGTCGTGCTGTGAGACGGGCGGCACGGACCTTGAGCCCGATCGCCGATGCGATGGCCCGTCGGCCTATCGCGTTCAGGCGATGGTCGATGGCCTCGACCAGGTGGCGCTTGTGATGGAGCGCAAGTGGGGTGTCGGCCGGCTGCGCCTTCTCGTTTCGGATTTCCTCCGCGCGAAATTTGACGAGCAGAAGGATCGGCTCGATGCCGCGCTGCGCTCCGGCGAAGAGCGCTTCGTCGCCGCGCAAGTCGAAGGCATGCGGCGCGCGTGGGCGGCGCTTGACCGCGCCGCGCACGAAACCGGCACGAATCCGCTCGCGCCGGAAGTCTGGGAATGCGTCCTTCCCTCAACCGGCGAGATCATCTCGCTCGTTCGCAGCAAAGAGGAAGCGCATCACGTCGCGCGCGAAGGCCGCGTGTTCACGGTGGCCGAGATCGCGATCCTGATCGAGGCGCTCGGCGAGGGCGTCCTTGCCGTCAAGCAGAAATTCCCCGGCGCGGCCGTCACAGGCATCCGGCGCAAGGCGCCGATCGATTGGTCGCGCGGGGACGACATTCCCTTCTAGCAAAACCTGGAGGAGCCATGTTGGCCGTTGCTATTGCTGAACCGACACAATCGCCACCGGCGGCCCGCGTCGCCGTGCTTCCGCCGCGCGCGATCCTCGCGCTCGATCTCGGCTCGCGCTGCGGCTGGGCGGTCCTGCCCCGCTCTGGCCGCATCGCTTCCGGCGTGAGCGAGTTCAAGCCTGGCCGCTTCGAAGGCGCCGGCATGGTGTTTCTCCGCTTCGAGCGCTTCCTGGCCGATGTCACCAACGCAGCTGGTCCATTCGGCGTCGTGGTGTTCGAAGAGGTCCGCGCGCATGCCGGCACGCTCGCGGCAGGTTTACGGTCGCCCATCTTACCGCGTGGTGCGAGAGGCATATGCGGTGCCCTATCTCGGCGTGCCGGTCGCGACCATCAGGCGCCATGCCACCGGCAAGGGAAACGCATCGAAAGACGACGTGATCAAGGCCGTGCGCGCCCGCGGCCATGCGCCGAAGGACGACAACGAGGCCGATGCGCTCGCCATTCTCGATTGGGCGATCTCCAACGGGATCGGAACATGACCATGGGCAGGGCAGAATTCTTCGACGAGCTCGCCGATGTCCTCACCGATCGCGAGGATCAATACGGCGCTCCCGCCAAGCTGTTCGGCGAGATCGCCCGCGTCTGGACGGTGATCTTGAGCTTTCCGGTCGAGCCCGAGCAGGTCGCCTTGTGCATGATAGGCGAGAAGCTCGCGCGGCTCAGCCACAATTGGTCGCACGCCGACAGCATCAAGGATGCCGCCGGCTATGCGGCCATTCTTTCCCAACTCGTCAGCGAGGCCCGCGCGAAATGAAATACACGCCCAAGGACATCGAGGAACGCTTCGAGGAAGCAGCCGCCACGCTGCGCCGCCTGCCCGATACGCGAGTGCCGGGTTATTTCAGCACGTGTCCGCCGATTATCCGAGCCGCGGTCGAGGCCTACGGCTATGATCCGGCGCGGATGCCGCGCATCGCCCCCTCGCCGCAGGCCATCAGCCGCATGGAGGAGACGTTCACATGGCTCACATGGCTCGAAGCAGACGACGCACGCATCGTCTGGCTTCGGGCCGAAGGTATTCGCTGGAAACCCATCTGCTGACGAGTGGGTCTATCCCGTGCCGTGGCATGGCGGCGGTGGGTTGCGTCACTGATCACGATCGCAAACCGGCTCAATTCCAAGTACATCGTGAGCAGCACGAAGAGCCGCAAGAAAGGCGTGACCGCAACCATCGACGAAGCATGTCGCGAAGGCCTTCTTTAGCCGTCGCATAAACCGCAAAACACGTCGAACTTTTGGCTTCAACAATGAGACGCTTTTCGGCATGTTTGCTGGGATGATCGCGCGACGCGCGCCCGCTGCACGTCACTTTTTGAGCTGCCGGACGTCCTGTGCTTGCGCTATGCCTCTCGGAGAGCGCTTGGTATCAGGGATTGCAACTGCCTACGGCCAACGGGGATGATGCCAGCGTCCGCCAGACGCAGCATCCATTCCCCCCACCCTGCCCCGATATCGCAAGCACGCGCAATCATCTCGCGTGCCTCATCGATACGTCCGAGCGCTAACAGCACTCCGGCGCGGCGGCATAGGAACTCCGGTTCGCGTGGATAGCCGCTGCAACTTGCATCGAGGTCGGCCAATGCGCCCAAAAGGTCACCTGCCGTGGCGTTGTCTGTCGCCGCGTTGGCACGCTGATGGGCACGTCCGTAAGCAAGCAACCGTGCAATCTCACCGATCGGATCGGTGTGGTCGTCCACGCGAAGATCGACAAGCCGATCGAGTGCAGCGTGGCCGGTCGTGGTGGGCGCTGAAACGACAAGGGCTGCGGCTTGTGTGCCGCGGATATCGCCACCTTCCTTCTGGGCAGCCGTCAACGCAGCCAGCAGCCTATCGGCCAAAGCGCCGCCGCTCTGCTGGAAGGCGGACACCATCGCAGTCCAGACCGACTCCCGCGCCATCATGTTTGCCTGTGCCACGCAATTGTCGCCGATCATGTGCCCGGCTGCGGCAACACATCCTTGCCCCGTGAACACCGCAACGCGCCCCCGTGCATCAAGCATGGCGACTTGACGCATTGCCGCGCCTGCATCCGCGCGCTTGATTGTTTCCAACGCGTCTTGCGGCGTTGCACCTTGCGACAGCAGTTCGAGGCCTCTGAAGCCGTAGGCCGGATCACTAAAGCCTTGCGACGCAACAGCGCCGACGGCTGCCTCGATCCAAGGTACGATTCGACCAACTGCGAAAAAACGCGATTGAACGGCAATCCCGATTTCTCCGGTAAGGGGATCACGTCCAATGATGGAATAAGTCATCGCCTTCGCCACAAGCCAACACAGTGCTATTACGAACGCATGGAAGCGCGGCGCAACGGCTTGCTCTAGACCGCGCATAAACCGCAAAACACGTCGAACTCTTGGCTTCAACAACAAAACGTGTTTCGGCATGTTTGGTAGCATGATCGCGGGACACGCGCGGTTAACGCTGCTTTCCTTCTCGCTGCAACGCCTCCTGCGCCTTTGCCATTTCCTCGAGTGGCAGATCCATGTTGTGCATGATCGCGATCAGCCAACAACCTTGCTCACTCGTGACAATTAAATTCATGAGCCCACGTCTTAGAGGCCATTCACGCCCTTTTGGGTCGCGCGCTCCCGACATTTCCCAGTGAACGTCTACGGCGGCAATGTCGGGCCGGAGAAATCGCACCTCGACTGCCGTGACGCTCAGGCGGCTCTGCTTGAACATTGTCTCGAAAACGGGAGCATGGAAATCGGCAATTGCCGCACGCCCCTTGGCACGCATGCCAAAAACATTCGTGAAATCCGCATCGAGAGCGAAGGCATCCGCAAAAGCCGCAGCATCATGCCGATTCCACGCATCCACGAGCCTGCCGATCACGTCGCGGACCGCACGCTCCGAGTTCTCGCTCATGATGGCACCTGAATAATCCCTCTTGGCCACCGATTCTAAAGATTAATTCAGACCGCGGAAAGAGCATCAGCTTCCCTCGCCAGCCATAGGTTCTTTCCACCGCGGAGCGTATGCGGGCGGCGGAGGCGCGATCGAAATCTAGCGTCAGCATGCAAATCCGGTTGCGCACCCTGGGTGCGCACCTTCGGGTGCGCGGGTGCGCGGCTTGACAGAGTAGCTACATGTGGCTACTTATCCGACATGAAGACCGTTTCGATCCGCGAAGCCAAGAACCGCCTGACCGAGCTTGCCCGCGAGGTTGAAGAGGGCGAGACGATCGTCGTCACGCGCAACGGACGCCCCGTTTTCGATCTCGTGCCGCATCAGCCCCGAAAGGGCCTTCGGCTCGAAGCGATCGACGAGTTCAAAAGGAAGCACGGCATCAAGACCATCGTCCCCTACATTGCCGAGGACTTCGACGAGCCGCTTCCGGAGGACTTTCTGCTTCGACCGCTGCCGACCGAAGCATGAGGCTCTTGCTCGATACCCACGTCCTGCTTGCTCTGATCGAGGAACACCTCGACGGCCTGCCGGCCGCGGTCGAGAGATTGCTGAAAGACCCGGACAACGAACATCATTTGAGCGCGGCGAGCTTGTGGGAGATCGCGATCAAGTCGCGCTTGGGCAAGCTCAAGCTGACGCCCCGTTTGAGCTCGTTGCCCGAATTGCTTGACGGTTTGGGCATTCAGATCGTCGCGATCAACGAGCACCATGCTCTCGCCACCGTCGAACCCGAGCCCGCGACTCGCGACCCATTCGACAGGATGCTTCTGGCGCAGTGTCAGGTCGAAGGCCTGCGGCTGGTCACGGTGGACCGTGCGCTCGCCTCTCATCCTATGGTCGCCAGGTCTTAATCGCCGTCCGCCGGTACCGGCGGAATAATAACGGTCAGCCAGCACGCTCACGATCGAGACTCGATCTCTCGACCGCCTGATCCCCTACGTTCGCAATGCGCGGACGCATGCGGAGGATCAGATCGCGCAGATCGCCGCATCGATCGCCGAATTCGGCTTCCTCAATCCGGTGTTGATCAGCGCCGACGACGTGATCGTCGCCGGCCACGGCCGCGTTCTCGCCGCGAAGCTGCTCGGCCTCGCCGAGGTGCTGGTGATCGTGCTCGATCATCTGAGCGAAGCGCAGCGGCGGGCGCTTGTGATCGCCGACAACAAGATCGCAGAGAACGCAGGTTGGGACGAGGCGATGCTGCGTGCCGAACTGGCCGCTCTGCGCGAGGAGGAATTCGATCTCGACGTGCTCGGCTTCAGCGACGCCGACCTCCTTCGCGTCCTGGATTCGCTCGACGGGTCGGCTTCGCTGGGGGACGAGGACGCCGGCGGCTCCGGCAATCCTCCCGCCGGATCCCCGGCGTCCGAACCGTCCGCGACGTTGGCGGAGCGCTTCGGGATTCCGCCGTTCTCGGTGCTCGATGCGCGCAAGGGCTGGTGGCAGGAGCGCAAACGCGCTTGGATCGATCTCGGCATTCGCTCCGAGCTCGGTCGCGGCGCCGCGCCCGGCGGAAGCCCGCGCCCGGCGGAAGCCCGCGCCCGCTCGATCGGGCGCGGATGGCGAAAGCCGCATCTCCCGGCGGATCGCCGTTGCCCGCGGCGAACTACTCGAATTCCAAGGCGCAAGGCGACGGCTGCGGGCGGCAGCTGGCATGAACCTCACCTTCGCCGAGGGCGTCCGCGACGCCGACAATCTCGATCCGGTTTCGCAAGCCATTCTCGAAGTCGGATCGGGCACATCGATCTTCGATCCCGTCGTTTGCGAGATCGCGTATCGCTGGTTCTGCCCGCCGAACGGCACCGTCCTCGATCCGCCGGCGGATCGGTTCGCGGCATTGTCGCATCGAAGCTCGGGCGGCGGTATGTCGGGATCGAGCTTCGTCCCGAGCAGGTCGCGGCGAACGCCGCGCAGTTGAACCTTGCCGATGGTCCCCGCCCTGAATGGCGCCAGGGCGACGCGCGCGAGATTGCACGGCTTGCCGGCGACATCGAAGCCGACCTGATCTTCTCGTGCGCGCCCCATTGGAATCTTGAACGCTATTCGGACGATCCGTCGGACCTTTCGAATATGCCGTTGGAAGAATTCTTCGCGGCCTACACGGCAATCATTCGCGATGCCATCGGGCGGTTGCGGAACGACCGCTTCGCGGTCTGGGTGATTTCCGACGTGCGCGACGACAACGGCTGCTACGTCAACCTGCCGGGCTGAACCGTTGAGGCCTTCGAGACCGCCGGCGCACGCTTCTATAAGGACGCGATTCTCGTCACGGCGGTCGGTTCATTGCCGGTGCGCGCCGGCCGCCAGTTTGAAGTGTCCCGCAAGCTCGGCCGCACCCATCAGAATGTGATGGTCTTCGTGAAAGGTGATCCGCGCAAGGCGACCGAGGCCTGTGGCGCGGTTGAGTTCGGCGAGATCGCGCAAGGAGACGAACTTGAAGCAGGGTAGCGCAATGGTAGCGCGCGCGGCTCATACCCGCGAGGTAGCCGGTTCGATTCCCGCCCCTGCAACCATTCCGGCTTTGGCGGAGCACGATGGCGTGCTCGTCGTTCGCGATGATCTCTATCCGGGCGGAACGAAGGCGCGGTTCATCGGCGCGTTCTTCGCCGGCGCCGAGGAAGCCGTCTATGCGAGCCCGGCGGAAGGCGGCGCGCAAACGGCGCTCGCAACGGTGGCGCAGCAACTCGGCAAGCGCGCGACGATCTTCGTCGCGCAGCGTGTTCGGCCGCATCCGCGAACGCTTGAAGCAGCGCGCCTCGGCACGAAGGTCATCACCATCCAGCCAGGCTATCTTTCTGTCGTTCAGGCCCGCGCCCGCGAATATTGCGAGCGAACGGGAGCGACCCTTGTCCCGTTCGGTGTCGATGTCGAGTTTGCCATTGAAGCGATAGCAGAGGCCGCCATATCGCTGGCGGTAGAGCCGGATGAGGTCTGGTGCTCGGCCGGATCGGGCGTGCTCGCGCGAGGCCTTGCACGCTCCTGGCCGGCGGCGCGGCGGCACGTCGTCCAAGTAGGGTGAACTCTATCGCTTGATGAAGTGGCGGGAGCCACGATCCACGAATATCCGCTTCCCTTCGGGCGAGAGGCGCGGACTCGCCCACCGTTTCCGTCCGATCTTCACTACGATGCAAAGGCCTGGGAGCAATGCGCGGCCCGGAGGGGTCCGGGCCGCGTGCTGTTTTGGAACGTAGCTGGGCCCGCAAAAGCCTTTGAATAGGCTTCCGAGGATCACTTCCTCGGATTGTGACGCGTCAGCAAGATGCTCTCTCTAACTTTGCCAAATATGGCCTCGCGCATGACTCGGACCGACGGCTTGCTTTTGGGAAATGAAACGCCGACTTCTCGCGCCATTAGTGATAAGTCGGGTGCAGGCATCGTTTCCAAAATCCTCTCCGCGTCCTCATTTGCACCAGAAGCCACTAGGCCGACCACCCGATCGAACTCAGCCAGCGCCTGCTCGGGAGTGATCGATGGATCAGCCGACCGCTTCGATGCGGACCTCTGCTCTTGAACACGCGCAGCAGCAGTCGGAAAGGCGTGCTTCACCCGCGCTTCCATCCGGCCAATTTGCAAACTGATAGTTTTGAGAGTTCTCTTGAGTTCAGCACATTCCTCAAGAAGCTTCAGGACCTCTTCTTCGCTAGTTCGGAAATCGCGGCTTTCGTTCACTTCAACACTCCGATGCAAGCATCCCAGAGCCGCTGGAAATCGGTCACTAATTCGGGCGGCACCCCGCCACCAGTGATAGCGCGCTTAATCCCCACCCGTTCACGCACCCACGCCTTGTCTAGAAAATCGGCCCGAATTCCTTGCTCCGTACTTACCCGCCTACAGATTTGATCGATCTGCCTCATGTAAAATGCGGTTTCTTTAGTCGGGGCATTGGCATACGTCTTTGTCTTGTTCATAAATACTGCAATCTGCGGCGTTGGATGAGGCTCAATTCTCATCTTGAGAGAATTCAGCAAAAGGCTGACGCCTCTAGAGGCGAAGAAATCTGGATTAACTGGTATAAGAACTAAGTCACAGCAAGAAAGGACACTATAGGAAAGCAACGTAAATGAAGGCGGACAATCAAACAGAACGTAGTCGTAGTCCGCAACCTTTCCGGAATGCGCAATCTTACCGAGAAGTCGCCTCATAAAATCTTTCATTTGTTCACGATCAAAGAACTCCAATTCCAGCCAATACAAATCCTCAACAGAGGGAACAAAATGTAAATTCTTGCTGGCCTGATAAATGAAATCGTAAGCGACCGGGAAGTCAAAATGAGCGCCCGGCTTAGTGAATTGATCGATCGCGTCAAATATCGTTCGCTTGTTGGCTACGCTCTTCTCATACCAACTCTCAAAAGCGGCGTGCAACGATCCACTGTCTTCATTCAGTCCGACCGCCTGAGTGAGAGACATCTGCGCATCGAGGTCGAACATAAGAACGTTGGCGTCCGAGTACGCCGACAACGTATCAGCCAAACACCATGTGACCGTGGTCTTGCCGACACCGCCTTTGAAATTGATGGTCGCGATCGTTTTGGGACTCTTGTTTCCAGCCAACCGTTCCCCCTGCCAACAAGCCCATCTTAACGGATCGTAAGGGCGAGCTGCCATCCCGTCCACCACCGGATTTCGGCTAACCAGAACAATGCGCGCCCCGGAGGGGTCCGGGCCGCGTGCTATTCTGTAGTCAGGCAGCTTGCCGGCGCGCTTCAAGGGCGATGACGCAAAGATCGCGGTAGCGGGCAATGGCCTTGCGGCTGCTGCTCACCGGGTTGAGCTCGAACCCGCGGAGTCCCTTCAGATCGCCGGCGTTGGCAAGTTCGATCACGCTCGCGAGCTTGTTGCGGAAACCCTTGTGCGTCTCGGCGCTGAAATCCGGGGGCTCGGGCAGCTTGCCTTCGCGGGCAGCCGCCTCGATCGCGGCGCGCTTGCCGAGCGGGCGCTGCTTGCTGGCCGGCTGCGGCTCTCGCGATGCATCGGGGTAAGCTTCGCATCGCGGGTGTCAGCGTGCTTCGGCTGCTGCTTCAAGCACCACGTGAAGCCGTCCTTCGCCTTCACGATTTCGATTTCGTTGAGATCGTGACCAGCGGCCTTGGCGGCCCGCTGGGCGTTGAACTTCTTGGCATAGGTCTTCATTGAGCTCTCCTGGCTTTCGGTTGAAAATGTCGTCAGTGACGAGCGCCGAGCGGCCATCGGCATCGACGGCGTAAATCAGGGCGCGGCGCCCATAGGGGTGTTCGGCTTCTAATGCGGGCGCGGCTTCGTTTCGCGCTTCGGCCAAGGTTCGCGCGGAAGCGTGCGCGTACTTGCCGCGACCAATGAAGAGCGCGATGTCGAACCGGACCGTCGCGATGGTCGCGGCATCGCGGTCGGTTGGCGGATGAACTTTCGGCATGGGTTGCCCTCCGTTTGACGCCAGCAGTCAGGCTCGACCGGCGAAGGAGAACAACTGCCAAGTCACTGGATTTTTGAGCATATTGGGAGCGCTGGAGCAGCATGGGTCTCTCCCGCAGGGCTTATGCGCAGCATCGCGGGGTGGCCGAGAACGCCGTCCGCAAGGCGATCGGCTCGGGCCGGATCACGCTCGAGCCGGACGGCACGATCGATCCCGGGAAGGCCGATCGTGACTGGGCCGCGCGCACCGATCCGGCGCAGCAGCGCGGCCGTCATGCGCCCACGGCGGAGACCCCGGCGCGGGGGCCCGGTCCAGAAAAGGCGGTTCCGCGCGCTGCACTCGATGCCGTTCAGACGACGCTCCGAGAGTCCGGGGAGAAGCCGGAAGGAGACGTGACCTTCCTGCGCACCCGCACCGCCAAGGAGGTGATCAAGGCGCAGGAGCGCAGCGTCCGGCTTGCAAAGATCAAGGGCGAGCTTGTCGATCGGGCGCGCGCCGCCGCCACGGTCTTGCAAAGCGCCTGTCGCAGCAGCGCATCGAACCGCTGATCGACGAAAGCCCCGAACTGCGGGGGATCGTGATGCCGGCGCGCATGCGCGGCAGCGGCAACACGGTTCTCGTGAAACGCTTCGCGGGCGGGCAGCTCGTCCTTACCGGCGCGAACAGCGCCGTCGGCCTCCGGTCGATGCCGGCGCGCTGGCTCTTCCTCGACGAGGTGGATGCCTATCCAGGCGATGTCGAAGGCGAAGGCGATCCGGTGGCGCTGGCCGAAGCGCGCACGAGAACGTTCGGGCATCGCCGGAAGGTGTTTATCGTCTCGACACTGGACTTGCCCGCGGTTAGTGGAGAGCCATTGTCTCTTGCTTTGCTTCGTGCTCGAACTTTATGGGGCTTTTGTAGCCAAGGGCCGAATGCCGGCGGACGGGGTTATAAAAGCCATCGATATATCTG
>Ga0209062_1006248_pt1 | contig 11006 bp, 11 predicted proteins | sample Coa_R2_2_FD_187158 | JGI IMG/M metagenome (GOLD analysis project Ga0209062, IMG submission 187158) | Surface soil microbial communities from Centralia Pennsylvania, which are recovering from an underground coalmine fire - Coalmine... | ecosystem: Environmental > Terrestrial > Soil > Unclassified...
CTCCTTACTGTCCTTTTTCGAAAGCTACACAAAGTATCTGTAGGCAAAAAATAGAGAATTGGCAGGATGAAAGAAGAATCCCACGGATTTGAATTGTGGGAGTGTCAAGGGCTTAAGGATGGAAAAGATCATCTTCAGGGAGAACAAAGTCTTTTTACCTGAAACAGCAAGAAGGCTCACACTAGTCTTCTGGACGTAAAAAATCTATGAAAACCGAGGCAATCCCCAATGAATTGGGAAGCCTACACTCCCCTGACGGGTGAGTGTAGGTAGTTCACTTTTCAACCCACAGCAAGAAGTAACAGATTTATAAAATTTAATAAATTGTAATCAATAAAAAAAATGATAAAAACTCATGATATCATCCTGGCAAACTCCACTCCCTTTGGAGGAGCAAAAAAAGTGCCGCGTCGTTATCTATTTGTATAATGACCAATGGATTCCAATTATATTTTCTCCTCTAGCAGAAGCAATAACGATCCATCGATATTTACTACAGCATGGCAAAGAAATTTTCGTTTTTTTGCCTCATTTAAATCCTCGTGAATACTCGATATCAGCAAACAATAGTTCACGTCAGAGTCTCAAAGGCAAAGAATCGCTTTCAAAAAACAATGTACCGAAAACACCCAAGCGCACAATGCAAAAGAGCATGAGCGTAAGACATAAACATAATTAGCGTCTATCTTGTTGTAGAGACAATTCAGTGTAAGTGGTACGTACAATGATAATGGAATACACAGACTACATTCTTTACGGTGCTAGCAGACTCTAGCACTAAAGAATGTATTAGTAATTATCATGTTAAAACAGCTTTTGCAGCATAACTCTTTACTTAAAGTACTGACAAATGTAACAAGAGTTTTGGGTGTCAGTTCTTTAATTGCTTCTTTAATCGTTTCCCCAGCTTATTCGCAAAGTAATCATACTTACAGAAAACTCTATCGAATTCATAGAGTTCCTCGAACCCAAATTAGAATTAGACCTCGTTATAGACAGCTCTACCCAGGAAATGGACCGATAGATAATATTAGCGGAGTAACCTCATATCCCTATGGTTCGCAGTTGTACTCTAATGGAACTGTTCAAACCTCAAATGGTCGGGTAGTTCCCCCATCGGCAACTGTAAACCATGGTGATGGTACCACTAGTTACTACTATTCCAATGGTTCACGTATTGATACTTATAACAATAGTATACCTCCCACTGGGATATATATGAGATGAGTCGTTGGGTATGGGGTATGGGGCACAGGAAGAAAAACCTTAACCTAGGTTCTTAGAGCGTCCCTTAACACATCACGGTGCATTAGTGCGCGATCTACCAGAGACTGGATGGTTTCTGGTGATAGGGGATCGCCATTAGCGTAATACTCAAGCCACGTCTTACCAATCAAGTTGGAGTTTTCTGGTAAGGTTGACAAGTCCCACCCAGGCATATCTAAGTCTTCCATCAGCCGATTGATCTTGGGATCATAACTGAGAGCAAAACAACGACAGCCTTCAGATGCTGCCATAATTAAGCTGTGTAGACGCATACCAATCGCCATTTCCACACCGCGAAACACTCCTTTTAAAAGTTGTGGTTCTTCCAGAAACATAATCTGGCTAACATCCTTAAGCTGTGCATGAATACCTTGGGCTATATCTAAATCTTGATGCTGAAATGGTAATAGCAGTATGAAAGTCTGGGTGGCTTTTTGAAAGTCAATCAATGCTCGTGTCAAGTTTGCTAGTCGTGCTTCCGTTAATTGAGGATGAGAACGCAATGTCAATGCAACTCTTGGTGCAGGTAAATCCCAAAGTCCAGGTACTGGTTTAGCTTCTAATGCCCAAACAGGGTCAGGTGCGAGAAGACAAGGAATTTGCCAATCAGCAAGCATTGCAGCAGATGCGCGATCGCGAACACTGACTTTAGTACAATGACCAAAGGTTTGACTTGCTAACCAGCGAGTTACAGGACGTTTCACAGGACCAATTCCCTGTGCCCACGCTATAGTTTTTAGCCCCATTTTTTGGGCTAATGTCATCATTCCCCCATAGTAAAATGGGTTAAGAGCACTTGTAGCATCTTGGATTAAGCTCCCACCGCCCCAAATTAAGGCATCACAGGAGCGCAAAGCTTGTAGTATTGATAAGATAGACATCCGCTCGTGAGCTTCCACGCCATAGAACTCACTGGTTTGTTGAGGATTCCCAGAGAGGACAACTGGCTTAACATGAGGTGGTAGCATTTGTAAAAGCGTTGCCAACAAAGCTTCATCGCCACCATTTCCTTTACCATAGTATCCAGACAATAACGCCCGCATTTGATTTATCTTTGATTTTGGATTTCATTTTGGACTATTATGCATGCTCTTTCAATTCCCACCTGGTTCATTCATGTATCTAGCGTTGTTGAGTGGATTGCTGCCATTTGGTTAATTTGGAATTACGGCGAAGTTACAGGTAGCCGTGCTTGGTGGGGATTGTCTTGCGCCATGTTACCAGCCCTAGTTAGTGCTATGTGTGCCTGTACCTGGCACTATTTCGACAATGCGGAATCTCTACAATGGCTGGTCACACTACAAGCTACTATGACCTTAGTAGGTAATTGTACACTTTTGATAGCAGCAGTATGGATCTGGCGCACAACTAACTCCCAAAAAATTGTAGAGTCAGACCCCACAGACACTATCGTCTCAAAGCAATAATTTCCCTTCATTCCTCTTCATTCCTCATTCCTAACTCCTCTGTTCTCCCCAAAATGCCATGATTTCAAAAGAAACCCTCTTTGCTCTTTCCCTATTCCCATACTTGGGTTTCTTGTGGTTTATTAGTCGCAGTCAACAAATGCCGCGTTTAGCACTATACGGATTTTATGGCACTCTAGTCTTTGTTGCCGTTACTATCCCCGCAGGGATTTATGCCCAAGTCCATTATGGTGAATCACTAGCAAATGTTGACTGGCTACACGGTAGCGCCGAAGCCTTTCTAACACTTTCCAATATCTTGATTGTTCTCGGTTTTAGGCAAGCTCTTGTTAAAGGGAGTGGGAAATAGGGCATGGGGTATAAAAGACAAGGGGGACAAGGGGGACAAGGAGGACAAGGAGGACAAGGAGGACAATGTTGATAACTAACTCCCCACACCCCACACCCCACACCCCACACCCCACACCCCACACCCCACACCCCACACCCCACTCCTAACTAAATTCAAGGATTACTATGGACGTCATTCCAGCAATTGATTTACTTGAAGGTCGTTGTGTGCGACTTTATCAGGGAGACTATTCACTTTCGCAAGTTTTTAACGACAACCCAGTTGAGGTTGCTCAACAGTGGGTTGAACAAGGAGCCACTAGACTGCATGTGGTCGATTTGGATGGAGCAAAAACAGGTCAATTAGTTAATCAAGCCGCAATTGAGGCGATCGCTCAAGCTGTGTCAGTGCCAATTCAAGTAGGTGGCGGGTTGCGTACACAAGCGAGTGTACAACAAGTATTGAATTTAGGCGTGCAACGAGCAATTCTAGGAACTACCGCTGTAGAACAACCTCAGCTAGTACAACAGCTTTGCCAAGAATTTCCTGGGCGGATTGTGATTGGAATTGATGCTCGTAACGGACTGGTTGCAACTCATGGTTGGATAGAAACCTCAAAAGTTTTGGCAACGCAACTAGCTGTACAAATGCAGAAATTGGGTGCAGCCGCTATCATATACACTGATATCCACCGTGATGGTACTCTTTCTGGGCCAAATATAGAAGCTTTGCGCTCACTGGCACAGACAGTTTCAATTCCTGTGATTGCCTCTGGCGGTGTAAGTTCGATTACAGACTTATTGAGTTTGCTAGCATTAGAACCACAAGGTGTCACTGGTGTCATTGTGGGTCGTGCTTTATATACGGGTGATATCTCTCTTAGGGAAGCTTTGCGGGCGATCGGTCCAGGACGGATTCAGGATGTTCCACCCAATATAGATTTTTCTACGTTTGCTTAATCACTACGACTGGAAGCTCGGTTTCTTCTTACGGATTCATTTTATTTTCCGGATTCGCTATTTATGACTGTGTATCTCCATTTGTACAGAGTTCTAAAACATCCGGTATTTTTCTATGAAAAGTCAACAAACCCTTCCTGCCAAAAGCAAAACTGGCAATACTGAGAACCGCGAGCAGGCTCCTCCTGACAACGGCAGACCCGACAATACTGAGGCGGGACTGAAGGAAGTTTCATAAGAAAAAATGAGATTTTTTCTCATCTTTCATGAGTTGCAAGTGCAAAAAGTTAATGCAAAAGCAAAAGTTAATAAGCGTATAGCCTAATTTTCTACGTAGAAGTAAAACGTCTATCTATGGGCTTAATTTTTATAAATTTCCAATTTTAATTGCAACTTTTAATCAAAAGCATTGGGTTTTCTCCTAATAGAGACGTAATTATAAAATCGTCTCTATTTTCATTTTATGGAGTAAAGTTCTCGAGGAGAAAAAGACGTAGCTTAATTTATGGAAGGGGTTTGAGTAAATAAAAATGAGCTTTTAACAGGATTATGGCACCTTAAAATATGTCTTGATTCAAAATGTTAAATATTTATGTAAATTCAACGCTATTGAGAATTAATATCGCTTCAAATGAAAAACTCTAGTCAACTTTAGAGTCTGCTATGGCAGCTATGAATTCATCTAGCAGACTTAACACAGCTTCACCAAGCCAATCCATTTGATTTGACAATCAGGCCGACTAAGGAGGACAAGGAAAATAAAGAGGAAAATTTGTATCAAGAATTGTGTGAAATGGTATAACTTGCATTCTCGTTGGGTAAAACGATGATGCTATTGTGTTATTTAAAGACTTCTTGTAAATACTGAGGGTAATTTTTGCTGTTCTAGGACAAAAAGCAAAGCTGCTGAAAACAATTGCTAGCTTGGTGTTTGATTGGTTTATAATGAAGGTAGCTTGTCATTTATATTACAATTTGCTAAAGCAATTGACAGCTAGAAAGTGTAAATGCGCTAATAAAAATAGATAATTGTTATTGATACAACTACTGCAGCCACAAAGAATATTGTGATACCAATGTATACCAGTGAATCGACCAAATACCCTTCCACAGCGGAAATCGGACAAAAAAGCCGCATATTAGTGGTAGAAGACGAGGAGATCATTCGGGAAATGATAGTTTTAGCATTGGAAGAAGAAGGTTATGGAGTAGTAACTGCATCTGATGGGCGTTCGGCTGTAGAATATCTCAAAAACTTTGAACCAGCATCAGGAGAACTTCTGTTTGACTTAGTGATTCTTGACTTGATGCTGCCTCAGATTAATGGACTGGATATTTGCCGCTTATTGCGTTATCAAGGAAATCCTGTACCGATTTTGATGTTAAGCGCCAAAGGAAGTGAAACTGATCGCGTTTTAGGATTAGAGGTAGGAGCAGATGATTATCTGACCAAACCTTTTAGCATGCGAGAGTTGGTGGCTCGGTGTCGTGCTTTACTTCGTCGCCAGCGCTTAAGCAGTTTGCCTCATCTGCCAATACTACAGTATAAGGACGTCACGTTATATCCTCAAGAATGTCGTGTCTTGGTTCGGGGTCAAGAGGTGAGTTTATCACCCAAAGAGTTTCGTTTACTGGAACTTTTCATGAGCTATGCTCGGCGAGTATGGTCGCGGGAGCAATTACTGGATCAAGTTTGGGGACCTGATTTTATCGGAGATAGTAAGACTGTAGACGTTCATATTCGCTGGTTACGGGAAAAGCTAGAGCAAGATCCCAGCCATCCTGAATATATTATTACAGTACGTGGCTTTGGCTATCGGTTTGGATAGTTGTTAGTTTTTAGTTGAACTCTTTCAACTAACAAATTGTCATGCTATTATTAGGGTTCTTGCTAGGGTTAGCAGTAGGCATTGGTTTTTGGGTATGGCAACAAGTTCAACTGAAACTTTATTTGGGACAGTTACTGAAACCACTCACTCCGCGTTCTGCAAAATTGATACTGTTGCAACCACAGTTAAGTCGCAATCTTGCATTAGTTAAGCAGCAACAGCAAAATTTACAGCAGCGCCTGCAAACGTACGAAAATTTATTGCAGTTTGCACCATTTGGATATTTGCAGGTTGATGAAGAAAATCAACTTTTATGGTGCAATGAACAAGCAAAAGAGATTTTGTATCTGCAAAGGTGGCAACCAGGACAAGTACGCCTATTGTTAGAGTTAGTACGATCTTATGAGCTTGACCAAATCATTGAGCAAACTCGTGACTTGCAGCGGTTACAAGTAAGGGAATGGGTATTTCATCCTGCTTTTGAAAGTGCAGCAGCAGTGATAGAGTCTAAGTCTTTGGTGTTGCGAGCAACCAGCTTGCCTTTAGCTAAAGGACAAGTAGGAGTATTTTTAGAAAATCTCCAGCCTTTGTTAGACATGACCCAAGCACGAGATCGTGCTCTTAGCGATCTTGCTCATGAATTGCGAACCCCATTAACTTCGATTCGTCTGGTTGTAGAAACGCTGCAAGACCGCATAGAAGCACCCTTAGATCGTTGGATTAATCGTCTCCTCCAAGAAGTTGATAGGCTCATTTGCTTAGTGCAAAGCTGGCTGGATCTCACCCAATTAGAAACTAACCCAAGTATTCAACTCAATCGCCAATCGTTGGAGGTGCGATCGCTCATTGCCTCTGTATGGGAAACTCTAGAACCTTTAGCACAGCGTCAACAGGTGCAGCTGACCTATTCTGGTCCAGATCATCTGTGGATTTATGCAGACAAATCCCGGATTTATCAAGTTTTTCTAAATTTACTGGACAACAGTATTAAATTCAGTCCGCCTTCGACAACCATTCTCGTCGAGGCAAAAGCTATTGAGGGAAATAATAAGCAGGACTCAGCGATAGAAATTAATATCATAGATTCAGGCGTTGGCTTTTGTGAAGTTGATTTGCCTTACGTATTTGAACGATTTTACCGTGGTGATAAGGCACGATCCCACTCTTCAGTGTTAGATAATAGCTCTGCGACGACTACTGTTGGTAGTGGTTTGGGTTTGGCGATCGTCCGGCAAATCATTCTCGCTCATGGTGGTTCTATTCAAGCAATGAACCATCCTAAAACAGGTGGTGCATGGCTAAAAATAGAATTCCCAGAAGTCGTGGCAAATTCTTAGAGCCAAGACTATAGTTAAAAAAATATATTCATGTTTGAGATGACAAGCGTGAAAGCCATTATTTATACCCCCAATCCTGACAGACCCGAACTAGCACGCCAGATTAGGCGTGTAGAAAGTGATGTGTTGCGCATGGGCGCTTTGGTGGAAAAATCATTTCGCCTAAGTCACCAAGCTTTGTTTGACCGCAATTTAACAGCCGCTAAGGAATTGCCTTTACTAGATAAGCAAATTGATCGCTTTTATAAAAAAATAGAATCAGATTGTACGGTAATTATGGCGCTGCAATCAATGACATCTAAAGATTTACGTTGTTTAAGCGCCTTCATGCAGTTAGTGCGAGATTTAGAACGCATTGGCGATTATGCCAAGGATATCGCCGAAATTGCAATCAAAATCTTTCCTTACCCACCTCATCCCTCGTTACCAGATGTTGCGCTCATGTCTCACCATGCGCAGGCAATGTTAGCAGCCAGCTTAGTCGCTTTGGCAGACTTGGATGAAGTTGGAGGGCGAAGTATAAAGCGACTCGACGATACCGTAGACCGTGCTTATGAAAAGCTTTACCAAACTTTAGCTCATCAACGAGATGTCCAAGGTGTCATCGAACCAATCTTGCTGTTAGTACTCGTGATTCGTTGTTTAGAACGGATGGCTGATCATGCAACTAATATTGGTCAACGAGTGGCATACATTGTTACTGGTCAGCGTTAACCAGGAACAAACTACCTCTGATTTAGTCTCTGGCTTCTAGTAGCAAATCTCATCAAGTCATCATGTCTCCAAAGCGCAATCGGAATTTTCAAGAGCCCAACCATGAAAATCTGTGGATTGAAGGTCTTAAGACTATTGGGCTAAGTATATTTCTAGCATTTGGAATTCGCACCTTTGCTGCAGGAGCCTATTTTATTCCCTCAGGTTCGATGGAACCAACTCTAGAGATTAACGATCGCTTGATGGTAGACAAAGTCAGCTATCACTTTCAAAACCCTCAGCGAGGAGACATAGTTGTCTTTTGGCCACCTGATCAGACCATTGCTGCATGTGGGTTACCACGCAAATCCGAAGATCCCTGGATTAAGCGAGTGATTGGTCTGCCAGGGGAGAAAGTTGAGGTCAAGGGAGGACGAGTTTACATTAATGATCGCCCCTTGCAAGAGAATTATATTGCAGGTAAACCTCAGTATTTATGGGGTCCAGAGGTTGTACCATCGCATTCTTATTTGGTTTTGGGAGACAATCGCAACAACAGCTGTGACAGTCACTACTGGGGTTTTGTTCCTCGCGATCGCATTATTGGTCGAGCTACTGTTCGTTTCTGGCCACTAAATCGTATCGGTCTTTTCCCTAAGGCACAAAAGCAGTAATTTTAGTCAAAGGCAGCTATCTTAAGCACCGCGACTGAACTGTACCTGTCGCTTTTCTAAGACTTTAGTGTAAAGTTCTTCTAAGCGTGTAATATTATTGCTAAGAGTATATTGCTCTAATACCCGCTTTCTTGCTTTTTTCCCAAGTAAAGTTGTTAGTTCCGGATGATCTTGGAATAATGGCAAGAGTGTTCGTAATTGAGCTCTTACAGTCTTAGTATTGATAACTACACCTGCTCCTTGTCTTAAAACCTCGCCGTCAGCACCCACATCTGTTGCTAAACAAGCAATTTCACAGGCCATTGCTTCTAATAAGGACAGGGATAGACCTTCTACGATTGATGGTAAAATAAAGACATCTGCTCCTCTTAAGATTTCAATGCGTCGGTTTTCATCGGCAACAAATCCCAACCAAATAACGCCATATTCAGAACCATAAAACGTCTCCAAAGAGGGTTTCAATGGGCCATCACCAACAATCAATAACTTGCTACCTGGCTCCATTTTTGCCTGTTTCCAAGCACGGAGGAGAGCTTCAACGTTTTTTTCTGGAGCTATCCGACCTTGGTAAACAAACAAGCGATCAGCGTTAAATTCTGCTTTAACATTAGATGGGCCTGGAGAATATTTGACAGTATCCACTCCGTTAGGAATCACAGCAATATTGTTTTCCCTGACACCCAGACGTGCCATGAGTTCTCGCTGAATTTGAGAAAATACGATCACATGGTCATAGTGCCCCAAAAAAGGTGCATAAAGCTGATATGCTAACAGTTGTGTTCCAGACAACAGTTTTGCCCCTTTCCCTGCAAATGGTGTATGAAAAGTCGCAATGAGGGGTAAGTTTAGCTGTTCACAGATTTCTGGTAAAACAAAGTCAAGGGGAGATAAGGTTAGAGAAGCATGGACTATGTCTGGCTTGATGCGCCGCAGAGACTGAGTAAGAACTTTAGTGGCTTTAAAAGTCGGGATTGTATAGACCTGGGACTTATAAATGAAGGGTAGCGGAACCTCTTGGCAATTTGGCCAGTTACCCGGTTCAGAGTCTTCTTGGGCAAAGTGAAGAAAACTCACTTGGTGTCCCCGGTCTAGTAAGGCATTTGTAATTTCTCGACTGTAAGTGACATTACCGCAAAAGGGTGATTTTTTTCCGATCCAGGCTATACGCATTCTTTGTTAGCTATCAGAAAGGCGGACTTATTGTATCAGCTTTTTGTCCTTTATTTTTATTTTTTATTTTGTTTTGTATGTTGGCTTTTGGTAAGCGAACAAAACAAAAAAATAACGAATCTCTCATCCAACAACAGGATGTTTTTTTCGCACAAAAACACTATGTTTACTCAATAAGTTGTTAATTGTTTCTAGTTCGATAACAACTTATATCGAGTCAACAAAATAGTGTCTTTGCTTATTTTGAATTGATCCCTAGTAAAAGTAAGAGATTCTGCTCTCACAAGTTTATCACGAAAACAAAAGCCCTTAATCAAGTTTGTAAAATAATCACTCCTTTAATATCATGTTTGCTTACACGAGTTATACCAGGTTAATAGACCACCTAAAAAGACGATTACTGCTAATCCCAAAAAGACATTTTGTAATCCGACCAGAGTTTCTGCAACGCCTGCTAATGCCAAAGGCAAAGTGAGGGCAATATTAATCACGTTATTTTGTAGACCAAAAACTTTGCCACGCATTTCTGGCGGAGTTTCTGTTTGGAGTGTAGTTTGCATAGGAATACCCACTAGAGCTCCAAATACACCTAATAGGGTCACTAATAACAGGACAATCAACAGCTGCTTGGTGAATATTGACAAACCTATCAGCGATGCTGTCATACCTACACTGCCATACAAACTTAAATGAGTATAGGAAAAACGTTGACCAAATAAGCCCAGAAGGACTGCACCGAGGGCAACTCCAACCCCTCCAGCAGCAAGTAAAAAGCCGAATTGAGAAGCTTTTAAGTAGGGAATGACTTCTGCCATGCGAACCGCGAGAACAGTTAAGGCTGCAAACACAGAAAACAAAATTATCAGTTGGATAAGAGCATTACGAAGACGATAATTTTCCTGAAGATACTGCAAACCATCGCGCAAGTCAGCAAAGATATGAGGTGACTCTTTCTCGCTTTGATGAGGTTTTTCGTTCGTTCTCAAAAGCAACAAAATTATACCAGCAATCACATAACTACCACCTACTACAAGTTCTTTTCCCAAACTCCCGTTACCGCCAAGTTTGAGCCAGATTTGATCAGCAAGCGCTAATAATGGTTCCCCAACCGCAAACCCAATAATCACTGATGCCATCATTGTTGTTGTGTAAAGGGAGTTAGCCGAAAGCAAATGCTCCTCTTTGACAACCAAGGGAATTGCCGCTTGTTCTGCTGGTGCAAAAAACTGAGTCAGTGTAGAAACTAAAAAAGTCACGCCGAGTATAATCCCAAAACCCACTGGAAACCCTAGGACGAGTCGCCAATCGTGAGTCACCCAC
>Ga0209062_1006250_pt1 | contig 11004 bp, 7 predicted proteins | sample Coa_R2_2_FD_187158 | JGI IMG/M metagenome (GOLD analysis project Ga0209062, IMG submission 187158) | Surface soil microbial communities from Centralia Pennsylvania, which are recovering from an underground coalmine fire - Coalmine... | ecosystem: Environmental > Terrestrial > Soil > Unclassified ...
AACCCGCTGCCTGGGAGATCGCCCGAGCGATGCCGCGTCACATCGTGTGTCTGACGTTCGATTTCGACGCCATGTCGGGGTTCATCGCGCGTGGCCTGACCGGGCCCACGGCCCTGTCGCGTGGCGAGTTCGGGCCGGTCGGCGCCGGGCGGGTGCTCGACCTGCTCGCCCGCCACGACATTCGGAGCACCTGGTTCATCCCCGGGCACACGCTCGAGACGTATCCCCGGGTCTGCGAGGCCGTGCTCGCCGCCGGGCACGAGATCGCCCACCACGGGTGGACACACCGGCCGCCGGCGACGCTCGAGCGCGACGCCGAGGAGGAGGAGCTGGTGCGCGGGAACGAGGCGATCGCGCGCCTCTGCGGCCGGCCGGCCCGCGGCTATCGCTCGCCGTCGTGGGAGCTCAGCGCGCACACGGTCGATCTCCTGCTCGACCACGGCTTCGTCTACGACAGCAGCATGATGGGCGATGACTATCGTCCCTATCGCGTCCGCCGCGGAGACCACTGCCCGCCCGACCGCCCATTCCAGTTCGGCACCGGCACGGCGCTCCTGGAGATGCCCATCAGCTGGTCGACCGACGACTACCCGCACTTCGAGTTCGTGCGGACCCCGGCGACCGTCCTCCCAGGCCTTCAGTCGGCGCGGGTCGTCATGGACAACTGGCGCGATGAGTTCCGCTACATGCAGCAGACCGTGCCCTGGGGCATTCTCACTTATACCTGCCACCCGTTCGTGATCGGCCGCGGCTACCGGATGTTCTCCTTCGAGACCTTCGTGGCCGACCTGGTGCAGTGGGGGGCCGCGTTTCTGACCCTGGAGCGGGCGGCCGCCGAGGCGTCGCGCGTGCTCCCGCGCCTCGACGCCGGCCGCGCAATGAGTCCGCAGCCTGGCGGGACAGCGGGGCCGGAGGCGCTGCCCACCGCGTCGGCCACTCGCCCCTTAACGTGGTCCGCCACGGGTGGTACCATCCGGGCGTCGACCCATGCGTCGTCGAGTCGGCCCGGGCGGTTCGGACCGAGGGCCGCGGGCCGTCCCCAGTCTGTCACGAGGAGGATGCGGCAGTGAAGCGTCGCGAGGTGTTGGTGTCCCTTGCCGTGGCGGGCGCCGGAGTGGCGCTCGGAGGGTGCGCCGGTCGACCGGGAGCCGATGTGGATCCACGTGACCCATCGGACGCGCAGCTCGGAACGATGCTCCGGCAGCTTTCGGGCCTCGACCTTCGGCCGGGTGAGGGGCCGAGCGTGCTGCGGTCCTTCAAGGGGAGCCGGTTCACGGCCCACGTCGACCCGACGATCCAGCCGCAAGCCGACTTCGATCCGGAGGTCGACCCGTGAGCCCGGACCTGGCGTTCGCCTCGATCACCGATCTGGCGTCGGGGCTCAGGCGACGTCGTTTCTCCTGCGTGGAGGTGGTGCAGGCGACCCTCGACCGCACACGGGCGCTCGACAAGGTGCTCAACACCTACATCACGCTGCTCCCGGACGCGGCCCTCGCGCGGGCACGCGCGGTCGACGCGGAGATCGCCAGGGGAGTGCACGGCGGCCCACTTGCCGGCATCCCGATCAGCATCAAGGACCACATCGACACGGCTGGCATCCCGACCACGGCCGGCGCCAAGTCGCGCATGGGCCATGTGCCGCAGCGTGATGCGCCGGTTGCCCGTCGTCTGATCGACGCGGGTGCGGTCCTCATCGGGAAGGCGAACATGAACAAGTTCGCCGACGGCGAATCCGGAGACAATCCGGACTTCGGCAAGATCCGGAACCCGTGGAACACCGAGTACTCGCCGGGCGGGTCCAGCTCGGGATCCGGCGCACAGGTGGCGGCGGGTCTCGTGCCGCTCTCCGTCGGCACCGACAACGGCGGCTCGATCCGCATCCCGGCGGCGCTCTGCGGCGTCGTCGGGCTCAAGCCGACGCACGGGCGCACGAGCCTGGACGGCATCTTTCCCCGGCTCTACTCGCTCGATCACGCCGGCCCTCTGACGCGGACGGTCGAGGACTGCGCGATCGCGCTCCAGGTGCTGGCCGGGCACGGCGCGGGGGAGACGACGACCGCGCGCCGACCCGTCCCCGACTACACGGCCACCGTCCGCGGCGGAGTCAAGGGGATGCGCGTCGGCGTGGATCGCGCGTACGTGAGCGTCGGCCAGCCCGAGGTGTTGGCGGCGTTCGACCGGGCGCTCGACGCGCTTCGCTCGCTCGGGGCGACGGTGGTGGACGTGACGCTCCCGCCGTCCGACCAGATCGGCGCGGTCGGGAACACGATCGCCGCCTGCGAGTACTCGGTCGCCGCGGCCGATCTCTTTCGCGATCACCCCGACGACTTCGACCGGGCCGTGCCGCCGGCGGCGAGCGGAGCCGACATCAAGGCGGGAATGCTGATCCCGGCCGTCGACTACATCCGGGCCACGCAGCACCGGCGGGTGCTTCAGCAGGCATACGCGCGGGCGACGCGGGACGTGCAGGTGCTGGCCACGCCGACCTATCCCCTCGCCGGCCGCCCGTTCGGTCCGTACCCGCAGGTCCAGGGCCGCGCCTTCACGGCCGACGACGCGATCCGCTACACCTTTCCGTTCGACGTGCTCGGCGTGCCGGCACTCTCGGTGCCCTGCGGCTTCTCGCGAGACGGGTTCCCCATCGGCCTCCAGTTGGTCAGCCGTCCGTTCGACGAGGCGACCGCGCTCCGCGCCGCGTACGCGTACGAGCAGGCCACGGAGTGGCACACGCGCCACCCGACGCTCCACGTCTGAGCGGCCGTCGGCGGCTGGAGACGCTCCGGGGACGGCACCTCGAGCGCTGCCCGCGCCGCCGGGCGCGCTCGCGCTCTCGACCCGTGCAACCAGGGGGCGGGGCCGAGTCACCCGGTGCATCAGCATGGCGACCGCTCGCGCCCGGAGTGTCCGCGGCTCACCACGGGGCTGCGACGCGCGGATCCGACGAGGCGCCGGCTACTGTGCCCGCGGGAGGGTCAGCGTGAAGGTGGATCCGGCCCCGACCGTACTCTCGACCGTCACGTCGCCTCCCATGAGGCGGGCGAACTGGCGTGCGATCGAGAGCCCGAGGCCCGCTCCTGACGCCCGGGCGAGTGGTCCCGGCTCCTCACCCCGTACGAACGGCTCGAAGACGCGTGCGAGCTGATCGGGCTCGATCCCGCACCCCGTGTCGCGGACCTGAAGCGCCACGTCGGTCGGCCGCACCTCGGTTTCGAGTCCGATCTGGCCCCCCGGCTCGGTGAACTTGACGGCGTTCGACACCAGGTTGAGCAGCACCTGCACCGCTTTCTGTCGGTCCGCCCGGACTCGGATGTCGGGACTGCATGGTCCGACGTGATAGCCGAGCCCCTTGGCGCGCATCTGCGGGGTGACGAGGGGCTCGACCGCGTCCCACAGCTCGCGCACGGCGAGCGGCTCGATCGAGGACTCCACGTGTCCGGCCTCGATGCGCGAGAGGCTCAGCAGATTGTCGACGAGCGACAGCAGATGGCGCTCGGCGTTCTGGATCCGCCCCAGGTAGTTCGCCTGTGCCGGTGACGGTGGGTCGGGGATGCCCATCTGGAGCAGTTGGACGTACCCCTCGACCGCGTTGAGCGGCGTGCGCAGCTCGTGACTGACGGTGCGGAGGAAATCGGTCTTGGCCCGGTCGGCCGCTTCGGCGTCGCGTCGGGCCTGCTCGGCAGCCACGAGGGCCTCCTGGAGCGCCTCGTTCGCGATCTCGACCTCCTGGGTGAGGGCCTGTGCGGCCTCGGTCTGCGCCTCCAACTCGATCGCCTGCTGCTGGAGCTGTTCGTTGAGCTGCGCGAGCTCCTGGGCGCGCCGTTCCGCTCCCGCACGTGCCCCTTCGGCGATCGCCCGCTGTCGCGCCAGCTCCTCGCCCTCACGGCGCGCCGTGAGGTCGCGCGTCACCTTGGCAAAGCCCACCAGGTTGCCGGCTCTGTCGGTGAGCCGCGTGATCACGACGTTGGCCCAGAAGCGGCTCCCGTCCTTTCGGAGCCGCCACCCCTCATCCTCGACCCGGCCGTCGCGGATCGCGTCGCGAAGCTCACGCTCGAACTTCCGTGTCGCCCAGTCTTCGGGCGGGTAGAAGATGCTGAAGTGTTTCCCGATGATCTCGTGGGGCGCGTACCCCTTGAGCCGTTCGGCCCCGGGGTTCCAGGTCAGGATGTGGCCGCGGGCATCGAGGACGAAGATCGCGTAGTCGACGACGCTCTCGATGAGAAGGCGGTGGAGCCTCGCAACCGAGTCCGCCGAGCGGGCGACCTGGTCACCCGTCCCGTATTCCTCGACCGTGTCAGTCATGCACCCCTGAGCCGGGTGGATGGCAGACCTGCAGACCTCAGCACATCGCTTTCGCGCCGCGAGGTCTGGCCGCGCAGTTGTAAGTAGGGCCGCCCAAGGCCCACGTTCGTCCGGGTCACGCTACGTCACCGCACTAGCAGGAAATGGGCCGGGGATCGGCCGGCCAACGGGCGTCAGGCTCCGAGAATCGGAGCGACGGAGCAGTGGGGTCGCCTAGCGGAGGGCGCAGGATTCGAACCTGCAAGGGCCTTCCGGCCCGCCGGTTTTCAAGACCGGTGCAATAGCCATTCTGCCAGCCCTCCCGAGTTGCCGCTGTCCTGCAAGCTACTGGCTCGGCGCTCGGCTGTCAGCGCGGGGTCCACCGCGGGTGGCCGGTGAACAGGCCATCGACGATGCCGATCTGGTAGGCCACGAACAGGCCGAACGCGATACTGATGAGACCCGAGGCGATGCGGAGCCCGTCGTTCAGGCGGGTGAACCGGTGCTGGCTGTAGGCGAACGGGAGGACGATCGCGGTCGTCATGAGCGTCATGCCGAGGATCGTCCCGAGCCCGAAGACGAGCAGATAGAGCATCCCCCACGTCGGCGAGCCGATCGTCGCCAGCACGAGCAACGCAACCGCCGCCGAGCCGGCGAGCCCGTGGACGATCCCGACCAGCAGCGGCCGCACGAGCCGGTACCCGCGGAGCGCCCCCAGGTGACGGTCGAGCCACCCGACGGGCGTCGCGTCGTCGGCGTGCGGATGCACCTCGGGATCGTGTCCGTGCGCATGCGTGTGGATGTAGTCGCCGTGCGAGTGCGGATGGGAGTGCACGCGGGAGGGCATGTACGACTGCCCGTGCGAGTGCCCGTGCGAGTGCCCCCGGGCGGGGGGGTCGGCGTGGGCGTGCCCCTGCGCGTGCCCCTGGGCGTCCCCCTGTGGCTGTGGACGCGCCGGTACCTGCGCGGGAGTGTCGCGCTGCGGCGCGCCAGAGCCCGGGTCGATCGACGCGGCCGCCATGGCTCCGCGCACGGCGCCGGTGAGCGTCACCAGGCCGAGGCCGATCAGCATCACACCCACCGACAGCTCCGTCGAGAGCCCGAGCCGGGGCGGGACCACCCATCCGAAGACGATGATGCAGCCGCCAACGACGAAGATCGTCAGCGTGTGTCCGAGGCCCCAGGCCGCGCCGATCGCCGCCGCCCCCGCCGGCGTCCGGTGACGCGAGACGATCGTCGTCACCGCGATCACGTGGTCCGGATCGGTTGCGTGCCGCATACCCAGGAACAAGCCGAGTAGCATCAGTCCGAGAACGTTCGTCATCGACCCGAGTTGGTTGGTGTGTGGAGCACGTACAGGGTGGAACAGCGGGACCGTAGTAGGGCGGCACGTCGTGCCGCCCGCTCCGAGCACCCCACGCGACTGCCTGCCCCGGCGTGTACGGCGCGCCAGGAGGGCGGCCGGGCGCCGGCCGTGCATGCACCGTGGCGGACCGCTGTGCCGCACGCGGTGCGTGCGCCGCCTCAATTCTAACGCGCGGCCGCGCCGATCCGGCCGCCCGTCTCCCGGGCTCCCACGCGGCGCGGGGCGCCGGCGGTGGCCGGCGATCGCGCCGTCGACGGAGCTCGCGGCGAGGGCTCCCGGATCCGACCATGACGCCGATGGCGAGGTGTGCTATCGTCCATGGTCACCCGGGCGACCGGGAACCGGTCGACGCCCGGGACAGGGCGGTCGGCTCGGAGCCCCCCGGGGCGCATGTCGCCACATCACAACCGGAGCCGCCGACGATGATCGCCGCGCCAGACACGGTGCTCGATGGACTCGCGTTCCCCGAGGGACTCCGCTGGCACGACGGCGCGCTGTTCTTCTCCGATATGCACGGCTGCACCGTCTGGCGACTGGACCCGACCGGCCGCGGCACGCGCGTCCTCGAGCTCGCGACCCAACCGTCGGGCCTCGGCTGGGGACCGGACGGCGCGATGTACGTCGTGTCGATGTTCGATCGGCGGTTGCTCCGGATGACACCCGGCGGGCCCCAGCTGGTCGCGGACCTCAGCGCCCTCTGCCCCCACGTCATCAACGACATGGTGATCGATCGCGCGGGGCGGGCCTACGTCGGCACCTTCGGCTGCGACCTGAACGCCGGCGAGCCACCCTGCCCGACGTTCCTGTACTGCGTCCACCCCGACGGCGCCGTCACGGTCGCCGCCGACGATCTCTTCTTTCCCAACGGCGCCGTCATCACGCCCGACGGCGCGACCCTCATCGTCAGCGAGACCTTCGGCCACGCCCTGACCGCCTTCGACGTCCAGGCCGACGGTGCGCTCACCGGCCGGCGCACCTTCGCCCGGTTCGAGACGACCCTCCCCGACGGCATCTGCCTCGATGAGGCGGGCGGGATCTGGGTCGCCTCCCCCGGCGTCCAGGAACTGATCCGGGTGCTCGACGGCGGCCGCGTCACGGACCGGATCCCACTCCCCGGACGCGACGCGTTCTCGTGCGTGCTCGGAGGACCCGATCGGCGCGACCTCTACATCGGGACGGCCCGCGAGTACATGCCGGACAGGACGCGCGCCCAGCGCGCGGGCCGGATCGAGGTCACGCGGGTCGCGATCCCCGGCGCGGGGCTCCCGTGAACGTCGCTAGACCAGGTGCGCGAGGAAGAGCACGAGCCCGATCGTGCCGCTCGCGAGCGAGAGTCCGAGCACCGGCCGTGAGCGCGTGAGGGCGGCCACTGCGCCGAGCGCGATCGCGATCTGGAAGAACGCCACCGCGTAGGCAAAGCCATGATGGCGCCGGAGTAGCCCATCGGCCGCCGCCGACCGGGCGTCGCGCTCCCGCTCGATCGCCCGCGCCGAATCGGCGATCGCCTGCTGCTCGCCGGCGTAGCGCGCGACCGCCGAGTCGGCGGCCGGCGGCGGCGCCTTGCCGGCCGCACGCCAGGTCGACACCGTGCCGGCCGCCACGGCGCCCTTGATCCCTTTCGCCTGGTAGTACGCCCACTGGTCGGAGGCGTGCGCCTGGAGCTGCGTCGCCTCCGTCTTGAGCACCAGCGCCTCGTTTACCGTCGCTCCCGCCTCCAACGACGCGATCGCGGCCAGCGCCGCGAGGATCGCCGTCGTGAGGGCGATCACCCGGACCAACCGGCCTCCCTCGCGCTCGATCTCCTCGTCGATCTGCTCGCGCAGCTTGTCGACGTCGATCTCGGGTTCTTCGGGCATCTGCGTCCCTGCGATTCGTCGCTGTGCGGGTGCGGTGTGCGTGCGGTGCGGGTCCGGTCTCGCGCCTACTCGGGTGCGGGGCGCGCACCGGTCCCCGGCACCGGCGCGGCGCGGGGCACATCACCCGTGTCCGGCAGCGGCAGCGGCTGCGCGGGCGGGAGCTGTGGCCTGAACAGATCGTCGATGTGCGCTGCCGTCGCCACCTGCGCCGCCTCGTGCATCACCGAATCGGCCGGCGCGCGCTCGCCCGCCTGGGCGAGCCCCTCGGCGAGGAAGTACCCGCTCATGACGTAGAGAGCCGGGATGTTGACCGACGGCCGGTCCACCCAATCGCCGCGCGCGATCAGCGACCTGGGGGCCGTGAACTCGTGCCAGAGCGCCAGCGATCGATTCAGGTCGATCCACCCCTCGCCGGGCAGCCGGACGGTGTCCCTGGTCGCCCGCGGGACCGAGTGCTCGACCTTCCGGGCGAGCCCCTGCGTCAGCAGATAGGTCGCCAGTCCCAGCTCCTGCCCGTAGTTGCCGGACGTCGCGCTCAGATACACCGGGCGGTCCGGATTGTCGACGATGAGGTGCAGCACGAAGACGTCGGCGCGCTCGAGCAGTCCGTGCGGCAGGTTCTTGGGGTCGACCGTCGCGACGAGATCCGTCCCCGGCTTCCGTAGCGTCTGTGGCCCGGCCAGCTCCACGGCCAGCGGCACGGCATCGGCCTGGGCCAGCGTCAGGTTCATGAGCGGGCCGGTCGGCTTCCGCCAGGCGTGGCCGCGGTAAACCGCCGGCCCGGCCAGCGAGTCGTACTCGTAGACCGGGCGGCGGAGCATCTGCCGCGTGTACCAGGGCGTGTTGAGCAGCGATGTGTTGGCGACGACCACGTCCTTGCGGATGCCCTCGACCTCCTGGGCGTACCAGAGAGGGAAGGTGTCGTTGTCGCCGACGGTGACCAGCACGCCGTAGGGCTCGACGGAGTTGAGGAGATCGCGGGCGAAATCGCGCGTATCCGTCTGCCCGGCGCGGGACGCCGCCTTCCAGTTGACGAAGAGCGGAATGAACGCGAGCACCAGGACCGGGGACGTCGCGAGCCAGCTCCGCTTGGTCGGCTGCTCGACCGGCGCGCGGGCCGGCCCGCTCGTCTCCATCCCGAGCAGGGCCGCGAGCGACTCCCACAGGAAGACCAGCCCGAGCGCCACCCAGACGCTCCACGCCGAGAAGCTCCAGAGATAGAAGTAGTCGCGGTCGCGAACCTCGCGCGCGACGCTGTCGCCCAGCTCCGGCGATTCCGAGTAGCCGTACTTGAAGTTCAGGTAGTAGATGAGCGCGACGGTAACGGTGAAGATCAACGGCCCGAAGAACCAGAAACTTCGTCGGTCGTATCGCCAGTGGGCGTACCCACCGAAGAGGCCGAGGATCAGGAAGACCGCCGCGAGGACGCTCTGAAGCGTCGGGTGCAGGCCGTGCACGTCGCGGAGCCACTGCCACTTGAAGTAGAGCCAGTACATCCCGACCTGCGCCCCGAACGGCGCCTGGCGCTCCGACACGTCCGGCTTGCCGTACTGGACGCGGTTGATGTTGTCCATCAGCCGGTCCAGTGTCACCTTGTCCAGGGTGCACGAGACCGTGAAGGTCGTCGTGCAGGCCGTCGGCTCTCCCTCGTTGATCGGTGGGAAGTGCGCGGCGCGGAGCGGCTCGTAGATGAAGGGCGTGAGCCCCAGCACGAGCGCCCCGGCGCAGGCGACAATGAGCCGCCAGCGCAGGACGGTGCGCCACCGGCGCGCGAGCACCGCCACGCCGGCCGCCGGCGCCACGAGGAACCCCGCCGGGTGGTTCGCGTACCCGAGCCCGATCAGGTACGCGACGAGGAGGAGCAGGCGGTCGGCCTTCGGGCCGTCGGGGTCGTCGCACCAGCGCACGACGAGCCAGGCGACGACGGCGAAGAAGAGCAGCGACACGGTGTACACCTTCTCGTTCACGACCGACTGGTTCCAGACGGTGAACGCGGTCGCGCCGACGAGCACCGCCACCGACGCCCCCACCAGCCGCTGCCAGCGTGAGGGCAGCCACCCCTCGAGCACGCGCTCGGTGATGAGGAACCACATCCCGGCCGAGATCGCGCTGCACGCGGCGGCCATGATGTTGACCCGCTGCGCGATCGTCGGGGCGATCGGGAGGAGCGAGATCACGTGGCCCAGGAGAACGAAGAACGGGTTGCCCGGCGGATGCGGGATGCCGAGCACGTAGGCGGCGGCGATGTACTCACTCGTATCCCACATCGCCGTCGACGGCGCGAGCGTGATGAGATAGAGGAGGAAGACCAGCCCCGCGGCGATCGCGGCGGCCAGGTAGGATGGACGACTTTCGGGCTCGCTGACCTTGGATTGTGCCATGGGGGGGAAAGTTGGCCGGGCGGAGACGGATGGGGGAGGGGAGGGCGCGCCGTCGCGCCGCTAGTGACGGAAGGTGCGTCGCCCGGTCACTACCATGGCCATCCCGTGCTCATCGGCCGCCGCGATGACTTCGGCGTCCTTGACCGATCCGCCCGGCTGGATGATCGCGGTTACCCCGGCGTCCGCGGCGTGATCCACGCCGTCCCGGAACGGGAAGAACGCGTCCGACCCCATCACGGCCCCGCGTGTCTCGAGCCCCGCCTGGGCCGCCTTGTGGGTCGCCAGGAAGGCGGCGTCGACGCGTGACATCTGTCCCGCGCCGATCCCGATCGTCGCCTGGTCCTTCGCGATGACGATCGCGTTCGACTTGACGCTGGCGACGGCGCGCCAGGCGAACTCGAGGTCGGACCACTCGGTCGCGGTCGGTGTCCGCCGGGTCACGACGCGCCAGCTCGCCCGCCCGGCCTCCAGCGGCGGCCGCTCCTGGACGAGCACTCCACCCCGGACGCGCTTGAAGTCCAGGCTGCCGGGCCGCCAGCCGGCCGTTCCCTCCAGCACGCGGAGGTTCTTCTTGCGGCCCAGGATCTCGAGCGCGGGCTCGGTGAACGCCGGAGCGACGACACACTCCACGAACAGGCTCGATACCGCCTCCGCCGCCGGCTCGTCGACCGGCGCGGTGAACGCGATCACGGACCCGAACGCCGACACCGGATCACAGGCCAGCGCCTTGCGGTATGCCTCGAGTGTCGTGGCGCCGACGGCGAGCCCGGCCGGCGAGGTGTGCTTGACGATCGCGCAGCAGATGGCACCGGTCTCCCGGAACGGGTCCGTGGCGAGCAGCGCTCCTTCCAGATCGAGCAGGTTGTTGAAGGAGAGCTCCTTCCCGCCGTGCCGCTGGAGCGCCGCGAGCCCCGTCGCGCTGCCGCTCCCCGCGCCGGCGCCACCCCCAGCCGCACCTGCCCCCCCACCCCCACCCCCACCCCCACCCCCACCCGCTGCCCGAAGCGGGCTCTCGACGTAGAACGCCGCACGCTGGTCGGGGTTCTCGCCGTAGCGCAGTTGCTGCGCACGCTCGAACGCCAGGACGAGCCGCGCCGGGAAGGTCTCCCCCGCCTGCGCCGCG
>Ga0209062_1006251_pt1 | contig 11004 bp, 11 predicted proteins | sample Coa_R2_2_FD_187158 | JGI IMG/M metagenome (GOLD analysis project Ga0209062, IMG submission 187158) | Surface soil microbial communities from Centralia Pennsylvania, which are recovering from an underground coalmine fire - Coalmine... | ecosystem: Environmental > Terrestrial > Soil > Unclassified...
CGCTCGTGATTTGACTTATGCCGCAGTCTGCTAAGAATGGTCAATCGATGGAAAGCCGGATCATCCTTACTTGTTGTTTGATGAAGCGTCTGAGTAGATTGTGCAGCTTCAGTCTCATGCCTCGCCTTAAGTAGCTTATCTTTAGCGTGCAACAGCTTGCGGAATAACCACAGCATTAGACTCAAACTTATGACAGCTAAGCCAATGAAAACTGCTTTGAACAGTTGTACATCTAGCCTAGGCGTTGATCGCTCTAGCAAAGCTTCATGCAGCTGGCGATCAATCACGGCTCGCATGGAATCTGCAACCTGGTTTATCGGAATTCCCCAGTACTCGACATCTGCTTGAGTGACTGTTAGAAGTGATAATGGCAGATGATGATCCTGATCTTTGACAAAAATCGTTTTTTTCTGATTAAGGTCAGCCACATATACTTGTAGTGTTTTGGGATCATAAGCTGTATGACTGATAATTCCCTGAGAAAGTGATAATTGTATGTTGCTGCGACCAATGACGCGGTTGAGGTTTTGTTCTATTTGTTCCACTCGCACTTCAACCAGAATTTGATTGTCTAACTTACTCCGATCCCAAACTGTAGGCGCAGCTACCATGAAGAGTTTCCGACCATCCAACATAACTGGCGCTACCTCAATAGCTCCGAGTCTCTCAACTCCTGGAGGTGGTTGATGTACTTGTGGTTGGGTAGATGGTCTTGAAATAGATGGCAGTTGTCCGACTACAGTGGGTATCCAGCCTATGACCAGAGCAAAGGTTAAAAAACTAATTAGAGCAAAGCAAATAATTCGGTAGAACAGAGGAACTAGATAACTAATAATCTTCCCACAAGGCTGTTTCAGCAAAGCTTTTTATTTACCGTACCGTATATCGTACGTATATTATCATGCCTTATGTTTCATTGAATCTTCTGTGTTTAGCCTAATTTTTCAATAATTTTTGCCTCATTACAATCGTTGCCATTTTTTTTGTATCATTTAACACAATTTAAAAAGTTAAAATGTATGTGGGTAATAACTCAGTGGAACAATTTAGCAGTATTCGAAGTTGCGTGATGGCTTGCTTACTCGTCGTCACGCTTTTACTTAATGCACAACTTATACAAGTTGTTCTACTTGTATAGGCAAATTGATAAATAGATTTTAATAGAATCGTATCTTTAGATTTAAGAAAATACCTATACATTGAAACTAACACAAATAGAAAGTAACAGTTATCGAAGTATTTAAGAGTTTCTAGTTTGTGTTTTGACAATCTCAATAAGTTTCATTAAACAACATATAAAAGTCATATCAGGTCAGCAGATTTTTACTTTCCTAATCTAGGTACAAGAATTGTAGCGTTTTCCCTCTTACTTCCGTCAATTTATCCTTCACTTCAACCGGAGTTTTACATCCATGCTTCGTCGCAAATCTCTATTATTCATAGCATTGCTACCTTTGTTAGGAGCTTGTGGTTCTCAAATTGCTAGTAAAGAAACGGCACCAACACCAGAGTATTCAGCAACACCTGTTAGCACTGGTGAAAACTCAGCAATTATTATGGGACTGATACCTGCTGAGAATAACCAAGAAATAGCAAATAAATTTGAGCCAATGCGAAAATATATCGAGGATAAACTTGGTCGCCCAGTCAAAGTTTTCCAGGCTACAGATTATGCTGGAGTGATTGAGGGGATGAAGAAAAATCGAGTAGATATAGCTTGGTTTGGTCCTCTTTCTTATGTACTAGCCGAACAAGAAGCAGGTGCAGAAGCTTTTGCAGTAGGTGTTCTAAAAAGTGGCAAATCTACATACCGCAGTTTGTTCGTTGTCCCTGGAGACTCTCCTATTAAATCTCTGCTTGATTTAAAAGGTAAGAATGTGGCTTTTGTTGATCCCGCTTCTACATCTGGAGCATTGATGCCTACCTATATGATCAAGAAAGCCACAGGTAAAATGCCTCAAGACTTTTTTGGAAAGCTTACTTATGCTGGATCTCATGATGCTGCAGAGCTTGCTGTTAAAAACAAAACTGTAGATGCTGCAGCAGACAATGATATCACATATCCCAAGATGCTTACTAAAGGATTAATTTCTAAAGAAAGCAATCGTGTTTTGGTTTACTCAGATCCTTTACCAGGTTCTCCTCTAACCTATCGAAGAAGTTTAGATGACACGACTAAAAAGAAAATTAAAGAAGCAATCTTAGCAGCTGATAAAGAGATTAAAGTCTCAGGTTATGGTGACATCATTCGCTACGATGCAGCCACTCCAGCCGACTATCAAAAAATTCGAGATATGGTCAAGGAATTGGGTCTCAAGCGTGAACAAATGCTGAAATGATCTAGCGTGCCGCATTAATAATGAGGGGTTGAAGAGTTTGTAGTAAGGACTTTATCTCTTAACTCTGAGAGCACGCTTTGTGCTCACTACAAACCTCTCAAAACTAATGCGATAGACCACTAGATCAAAATCTAAAGTAGTCACAACAATCTATTATGTCTTTGATTCAACTTTACCAAGTCAGAAAACAATATGAAAATGGGTTTCTGGCTCTACATCCGACAACTATAACTATCAACTCAGGAGAATTCACCGTTATTTTAGGTCCTTCCGGTGCAGGAAAATCTACGCTCCTTCGTTTATTGAATGGCTTGGAAACTCCCAGTGAGGGGAAAGTATTTATTGCTGAGCGTCAACTAACAGCAGAAAATCGCCGTCAAATTCGGGCGCGAGTTGGAATGGTGTTTCAACAATTTAACCTAGTCAGCCGCTTGAATGTCATGACCAACGTGCTGACCGGAAGATTGTATCACCGCTCTTGGTGGGAGAGTTTGTTGTATTTATTCCCCAAGACAGACTACGAGATTGCATGTTGGGCATTAGAACGAGTAAATTTGACAAATTTTGCCTGGAATCGTGCCAATAAACTCTCTGGTGGTCAGCAGCAGCGTGTGGCGATCGCACGAGTATTAGCACAGCAACCTGCAGTGATTTTGGCAGATGAACCAGTAGCCAGCCTTGACCCAGTGAGTACAGATGAAATTATGAAGTTGCTGCTAGAGATCTGCAAAAAAGATGGCGTGACTGTTGTTGCCAGCTTACATCAAGTTGGGTTAGCAATGCAGTATGCTGAACGGATCATTGGTATCAATCAGGGTCGAATTGTGTTTGATGGGACAGCTTGTGAGCTGTTTCATCAACAAGATATTTTAGAAACTATTTATCGTAAGCCGGATGGAAGCCTAGATGAGAAGTTTAATATTGAAATGGCACTGGCCAAGTAGTCATGGCTTACCGCCGTTTTCTTTAATTGCTCTGCTATTGATTGTCTTGATAGCACTAGATCTCACTGCTTCTTTAGCTGAGGTGGATGTTATTCGTATTGTAAAATCTACAGGAAGACTGCTAGAGTTTGCACGGCAATTAATAGTTGCTCCTGAATGGACTTATTTGCCAGATCTACTCCAAAAATTGTTGGAGACTTTGGAAATAGCCTTTTTAAGCACGACTTTTTCTCTTGTTCTCAGCTTACCTTTGGGAATACTAGCATCTCGAAACAGTAGTCCTCATCCAATCATTTTTCACATTAGCCGCAACCTTTTAAGTTTCATGCGGGCTTTACCGGAAGTGGTTTGGGCACTGGTGTTTGTCTCAGCAGTTGGGTTAGGTTCTTTACCTGGCATTATGGCACTGACTTTTGTCACCACTGGCATTATGGCAAAGTTCTTTGCTGAAAGTATTGAAGTGGTAGATAGTAAAGCAATTGAGGGAATCAAATCAACAGGTTCAAGTTGGTTGCAATTAATAACTTTTGCGATGCTTCCCCAAGCGTTTCCTGATTTGATTGGGACAGTGCTCTATATTCTTGACCATAATGTGCGAACAGCAACAATAGTTGGTTTAGTAGGTGCTGGCGGAATTGGTTATGAGTTGGTCTCATCAATTCGCTTATTCAACTACAGCCGACTCATGATGATTGTATTAGCAATCTATTTAGCTGTAACTGTACTAGATAGATTGTCTAATCGGTTCCGTAGTCGAGTGATTTGATAATGTTTGACGATTTTTCCCCTCCTTCCTTGCCTCAAAAACCTCGCAATTGGGTTCCTTTCTGGTTAGTTATTTGGTTAGTATTAGTAGGGCTAGCAATTTTTCATTTAGACATCTCCTTCAAAGATTTATTCTTGGGATTTGGTGATGTTTTTGAATATTTGGCAAGGTATCGTTCACCAGATTTTAGTAAGTATCTTGACTATGTAAAACTGATGAAGGAAACATTGGCGATCGCACTTTGGGGAACGACTTTAGCCTTTGTTATGAGTATCATTCTCACCCCATTTGCTGCCAAAAATATTTCTCCTCACCCCATTGCCTACCGACTAATACGCGAGTTGCTTAACTTTCTACTAGCATTACCTGATTTGGTATTGGCTCTAATATTTGTATCAGCTTTAGGACTTGGTCCTTTACCAGGGGTATTGGCTTTAGGGTTTCATACAGCAGGATTCTTGACCAAGTTTTTTTCTGAAAGTATTGAGCGAGTCGAACCAGGAATTTATGAAGCGATTAATGCCACAGGAGCTAATTTTTTGCAGTTAGTGTTGTTTGCGGCTTGGCCTTCAATTATTCAAGAGGTCATTGGTTACACTCTATACATCTTTGATCGCAATGTCAGAGTAGCAACAGTACTAGGATTAGTGGGAGCCGGAGGGATTGGTTTCGAGTTGAATTCTCGTTTACGTTTTTTCGAATACGATCAAGCTGCCGCTATTATTCTGATCATTATTATCACCATTATCGCCATTGATTACCTTTCAGCTTGGTTAAGAAGTAAAATATCGTGACAATTCCTCTTCGAAATCTTTGGATTAAAGCATTAACAACTCATGCGCCACAAAAGCTTATATTGTTAGCAGAGAATTTAACGACTGGCTGGCAAGTTAGATATAAATCTTTACCTCAGGCAGGCTTGAGTTTGTTACAGATGGAAGATGGTGTCTTTCATCAACCGTACTTTTTAGGAGAAATTCCAGTGGCTAGCGCATGGATAGAACTCTCAAACTCAAGTAGTGATACCAGTTTTGAAGGTGCTGCCTTTATTATGGATGATTCTATTGAACTAGCAGTGGCTTTAGCTGTACTTGATGCAGTTATGGCTCATCAATTGCCAGGGTGGCAAAAAGTGGCTGACTTAATTGAACAAGGAATGGAAAAACGAGCTTTGGAAGAAGCGCATAGAAGTTCAATGTTAGCAAAAACGAAAGTTAATTTTTCCTTACTCAGCCAGCAAGAAGATGATGCTGAAGATTGACAACATTTGGACAATAGACATTCAACAAAAGATTTTTCGTAGCTTGTTGACATGTATGAGCAGACCAGGAGAAATTGCTGATTTAAGTCAGCATTTAGGAAATTCTTCGGCTTTGTTGGGAGTCTTAGCGACGCTTTTAGATAGAACAGTAACCTTGAATGATGACGATGAATTGGTGAACAGGAGCGATCGCCATCTTTTACAAGCGCCTAGTGATTCTCCCCAAACAGCTAAATTCATAGCTAGAGATGCAACAAATCCTCCTGGCAACTTTACTCCCCACTTAGGAGATTTATCAAACCCCGAAAAAGGAGCCACCATAATCCTTCAAGGAAAAGCACTAGGTTCGGGGAACGTGTCATTACAACTATCGGGTGCTGGAGTCAAAGAAACTTACAGAGTTTCTCTCAAAGGATTTGATCCAAAATGGTTTATTCATCGTCAGGAGTGGGTTGCCAATTTCCCCTTGGGGGTGGACATGATTTTAGTCGATTTTAACCGAATTATGGCATTGCCCAGAACGACTCATATAGTGCTCCTAAATAACATGTGACAACCGAGAAACCTAGTTTTTCTGGGAAATTGGGTTTCTGAAGCTTTAAATTTTTACAGTGAGTCATCGAAGATACAATTATGGGTTATGTTGCAATCAAAGGCGGCGAAACAGCGATCGCAGAAGCTGTCAAGTTACTAGAGTTCTTGAGAACAAGAGATAACACAGCATCCCCTCTGTCCACAGAAGCTATCCAAAATCAACTGCATTTTTTACACAGTCGTGTTTTATCCGAAGGAGGTTTATATCACCCAGAGTTAGCTTCACTAGCAATTAAACAAAGTGCTGGTGATACCCTAGAAGCAGCTTTCTATCTTAGAGCCTATCGTTCAACTCGTCCACGACTAGGAGAAACACCTCTCCATAGTGGGAAAAATATGCGTCTTATCCGTCGCATTTCTGCTGCATTTAAAGATATTCCTGGTGGACAGATGTTAGGACCGACAACAGATTACCTACAACGTCTTTTTCGATTTGAACTATTAGATGAATCTCCAAAACACTTTCGTAAGATTGCTAAAACATGGCTGAAAGAAATACCAGACGAAGTGCTACCAACCACTTTTCCTAAAGTATTAGATAGTTTACGACAAGAAGGGCTGTTGCCACCAGTGACAGAACATCATGAACACCCCTTTGACATTACCCGAGAACCTTTAGTTTTCCCCGTACCACGTTCAGCAGCATTGGCAACTATGGCACGTGGAGAAACAGGTTCAGTTTTGGCGATCGCCTATTCCAATATGCGGGGTTATGGTGATATTCACCCTACTGTTGCTGAGTTACGAGTTGGGTACTTACCCGTTCAATTACAGCATCCTGTCACTAGTGAATTCGTTGAAGTTGGTGAAGTTCTGATGACAGAATGTGAGGTTGTGTCTATGTATGAAGCACAGGAAAACGAAGATCAACCCACATTTGGTTTAGGTTATGGGGCTTGTTTTGGCCACAACGAAGTCAAAGCTATTGCTATGGCCATCTTAGATCGTGCTTTGCAAAAAGGTATCAAACACGGTTCCCAAAGCCCTTCTGAAGATCCAGAATTTGTTCTTCTCCATATTGATGGTATCGAATCAATGGGTTTTGCTTCCCACTACAAAATGCCTCATTATGTTACCTTCCAATCGGATATGGATCGACTCCGCACTACCCAGAAAAATTTCCAAGAAGGCAAGATTTCAGAATGACTTTACTACCAAAATCATTAGAAACCGCATCCACCAAACACCAAAACGATACATCCACTTCTCAAAGCAACGTGTATGGCTATCAATTTGGCTTTCTAGATGAAGACGCAAAGAAAGAGATCCGTCGTACCCTCCTCAAAGCCGTTGCCATTCCCGGTTATCAAGTTCCTTATGCCTCTCGTGAAATGCCAATTGCACGAGGATTTGGTACAGGTGGTCTACAAATTACCCTGTCTATTATCGGTGCTGATGATACTCTCAAGGTTATAGATCAAGGTAGTGACGATTCTGTGAATGCTGTGAACATCCGCAAATTTACGGCTGAAACTTGTCCAGGAATAAAACTTACCAAGCGAACCCAAGAAGCAACCTTAATTCAAACTCGCCACCGCATACCAGAAATTCCTTTGAAAGAAAGACAAATTTTAGTTCTGCAAGTTCCTTATCCTGATCCTTTGGTTGTTGTCGAAGCTAGTGAAGAAAAGCGCAAAATTATGCATGGTGGGGGAGACTATGCACGTTTATGGGTAAAACTATATGAAGATATGATAAAGTTTTCAGAGATTACGATCTCTCACCGTTATCCCACACGTATCAACGGATCTTATGTAATTGACCCATCACCAATTCCTCGGTTTGATGTGCCAAAACTGCACCAATCTGAATGCTTATATTTATTTGGTGCTGGCAGAGAAAAAAAAATTTATGCAGTCCCACCTTACACAAATGCTCAACCTCTTTGCTTTGAAGATATTCCATTTCGAGTAGAAGATTTTACTGATGAAAAGGGTCAACGTCGTGCTTGTGCTAGGTGTGGTTCTACGACTAGTTTTTTAGATGAATTTTTGGGCAATACAGGAGAAAAAGTTTACCAATGTTCTGATAGTGATTACTGTAATAGCCAGCTAGCACTTAGGGAGACACTGAGTGAATAAGATTTTAGAAGTTCGAAATTTGACAAAAATATACGGGTCAAATTGTCCTCAATGTTTCACTTCAACTGGTCCTGAGGCTAATACCAATATCTGCCCTTACTGTAAAAGTATTGTTGCTGCTTTCAATGTTTCTTTTGACCTTTATCAAGGTGAAATTCTCGGAATTATGGGAGAATCTGGAAGCGGCAAGTCCTCGCTCGTAAAAATGCTATATTTTGATGAAGCTCCTACTCAAGGCAGTGCAAGTTTTTTCGAAAAAAATAAAACTTATGATTTGTTTGCCTTGAATTCTGCTCAAGCTATGTGGTTGAGGAATCATAGGTTTGGCATGGTTTATCAAAACCCCCACTTAGCCTTAAATTTTCAAGTTTCTGCAGGAGGAAATATTGCTGAACGTTTGTTGGTCAGTGATTGTATCAACTATACAAAAATACGCGATCGCTCTAAAACTCTCCTTGCTCGTACTGAATTTTTAATTGAGCGGATTGATGAATTACCTAAAAACTTTTCTGGTGGTATGCAACAGCGCGTCCAAATTGCTCGTGCTTTAGCCACTGAACCACCATTATTATTTCTGGATGAAGTGACAACTGGATTGGATTTATCTGTCCAGGCAAAAATTCTCGACTTAATCTTAGAACTTCAGCAGCAATTAAAAGTAGCGATGATAGTCGTTACTCATGATTTGGGTGTTATTCGTCTTTTAACATCACGCACAATTGTTATGAAATATGGTCGAGTTGTCGAATCGGGTTTAACTGACCAAATTCTTGAAGATCCTCAACACTCTTATACACAGCAGTTAGTTGCTTCTGCTTTGTAGTCAGGAAAAAAATCATGTCTTTAAATATCATATTACGTACAGAAAACCTATGTAAAAGCTTTTTTCTTCATGAACAAGCGAAGACTATTCCTTCAGCCCAAAAGATATCTTTGGAAGTTCATCAGGGAAAATTGACAGCTTTAACAGGTGCTTCTGGTACAGGAAAATCTAGTCTTCTTAAATGTATTTATCGAACTTATTTACCTACTGAGGGAGCTATTTACTATCAGACAACCTCTGGTACCTGGATAGATTTGGCAAAAGCTAGTGAATACGATATTTTGAAACTGCGTCAATCAGAAATTAGCTTTGTCACTCAATTTCTTCACTGCTTGCCAAGACAATCGACTGTTGATGTTGTTGCAAAACCATTATTTGATTTAGGGATACAACGCACTCAAGCTAGAGAAAAAGCTAAGGAATTATTAAGTCAAATTAGCTTACCAGAGAGGCTATGGGAAATTTCACCCTCCACTTTTTCCGGTGGGGAGAAACAACGAGTTAACTTGGCTCGTGCAATTATTCTTCAACCCCGACTGCTATTACTAGATGAGCCTACCGCAAGTCTTGATCCTGCTTCCACAGTTAGAGTGCTAGAGATGGTTCAAAAGATTAAAGCATCAGGTACTGGTATATTAGCAATTTTTCATGACCATAAGCTAATTAGTGAAACAGCAGATACTGTAGTTACGCTCTCCTCTGCTTCCTAATTGAATGAATAATTAAAATTTGTAAAACTTGCTCAATCCAAAAATTGACTCAAAATCATGAAAACCTACTTAACAAATGCTCAAATTATCTTATTGGATGAGGTTATAGAAAATGCCTCATTATTGATTGAAAATGAAAAAATTGCTGCTATTAACCCTGTAGTTGATTACAATGCTAAAGTTATCAATCTCAATGGCAAAACTCTAATGCCAGGGATGATTGATTTACACTGCGATGCGATAGAGAAGGAAATAGAACCCCGTCCTGGAACTTTATTTCCTATGCAATTTGGCATATCACAGATTGATAGGCGGAATGCTATGGCAGGTATTACAACGCCTTTTCATGCAATCTCTTTTGCTCATGAAGAATTGGGAGTTCGTAATAATGATATTGCAGCAGAAATAGTGCGATCAATTCATACTTATCAGCCTCATGCTTTAGTTGATAATCGTGTTCATTGTCGTTATGAGATTACTGATTCTACAGCCTTGCCAGTTCTTCTACAATTACTGGCGGAAAACTCTATACATCTAGTTTCTTTAATGGACCATACACCAGGACAAGGGCAATTTAAAAATCTACAAGCCTATCAAAACTATTTGTCACAAACGTATAAAAAAACTACTGCAGAAGCAGAAGCAATAGTGCAAAAGAAATTACAAAGTGCTGAAGGTGCTAAATCTCGTATTGATATTTTAATTTCTAAAGCATTGCATCAAAATGTTCAAATTGCTAGCCATGATGATGATACTCCAGAACGAGTGCAGACAATGGCAAAGATGAGAGTCCGATTAAGTGAGTTTCCCATCAATTTAGAGACAGCAAAAGCTGCCAAAGCTTTGGGAATGCATACCATTTTTGGTGCACCTAATATTTTGCGAGGTAAGAGTCAGAGTGGCTCAATCAAAGCAATTGAGGCTGTGCATCATCAAGTTGCTAGTTGTTTATGTTCTGACTATGCGCCTGGAACGTTACTGGCTGCAGCATTTCACCTGACACAGATTTCCGAGTTAAGCCTACCACAAGCTGTTGCTTTGGTGACTTATAATCCTGCTCAAGCTTCAAAGTTATATGATCGTGGGGAAATTGCTGTAGGTAAACGTGCTGATTTGTTGACAGTTGACTTGGTAAATGGATTACCTCAAGTGATCGCAACATGGGTTGCAGGAAAAGTGGCTTACAGTTGTGGTTTCGTCGATTAATCTATCTCATTTTCATGAGTTTTAATTATCATGTATTTACGCTGCTACGAGCCCACTAGTGCTACAACCATGGCTTAATAATCTTTAAATAACGTCTTGGGAGTTTCTATGAAGGATCAGCGTACAGATAAGTCTATTTATAATCAGATAGCACAAAAGCTGATGGCAGATATTATGGCAGGAGTGTATCGTCCTGGTGAACGTCTACCCTCAGAAAATGAATTAGCAACACAACATGGAGTTCATCGGCTCACAGCACGCCAAGCAATCACAGTCTTAG
>Ga0209062_1006252_pt1 | contig 11001 bp, 10 predicted proteins | sample Coa_R2_2_FD_187158 | JGI IMG/M metagenome (GOLD analysis project Ga0209062, IMG submission 187158) | Surface soil microbial communities from Centralia Pennsylvania, which are recovering from an underground coalmine fire - Coalmine... | ecosystem: Environmental > Terrestrial > Soil > Unclassified...
TCATCGAGCACCATCATCCTCGACATGCGCTTCGCCGACATCACCAACGTGGACATCAAGTACGGCGACAAGGAAACGGTCATCACCAAGTCGGGCTTGAAGTGGAGCCTGGAAAAGCCGGTGCAGGACTCCAACGTCGACCAGGGCAAGATCAGCGGCGTGGTGGGCCAGCTGGCGCCACTGACCGCGGACCGCTCCGTAGGCAAGGCGGGCGACGACCTGACCCCATACGGGCTGAAGTCACCTCAAGTGACGGTGACGCTGAGCGGGGGAGGCAAGACCGAAACCCTGCTCATCGGCGACAAGAACGTGAACGGGAACTCGTACTACGCTACGCGGCAGGAGGGGTCGGACGTGGGGCTCATCTCGAGCACGCTCGTGAGCTCGATCGAGGGGCTGGCGACCAACCCGCCGCAGGCTACGCCTACGCCGGTACCGGCCTCTGGCGCTCCGGCCGGCTCACCAGCAGTTCCGCCAGCTTCGCCAGGCGCCTCTTAGGGGAACCCTCTCCCCAGCCCTCTCCCGCTGCGGCAGGAGAGGGTGCAGGGCTACTCCCCTGAGCGCTCTCGCGCGGACCGGATGTAGTCCATCGCGCGGTGGTGCTGGTCCTCGGTGATCCAGCCCTCGGCGGAGTAGAGGTTCAGCATCACCGGCAGCTTGAGGATGGAGATGAGGTGCAGGCCCTCGCGCTTGAGGCGCTCGGCGGCGCCCTGATCGCGGTCGACCAGGACGATCACGTCCTGCACCTGCAGGCCTTCCTGCCGGAACAGGGATGCCGTCTCCAGGATGCTGCGGCCGCCCGTCACCAGGTCGTCCACGATGAGCGCCGTGAGGCCGGGATTGCGGGCGCCCTCGATCACGTGCGAGGTCTCGTCGTCCTCCTTGGGCTGCCGGGCATAGGTCAGGGGCGTGTTGGTCTCCAACGAGAAGGCAGTGGCGAGGTGTAGGCCCCCGAAGGGCACGCCGGCAACCACGTCGAACCAGCCGACCTTGGGCTTGCGCAGCGACTGGCCGAAGCGCGTCTCCTGCTGGATCAGCCGGGCGGCGTTTCGCAGCACGGTGGGATCGCCGAGCATGACTTTCAGGTCAATGTAAATGGGCGAGTGAACGGTGCTGCGGCCGAGGCTGAAATCACCGAAATGGACTGCCCCAAGGTGGTGGAGCGTGCGTGCCAGCCACAGGTTATCAATGTCCTCTTGCATTGGCGGCAAAGGTCGAGTATATCAACGGCCGTCGGCTGCGCCTAAAGCAGGCGGCTAGTAATAAGCGGCCGAAGCTCTTACAATCACGCTGTATTGAAACGCCCCACGCTTCTGGCCACGCTGCTGGCCATTGCACTGCTGTGTCCAAATACTCTCGCGCAGGCGGCATCCGCGCCCACCACCGGAATTCTGCCGGCCGTGGCTCCTGTGACGCCGCTGCCGCCGGTCACGACCGCGGACCCGCACTTCGGCATCGTTCAAGCCTTCGAAGCGCCCGGGGTGGCCCTGAATGCCGGCGCGAAATGGGAGCGAGCGCCGTTCTTCTGGAACCTGGCCCAACCCACCAGCCCCAACGACTGGATGCCCGACCAGTTCCTGATGAGCTCCTCTCAGCTGAGCAACGAGCTAGCGGCCAATATGACCGTGGTCGGTCAGATTGGCAACCCTCCCGCCTGGGCGGTGAAGGACGGCTCGACCCCCAAGAACCTGGACCTGCCCTGGAGCGACCCCTCGAACTACTGGGGGCAGTTCGTGTACAAGCTGGCGCAGACGTACGCCGGCAAGATCGACACCTGGATCATCTGGAACGAGCCGGATTTTCCCAAGGGCAATCCGCTCAGCACCTGGGCCGGCACGGAGAGTGACTACTACCTGCTGCTGAAGGACGCCTACCAGGCAGCCAAGGCAGCCAACCCCAACGCCAAGATCGTCTTCGCGGGCACCACCTACTGGGTCGACGTGAACGCCGGCAAGACCGTGTTCTTCCAGCGCGTCCTCGAGGCAGGTCGTAAGCTCGACGGCCAGGCAGCCGCCGACAACGGCTACTACTTCGACGTCGTCGACCTGCACCTGTACAGCTCGCCGCTGGACCTCTACCGGGTGCCGCAGGCCTACAAGCAGATCATGGCCAACTTCGGCATCTCCAAGCCGATCTGGATCTCCGAGACGAACGTGGCGCCCTACGACGATCCTGGCAACGAGACGCCGCCGGGCTCGTTCCGCGCGTCGCTGATGGAGCAGGCCAATTTCGTGATCCGCGCCTTCGCCATGGCCCTGGCAGGAGGCGTGGAGCGCATCGCCCTCTACAAGATGGTGGACGGCACCGTGGCCGACAAGATGCCCTGGGGCCTGATGCGCAACGATGGCTCCTTGCGGCCGGCCTACCTGGCCTACCAGGTGGCCGCGCAGCACTTCGCCAACCCTGGCACCATCACCTACACCAACAGCAACGGCGTGGACGTGGTGCAGTTCGACCGCGGCGACAGCCGCACCTGGATGCTGGTGAACACCGGGCCGGCGGCCACGACCGCCACGGTGCCGTGGCTGGCGCCCTCCGCGACCATCACCGACCGGCTGGGCAACAGCACCACACAGAACTTCCCCGGGCTGCAGAACGGGCAGGCGCCGCAGATCAGCCTCAACCTGGCGGGCGCGACCAACGGCATCATCGGCGGCGACCCGATCATCGTCGACCAGAAGAACATCGGCGGCTCGTTCGACATCGGGCCGAACCAGGTGTTCTTCCCGCTGGCGGGCCACGGCATCGCCAACGGCATCCTGGACTTCTGGCGCGCGAAGGGCGGCCTGCAGCACTTCGGGCCGCCTACGTCCGACGAGCAGAAACAGCCCGACGGCCGCTCGGTCCAATTCTTCTCCAAGGGCACAATCGAGTACTTCCCGCAGTTCGCCGGCACGGACTTCCAGTTCCAGGAGGGCACCGGCAAGGCTTCGCCCGTGGACCCGGTGAAGGATTCGAAGAACGGCAAGTTCTTCCCGGAGACCGGCCACAACGTGGCGCAGGGCTTCCTCGACACCTTCAACAGCCTGGGCGGGCTGGAGGTGTTCGGCTTCCCGCGGACCGACGCGATGGTCTATCAGGGCCAAACGGTCCAGTTCTTCCAGCGGGCCGAGATGATCTACAACGGCTCCTCGGTCCAGCTGCGGCTGATCGGCTCGGACCTGACGCAGGGCCGCACCTTCGCTCCCGGCCAGCAGGGCCCCAACGATGCCGCGCACCAGTTCTTCCCGGAGACGGGGCACACGGTGGCCAACGCCTTCCTGGCCTTCTTCAAGGCTCACGGCGGCATCGGCGTGCTGGGTTACCCCATCTCCGATGAGATGCCCGACGTGCTGTCCGACGGCGCCATCCACACCGTCCAGTACTTTCAGCGCGGCCGGCTGGAGTACCACCCGGAGCTGGCCGGCAAGCCCGGCGAGGTGAGCATGGGCCTGCTGGGCGACGAGCTCCTCAAGAAGATGGGCTGGATGTAGGCATTTGGTGCCCGCCCACCCGCCCGTATTTCACAACAGGGGGCTTCGCCCCCTGTAGGACCCCCTGGGCGGGGACTAGCCGCTGGCAACGCGCGGTTTCAGCCAGCGCCTGGTAGCACGAGACTTCGAATATGCTCCTGGACTTCGGCCGCGGGCTGAGCTGCGTCCACTACTCGCCAACGGGTCGGTTCTGCGGCTATCAGCTCTTTGTAACCGGCGATGACGCGTTCGTGGAAGGCGACGTCCATGCGGTCGAGGTGGTTGACGTCTCCGTCCCCGAAGCGGCGGGCCAGGCCGACGGTTGCGGGCACGTCGAGGTAGATGGTCAAGTCGGGCTGGAGGCCGCCGGTGGCGAGATCGATGAGGGTGCGGAGCAGCGACAGGTCCAGGCCGTGGCCGTAGCCCTGGTAGGCTAGGGTGGCGTCGGCGTAGCGGTCGCACAGGACGAGCTTGCCGGCCTCGAGGGCAGGCCGGATGACCTCGCCCACGTGCTGGGCGCGGGCGGCATTCATGAGGAAGGCTTCGGTCAGCGGGAGAATGCCGTCCGCGGAAGGCTCGCCGTCCGCGTAGGACCCGAACATCGCCTCGCGTATGCGGTCGCCCATACGAGTGCCGCCCGGCTCCCGGGTGACCACGGGATCGATGCCGCGGGAGCGCAGCCACTCGGCCAGCAGGCGGAGCTGGCTGGTCTTGCCGGCGCCCTCGGGGCCCTCCAGGGTGACGAACCTCCCACGCGCCATGCGAGGTCCAGCATACCTGGCCAATTCGTGCGGCGTTCCTTAGGTCGCCGTCCGCGTAGGACCCCATAATTTGGCGGATGGCCGGTCCGTCGGCGCAGCCGGTGAACTGCCGGGGCTGCAAGCACTACCGCGTGAGCTGGGATCCGCGGATGCCGCACCTCTGCGCGGCGATGGACTTCAAGTCCCAGCGGCTGCCGTCGTTGGTGGTCTACGAATCCTCCGGCATGGAATGCCAGATGTTCGCGCCGAAGCCGCCCAGGCGGCCCTCTCCCTAGCCCTCTCCCTAGCCCTCTCCTGAGGAGAGGGAACCGTTACCACTCCCCGCTGAGGTCGGTCCCCGGTTTGAAGATCTTGACCCGGCGGTTGGGCTCGCGGCCTTTGCTGCGCGACAGGAGGTTGTGCTGCTCGGCAACCTGGTGCTGCAGGCGTCGGAGGTAGGCGTTCTGGGGCGTCAGCTCGACCGGCGCAGCCGACGCCAGCACGTGCTGGACGGCATCCTCAGCCTCCTTCACGGCCGCGCCGGCGGGATCGTGCTGCAGCTCGAACAGATTAGCCAGGCAGTTCTCCATCTGCGGGATGGAGTTGGCCTTTAGGACATAGATCGGGATGTGCGCCTCCTCGGCCTCGCGTAGGGCTGCCGTCCGGCGGCGGTAGTAGTTCTTGAGGGTGATGACCACGTCGGCCTCGTCGATGACGTCCACGACCGTGACCGGGAGGTGCATGTCGTGGACGCTCTGCTCCAGCCGGTTCTTGCTCACGCCGAAGGCGTAGACCTTCAGCGGTTTGAGCCCGCTGCGCGACTGGAGCGAATCCATCGCCCGGCCGGCGGCCTCCTGGCCACGGTCGAAGGCGACAGGGTCGCGCTCCCAGCTCGCTACGTCTGTCCGCCAGTCGCGGTCGATGCTCGCGCCGGGAGCGGTGCGGCCGAAGGCCGACACCGGGCGGGACCGCGGGCCCGGCGTCTCGACGCGGATCTCGCCGCGCTCGTCGCGATAGCGCAGCTGCGGGTTCACCGGGAAGCCGCGCAGGATGTTGTCCACGGTCATGGCCACGTTCAGATGCACGTTCAGCCGCTGCCAGTCGATGATCTCCATCACCACGTCGAACGTGGGCGGCGCCTTGCGCTCGAGCACTGACTTCTGCGTGCCGCGGCGGCGCGCCTCCTCGTCGCTCAAGGTCACCGTCTGGATGCCGCCGATGAGGTCGCTGAGGGTGGGGTTGGCGATGAGGTTCTCCAGCGTGCGGCCGTGGGCCGTGCCCACCAGCTGCACGCCGCGCTCGGCAATGGTCCGCGCCGCGTCGGCCTCCAGCTCGGTGCCGATCTCGTCGATGATGATGACCTCGGGCATGTGGTTCTCGACCGCCTCGATCATCACCGCGTGCTGGTTGGCGGGCGTGCGCACCTGCATCCGGCGGGCACGGCCGATGGCGGGATGCGGGATATCGCCGTCGCCGCCGATCTCGTTCGAGGTGTCGACGATCACCACGCGCTTGTTCAGGTCGTCCGCCAGCACCCGGGCCATCTCGCGCAGCATCGTGGTCTTGCCTACGCCCGGGCCGCCAACCAGCAGGATGCTGTGGCCGGCTTCGATGACGTCACGCACGATGGCGGTGGTGCCGTACACCGCGCGCCCGACGCGGCAGGTGAGCCCGACGATCCGGCCCAACCGATTGCGCATGCACGAGATGCGGTGCAGCGTGCGCTCGATGCCGGCGCGGTTGTCGTCGCCGAAGGTGCCGATGCGCGAGACGACGAAATCGAGGTCGTCGTCGCTGACGGTCTGATCGCTGAGCAGCAGCTCGGCGCCGATGAAGCGAGCCTCCGGCAGGCGGCCGAGGTCCATCACGACCTCCAGCAGGTCGCCCAGGTTGGGGGCGTCCCACAGCCGGGCGGCCAAGCGCGCCGGCAGCTTGTCGATAAGCGCGTCCAGATCGTCGGTGATCTGTCCGGCCAGGTGCGTTTCCTGAGGATTCAGCACGACCTTACCCCTAAGCCCGGGTGAGAACCGGCGTCATGCGCCGCTCCATCACCTGGACCGCGATGTGTTTTACGAGCAACAGATGGCGGCCAGCGACGTGGAAGCCAATGTCCTCGAACAGCGGCAGAAACTCCTGTTGATAGTCTCGGACCTGGACATCCAGAATGCACGGCCGGGTAGCTCGCGCCGTGCCAACAATGTAGTCCCGCAGCTCGGGGAAGGCCTCACGCCGGTCCGGATGGACTAAGAATGACATGCGGCAGCGGCCTTCCCGCCAGCGCAGCCGGAACCAGGCGAAGATGCGCCCGCCCTCCTCGGCCACCCAGTGCCACAGCGTCTCGGGCGAGTCCTGCGTGAGTCCCACGCGCTGCAGCCAGGTGCCGATGCCGCCGGCCGGCAGCGAGTAGTCGCGCGAGGTCAAGCCCTCGGCCTGCTGCACGTTGCGCGGCGCCACGGCGCTGTACAGCTGGAGGACGTTGAACGCATCGCGTGACTCGGCCGGCCGGAGCGACGGCGGCACCGGCGGCACCGTGCTGCGCTCGGACGCGGGCAGGCTCAGGGCGAACTCGCTGGTGAAGCGGTAGAAGCCGATCTGGCGGAAGATCTCCAGCTCGTCCGCGTCCTCCGGCACGTTGGCGAAGAGCTTGGTCACGCGGCGATTGCCGGCTGCCACGCAGACGTACTCCAGCAGGCGGTGCCACACGTCGGCCGGACGGTCGCCGGTGGCCACCAGGCGGATGATGTCCCACTTATCGTAGGCCGAGCGCGGGCGGGCCTGCACAAAGCCGAAGATCTGGCCGCCCTCTTCCAGCACGTAGGTATGCGCGGAACGGGCGGGCAGGATGCTGGCCAGCAGCGTCCCCTGGCGCGAGGGCCAGGTCTGCGGCGCGGGTGCGGTGTGCCAGTCCGACTCCGTGCTGGAAACGCGGTGCAGGGAGTTGATGGCCGCCAGATCACGATAGCGAACCGGGCGGATCATGCCCGCGCCAGCGCCAGAAAGTGCTGGTGGAGGCGCGAATCGTCCGTCAATTCCGGGTGGAACGCCGTAACCAGCATCTTACCCTGCTCGGCGGCGACCATGCGGCCATCCGCCAGACGCGCGATCACGCGCACGCCCTGCCCGGCGCGGGTTAGCAGCGGCGCCCGGATGAAGACGGCATGGAACGGCGGACCAGCCAGACCCTCGACGTCGAGATCGGCCTCGAAGCTGTCGACCTGGCGGCCGAAGGCGTTGCGGTTGACGCCGATGTCCATGAGGCCGAGCCGCGGCTGGTCCGAGCCCTCAATGTCCCTGGCCAGCATGATCATGCCGGCGCAGGTGCCCCAGATGGCCTTGCCCTGCTCGGCCATGGCCTTCACCGGCTCATCCAACTCGTAGGCGGCCATCAGCTTGCCGATGGTCGTGCTCTCGCCACCGGGGATCACCAGCCCGTCGAGACCGTCCAGCTCCTGCGGAAGGCGTACCTCGATGGCCTCCGCTCCGAGGCTGCGCAGGCGCTGGATGTGCTCGGCGAAGGCGCCCTGCAGGGCAAGTACGCCGATGCGGGTCAAGCGCTTTTTGTCATGACGAACGGAGTGAGGCATCCGTCCTCGGGTCTGCGGATTCCTCGCTTCGCCCGTAATGACAAAGAGCCGGGGCTACCAACCCCTAGTGGCTAAGAGCTGCTCTTGCGGGATCTCGCCGATCTCCAGGCCGGGCATGGCCTCTCCCAGGCCCTTGGAGACCTCGGCCAGGATCTTGGGATCGTTGAAGTGCGTAACGGCCTGGACAATGGCCTTGGCGAACAGCGGCGGGTTGCTAGACTTGAAGATGCCGGAGCCGACGAACACGCCATCGGCGCCCAGCTGCATCATGAGCGCGGCATCGGCCGGGGTGGCGACGCCGCCGGCGGCGAAGTTCACGACCGGCAGCCTGCCCGCGTTGGCCACTTCCACCACCAGGTCCAGCGGCGCGCCGAGCTCCTTGGCCATGGCCGGCAGCTCGTCCTTGGCCATGTTCACCAGGCGCTTCATCTCGGCCTGCATGGTGCGCATGTGGGTCACGGCCTCGACCACGTTGCCGGTGCCCGCCTCGCCCTTGGTGCGGATCATGGCCGCGCCTTCGGAGATGCGCCGCAGCGCCTCGCCCAGGTTGCGCGCGCCGCAGACGAACGGGACCTTGAAGTCGTGCTTCCAGACGTGGTGCTGCATGTCGGCCGGGGTGAGCACTTCGCTCTCGTCGATGTAATCGATGCCCATGGCCTCGAGGATCTGGGCCTCGACGAAGTGGCCGATGCGGGCCTTGGCCATCACCGGGATGGTGACGGCGTCCATGATGCCCTGGATCATGCTGGGGTCGCTCATGCGGGCTACTCCGCCGGCCTTGCGGATGTCGGCCGGAACGCGCTCCAGGGCCATGACGGCGCAGGCGCCGGCCTCCTGCGCGATGACGGCGTGCTCGGGCGTGACCACGTCCATGATGACGCCGCCTTTCAGCATCTGCGCCAAGCCCTTCTTTACGGTCCAGGTGCCCGTTTCCGCCATCGTGCTTTCGTCCTCGATTCTTGGTTGATTCAGGTCGATTTTATCGAGTCCCTCTCCCTCCGCAGAGGGAGAGGTTAGGTGAGGGCTCCCGCGTAGAGGCCTTCGAGGAGCAACTGCTGGGCGACGCCCGCTGCGGCGCCCCAATGGGCGGTGGCCTGGCGCACCTCCAGCTCGGACGGCATCCGGCCCTCGAAGTAAGCCCGGCCGACTGCCTTGCGGACGCCCAGGTCGCCCGCGGCGACGACCGGCCGGCCCAGAGTGCGGGCCAGATGCCACTCGGCCGACCAGCGGCCGATGCCGGGGATGGCTGTCAGCCGCCGGATGACCTCCTCGTCCGGCAGGGCCTCCAATTCGGCGAAATGGAGCGGGTCCGCGGCGATACGTTGGGCGATGCCGACGATGTACTCGGCCTTCCGGGTCGTGAACTGCAGCGCCCGGATGTCGCTCACGCTGGCTGCCGCGAGCGGCTCCGCGTCGAAGCTCCAGACTTCGAATCCGCCCACCTGGTGGCGCCGGCCGTAGGCCTGCACCAGGCGCTTGCGCACGAGCGCCGCGAAGGCGAGGTTGATCTGCTGTGCGGAAACCGACCTGATCAGCGCCGTCAGCGGGTCGCGCTCGAGCACCGGCCGCACGCCCGGGAAGAGGGCGTCGGCGCGCGCCACGGCCGGGTCGCTCGCGACGAGGCGGCCGAGGCCGGCCTGCACGAACATACGCTGCAGTGCGGCTGAGGCTTCCGCCTGGCGACTTCCATCCTCGATCGTGACCACCAGCCGGGGCTGCGCGATTGTCCCGACCGGCTCGGCTGCGAACGGCAGGGGACCGCCGGGCAGGTGCAGCACCCGAACCATGGTGCGCCCGTCCCAGCGATCGATCAGGTCCTCACCCCAGCGGCGGAAGCGCTCCACCGAGGCCGCCACATCCAGCGGCCCCGGCAGATCGACTTCAAAGGTGGTCAGGCTAGGCAACCGCTGGTTTGCATATTTTGCAGGGGCGATAGCCGGCGGCGCGGGCGGCGGCCTCGGAGGTGAACTGCACCTTGTGGCGCGGCGTCAGCGTCTTGTTGTAGCGGCAGGTGGGGAAGCAGAAGATGTGCGTGGTGTCGCTGCCGAAGTAGCGGATGCCCGAATCGGCCAGCCGGACCAGGTCGTCGACGGCCACGCCCTCGGCCTCGAGCACTGTCCGCTTGGCCTCCGGGCCGATGAGGCTGTAGTTGCCGAGGTGCCCGTCGGTACGCACCACGCGATGGCAGGGGATGAACAGCGGGATGGGATTGTGCGCCAGGGCCGTGCCCACCGCGCGGACCGCCTTGGGACGGCCGATCTCGCGGGCGATCCAGCTGTACGGCCGGATCTGGCCGTAGGGAATCTCCAGGGCCTTGAACAGCACCGCCTGCTGGAACTCGCCCAGTCCCCGCAGGTCGAAGCGCAGCTTGTGCCGGTGGTCGCCCCGCAGCCACTCGCGCAGCGTGGCCTCCAGCTTCGGGGGCGGATCCTGGGGCACAGCCAGCCGGCCCAGCTCCGCCTGGAACGCCCTTTCGAAATCCTGCGGAGAGCGAGCGTGGAGCACGGCCGACAGGCCCCGGGGGTTGTGGGCGACGTACAGCCGGCCCAACGGCGTCTCCAGCGGGAAATAGGCGTCGGCCAGCCCGGTGGCGAGCAGCGTGTTGGCGCGCAGGCCGGCGGGGGCACGCACCTCGCGCAGCTCCTCCAGCTTCTCGAGGATCTCGGTCTCGGTCATACCAGTACCTCCTCACGGGTCTCGGCCAGGGCCGCTCGCAGCAGCCCCAGCCCTCGATGGACGTCGCTCTTGACCGTGCCCTCGGGCCGGGCCAGCACGGCGGCCATCTCGGGGTAGGTCAGGTCCTCCACGTGGCGCAGCACCACCGCCTCGCGGTAGCGCAGCGGCAGGCGGCTGAGCACCTGCGCCAGCTCCGCCCGCGTTTCGGCCGCGGCCGCGGCTGTAGCCGGCTCAAGGCCATCGTCGCCACGAACCAGCTCGGCGGCGTCGAGAGCGGCGGTTGGCAGCTTAGGCTTGCGGACGCGGTTGCGGAAGACGTTCAGCGTCACCTGGTAGAGCCAGGCTTTCAGCTGGCCCTCGCCCGGCGGCGAGTTGGCAAGCAGCCAGCGAAAGGCGCGGACGAAGGCGTCCTGGGCGACCTCCTCGGCGTCGTGGCTGTTGCCGGTGAGGCGCAGCCCGAAACGATACAGCGCGTCCTGGTAGGTCTCGACGAGCATAGGAAAGGCGGCTTTGACGTCGGCGCGCAGCGCCATCTCCAGTTCCACTTCG
>Ga0209062_1006255_pt1 | contig 10989 bp, 12 predicted proteins | sample Coa_R2_2_FD_187158 | JGI IMG/M metagenome (GOLD analysis project Ga0209062, IMG submission 187158) | Surface soil microbial communities from Centralia Pennsylvania, which are recovering from an underground coalmine fire - Coalmine... | ecosystem: Environmental > Terrestrial > Soil > Unclassified...
GTCGCTTGGTAGCGCGACTGACCGCTGATATGCGCCATCGGGACCTGCAAATCATTCCCACGCCGTACCCGCACAGAATCAGCCCCGCGCCTCTAAATCAACGCCAAAGGAGTTTTCTCACAGCCTGTTTCGCGGGAATGACAGACGTCGAACCCGTCATTTCGGCGCCGTCAGCCACTCGCAGAGGAAGCTTGCGCCGTCGCCCCGCGCCAGCAGCTCGGCGAGGTAAGGCAGCAGCGCCTTCGCCTCGTCGATGAGCACATGCGGCGGGTTGACGACGAGGAGCCCCGTCTTCGCCAGCGGGACGCTGGCCGCGCTCGAAGCGGGCGGGCCGCCGATATCGAGCTCCAGCCGCAGCATGTTGGGCGCGCCGAGCGCGGCGATCGAATTGAGAAAACGGGAATCGTCCCGCGCGTCCTTGATCGGCCGCCACAACGCATAGACGCCGCGCGGCCATTTATGCAGGGCGCGGGCGAGAGCTTCGGCGACTCGCTTCGATTCGTCCGGCGCCTCGAAGGGCGGGTCGATCAGGACGAGGCCTCGCTTCTCCTTGGGCGGCAGCCAGGCGTTGAGCGCGATATAGCCGTCGAGTTCGACGATGGCCAGCCGCTTGTCGCGGCCCATAGAGGCGACCAAAGCGGCGCGGTCCTCGCGATGGAGCTCGCAGAGGGCGAGGCGGTCTTGCGGCCGCAGCAGAGCCTGCGCGATCGCCGGCGAGCCGGGATAGAGTTCGGGCCGGCCTTGCTCGTCGAGCGGGCCGAGAACGCGGAGGTACGGATCGAGCAGGGCTGCGACGCCGGGCGGCGGCGCAACGCCCTTGAGCCTGCCGACGCCGCCGCGCCATTCGCCGGAGCGCTGCGCCGCCTCGCCGCGCAGATCGTAGCGCCCGATTCCGGCATGGGTGTCCATGAAGCGGAGCGGCGTCTCCTTGCGGGTCAGATAAACGAGGATGCGCGTCAGGAGAACGTGCTTGAACAGGTCGGCGAAATTCCCGGCGTGATAGGCGTGGCGGTAGTTCACGACCGTTCAGTTCCACAGCGTCGTTCCCGCTTGGCGGGCGTTACAGCCTCTATCGCGCCGGCGCGACATTGATCGACGGCGCCCGGCACGTGCGGCGCGCCACTTCGGGGCAATCGACGAACGCCCGCAAATCTTTCGAAAGGCAGAAGCGCACGTCCTCCAATTCGCCGCTTCGGCAGGTGACCGCCATCGCGTCGAAGCGCAGGCCGGGATTGACGGCGATGAAGGCGCGGGCGACGTCGCGCGGCGAGAGGCTCTGGCTTTCGCGGGGCGCCTTGAACGCGTCGGGGAGAGCGATCGCGTCGCGGGCGCGCTTGACCGTCGCGAAGAAAGCCTCCGGGCTGAGGCCGGTGCAGGTTCCGTGTTTTCGCCACTCGTAGCGGGCCAAGCCTTCATCCGGGAACAGACCGCGCGTCAGCGCCAGCGCGGCGCGCGACAGCGGCCGGGCGAAGCCGTCGCAATCTTGCGGATAGCCATGCGCGTATTGCGGCCAGAGGCCGTGGACGACAAAGCCGAGCCCGGCGCCGGCGTCGCATTGGTCGGGCGCTTTCGATTCTCCGCCCAAATCGCAAAAACCGGGCGACCAAGACAGGGTCAGCAGATAATAGTCGAAAGGGCCCGGCGCGACGCCGGGCGGCGCAGACGCTTGGCCCGGGGACGGAGGCGGCGCTTGCTTCGCGCCGTTCAGACATTCGTCGAGCACGCAGGGCGTCGGCTGAGCCGGCTTGCGCCAGAAATCGCCCCAGTTCTGCGCCCGAGCCGATAGCGGCGGCATAGCCGCAACGACCAGCCCGATCGCCATGGCGCGGACGAGGACGGCGCTCGGCTTCATCGTCGCGCTCCCTAAAGTCCGCCGCGACGCGGAGGCTCGAAAGCCAGCCGGCGCGCCGTCAGTAGCGCGTGCTCAGCGCCCTCACGCTCTCGCCAAGGAAGCGCGTCAGATAGGGCCGCAGCACCGCGCAGCCTGGCGCATAGGCGAGGTCGCGATCGAGGCCGGCGACGCACCATTTGACCCCGTCGCCGAACCCGGCGAAGCCGAGCTCGTCTTGAATCTGGTAGATGACCGTATGCATCCGCCGGTCGTTCAGGGTCGCCCGCGCGATGCAATAGCGCCGCGGGATATAGGCGACGCCGTTGGCGCGAAAGCCGATCTCGCGGACCCGGTCATAGCCGACGATCTGCAAGGGCGAATTCCAATATTCGCTCTCCTTGCCGTCAAAGCCGGACGTGATCGATGACAAGACTCCCGGATCGTCGCAAGCCGGCAGTCCGGAGGCGTAGAACGGCGCCCACCTTTTTTCAGACGGCGTAATGTAGCCGCCGGCCTGAGCCGCGATGCTGAAGCCGATCAAAGCCAGGAAGGCGAGCGCCAGACGTTTCATCTTAGGCGAATCTCCGGAGCGCGACGAGCGGCCGGACAATGCGATGCGGCGTCGGACGGGTCAAGCGCTCCAAAGGGTCTCGACAAGCCGGGCTCGGCCGTGAACACTGAGGCGGCGCGGCAGGGGCTTTGCGCCGCGATCCGCCCATCGGGAGAACGCTATGGCGATCGACCGGCGCGAGCTCAGGGAATGGCTCGAGGCCAATTGTCCCGCCGAAATGCGCCAGCCGATTCGCGGCGACGAGGATATTTGCTGGGGCGGCCGACATTTCGTTTTTCAATCGCCCGCCCAGAAGCTGTGGCTCGAGCGCATGGCGGCGCGCGGCTTCACCGTTCCGACCTGGCCGAAAGACTATGGCGGCGCCGGCCTGACGCCCGAAGACGCGGCGGTCCTTGGCGACGAGATGCGCCGCATTCACGCGCGGCCGCCCTTGACCAGTTTCGGCATTTCCATGCTCGGCCCCGCCTTGCTGAAATTCGGCAACGAGGAGCAGAAGCGGAGGCACTTGACCCGAATCGCGCGCGGCGAAATCCGCTGGTGCCAGGGCTATTCCGAGCCGGGCGCGGGCTCCGACCTCGCCTCCTTGCGCACTCGGGCCGAGGATCGCGGCGATCATTTCCTGGTCAACGGCCAGAAAATCTGGACCTCCTACGCCGACAAGGCGGACTGGATCTTCTGCCTGGCGCGCACCGACCCCACGGCGAAGAAGCATGACGGCATTTCCTTCCTCCTCATCGACATGGCTTCGAAAGGCGTCTCGACCAAGCCGATCGTGCTGATCTCCGGCAAATCGCCGTTCTGTGAAACTTTCTTCGATAATGTCGAAGTCCCCAAGGAGAACCTGGTCGGCAAGCTCAATCGCGGCTGGGACATCGCGAAATATCTTCTGACCCACGAGCGCGGCGCGATCAGCGGCGGCGGCTTGAACGTCTTCGACAACGAGGCGCTCGACAAGGCGGCGCGCGCGGCGGCCAAGGCGGCGGGCGGCCGGCTGCCCGATCCGGTCCTGCGCGCCGACATCGCCCGCGCCGCGATCGACAGCTACGCCGCGGCGGCGACCGTGCAACGGTACATGCAGGAGGCGACGGCCGGCGGCGAGCTCGGCGCGCGCTCCGCTGTGCTGAAATATGACGGCGCCGAGCTCAACAAGCGCCGCTACGAATTGCTGATGTCGCTCGCCGGCGCCGAGGGCCTGACCTTCGACGGCAATTTCGGCCCGGAAAGCGAGCTGGCGCAGCGCTGGTTGCGCAGCAAGGGCAATTCGATCGAGGGCGGCACGTCGGAAATCATGCTCGACATCGTCGCGAAGCGCATCCTGGAGCTGCCGAGCGAATGAGGATGTTTCGACAAAAAGAGTGCGCGCTCCCCTTCTCCCCGCAAGGCGGGGAGAAGGTGGCGGCGAAGCCGCCGGATGAGGGGCAGCGCCGCGCTATGCGATTGGCGCGTCTCCAAGCGCGTACCTTTCCAGTACTGCGCAGCCCCTCATCCGGCCCTTCGGGCCACCTGCTCCCCGCAAGGCGGGGAGAAGGGAGTCGCCCGGCTGGAGCGGCCGCATGCTCCTAACCGAAGAGCAGCGCCTGCTGCGCGATTCGGCCCGCGCGGCCATCGCGGCCAAGGCGCCGATCGCGCTGTGGCGCAAGCTGCGCGCCGAAAATGACGAAGCCGGCTATTCGCGCGACTTCTGGCGCGCTTGCGCCGAAGCCGGCTGGGCCGGCGTCCTGATCCCGGAAGCCTATGGCGGGCTCGATTTCGGCCTGGTCGGCGCCGGCCTGATCGCGCGCGAAATGGCCCGCACGCTGGCGGCCTCTCCGTTCCTTTCGACCGCCGTCCTCGTGGCGAGCGCCGTTAAGGTCGGCGGCTCGGACGCGCAAAAGGCCTTTTGGCTGCCGCGGATCGCCGCCGGCGAGGCCGTGATCTCCCTCGGCGTCGACGAGGAGCCGCGGCACGATCCGGCGCGCATCGGCGCCACGGCGGCGGAGACGCCGCAAGGCTGGCGGCTGAACGGGGCCAAGATTTGCGTGCTGGACGGCGCGGCGGCCGACGCCTTCCTGGTCGCCGCCAAAACGGATGGCGAAACCGCGCTGTACCTTGTCGAAGCGAAGGCTCGCGGCTTGTCGCGCACGCCGCGCCGGCTGGTCGACGATCGCCGGGTCGCGACGCTGCGCCTCGACAATGTCGAGGCGCGGCGCGAGGCGAAGCTCGCCGGCGGGGCGGCCCTCATCGAGCAAATCCTCGACGCCGGCCGCGGCGTTCTCGCCGCCTCGCTCTGCGGCGTCGCCGAGGAAGCTTTCGCCCGCACGCTCGCCTATCTCAAGCAGCGCAAGCAATTCGACCGCACGATCGGCAGCTTCCAGGCGCTTCAGCATCGCGTCGCGATCATGCATGTCAACATCGAGAACGCCTGGTCGGCGACGCTGAAAGCGCTGCAGACGCTCGACAGCGGCGCCGCGGACGCGCCGCTGCAGATCGCCATGGCCAAGGCCAAAGCCGGCGAGGTCGGCCGGACGGCGACGGCGGAATGCCTGCAATTGCACGGCGGCATCGGCATGACCGACGAATTCGACATCGGCCTGTTCCTGAAAAAGGCGCGCGTCGAGGCCGAACTGCTGGGCGACCCGGCCTATCACGCCGACCGCGTCGCCGCCATGCTGGGCTATTGATATGAGGCTATTGGCGCCGCGGCAGGCCCCCTCCCGTACCCTCCCCCGCGCTGCGCGCGGGAGAGGGGGCGGCAAGCGACGCGCCGCAATTCTCTCAGCCGCGCCTGGCGCCGGCGTGACCCTCGGCGCCGAGGACTCCCTCTCCCGCGAAGCGGGGGAGGGTACGGGAGGGGGCCTGCGGCGTCGCACGATTGCGGAGGCGAGATAGTTTGTTCACGCTCGAAGACCTGTTCTCCGTCAAGGGCCGCGTCGCGCTGGTCACCGGCGGCGCGACCGGCATCGGCCGGATCTGCGCCGAGGCTTTGCTGAGCGCCGGGGCGCGCGTGCTGATCGCCTCGCGCAAAGCCGAAGCGTGCGAGGCCGTCGCCAAAGAGCTCTCCGCGCTCGGCCCGTGCGAGGGTTTCGGCGGCTCGGTCGCGAGCGAGGACGGCGTCAAGGCGCTGGTCGCGGAGCTGCGTCGCCGCACGGATAGGCTCGACATCCTCGTCAACAATGCCGGGACGACCTGGGGCGCGCCGTTCGAGACGTTCGAATGGAAAGCCTGGGAGCGCGTGCTTGCGGTCAATGTCGCCGGCCTGTTCACGCTGATGCGCGATCTCGCCCCGCTCCTCTTTCAGTCGGGAACGGAAGAGCGGCCGGCCAACGTCATCAATATCGGGTCGGTGATGGGGACGATCACGCAAAGCGACCGGTCCTATTCATATTCCGCCTCGAAAGCCGCTGTTCATCACCTGACGCGGATTCTCGCGGCGGAATTCGCCGGCCGTCACGTGACCGTGAACGCCATCGCGCCGGGTCCCTTCAAGACCAAGATGACCGCCTTCTCGCTCGACAAGAGCGAGGGTCTCGCCGCCGCGACGGAGAGCGTGCCGATGAAGCGAGTCGGTCGGCCGCAGGACATCGCCGGAACCGTTCTGTACCTTGCCGGCTTCGGCGGGGCCTATACGACCGGCGCGATCATTCCCGTCGACGGCGGCGGCAGCGTCTACGCGCCGCCGCCGCTCTTTTTCCGCGAGCCAGAATGAACGACGCGCCGCCGAAAAGCATCGCCATCGAAGACTTGATCGCCCGCGTCGGGACGGAGACGGGCGTCTCGCGCTGGTTCTTGATCGACCAAGCGCGGATCGACGCTTTCGCCGACGTGACCGAGGACCATCAGTTCATTCACGTCGATCCCGAGGCGGCGAAATCGACCCCGTTCGGCGGGACGATCGCGCATGGCTTCCTCACCCTCTCCATGCTCTCCGCGCTCGCCCGGGACGCGCTGCCGCGGCCCCGAGGCGTCGCGATGGGCGTCAATTACGGCTTCGAGAAACTGCGCTTCGTCGCGCCCGTGCGGGCGGGACGGCGGATTCGCGGCCGTTTTGTTCTGCTCGACGTCGTCAAGCGCTCGCTGCTCGAATTTCAGATGCGCAACAAGGTGACGGTCGAGATCGAAGGGAGCGACAAGCCGGCTCTGGTCGCCGAATGGCTGACCCTTTATGTGATGGAGCCGGACCAGAACGAGGCGGAAACGAAATGATCAGGTTCGACGGACGCGTCGCCATCGTCACCGGTGCCGGCGGCGGGCTCGGCCGCAGCCATGCGCTCGGCCTCGCCGCGCGGGGCGCCAAGGTCGTCGTCAACGATCTGGCGCGCAACGGCGAAGCGCCGGACTCGGCCCTGGCCGTGGTCGACGAAATCGAAGAGGCAGGCGGGGTCGCCATGGCCGACGGCGCCGACGTAACCGACGCCGAGCAAGTCGCGGCGATGGTCGAGCGCGCCGAAGCCGAATGGGGCGGCGTCGACATTCTCGTCAACAATGCCGGCATCTTGCGCGACAAGAGCTTCGCCAAGATGGATCTCGCCGATTTCGAGCTGGTGGTGAAGGTGCATCTCCTCGGCTCGGCGGTTTGCACGAAGGCGGTCTGGGCGGGGATGCGCGAGCGCAATTACGGCCGCGTCCTGTTCACCGCGTCGTCCTCCGGCCTTTACGGCAATTTCGGCCAGGCCAATTACGGCGCCGCCAAGGCCGGCATGATCGGCCTGATGAACGTGCTGCATCTCGAAGGCGCCAAGAACAATATCCGCGTCAACACGCTGGCGCCGACCGCCGCGACCGCCATGACCGCCGGCCTGCTGCCGCAGCAGATGCTCGACCTGATGGCGCCGGAGACCGTGACGCCGGCGGTGCTCTACCTCGTCAGCGACAACGCGCCGTCGCGGGTGATCCTCGGCGCCGGCGCCGGCGTCTATTCGGTCGTCTACATCGCCGAGACCGCCGGCTTGTACCTTGCCGAGAGTCATCGCACGCCCGAGACCATCGCCGAGCGCTTCGCCGAGATCGCCAATCCGGCGAGCGCCAAGCCGCTCGACAACGCGTTCGCCCAGACATTCAAATTCGTCGAGGCGGCGGCGCGCGCGCTCGGCGTCAGCTTGCCGAAACAGGGAGGATAGAATGCGCGAAGCGGTCATCGTCTCGACGGCGCGGACGCCGATCGGCAAGGCCTATCGCGGCGCGTTCAACGACACGCCGGCTCAGGCGCTGGGCGGCCATGTCATCGCCGAAGCGGTCAAGCGCGCGAAGGTCGATCCGGCCGAAATCGACGACGTCGTCATGGGCGCCGCTCTGCAGCAAGGCGCGACCGGGACGAATGTCGCGCGCCAATGCGCCTTGCGCGCCGGCTTGCCGACCTCGATCGCGGGTATGTCGGTCGACCGGCAATGCTCCTCCGGCCTGATGGCGATCGCGATCGCCGCCAAGCAGATCGTCGCCGACGGCATGACAATCGTCGTCGGCGGCGGGCTCGAATCGATCTCGCTCGTCCAGAACGAGCATATGAACCGCTATCGCGCCGCCGATCCTTGGCTGGTCGAGCGGCGGCCGGACGTCTACATGACGATGCTCGAGACGGCCGAGACCGTGGCCGAGCGCTATCGGATCGCGCGCGATCGGCAGGACGAGTATGCGCTGCAATCGCAGCAGCGCACCGCGGCCGCGCAAGCCGCCGGCCGGCTCGACGCCGAGATCGCGCCTTTGCCCACGCGCATGAAGGTCGCCGACAAGGCGACCGGCGCGATCGGCGACAAGGACGTGACGCTGACCAAGGACGAGGGCGCCCGGCCCGATACGACCTTGGACGGGCTCAAGGCGCTGAAGCCGGTCTTCGCCGATGGACAAAGGATCAAGGCCGGCTCGCACATCACCGCCGGCAACGCCTCGCAGCTCTCCGACGGCGCCAGCGCCTCGGTGCTGATGGAGGCTAGAGAGGCCGAGCGCCGCGGCCTCCAGCCGCTCGGAATCTATCGCGGCATAGCGGTCGCCGGCTGCGATCCCGACGAGATGGGAATCGGCCCGGTCTTCGCCGTGCCGAAATTGCTCAAGGCCAACGGCCTGAAAATGGACGATATCGGGCTCTGGGAGCTGAACGAAGCCTTCGCCGTGCAGGTGATCTATTGCCGCGATCGGCTCGGCATTCCTGACGAGATTCTCAATGTCGACGGCGGCGCCATCTCGATTGGCCATCCTTACGGCATGAGCGGCGCCCGCATGACCGGCCACGCGCTGATCGAGGGCAAAAGGCGCGGCGCGAAGTACGTCGTCGTAACGATGTGCGTCGGCGGCGGCATGGGCGCGGCGGGCTTGTTCGAAGTGGCGTGAGAGGGTTTGGGCTTTCGCCGCAAACCCGCTCTGTACGCCGCGCCAGCCTCGCCGGAAAGGTCTGACGCCGACGAGACGGCGAAACGAGCTGCGGCGTCCGTTATGCCGGATGGCGGAGGTTCTCCCTTTCGACCGAGGCAATGAGACGATCCTACAGCCGGGCGCCGCAGCATTCGAGATTGACCGATCTGAAGCGGATAGTTCGGAAGGATACGTCTTCGCGTACGGGTTCGAGGCGGAAGGCGGGCCTCTCGAGGCAATGCTCGCAGCGAGTGCGAACCAGAAATATACGTCTGACATCAAGGCTCTAGACGATTGTTGATCGGACTGGCGAGGCGCGCCGGCCTTGTCCTTGCGCGGTTGCGGACGAATTCAGCAGCGCCTCCATGGAACTTGTCCAGCAGGAGCCTAGTTGGAGGCGCGATTGCAGCTATGGCCTGGAGCCCGCCATGAACGGCTTGATTTACCTTGTCGGCCTCGTCGTCGTGATCATGTTCATTCTTTCGTTCCTCGGCCTTCGTTGACGGCGCCGGCCATGGCCACACGAACCCTCGAATCCGACGCCGCCGTCGATACGGGCCTCGTCCGAGCCTATATCGATTGGAGCGCGATCGCCGCCGGCGCGATCGTCGCCGGCGCCGTGTCCTTCATCCTCATCTCGTTCGGCTCTTCGCTCGGCCTTTCCGTCTCTTCACCCTCCTCGACCTGGCGCGACACGTCCGCCGCCTTGGCGGTCGCCGGCGGGCTGTGGCTGCTGCTGACAGCTCTCGCCAGCTTCGGGCTCGGAGGGTACCTGTCCGGCCGCTTGCGCGCGTCTTGGCGCGGCGGCGCGACCGACGAGGTCGCGTTCCGGGACGGCGTTCACGGCCTGGTCGCCTGGGGGCTCGCAGTGCTGCTCGCCGGCGGTCTGACCCTGGCGGCGGCAAAGCCTTCAGCGACCGCCGACCTGACAAAGCCGAATTCGGCGACCGCCGAGCCGCTGCTCGCCTTCGAACTCGACCGGCTGTTTCGCTCCGACCGCACGCCCGCTGATCCCGCAACCGATTCCGAGCTCCGCGGGCAAGCGGCGCGAATTATCACTTCCGGTCTCGGCCATTCTGGAATGGCGGCCGATGATCGCGCCTATCTCGTCCGGCTTGTACAGAGCAGAACCGGCCTGACGCAGGCGGATGCGGAGACCAGGGTCAATCAAGCGGTCTCGGAGGCCGGTCAGGCGATCGCCAGGGCGCGCGGCGCCGCCGTGCTGCTCGGCTTCATGGTCGCCGCGTCTCTGGCGATCGGCTTGGTCGCGGCTTGGCTCGCGGCGCAGATCGGCGGCGAACACCGGGACAATGCGGTGTCGCACGTGTTCTGGCGACGCTGGGAAGTCGACCGCTTCTTTCTCATCCGGTGACGGCTCTCGGGCGGACGGCGTTCCGCCCGCCGGCTGTCCTGGTTCAGATAGATGTGAGACGGGCGCTGGCTCAGCGCCAAGTCGTCATTGATGGCTTGGCGGCTATTTTGCGCGAGATAAATTTGAACTCAAGGACGGCCCGAAGGGCCGCCGCCGGAGGCGGGACGCTTCGCGTCTCCTTGACTTCAAATTTATCTCGCGCATCGCTCTGCCAAGCAAACAATGACGAAATCCGCCTCCGGCGGCGTCTCATATGTAGTGAGCCAGGACACCGCCTTGCGCCCGCGCCGCGGCCGCGGCATGGTCGGCGTTGCGCTTGGCTGAACGAGCGCGCGGCTTGGGGCTTGACGATGCGCATGGCGATGGCCGCCGCAATCCTCGCGGCCGCCGCAATCGGGAGCGCTCGCGCGCAGGACGCGCCGCCCGCAGCCGTTTCTTCCGCGCTGGCCGATCCCGCCTCTTCCCCGTCTTGGGCCTCCCAAATCGACGCCGCCCGCGCCCGCCACGACGACTGGCTCGCCTGCATTCGCGCGAAGCGGTTCAAATGCGACGAGAAGGCGAAGCCTGATCCGATGCAGGCGCTGCTCGACGACGACACGCTGGTGGAAGGCGATATCGTCGCGACGCCGCACGGGCTGAAGGTATTTCATGGTCAGCCGCAGACGCCGCACAAGTGGGAGGATTTCAAGTAGCACGGCGCGGAATCCAGGTTAACTTCACTGCAGCTGAAGGATTTGGAGGAGGAAGCGCGGGTCCCAGCCTGCGGCTTTTCGGCGGGTTTTGACGCTTCCCTTGGTTTTGTTGGCGCGGACGAGGCCGAGGGCGAAGCGGCGAACGACGGCCATGTTCTTGGCGCCGTGTCTTGAGCGGTATCGGGACAGGTCGTCCTTGAAT
>Ga0209062_1006256_pt1 | contig 10988 bp, 11 predicted proteins | sample Coa_R2_2_FD_187158 | JGI IMG/M metagenome (GOLD analysis project Ga0209062, IMG submission 187158) | Surface soil microbial communities from Centralia Pennsylvania, which are recovering from an underground coalmine fire - Coalmine... | ecosystem: Environmental > Terrestrial > Soil > Unclassified...
ATTTTTCCATCGCTTCGAACGGGGATCTCCTGACGAAGGATGGCGCGCAAGTGCTCGGCTTTCCCGCGGTGAACGGAGTGGTGAACCCAAACGCCACGGCCGGGCCTTTGGTAATCGCCACGGGGCAGACGAACCCGCCGAAATCAACGGCGAATGTACAGTTGTCGCTGAATCTGGATTCCGGCACAGCCGTAAACGGCACGTTCAGCACGTCCGTCGCGGTGTTTGATTCGCTCGGGGCAAGCCACGTGCTGACCTATAACTTCACAAAAACGGCAGCGAACTCCTGGAACTACGCAATCACCATACCGGCAGCGGATGTAGGGGCAACCGGCGCTCCGGTCACGATCCAGAGCGGCACGCTCACATTCAACGGGGCCGGCCAACTGACGGCGCCCGCGGCGAACGTTGGGGGCATCACGGTCAATAACCTGGCGGATGGCGCCAACCCGCTGACGTTTTCCTGGAATCTGCTGGATGCCAACGGCAACGGGGTGGTGACCCAGGTTTCGGGTCCCTCGGCCACATCCACCACGATCCAGGATGGATTCGCGAGCGGAACGCTGGTCAACTTCATCATCGGCTCGGATGGAACGATTCAGGGCACCTTCAGCAACGGCCAAACCGCCGCGCTGGGACAGATCGCCATCGCATCGTTCCAGAACAACCAGGGGCTCGTGCGCAACGGTTCGAACGAATTTCTCGCCAGCCTCTCCTCCGGCCAGGCGAACATCGGGGCTCCGGGAACGGGCGGCCGCGGCACGCTGAGCGGCGGCGCCCTGGAGCAATCGAACGTGGACATTGCCACGCAGTTCGCTCAACTGATCCTGGAGGAGCGCGGGTATCAGGCGAACGCCAAGGCGGTGACGACGTTCGACGAAGTGACACAGACAGCGATCAACCTGAAGCAGTAGTGGGAGAGGCGAGACGGATTCGTAGCGCGGCGCGGCTTCTTGAGAGATTTCTAATGAGCCGCTTCCGAGCTTTGGCGACCGTTCCCGTCTTGGCACACGCTCCCGGCGATTCTATTTTGCCCATCCGACCTAAAGTGGTCATTTCCCGTGGGTTGCGCGTTGGAAGCTGGCGGAGCCGCCGCTGCGATGCCGCGAATTTCGGCGCTTGGATTGCACTTCCTTTTGCCGATGGCTCGCGAAGCACCAACGAAACCGATAGAGGCAAGCTCGCCCCGGAAATCCTCGGCCGGGCTGTTCCTGACGATTGCGCTAGCGGCTCTTCTTGGCGGCGCCGGCGCGGCGTGGATGTACCTGCAGCGTCATCCCGCGCAATCCGCGAACGCCGATGAGAGAGCCTCCGCTCCGAAGTACCTTGTTCACCTCGAGGGCTTCACCGTCAACCTGGCGGATCCCGAGGAGACGCACTTTCTCCGCGTGACGATGGATCTCGGAATCGACCGGCTTCCGAAAGACGCCGACCGTGAGAAGGCCTCCGCCTCGCTGCCCGCCGGCCGTATCCGCGATGCCATCCTTTCCGTTCTGACCACATGCAAAGCGGATGAGCTGCTGACGCCCGAAGGGAAATCGGAGCTTAAGAAACGCCTGGTGGAGGCAGTCAACCGCGCGGTGCCGGAGATTGGCGTGCGCGAGGTGTATTTCACGGAATTCCTGGTGCAGCGCTGAATATGGCCTCCGCCCCTCCCGTATCGAAAGCAATCCCGCGGCCTATTTCCGAGGAGGTCTGGACGGAAGCCGGGTGGCTGCCGTGCCGGTTAAGCGTTGATATTCCGGTGAGCCGGTTCACGGTGAGAGACCTGTTGCGACTCGAGCGCGGCTCGGTTCTGGAAACAACAAAACCGAACGGATCGGACGTTCCGGTCATTGTGAACCGGCGGCTGATCGGCTGGGCAGAATTTGAGGTTTTTGGGCGGCGGCTGGCCATTCGCATTACGGAAATCGCGTAGGAGCGCTCGATGGCTTTGCGAACTCAACATTGCGGGGCGCGCCCATGGCAGACGCAGAAGAGCGAGACGGGGGGCGGCTCGTGGCTGGCGCAGATCCTCGGCACGACGCGCAGGTTGTTTGGCGGCGTGACGATTCGCCGGCGCGAGCGTTTGCTCAGGCTGCGTGAATCGCTCGCACTCGGCGACCGCAGGCTTCTCGCGCTGGTGGAGTGTGAAGGGCAGCGCCTTCTGATCGGGGTTACGAATCATTCCGTGAGCTTGCTACACCGCTGGCACCGGGATGAAACACTCCGGGACCGTGCCTTTGACGGCGTGGCGGGAGAACCCAATTGATGCCGCGGCTCGTACGCCATCGCGCGGCTTTAGCGGCGATTCTCGGCGCGCCGGCCACGCTGCTTTTTTCCGGCCAGGCCCTCGCGGCGCCGCAGAGCCCGGTCATCCAGCTTCCCGGGCTCTCGATCAAAGGCGACTCGACCTCCATCACCATCATTCTTCTTCTGACGCTGCTGACGCTTCTGCCGGCGATCCTTCTTTCGGTGACGCCGTTCGTGCGCATCCTGGTGATTTTTCATTTCCTGCGGCAGGCGCTTGGCACGCAAACGGCGCCGAGCAATCAGACTCTGGCGGGCCTGGCGTTATTTCTGACGTATTTCATCATGCAGCCGGTGGGACAGGCGGTGAACCAGCAAGCGATCGTGCCATTCGAAAAAGGCCGTGTCACTTCGCTCGAGGCTTTGGATTTGGGCGCGGCTCCGTTGAAGCAGTTCATGCTGGGCTATACGCGCGAGAAGGACTTGGCTTTGTTTGTCGAGCTGGGCAGAGAGCCGCGTCCGAAATCCCCCGCCGATCTCCCGATGCGCATTGTGATTCCCGCGTACATCATTTCCGAGCTGAAAACCGGCTTCCAGATCGGCGCGGTTCTCTTTCTGCCATTTCTTGTGATCGACCTGGTGACCGCATCGGTCACGACTTCCGTCGGAATGCTGCAATTGCCGCCGGTAGTGATTTCCACGCCGCTCAAGATTCTGCTCTTCGTTGTCGCTGACGGCTGGAATCTGGTCGTCGGGTCCATGCTGAAGAGTTTCCATTATTAAGGACACGCGATGAGCGCCGAAGAAGTGGTGGAACTTTCGCGCCGGACAATCGAGGCCGCATTTTGGGTCGCCGCTCCGATTCTGATCGCGGCGGTTGTCGTGGGCCTGGTCATCAACATCGGCCAGGTGATGACGTCCATTCAGGACCCGACGGTCTCGACGGTGCCCCGGCTCGCCGCTGTCGGCGCCATTCTGTTTTTTCTGACGCCGTGGATGCTGCATCACCTGGTGACGTTCACGGTCACGCTGCTCGCCGACTTTCGCGTTTACACGCAGTGAGGGGAGAGGCCCGAAGGCAAATGCCGCCGCATCTGGAAAAAATCCTCTATCACGCCGTGCCCATCGCGCTGCGCGCCGGAGGATTGTTTTCGTTCGCGCCGTTTTTCGGCAGCCTTTCGATTCCGGTGCGCGTAAGAGCGGTCCTGCTGGTGGCGATCACAGCGGTCCTGTATCCGGTCTGTCCGGTGCCTAGTCTCGACCTTTCTCTCTGGAACTGGACGCGCATCGCTTTGGCGGAAACGGCGCTGGGCCTGGGGCTGGGACTTTGCCTGCAATTCGCATTTGAAGCGGCGCAACTTGCCGGAGCGCTCGCCGGATTCCAATTCTCCTTCTCTCTGGTCAACATCATCGACCCGCAGACGAACGTGGACACACCAGTCCTCGCCAATTTCTATCAACTGGTGGCCTTGCTGCTTTTCGTGCAAATGGATGTCCATCACTGGCTTCTGCGGGGGCTGGCGAAAAGTTTCGTCTACGTGCCTATCGGCAGCGTGGTGATGCAGGCGGCCACGATGAAGGAGCTTTTTCGCGACGCAACGGGCATGTGGCTGGCCGGCGTGCAAATTGCGGCGCCGGTGCTGCTGGCAACGATGCTGCTTGACCTCACCATCGGGTTCGTGAGCAAGGCCGCTCCACAGATGCCGGCGATTTTTCTGAGCATCCCGCTGAAGAGCATGCTCGGCTATGCCGTCCTGGCCATTGGAGTGGGGTTGTGGCCGGGCGTGTTTGAAAAGCAGTTTGGCGCGGCGCTCGGTTGGAGCGAGCGCGTGCTGCATTTAGCACACTGAGATGGGAGCCATGGCGGAGAATCGCACAGAACAAGCAACGCCGAGGCGGCGGCAGCAGGCGCGAGAGAAGGGGCAAATCCTTCGCAGCCGCGATCTGGTGCCGGCGTTCACGCTGCTGGCCGTCGTACTGCTCTTCACCTGGCATCCGGAAATGTGGATCAGCCGGTGGCATAGCTACTTTTCTCACACGCTCGCGGCGGGAGCGCTGAGCGATTGGAACGATCAACTGCCGGTGGTCACATGGACGGCGCTGACGGTCGCGCAATGGGCCGGACCCATCCTTGCCGTGGCGTTCTGCGCGGCCGTGTCCAGCACGGTGGCGCAGGGCGGAGTAAGCATCGCCACCGAGGCGCTTTCGCCGAATTGGAGCCGGCTGAATCCCGCCAGCAACTTCCAGCAGCTATTTTCGTTCGCGGGTTTGAGCCGCACGCTGCGGTCGCTGTTGCCGTCCTCGGTGATTCTCGTTCTTGCTCTGCGGCTGGTCTGGAACAGCGCTCCGCTGACGCTGCATTCGGCGCGCCTGCATGCCCGGGGCACGCTGGCGCTGATGGGGCAGCTTTGTTTCTCGATCGCGTGGCAAGCGGGTCTGGTTCTGTTCGCGTGGTCCGGGGTGGACTACCTCTTGCAGCGCCAGACATTCGAGAAGTCGTTGCGGATGACGAAGCAGGAAGTGCGGCAGGAGAGCAAAGACACGGAAGGCAACCCGCAGGTCAAGGGCCGCATGCGCCGCTTGCGCCGGGAACTACTGCGGCGCTCCTTGCAAAGGGACGTTCAGAAAGCCACAGCCGTGATCACGAACCCGACGCACTACGCCGTTGCCATCGAATATCGTCCGGCCACGATGGCTGCGCCGGTTGTCGTCGCCAAGGGCCGAAATCTTCTGGCGCACAAAATAAAGGAGCTGGCGCGCTGGCATGAAGTCCCCATTGTGGAAAATCCCCCGCTCGCGCAGGCACTTTACAAAGCGACGGACGTTGGACAAATGATTCCGCCAAAGCTGTACGCCGCTGTCGCCGAGATCCTCGCGTTCATCTATCGCGCGCAAATGCGCATGAAAACCGCGCCAAACAGCGCGCAGGCCGCGCATCGGGGAGCGCTCTGAGAAATGGCAGCCGAGCTCCAGGTCCAGAAGCCCGTATCTCGCGCCGAGTGGGTCGTTCCGGTCGCCACGGTCGCCACGATTTTCGTCATGCTGGTGCCGGTGCCGGCCATCGTGCTCGACATTTTTCTCGCCCTCAGCATTACTCTTGGGGTCGTCGTTCTCCTTTCCGCGCTTTACATCCTTAAGCCGGTGCAATTCTCCGTTTTTCCGACGCTGCTGCTGTTTCTCACGCTCTTTCGCATTTCGCTCAATATCGCCAGCAGCCGGCGGATTCTTCTCCATGGAAATGAAGGCGCTTCGGCGGCGGGCCATGTCATCGAGGCCTTCGGACAATTCGTTGTTGGCGGCAACTACGTGGTGGGCTTCGTCATTTTTCTCGCGCTGATCGCCATCCAGTATCTGGTCATCAATCACGGCGCGGTGCGAACCGCCGAAGTCGCGGCGCGTTTCACTCTGGATGCCCTGCCGGGCAAGCAGATGGCCGTGGACGCCGAGATGAACGCGGGTCTCATCGACGAAACACAAGCCCGCGCGCGCCGGGAACAAATCGCCAAGGAAGCGGAGTTTTACGGGGCGATGGACGGCGCCGCCCGCTTCAGCCAGCGCGATGCACTGGCGACGATTCTGATTACCGCCATAAACATCGTTGCCGGCTTCCTGATTGGCGTTTTTCAACTCAACATTCCGCTTGCGCAAGCGGCAAAAACCTACACCGTTCTGACCGTCGGCGACGGCCTGGTGACGCTGATTCCTTCCCTATTGGTTTCGGTGGCCGGGGGCATCGTGGTCACGCGCACGTCCAGCGGCGAAACCGTGGGAGTCGACTTCGCGCGGCAGCTCTTCACCCGCAAAGTGCCGCTGCGCATCGCAGCCGGCGTGATGTTTTTGCTGGCGCTGATTCCGGGACTGCCGAAATTTTCGTTTTTTCTCATTGCCGCGATCACGGCGTACCTGGCTTCCCGCGCTCCGCAGCGCGGCGCGGGGGAAATCAAAGCCGCCGAAGTCGTTACCGACAAAAAGAAACCCGATCCGCAGCAGCAGATCGAAGGGTTGCTCAAGCTGGATGAAATCAGTCTCGAGGTTGGGTACGGCCTCGTCGCGCTCGTGGACCAGGCGCAAGGCGGGCAACTGCTCCAGCGCATTCGCGCGCTTCGGCGTCACCTTGCGCTCCAGCTCGGCTTCCTGGTTCCCTCGGTGCACATCACAGATAACCTCAAGCTGCGTCCGCGCGAATACGTCGTTCTGATCCGCGGAGTCGAGCTAGCGCGCTGGGAAATGCAGCCGGATCGCATGCTCGCCATCAGCTCGGAGCCCTCCGCGCCGGCCATCGAAGGCATTGCCACCAAGGAACCCGCTTTCGGCGCGTCCGCGATGTGGATTGTTCCCGGCCTGCAGGAACAAGCGCTTGCGAGCGGTTACGCGGTCGTCGACCAGACCTCCGTGCTCGCCACGCATCTCGCCGAGATCGTTCGGCAGTATGCGCATGAACTGCTTACGCGGCAGGAGACCAAGCGGCTGCTGGACGCGCTGGCGGAATCGCAACCGAAACTCGTCGAGGAACTGGTTCCGCGCCTGCTCACACTCGGCGAAGTGCAGAAAGTCCTCCAGCAGCTTTTGCGCGAGCAAGTCTCGATCCGCGACCTCACGACCATCCTGGAAGCGCTGCTCGATACCGCTCCCGTGAACAAGAGCCAGGTGGCTTTGGTCGAAGCGGCGCGCCAGGCGCTCGGGCGGTCCCTCGTTCAGCCGCTCTTGAGCGACGACCGCAAGCTCAAGGTTCTTACGCTCGATCCAGGCATCGAATCCGAATTTCAGCGGCAACTGGAGCCGCAAGCGGCGGGGGAGCGGCCGCCGGGCACGGCCATCGTGCCGCTCCGCCACATTCTCGAGAGCCTGCAAAAGCTTGTCGGTGATCGCGTCGCGCTCAGCTCGACGGTCCTGCTCTGCAACAGTCCCGTGCGATTCCATTTGCGCCGCCTGCTCGAACCGTTCCTGCCGCGAATCGTCATTCTTTCGCCCGCCGAAATTCCGCCCACGATCACGGTGCAGTCGCTGGGAGTGGTGCGATGAGATGCGAGCGGCGGGCCTCCTCGCGGAGTGATGCCGTATGAACTCTCAGCCTAGGTCCGATACGATCGCCCCGCTGAATCCGGCCGAGAGACAGCGTCTGCTGACCGACAATCTCCCCGAGGTCCGCTATATCGCCCGGCGGATTCACGACCGCTTGCCATCCCACGTGCCGTTCGACGATCTTGTGCACGCGGGGATTCTCGGCTTGATCGATGCCGTGGACAAATTCGACCCCGCCAAAAATGTTCAGCTCAAGTCCTATGCACGCTTTCGGATTCGCGGGGCCATCCTCGACAGCCTTCGCCAAATGGACTGGAGCCCGCGCAATCTGCGCCGCCAGGCGCGCCGCATCGAGGACGCCAACCGTGACCTTTCTTCCGAACTGGGGCGCGCTCCCACCGAACCGGAAATCGCCGAGCGTCTGGGTATCCCCCTGCAGGAATTTCACCAATTGCTCGGCGATTTGCGCGGACTGGACCTCGGCAGCCTTCAGGGGCCGGCGGAGGACGGGGCCGGAGAAGACACACAAACCGCGATAGCCACGCGGCCAGACGAGGATCCTTTCCATCTGGCCTTTCGGTCCGAGGTTCGCGCGCTTCTTGCGCGAGCCATTGAATCCCTTGACGACAAGGAGCGCCAGGTGCTCGGCCTCTACTACCTCGAGGAGCTCACCATGAAGGAAGTGGGCATCATTCTGGGCATCGGCGAATCGCGCGTCTCGCAGATTCACACCGCCGCGCTGATACGCCTGCGATCCCAACTGCAAGGCCCCCTGCGCTCGAATCCGGCGCACGCAAGGTCGACCGGCTCGAGTGGAGATTCCGCATGAACCAACTCTCGACGATCCTGGGATGCAAAGGAGCGGCGCGCGAATTTTCTTCCGGAGGCTCCTGGTGGCCATCTCCGGCTGAAAGTCCGCCGCGCCGCGCGCCAGGTTCGCATCGTTTGCCGAAAGGAGAAGGAAATCCTCAATGACCGAATCCTCGAGCTTACGGGCATTCTTCGCTGTGTGGAAGGAAAGCTGCGCCGCCGTTCTCTCGCGACTTGGCGTTGCTGAAGCGTTCGCGATTCTAAGCCCTTCCGCCGGCGCTCCTGGTTCCGATGCCGTGCCAGGCTATTTTCTTCTCCAAGGAGGCTTGCGGGGCCAATTGCTCTGCTCCGCCGCGCCGGCCGATGCCGTCCGCCTCGCTCAGCAATTCAGGTCCGAGCCGATCGATGCCTCCCGTGAGATCACCGATTCGCATCGCAGCGCCTTCGCCGAATTTCTCCGGCAGGTAGCAGACACGGCGGCCTCGATCTGGAAGCTGCGCTGCGGGAGCGAAATTCAGCTCAAGTTCGAGGCGCAGCCGGCCGGTCCCTTTCTCGCGGCAAGCGCGACGGAGATCAAGCTTTCCGGCGGAGCACTCGGCGAGAACGTGCTGCACCTTCAAACGGATCAGCAGCTCTGCGACTCGCTGGAAGCTGCCATGCCGGAAGCCGTGCCTGGCTCCGCGCCCTCGGCTTCAGGAGACGCGGCTTCCCCGGCCAGTCCCTCCGCGGTATCTGAACCTGTTCTGCGGCTTGCCACGCAAGCCTCCGCACTGCCGCAGAACCTTGACCTGCTGCTGGACGTCGAACTCGAGGCCACCATTCGCTTTGGGGCGAGAGAAATGCTCCTGCGCGACATCTTCAGCCTCATGCCTGGCGCCGTGGTCGAGCTGGATCAGGTCGTCAACGAACCCGTTGAGCTCCTCGTTGCCGGGCGTCTGATTGCCCGGGGAGAAGTCGTCGTGGTGGACGGCAATTTTGGATTGCGCGTTTCCGAGGTGGCTACACCATCGCAGCGCGCCGAGGTGTTACGTCTCTGATGGAGATCGCGGGATGAGCAGCGCCAGTTGGATGGTTAGGTCCAAAGCGGAAGAAAACAATACGCGCTGGATGGCGCCTCGAGCGCGCTGGCGGGAACGCCTGGTCCTGCGTTGCGCCGGGGAATCCTGCCCGCGCCGCAACCGTTTCTGGCCCGGCTGGGTTCGCGCGTCGCTGGCTCTCGAGTTCGAATCACGCCGGTATTGCAGCGCGGCATGCCTCCAGCCGGCGCTTGTTCGCCGCTTGCACGCGCTGCTTACGGTGTCGGTCGCCGATAAACCGCGGAGTTACCGCATTCCGCTGGGCCTGCTCCTCGTCCGAAACGGTGTGCTGCCTCAGGACCGCCTCCGTGAGGCGCTTCGCCTGCAGCGTGAAAGTGGCCGGGGCCGGCTGGGCGACTGGCTGCGCCAAGCGGGCGACGTCACGGACCAACAACTGACAGCCGCTCTTGCGCAGCAATGGGGCTGCCCCGTTTACCCGCTCGAGCGCCAGCCGCCGGCGCCGGCGCAATCCAGCATTCTGCCGCTGCAGCTCCTCGAATCGGCTCGCGCCTTCCCCGCACATGCAAACACCGCGAATGGCACTCTGCATCTGGCCTTTGCCGACCGTCTAGATCACACTACGCTCTACGCTGTCGAGCAAATGCTGGGCTGCCGGGTTGTCGCCTGTGTCGCATCGGAGCCGGCCATCGACCGCGAACTTGCGCGAATCCGCCGCCACTACGCCGGCGGAGAACCCTGCTTCGATACCGTCCGCGATCCCGTTGAAATGGCGCGCATTGTTGGCAGCTATTCCGACGCGCTGAGCGCCGGGAAAATTGCGATTGCGCGCGTCACGAGTCACATCTGGGTGCGATTCCATTGCCGGCGCGTGACTCGCGATCTGCTGTTTCGCACGGCGCCGGCTTCGCCCGCGCCGACAGAGCCCCATTTTCGAGCTAAAGCTTTTCCTGCCTCCGCCGATACACGAAAGGATGGCGTCCCGGACGCCAATCACACGTTATGACCCATTCCCTGCGCACGATGAATCCGCCAGCTCCGCGCTCATCTTCTCCCTTCGCCGAAGAAGCTCTCGAGCGGCGGAAAAAGCGGCTCATGGCCATTCTCAGCCAAGGCCTCCCTACTCTGCCGCACTATGTTCTCGACCTGACTGCCCTGCTCAACAAACAAGCGGTGGATTTGAAAAAAGTGGGCAATGTCATCCGTACCGATCCGAGCCTGAGCGCGCAGGTGCTGCGTCTCTGCAACTCCGCGTTGTTCGGATTGCGGCGCCGCGTCCTCAGCATCGAGCAAGCCGCCATTCTTTTGGGCACGGAGCGGCTCCGCACGCTCGTCCTTACGTGTTCGGTGATGCAGTTCGCCGGCAAGTATCTTACCAAAGACCAACTCATGGGTTTCTGGCAGCACAGTTTTCTTTCCGCGCTCCTCAGCGAACGCATTGCCCGCCAGGTGGACTACTTCGAGAAAGAACAAGCCTATCTCGGAGGTTTGCTCCATGACATCGGGCAGCTCCCGATGTGGATGCTTGTCGCCGAAGAAGCAGCCAAAGGGCGTGAAGGGCCCCGAGCGGGCTGGGTGGACAATCCGGAACTCGAGCGCGACTACTTCGGCATGGACCATTGCAAGACCGGACGCCACATGGCCGTTGCCTGGAACTTCATGCCCTCGTTCATCGACGTTTTCGAGAGCCATCACGCTCCCGAGAGGGCGCAACACGATCCTTACCTGGTCGGCATCGTCGCCGCCGCGGACCAGTTCCTGCAGACGCAAGAAGAATTGGTTACCTCCGCCTCGGAGGAATCCGCCGCTACGGCTGACCCTGCGTCCGGTCCTCACGCTGTCGCCGACCAGCATCCGCCGGCCGATCCGCCCTTTCTGCAAAAGTGTCTTCCG
>Ga0209062_1006259_pt1 | contig 10985 bp, 2 predicted proteins | sample Coa_R2_2_FD_187158 | JGI IMG/M metagenome (GOLD analysis project Ga0209062, IMG submission 187158) | Surface soil microbial communities from Centralia Pennsylvania, which are recovering from an underground coalmine fire - Coalmine... | ecosystem: Environmental > Terrestrial > Soil > Unclassified ...
CGAACGCGCCTGCTGGCGCTCTGCTGGGCTGGTTTTATCCTGGTCTTCTTTACGTTCTCAACGACGCAGGAATACTATTCGATGCCTGCCTACCCGGCGCTGGCCTTGTTGATCGGCTGCGCCATAGCGCAAGGAGGGCAATGGGTGCGCGGCGGAAGCCGTGCGCTGGCGCTGGTGGCGGGTGGCGCGGCTTTCACGCTGCTCGTGATTCTGTTTCTGGTGCGCAATCTTCCTGCTCCGGGAGATATCGCCTCCGCGCTGACCGATCACCCGGATGCGTACACGCTTTCTCTCGGACATATGGAAGATCTCACGCTCCGGGCTTTCGCCTATCTGCGCCTGCCGCTGGCGCTGGCGGCAATTGCCTTTTGCCTGGGCTGCGCGGGCGTGCTCAAGCTCAGAGGGCACTGGAGGTATCTGGCGATTGCGGTGATGATGATCGTGTTTTTCCAGGCCGCGCGGCTGGCGCTGGTGGCCTGGGATCCCTACATGTCTTCGCGGCCGCTTGCCGCAGCGCTGGAGCGTTCGCCCGAAGGCACGCTCATCGCAGAAGGCCACTTCTATCCGTATTCGTCGATCTTCTTTTATACAGGTCGCAACGGCCTGCTGTGGAACGGGCGGCAATTGAATCTGGAATACGGAGCAAACGAACCAGGGGCGCCGAATGTGTTTGTCAATGACGAGCAGCTCAAAGAGCTCTGGCACCAGCCGAGCCGCTATTATCTGGTGACCGACCACACCTCACTGAGCAAGCTAAACCGTTTGCTCGGACCAGGCGAGTGGGAGGTGGTCGCAAAATCGGGCGGCAAATACTTGCTGACGAACCATCCGATCGGGTGAGGGCATTAGCGATGTGGACGCACAGCAAGACAGCGGGCCGTGCTCAGTAATTAGAAGCACCGATCCTTAAGTTATGAGCGAAATTTTGGGAAGGACGGGATTGCGGTCAGATCAATGCCAGCAGCAGTGGCAAGCAGCTTTACGTTTTGTTTCAGGGTGTTATGTGCATCTTTTGTAATCGGTGCGAATCCATGCGCAAAGATGGACTGGTTCCGGACGTGGAGAATGGATTTGCGTGACTGAAGACCAGCCCCGCGGAATTTTTCTGCTGCGGGATCACCAAGGTGAAACAACAGGTTCCATGCCTCCTGCAAACCACAAACGAGGGTTCCATTTTTGGATTTGCCTTTGAACTCTTGCAGAAACGACGGAGGACATTTGTCAACAGGCACTTCTCCGGTGGATTGGATTTTGTACTTCTCGTACAGCAAATATTGCGCTATGGCTTCGGTCGCGCGGTATAACCGGCCAGCGGAGTCGTCATACCGGCGCTGGCGCTCGCGCCTCTCGGCATTGCCCATGAGATCCGCTACCAGCTCTTTTGAAGGCAATCCCTGGGTGGCAGCTTTTGCCGCGGCCTCGAGATGGACCAGGTGACCTTCTGCGGTTCGGAGAACCTGCTCGGTCACCGGAGGACCGAGAACACGTTCGAGATAAGGTTTCTGCTCGCGGATATCTTTCAATTTGTTTGCTGCGGCTTGATGGTCGAAGCGGTCCCAGGAAGCATAGGCTCCGATCAGTAAGTCCAGCGCATTCAGTGTCCGTTTCATAAGTCCATCACTTACTTTGTGGAGTGTGGTCGCAAGCAGGTCATGGGCCGCCTCGAAATCGCCGCAGTCGGCGAGGGTAAGCGCGTCTTCTACATGCAAAAGTCCTAGCGAATCCCAGGGATTTTGAGATTGGACGATCTGTTCCTTCCCATCAATAACCACACCCACACCGCCCTTTGTCCGCTCCGTTCCGCCTACATAGCGAAACTGATATGCACCCCGCTGCGTTGCAAGAGCCATGGCGGCCGACATGGCTTTTGTTCCACCGGTGAAATCCACCACTACGTTTGCGCCCGGGTGTCCATTTAGCCATTCCTGAATTTTGGCGCCTACCCGATCGCGCATTTCTTGAATACACAAACCGAGATCTTGAGGGTTAGAGATTTCGACGAAGTCGCAGTCCGCCTCCCGGACCGGCGAGCCATTTCTGGATGCCAGTTCCAGGACTTGGGCGGTAGTGGCGCGCGTGCTGGAGGAGCAGACGAAGACAACGCGGCTTGGGTATTCGGGGTCGGTGGAGCAGAGCGATGCAGCAATGGGTTCCGGCGCCCCGCCCACCGTACAGACCAGAAGAAGCGACATAGAAGTTACTACTTAGCGATTGTATCGATTCCGAATGATGTTTCCCATTCACTGCATAAGCCCCGTTTCGCTGGACTGGCCGGCATACGACGGCAATTTTGAGCTACCGGCTAAGGACGGCCGCCACCCGACCTTAAAAAGATGATCGTTGTCATTTCAACTCGTGTTTTCTTTCCAGCAAAAATCCATTTTGCGATTTTTTCAACGTTACCGGTATATTGTCTTGCCTCCACGAAAACCTCACCATTTTCTTCGCCCAGCCTAAACAGGGCAGTATCAGACTCAGACCGGATTACTGTAGGTGATTCTCTTACAATTTGCATACTTAGCCTTTAGCAAATCTTGAGGGTGGAGAGCAGCATTCGCAAGGTTACGAAAAGCATACCGGAGCAGAAGATGGTTTCCGGTGAGTGGTTGCTAGGACCCAATCTGACAACTTGGGCGCGCCGCCGTGGTACTGGCTTCAGTGGGTCCTGTTGCGGCTCCCTTATTTAGCAGGTCTCGTTTCTAACCTGTCTGGGTTTTCGATCCCAGACGGGGCATTGGTCTCAATCCCTTATTTAGCAGGTCTCGTTTCTAACTGGCGCGGGTGTGCTACGTGCCCGTCGAATATGACGTCTCAATCCCTTATTTAGCAGGTCTCGTTTCTAACACGTTGTTGATGCCGAGGCTGCCCTCCAATATGTGTCTCAATCCCTTATTTAGCAGGTCTCGTTTCTAACAGACAATTGGAGTTCGCCGTGTGTATGTTACGGCAACGTCTCAATCCCTTATTTAGCAGGTCTCGTTTCTAACAAATCGATCATGAAAGAATTTCAGAAATTCATCAAGTCTCAATCCCTTATTTAGCAGGTCTCGTTTCTAACAGATGCTGGCAGATGAGACCGGGCGCGCGCTCGTGTCTCAATCCCTTATTTAGCAGGTCTCGTTTCTAACGCTCATTCCCGTCAGGGTCCGTTACTTTGCGGGCCGTCTCAATCCCTTATTTAGCAGGTCTCGTTTCTAACCTAGTGGCCGGAGGGGCCGTTTCGGCGGCCCAAGGTCTCAATCCCTTATTTAGCAGGTCTCGTTTCTAACTCAGAGTCCCTGAGCAGTGCATCATTGCTCAGGTCTCAATCCCTTATTTAGCAGGTCTCGTTTCTAACGCCGGGGCCCTCTGGTATGTACTGGAGGGCCGCCGTCTCAATCCCTTATTTAGCAGGTCTCGTTTCTAACGGGTCTATTGGGGCCCGTATCAAATCGCATTATCTGTCTCAATCCCTTATTTAGCAGGTCTCGTTTCTAACAATCGCATTATCTCGTCTCAATTCGCCGCATAAGCGTCTCAATCCCTTATTTAGCAGGTCTCGTTTCTAACGTCCGAGTGCAGTACTTCTCGGACGGACCCGAGCCGTCTCAATCCCTTATTTAGCAGGTCTCGTTTCTAACACGGCACTCCCCGAGGATATCTTGGGACTTCGTCTCAATCCCTTATTTAGCAGGTCTCGTTTCTAACGTATGCTCCCCACAGTATTGTGGGCGGGTGTGAGTCGTCTCAATCCCTTATTTAGCAGGTCTCGTTTCTAACGCGCCGCGTTGACGGGCATTTTACGACAGGACACACCGTCTCAATCCCTTATTTAGCAGGTCTCGTTTCTAACGGTCGAGATATGCATCGACCGATGGAACGAAGAAGTCTCAATCCCTTATTTAGCAGGTCTCGTTTCTAACCTCGGAGACGTGCTCGGCTTCCCTCCCCCGGTGGGTCTCAATCCCTTATTTAGCAGGTCTCGTTTCTAACAGCCCAGCCGTGCGTGTCCTCCGCTCGTTTTGCCCGGTCTCAATCCCTTATTTAGCAGGTCTCGTTTCTAACCGGGCTATATCGATGAGCCCGTCTACCGCATCCGAGTCTCAATCCCTTATTTACCAGGTCTCGTTTCTAACTCAGAGCGGAGGAACCACATGAGCAATATTCCTGAGACGTCTCAATCCCTTATTTAGCAGGTCTCGTTTCTAACTCGACTCAGTCGAGGCCTCCGAGTTTCTAGGGTCTCAATCCCTTATTTAGCAGGTCTCGTTTCTAACGTGATTGGAGGAACCAATATGAGCAATATTCCTGATAGTCTCAATCCCTTATTTAGCAGGTCTCGTTTCTAACGGACCTCGCCGTCTATTGGTTCCGGGCCGATGTCGTCTCAATCCCTTATTTAGCAGGTCTCGTTTCTAACTCTCCGGGTATACAGTCCCGGAGGGGTGCGTTATCGTCTCAATCCCTTATTTAGCAGGTCTCGTTTCTAACTCTCCGGGTATACAGTCCCGGAGGGGTGCGTTATCGTCTCAATCCCTTATTTAGCAGGTCTCGTTTCTAACCGTATCGGCGGCCCAGGCCCTCCAGTATGTACTGTCTCAATCCCTTATTTAGCAGGTCTCGTTTCTAACACCGGATACCCTCCTAATCCCCGTCAGGGTCAGGTCTCAATCCCTTATTTAGCAGGTCTCGTTTCTAACTCTCCGGGTATACAGTCCCGGAGGGGTGCGTTATCGTCTCAATCCCTTATTTAGCAGGTCTCGTTTCTAACTATATGTCTATATATGACACAGATCTAGATCGGTCGTCTCAATCCCTTATTTAGCAGGTCTCGTTTCTAACGAGTATGAGCCTAGAAGCGACCCTCCGCGACTACGCGTCTCAATCCCTTATTTAGCAGGTCTCGTTTCTAACAAGCTCTCTGGAGCGTTAACGCTCCTGTTTCAGTCTCAATCCCTTATTTAGCAGGTCTCGTTTCTAACTTACGGGCCCTGACGGGTCCGAGACCTCAGCGGGTCTCAATCCCTTATTTAGCAGGTCTCGTTTCTAACTTTATCTGGGAGTCGCCGTGTGACTGCGGTTACAGTCTCAATCCCTTATTTAGCAGGTCTCGTTTCTAACTCGGAGTGTGTAGATGCCCCGTATGACTACGGGGTGTCTCAATCCCTTATTTAGCAGGTCTCGTTTCTAACAGGGGTGCGTTATCGCTCAGACCTGCCGTTACAGTCTCAATCCCTTATTTAGCAGGTCTCGTTTCTAACGACGCTATCCTCGCCGAGGCCGGCCGTCAGCGTGCCGTCTCAATCCCTTATTTAGCAGGTCTCGTTTCTAACCTCGACCAGGCCTAGGCTGCCGAGGCACTGAGCGCCGTCTCAATCCCTTATTTAGCAGGTCTCGTTTCTAACTCCGAAGGTGGTCGCGATAGGATCGCCGCCCGACTGCGTCTCAATCCCTTATTTAGCAGGTCTCGTTTCTAACTGTGGCAGAATTACCGATCCTGCCTCAGCCGTCCACGTCTCAATCCCTTATTTAGCAGGTCTCGTTTCTAACGAAGCACTCGTTGGAAATCCGCGCGCCGTCATCAGTCTCAATCCCTTATTTAGCAGGTCTCGTTTCTAACTATTCCACTGTGCGCGAGGCGCGACGAGCGCTCGCGCGTCTCAATCCCTTATTTAGCAGGTCTCGTTTCTAACTCGGCCGGAGTGCAGCGATTGTATCGTTGCGCTCCGTCTCAATCCCTTATTTAGCAGGTCTCGTTTCTAACGGCTAGTGGCGGGAGGCCCCGTATCAGCCGCTGGGGTCTCAATCCCTTATTTAGCAGGTCTCGTTTCTAACGTCGAGGCCTCCGAGTTCCTCGATAGCCTGTTTGAGTCTCAATCCCTTATTTAGCAGGTCTCGTTTCTAACCCCCTCGGCGAACGGGCCCCGTACTACGGGCCCGTGTGTCTCAATCCCTTATTTAGCAGGTCTCGTTTCTAACCGGACAGACATAGTTAGGACAGGCTTCCGTCCAGGGTCTCAATCCCTTATTTAGCAGGTCTCGTTTCTAACACTCGAGGCTCTGCACCACAAAGGCGTGAAGGGCCTGTCTCAATCCCTTATTTAGCAGGTCTCGTTTCTAACTGCCGGGCGTATGGCTATCCGCTCTGCTAGAGCGGGTCTCAATCCCTTATTTAGCAGGTCTCGTTTCTAACGACGATGCTTCCCGAAGATATCTTAGGACTACCTGTCTCAATCCCTTATTTAGCAGGTCTCGTTTCTAACAGGTAGCGGCGGCGGAGGCGGCGGCGGAGGGCTGTCTCAATCCCTTATTTAGCAGGTCTCGTTTCTAACCTTATCGAGCCATAATAGCCGGCTTATAGGGCTATGCTGTCTCAATCCCTTATTTAGCAGGTCTCGTTTCTAACTTGCGGATGCGGTTATTCGGATATTGGACTTAGTCTCAATCCCTTATTTAGCAGGTCTCGTTTCTAACGCGAATTGGGGCGGAGGTAGCCCTGTCCGGTATTACGTCTCAATCCCTTATTTAGCAGGTCTCGTTTCTAACCTCTCCCGTCGGAGTGGATGACCGCTCTATTAGAGTCTCAATCCCTTATTTAGCAGGTCTCGTTTCTAACTGGGCGGAGGCGGGCGAGTACGACGCCCGCGTATCGGGTCTCAATCCCTTATTTAGCAGGTCTCGTTTCTAACGCCAGTGCAAGGGCAACCCGGCGGGCTGCCCGAAGTCTCAATCCCTTATTTAGCAGGTCTCGTTTCTAACCGTATCGGCGGCCCAGGCCCTCCAGTATGTACTGTCTCAATCCCTTATTTAGCAGGTCTCGTTTCTAACGGAGGTAGCCCTGTCCGGTATTACAGTACCGGAGGGTCTCAATCCCTTATTTAGCAGGTCTCGTTTCTAACACCGGATACCCTCCTAATCCCCGTCAGGGTCAGGTCTCAATCCCTTATTTAGCAGGTCTCGTTTCTAACGGCTATTTTTTTCCTTATCGCGCCATAATAGCCGGTCTCAATCCCTTATTTAGCAGGTCTCGTTTCTAACAGCACGCAGGGCCGCGCCTGTACTTTGGCGCGGCTGGTCTCAATCCCTTATTTAGCAGGTCTCGTTTCTAACGAATGGAGGAACTATGAGCACACCTACAGTCGGTCTCAATCCCTTATTTAGCAGGTCTCGTTTCTAACGGGCGATTGTCGTTCAGTCCGAGAGGTACACTCTGTCTCAATCCCTTATTTAGCAGGTCTCGTTTCTAACGCCGGCGGCCCCATTGATGGCGCTGCCGCCCTCCAGTCTCAATCCCTTATTTAGCAGGTCTCGTTTCTAACGTATCCGGTATCAATACTGATACCGGATACCCTCCGTCTCAATCCCTTATTTAGCAGGTCTCGTTTCTAACGTTCTCAGCGCCATAGACTCTGTGTCTATGGCGTCGTCTCAATCCCTTATTTAGCAGGTCTCGTTTCTAACTTTGCGGACTCGGACGGGGCCGCCCTTCCAGCGGAGGTCTCAATCCCTTATTTAGCAGGTCTCGTTTCTAACCAAAATGCGGAAAATATGATGATGATCATGAATGGGTCTCAATCCCTTATTTAGCAGGTCTCGTTTCTAACTTTGCAATGAATTATAGAGAGAAACTCCCAGTGACAAGTCTCAATCCCTTATTTAGCAGGTCTCGTTTCTAACTTTTTGTGACCACAATTCCCTACTGTTCTCTCGGTCTCAATCCCTTATTTAGCAGGTCTCGTTTCTAACCTCGATGAGATTGAAAAGGGCGTCGGCGGATGTCTCAATCCCTTATTTAGCAGGTCTCGTTTCTAACTTCAAGACATTGTGAACTTTGCTGCAGCGATTTTGTCTCAATCCCTTATTTAGCAGGTCTCGTTTCTAACAGACACCGCGCTCTGCCAGGCGCATTCCTCTTAGTCTCAATCCCTTATTTAGCAGGTCTCGTTTCTAACTCTGCTCTGTCTTTATCCGTGAGCGTGCGCAGTGGGTCTCAATCCCTTATTTAGCAGGTCTCGTTTCTAACTTTCCCCGCGCATCCTCCCCTGATGAGCGCGCGGCGGTCTCAATCCCTTATTTAGCAGGTCTCGTTTCTAACGTATTCGCCAGCGGGTGAAGCGATACGGCTGTACCGTCTCAATCCCTTATTTAGCAGGTCTCGTTTCTAACTCGAGTCGAGGACAGAAGATGCCCGGCGTATCATGTCTCAATCCCTTATTTAGCAGGTCTCGTTTCTAACTCCAGAACCGGCGTCACGCCGCAACAAGAAGCGTCTCAATCCCTTATTTAGCAGGTCTCGTTTCTAACGCATCCGCTGCAACAAACGCTCAAGGATCTGGAGCGGTCTCAATCCCTTATTTAGCAGGTCTCGTTTCTAACTGTGTGTGCGGCCTGCGAACGAGCCTCGCGGCCGCGTCTCAATCCCTTATTTAGCAGGTCTCGTTTCTAACCCCGTTCGACGTCTGCCCTCTCTGCGACGCTGAGCGTCTCAATCCCTTATTTAGCAGGTCTCGTTTCTAACCAAGCTATTAGCCGTTGTGCAAGATCGATACAATGCGTCTCAATCCCTTATTTAGCAGGTCTCGTTTCTAACGGCATGGAAATGAAACACAATTGGATCGAGACACGGTCTCAATCCCTTATTTAGCAGGTCTCGTTTCTAACTCCGCGACGGAGAGAGAGTACATTTCTCCGTCGCGTCTCAATCCCTTATTTAGCAGGTCTCGTTTCTAACAAAGGAGGGCGCATGAGCCTAGAGGCGACCCTCCGTCTCAATCCCTTATTTAGCAGGTCTCGTTTCTAACTACGGATCGCTTGCTGTATATGGCCTGTGCGATTGCGTCTCAATCCCTTATTTAGCAGGTCTCGTTTCTAACGGAGAGAGAGTACATTTCTCCGTCGCGTGGAAGTCTCAATCCCTTATTTAGCAGGTCTCGTTTCTAACCATCCTGCAGTAGGGGTGGCAATCTTATTGATCTGGTCTCAATCCCTTATTTAGCAGGTCTCGTTTCTAACTCCAATTCCGCTGATGATCGCTCCCATTTGAAACTGTCTCAATCCCTTATTTAGCAGGTCTCGTTTCTAACAAGTATTCGCTGACGTGCATCCCATAAGGTTTTTCGTCTCAATCCCTTATTTAGCAGGTCTCGTTTCTAACGGCTGACCTGCGCGACATGCTAGAGCGCGCTTTCGTCTCAATCCCTTATTTAGCAGGTCTCGTTTCTAACCTAGAGCGCGCTTTCGCCGAAGAATTTCGGCGCGTCTCAATCCCTTATTTAGCAGGTCTCGTTTCTAACGGGATTTCACCACCTGGAATGTATTTAACCTAGGTCTCAATCCCTTATTTAGCAGGTCTCGTTTCTAACTTAAATCCCGCCAATAATCTTAATGATGTGTCCAACGTCTCAATCCCTTATTTAGCAGGTCTCGTTTCTAACGAGGAACAGTATGAGCTTCATCCTCGTATGGCGGAGTCTCAATCCCTTATTTAGCAGGTCTCGTTTCTAACCGGCGTGCTACCAGAACCATTCGCCAGGTACCAGTCTCAATCCCTTATTTAGCAGGTCTCGTTTCTAACTCCTGCAGCTCATGATGCTGCTCCGGAGGTGGTCTCAATCCCTTATTTAGCAGGTCTCGTTTCTAACTGAGCGCCGGCTAAAAGGCAAATCAGCCGCGCCAGGTCTCAATCCCTTATTTAGCAGGTCTCGTTTCTAACCGAGACGGTCTATGAGACCGACTCGCCGGACTGTCTCAATCCCTTATTTAGCAGGTCTCGTTTCTAACTTTGAACCGATCAGGATCAGGGAGTTCCCAGAACGTCTCAATCCCTTATTTAGCAGGTCTCGTTTCTAACGATTTGCCAGAGAATAGGGAACGGTCTTCCGTAGTCTCAATCCCTTATTTAGCAGGTCTCGTTTCTAACGGAAAGCCACGCTGGTTGCCGCATTGCCGGTGATGATGTCTCAATCCCTTATTTAGCAGGTCTCGTTTCTAACGTCGTAAGAGGGATGATCTGAGCAGGCACAATCGGTCTCAATCCCTTATTTAGCAGGTCTCGTTTCTAACAGGAGGATGACGATGAGTGAGCGCGCTTTTCCCCGGTCTCAATCCCTTATTTAGCAGGTCTCGTTTCTAACTGCGGCGAGAAAACATAACGCGGTTATCAGTACTGTCTCAATCCCTTATTTAGCAGGTCTCGTTTCTAACGGTGTGCGTAAACCACACTCCGAGGCCGACCTGCGTCTCAATCCCTTATTTAGCAGGTCTCGTTTCTAACGGCGCCGCATCTCGCCGTGGGTGTTCTGCGGCGAGGGTCTCAATCCCTTATTTAGCAGGTCTCGTTTCTAACCTCGCCTATCACAGAGACCCGTTCCTTTACTCGTTCCGTCTCAATCCCTTATTTAGCAGGTCTCGTTTCTAACAGGCCTGGCGCGCGGAAATCCTCGCGCGCCCGCTGCCGTCTCAATCCCTTATTTAGCAGGTCTCGTTTCTAACGGGAGTGGATTGGGATTGGTGACGAGCGAGGAAGCGTCTCAATCCCTTATTTAGCAGGTCTCGTTTCTAACCATCGCGGCGGAACTGCCTCGGATATCTGACGCAGGTCTCAATCCCTTATTTAGCAGGTCTCGTTTCTAACATGCATGGTCAGCAATGCTCGCTCCGGTTTGCACGTCTCAATCCCTTATTTAGCAGGTCTCGTTTCTAACTGCCGATCTTACTTACAGTTGGTACACCGGGGACGTCCGTCTCAATCCCTTATTTAGCAGGTCTCGTTTCTAACAAAAGAGGCCAATCTAAGTCATTCCTGCTCGAGGATGTCTCAATCCCTTATTTAGCAGGTCTCGTTTCTAACGCTCCAGACACAACAAATTAACGCTGCCGTGCAAGTCTCAATCCCTTATTTAGCAGGTCTCGTTTCTAACGCAAGACGCGCTGCGCCTCGGCCGGCTCGAGCGTCTCAATCCCTTATTTAGCAGGTCTCGTTTCTAACTTCTCTTTCGAGGGTTTTA